>Ga0163162_10008155_pt1 | contig 10222 bp, 9 predicted proteins | sample S55metaG_FD_115310 | JGI IMG/M metagenome (GOLD analysis project Ga0163162, IMG submission 115310) | Switchgrass rhizosphere microbial communities from Kellogg Biological Station, Michigan, USA - S5-5 metaG | ecosystem: Host-associated > Plants > Roots > Rhizosphere > Soil | place: USA: Michigan...
CGGGCATAGACCGGTACGACCGCCAACGAGCTGATCGACGTGCTGTGGGCCTCGCTGCAGAAGCCGGACGCGAACGCAGCGGCGCTCGCGCAGTTCCGGCAAGATGTGGACGAGGCGTCACGCCGCCTGGAAGAGCGCGAGAAGAGGGCCCGCGCTAGGTCCTGATGAAGCGCCTGACGAGGCGCGCGATTGCCGGCACGGCCGTCGGCCGCAGCAGGCGTGCGTCGTAGCCGCTCATGCGGCGCTCGTTCTCGGCGAGGCACAAGTCGATGAGCGCCCTCGCCGACACCCCGCCGCCCACCGAATCCCCGACGTTCGCCGGAAAGTTTACGTCCTGCGCGGCGCCGCTCGTGTCGAAGCCGCGCGCGAGCGAGACGCGGTCGCGGATCAGCGAAATCCAGACGCTCAAGGTCTTCATGAAGAACCCGGGCCGCCGGTACCACGGCAGGCTGCGCCGGTACCACGCCACCCAGTTCGCGAAGAACAGGATGTGGCGCGCTTCTTCCTGTATGACCGGCTCGAAGGTGTCGACCAGTTCTTCGGGAAAATAGCCCGACTGGCGCGCCGCTTCGAACAGGCCGAAGGCAAAGAAACTGTCGATGCACTCGCTGTAGCCGGTGAGCATCCACGCGCGCAACGCGTCGGCGGGCGCGTGATACGGCGGCTCGGGTGCGAGCGCTATGCCGTATGCCTCGACGAGCTTCGAGAGCACGACCTTGTGACGCGCTTCCTCTTCGCCGTTCATCGTAATGGCTTCGCGAAGCAGCGGATCGGCCACGCTCGCGGCGTAGGTCGCCACCCGTATGGACGCGCGCCCCTCCGTCTGCACCGCGATGTCCCAGACCGGCAGCGACGTCACGCGCCTGAGCGCCGCTGGCGGAAGCGCCGGCCAGTCGATCACCGCGGGCTTGTATGGATTGTGCGTCGTGAGCAGCATCTCGCAGAACATCCGCTTGTGGCGGGCGGAACCAATCTGGATCTGACCGGCGGAACGATGCGTCCAGTGACGCATCGCATGATCCGCCTCGGCTGGGCTGAGCGTATCGGACATGTCGGAGTGAGGAGTGCACGTTATGCAGATTCTGGCATAACGTGCGCGGGCACGCAGGAACCGCCCTGGGCGCGGCCCCCGGCCCTCCTTTCACTGCGAAATGCTCTCCAGCGCCATGTCGCGCGTCCTCGGACCCATGAGCCCGATCGCCGCCATCACGATCATCATCGCGGCGGCGATGAACACGAACACGCCGGTCGTGCCGAACTGCTTGAGCACGCCCGCGATCATGAACGACGTGAAGATCGCCGAGAACCGGCTCCACGAATACACGAAGCCCACCGCACGCGCGCGGATGCTGGTCGGGAAGAGCTCGGTCTGATAGGCGTGATAGCTGTACGAGATGATATTGCCCGCGAGCGTGAGGCATACGCCCATCGCCACCAGGAACCACGCCCCCGACGCCTGGCTGAACAGCACCCCGCACACCACGTTCGCGCCCGCCATCACGACGATCACGGTCTTGCGCTCGAAGCGGTCGGCAATGACAAGGCCGATGATCGGGCCGATGGGCGCGGCGATCGCGATGATCGTCGAGTACATGAGGCTCGTCGTGTCCGTGATGCCCTGCTTGACGAGCAGCGTGGGCACCCAGTTGGCGAAACCGTAGAAGCCGACCGTCTGGAACACGTTGAAGATGATCATCATGACCGCACGCTTGCCGTAGGGCGGCTTCCACATGTCGCGAAACGAGCCGCGCATCGGCACCGGCTCGGGCGCCGCGGGCAGCGGCAGCGGCCGGCCGTATTCCTTTTCGACCTTCGCTTCCAGCGCGGTCATGACGCGGTCGGCCTCCTCGAACCGCCCCTTCTGCGCGAGCCAGCGCGGGCTCTCCGGCAGATGCCGCCGGATCCACCACACGAAGAGCGCGCCATGCGCGCCGATCACGACCACCCAGCGCCAGCCGTCGATTCCGAACGGTGCACGCGGAACGAGCAGGTACGACAGGAACGCGACGACCGGCACCGCCATGAAGCCAACCGCCTGCTCGCACGCGAACGCGCGGCCGCGAATGTGCTTGGGCACGAGCTCGGAGATGTAGGTGCCGATCGTCACGAGCTCCACGCCGATCCCGAGCCCCGCCATGAAGCGCCAGAAATTCAGGCCGGTGGCCGTCTCCTGGAACGCCATGATCAGGTTCGCGGCCGTGTACCAGAGCAGCGAGTACGTGAAGATCGCGCGCCGGCCGAAGCGGTCGGCGAGAAAGCCGCACGCGATCGTGCCGATGAAGAGCCCCGAGAAGAGCGACGCGATGAAGCTCGCGACGCCCGTCATGCCGAAGAAGCCTGCGGTCGTCGACGTGAGGATGCCGCTCTTCACCAGTCCCGGCGCGACGTAGCCGGAGTACAGCAGATCGTATAGCTCGAAGAAGAAGCCGAGGCTCAGCAGCACGACGAGCTTCCACATGGAGCGCGTCGCGGGCAGGCGGTCGAGCCGGGCCGAGATGACGCCGGCGCTGTGCGCGTCGGATTGAGAGCCGGAGTTTGCGCTCACGGGGGCGCTCATCGCGCGAGGGGTTGTCATCGATTCGTCTCCTGATGAGGCCGGTCTTGCGCCGGCTGCGCCTGCTCTATGGATCAGGCGGCGTCGCCGGCACTCGAAGTCCGGCGCATTTTAACTGCGCAGGTACCTAACCCGCCCGCATCAACGCATCGAACGTGACGATCCTTCCTGCAAGCGCGCTCGCCGCAACCGTGTACGGGCTCGCGAGCCACACGCTGCCGGGCCCCGAACGGCCCGGGAAATTGCGGTTGATCGCGCTGATCGTGACATCGCCGGCTGACGTCGACTGGCCCGGTCCGCAGTTCGCGCACGAGCCGCAGCCCGGCATGACGAGCGTGACGCCCGCGGCCTCGAAGGTCGGCAGATAGCCCTGCTCCTCGCAGTAGCGGCGCACGTCCATCGTGCCGAATTGCAGGAAGAGCCGCGTGCCGCTCGCGACCTTCATGCCGCGCTCGACGCCCCAGCGCAGCACTTCGTGGTAGTAGTCGAAGTCCTCGCGCTTGCCCGCCGTGCACGAGCCGCCATAGGCGATGTTCACCGCGACGCCCTGCGCAAGCTTCGACGCCGCCACGCCATTGCCCGGGTCGCCGGGACGCGCGAGCATCGGCTCGATTTCGCCCGCGTCGATGCGGATCACCTGAGCGTAGGCCGCACCGGTGTCGCTCTTCATCCACCGTTCGATGGCGAAATCCACGTCGCGGCGCTCCTTCAGGAACGCGACCGTCTTTTCGTCAGGTTCGACAATGCCCGTGAAGCCGCCCAGTTCCGCGACCATGTTCGTGAGCGTCGCGCGCTCGTCGATCGACATCGCGCGCACCGCGGCTCCTGCGTACTCGAACACGAGCCCGATCGCGCCGCCCGAACGGATCGAGTCGGTGGCGAGCAGATGGAGCACGACGTCCTTCGCGGTCACGCCGGGCCGCAGCGCGCCGTCCACTTCGACGCGCAGCGTCTGCGGCACCTTGCAGCGCACGTAGCCCGTGACCCAGCTGTTCGCGATCTCGGTCGCGCCCGCGCCGAACGCGAGACAGCCGAGCGAGCCCGAATGCGGCGTGTGCGAGTCGGTGCCCGCGACGATCTGGCCCGGCAGCGCGTAGCGCTCGGCCATCACCGCATGGCAGATGCCGTCGGAGCCGGGCACGCCGCCCGGCAGCGCGCCGTGCGAGCGCACCGGATAGCGCTGCGCGAACGTCTCGTGACCGCGCATCAGGTTCGCGACGCCCGGAAGCAGGCCGCCCTGCACGTGCGGCACGCTCTGCGGCGCGAGGATCAGGTGATCCTGAAACGCGATAATGTGATCCGGCTCGTGCAGCGTCGCGGGCTGGCCGAACGCACGGTGCATCAGGTGCGCGCACATGCCGGTGAAATAGTCGTGGGAGAAGCGCCAGTCGGCGGCGACGAACACGCCGTCGCCACGCTCGGCCCGCCCGGTGCCCGGATGCAGATGGCGCTCGATGATCTTCTCGACAAGCGTCTTCGGCCCGCCGCCGTTCGCGTGTGCGCCCGCATCCGAGCCAGGCGCGCGCGGCGCGGGCCAGTCGGCGAATTTGCTGTAGGCGAGCAGGCCGCCGCTGCGGATGATCTGCTGCGTGAGCGCGTCGCGGCCCGCGAGGAACGCGTCGATCGGCACGGCCTCGCCCGCCAGGATGCGTTCGAGCACGGAAAAATGGGTGGTCGTCAGAATGCCGATGTTGTCGCAATTCTGCTGATAGATGCGCTCGAAGCTCTCCGCGACGATCAGGCGAATGCCCGCCGACAGCTCCGCGAGCGGGCTCGATTCGCGCGACGACCCCTTGCCGTAGCGCTTGCCCGCGACCGTGATCTGAAAACCGCCGTTCTTCACGTCGAAGTCACCGATCGGCTTCTCGCCGCCCGCCTCGAAGCCGACGTACGGATACTGGCCGAGACGCTCGTCGTAGGTGAGCATGACGGTGACGGGCGTGATTTCGTCGGTCGAGATGTTGTCGCGCAACGGGCCGGCGGCGGCGAGCGTCATCGGCTGGCCTGAAAGCTGCGCGCGCACGACGGCGGGGTCCTGCGAAAGATAGAGCGCGCGGCCGCTCAGGCGAATCAGGTCTTCCATGGCGTCTCCTTGCTACGCGCCACTATAAGACCGGCGTCGCGCGCGGCGAAGCATCGAGTCGGCAACGCTCACGTCTCGATTTGCGAAGGCTCGGCCCGCGGGGCCACCCGGGCGCCCCGGACGCCCGCGCCCCGGATGCGCGCCGTCAACCCCTGACGTGCGCGCTCACCCGCTTTGCTGCGAAAGAAACCTGACGAGCGCCGCCGCGCTCGCGCTCAGCTGCTCGCGGTGCTTGTAGACGATCACGAGCTGCCGCACGGCCCACGCGTCGGAAAGCGGCACGATCGCGATATCGAGCGTGCCGAGATAGAGCTGCGCCGTCTGCTCGGGCACGACCGCGACGCCGAGCCCCGCGTGCACCATGCGGCACAGCGCATCGAGGCTGCTCACGCGAATCTTCACGTCGAGCCGCGCGCCCGCGCGCGCCGCTTCCACCGCGAGTTGCCGGGTGAGCGCGCTCTCGTCGTGCAGGCCGACGAAGCGTTCGCCGAGCAGGTCCGCGAACGCAACCCGCGACGCCGCCGCGTAACGGTGGGCACGCGGGTGGAGGCGCGGCACGGCGAGCGCGAGCCGGTCCGTGCGATACGGCACGTGCTCCACTTCCGCCGCGCCGAGCCCCGTCGCGTTGCAGATGCCGAGATCGGCGCCGCGTTCGTCGACGAGCCGCAGCACGTCGGCCGTGTGGCGCTCTTCCAGGTCGATGTGCACGTTCGGAAACACGCGCTCGAACGCGGCGACGTCCTCCGGCAGGAACTGCACGATCGACGACAGGTTCGCCACCACCCGCACGCTGCCCTTCGCGCCCGACAGAAACAGCGACAGCTCGGCGCTCATCGCTTCGATGTCGGCGATGATCATCTGCGCATAGCGCAGCACCGTCTCGCCGACGGGCGTCACCGCGATGCCGCGCGACTGTCGCTCGATCACCGGCAGGCCGATCAGCGTTTCGATTTCCGCGATGCGCCGGCTCACCGCCGACGGCGCGATGAACTCGCGCTCGGCCGCGCGCGCGATGTTCTTCTCCTGGCACACGGCGACGAAAAGCCGCAGCGAGGTCAGATCGAGCTTCCTCAGCAGGTTTTCCATCGCTTCGGTGCCCTCCTTACAACGGCCCGACGCCGCGCGAGAGCAGCGCGACCGCGTGACGCGCGATCTGCTCGCTCGTCAGCCTGCGCTCGCCGTCGCTGCGGAACTTCCAGGTGGCGAGCGGCAGCACCGTCAGCCCGAACAGCGACACGAACACGAGCGACGGCTCCAGATCCGGGTTCAGCTTGCCCTCCCGCTGCCACCTTTCGATGCGCTCGATCGTCGCCTTCTGGTGCGCATCGCCGAATCGCTCCGCGATCCGCTGCCTGAGCAGGCCGCCTTCGCTGATCACCTCGCGCACCCACAGCGCGGCGAACCACGGATGCTTGTCCACGGTCGCCACGAGCGCCTGCGCGAACGCCTTGAGCGCGTCGACGGGCTCCGGCTGCGATTCGGTGAACGCCCGGTCGAGCTCGGCGCGCAGCGGAATGAAACGTTCGTCGATGAGTACGTCGACCAGCTGGTCGCGGGTCTTGAAGTAATAGTGGACCATCGCCGGCGTGACGCCCGCCTCGCTCGCGATCGCGCCGAGCGTGGTCTCGACGATGCCTTGCCGCGCGAACAGACCGAGCGCGATGTCGAGCAGCTGCTCGCGAGCGTCGTTGCCGTGCGCGCCGCTCGGGCGCCCCGGGCGGCGCCCCGCCTTCTTCGGCACCGCGCTTGCGTGAGATTCCGTAACAACCTTTGCCATATGCGCAATTGACCGCATGAACGATGCGGTCTATATTAACTTTCGTGTTAATTAATTTCAATCGGGTTCCTGCATGGCATCTTTGCACCAATCCGCGGTGTCCGCGCAAACCGTCGAGCGGCCACCCGTGCGTTTGCTGTTCACGGCGCTGCTGCTCGTCATGCTGCTGGGCGCGCTCGACCAGACGATCGTCTCGACGGCGCTGCCGACGATCGTCGGCGAACTCGGCGGGCTCGAGAACCTGTCCTGGGTGGTGACCTCGTACCTGCTGACTTCGACGATCGTGGTGCCGCTCTACGGCAAGTTCGGCGACCTGTTCGGCCGCAAGATCGTGCTGCAGGCGTCGATCCTGATCTTCCTTGCGGGCTCGGTGCTGTGCGGCGTGCCGCAGAACATGACGCAACTGATCCTGCTGCGCGCGCTGCAGGGACTCGGCGGCGGCGGGCTGATGGTGATCACGATGGCCGCGATCGCCGATGTCATCCCGCCCGCCGAACGCGGCCGCTACCAGGGACTCTTCGGCGGCGTGTACGGCCTCGCGACCGTGGTCGGGCCGCTGCTCGGCGGGTTCATCGTCGAGCATCTGTCGTGGCGCTGGATTTTCTATATCAACGTGCCGCTCGGCGTGGTGGCGCTCGGCGTGATCGGAGCCGTATTCAAGCCGCACGCTCTGCACGTCAGGCACCAGATCGACTACATGGGCGCCGCTTTTCTCGCCGCCGCCCTCACCTGCATCATCCTGTTCACGAGCCAGGGTGGCACGCTGCTGCCGTGGAGCTCGCCGCAATTGTGGTGCACGCTGGCGCTCGGCCTGATCTCGCTTGCCGGGTTCGTCTATGAAGAGCGGCTCGCCGCCGAACCGATCATGCCACTCTCGCTCTTCAGGGAGCGCACCTTCGTGCTGAGCGGGTTGATCGGCTTCATCGTGGGATTTTCGCTGTTCGGCGCCGTCACGTTTCTTCCGCTCTACCTGCAGGTCGTGAAGGGTTCGACACCGTCCCAGGCCGGTCTGCAGATCACGCCGATGATGGCCGGCGTGCTGATTTCCTCAATTGCGAGCGGACGAATCATCAGCAGAATCGGCAAATACCGCCTTTTCCCGATTGCCGGCACAGCGCTCGTCGCTGCCGCCATGCTGCTGCTCTCGACCCTGCAACTCGACACGCCGCTCCACATGATGTACGGCTATATAACGCTGCTCGGACTCGGTCTCGGCATGGTCATGCAAGTGCTCGTGCTCGCGGTGCAGAACGCGGTGGAGTTTCGCTTCGTGGGCGTGGCGACTTCGGGCGCGACGCTGTTCAGGTCGATCGGAGGATCGGTGGGCGTGGCGATGTTCGGCGCGATCTTCTCGAACGGCCTGCGCACGCGCCTCGAAGCCGCGATCCCGCCGGGCGTCGAATTGCCGCGGTCGCTCGGGCCGCAAGCCATCCAGCATCTGCCCGCCGCGCTCCACGACGGCTACCTGAATGCGTTCGCCGCCTCCATGCACACGGTTTATCTGGTGGCGGCAGGTGTGGTGATGATCGCGTTCGTGCTTGCATGGTTCATGAAGGATCAGCCGCTGCGCCAGCATTGAGGCATGTCGCGGCAGCCACGAGCGCGCCGCTTGCCGACGATGTCCGCCCCCAGCGGGTCCGCCGCCCGTTCGGGCTCAGCCTACCGCGAGCACGAGATGCCCGGTTTCAGCTTCCGCCTGCCTCACGGTGATTTCGATGTCATAGCCGAGACGGGTCAGGCAGTCCATCAGCTTGCGCTCGGACAGATTGGCGAAATCGCCGCGCAGCAAGCCCGACACCTTCGGCTGCGCGATCCCCATGCGGCGAGCGGCCTGCTCCTGCGTGAGTCCGAGGCGCCGGATGGCCTTGGTGATTTCGAACACGAGGCCGGATTTGATCTTGAGCTTTTCGGCATCGGGAAGGCCCAGGTCGGCAAAGACATTGCCTGAACCGACTTCGATCTCGATGCCATCAATGACACGTTTTTCCATTTCGTAGCTCCTTCGCTAACGTTTCTGCCACTTTCAGCCGTGCGCGGACGATCTCGATGTCCTCCTTCGGCGTGGCGATACCGCATTTGCTCTTCTTCTGAAAGCAGTGCAGGACAAACACGGCTTCGCGAAACCTGACCGTATAGACGGCGCAATAAGTGCCGGACGCATCGTCTTCCAGTATTTCCAGCACGCCGGCGCCGCCGAAGCCGCGAAGCACTTTTGCCGCGTCGTGGTGGCTGCCCCGTTGTGCGACATCCAGCGCGTGACCGAAAAACTGACGCACCTCGGCCGGAAGCGCGCACAGATCCTTTTTGCTGCTGCCGACCCAGATGAGCGGCTTTTCGTCTGACTGCATGCATTTATACTCTAAATGGTATAAGAACGCAAGCCGATTTTTGCGGCCGCGGCGATCGACCCGGATGAGCGCCCCGGATGCAAAGAGCCCGGGAGGCAGGCGCACTGGGTCTGTCCGAGCATCGCCCGGCGGTGAGGCGCGGGCAATTCAGCCGAATGGCATAGGGGAATGGCACAGGAAATGGCGCGTGGCCCCAAGAGGCGGGGCGGCCGGGCGAAAATTAGAATGCATCGCCCAATCGATGCGACGCTCACGCACCGTGCGAACTTCCGCCACGCTTGACTTACGGCGCGCGCCATCGGGACTTTCACTAGGTCCCGAAATATTTTGGCTTGGTAATCTGCTGCGGATTCTGAGAGGACACAATCCTCGGAATACTCAACCGTCTGGTGCGACACGCGCCGGACAAACCCGGAAACGAGACCTGTCCGGGATGTACCGACCACCTTCTGGAGTTACACAGTGAAAAAACTGCTCGCGGCACTGACGATGTCTTTCGTCGCCGTCACGTCGCTTACCGCCGTCACCGCTCACGCAAAGGACTATTCGACGATCCGCTTCGGCGTCGATGCAAGCTATCCCCCGTTTGAATCAAAGGGTTCCGACGGCAAGCTCGTCGGTTTCGACATCGATCTCGGCAACGAAATCTGCACGCGCCTCAAGGCGAAATGCGTGTGGGTCGAAAACGACTTCGACGGCATGATCCCGGCCCTGAAGGCGAAGAAGTTCGACGGCGTGCTCTCGTCGATGTCGATGACGCCGCAACGTGCAGAACAGATCGCGTTCTCGAGCAAGCTCTTCAACACGCCGACGCGCCTCGTCTCGAAGAAGGGCAGCAACATCCTGCCGACAGCCGAAAGCCTCGCCGGCAAGAACGTGGGCGTGGAACAGGGCACGATTCAGGAAACCTATGCCAAGACCTACTGGGCGCCGAAGGGTGTGACGGTCACGCCGTACCAGAACCAGGACCAGGTCTACGCCGACCTGATCTCCGGCCGTCTCGACGCCACGCTGCAGGACGCCGTGCAGGCCGAAATCGGCTTCCTCAAGACGCCGCGCGGCGCCGGCTTCGACTTCGCGGGCAAGGACATCGTCGACAAGAAGATCCTGGGCGAAGGCGCCGGCATCGGCCTGCGCAAGGAAGACACGGAGCTGAAGGCGAAGATCGACAAGGCGATCGCCGACATCATCAAGGACGGCACCTACAAGAAGATCGAGAAGAAGTACTTCGACTTCGACGTATACGGCGGCTGATCGCAGGCCGTAGCGCATGTAAGCGAAGGCCGCGAGACACTGGCCTTCACGACGGGCTCCGCCAAAAAGCGGAGCCCGTTTTGCTTGCGGAGGCGCGCCGCGGCCGTTTTCGGCTAAGATCGAACGTCTGGAGCACAGGCGGCCGGCCCGAGACACCGGCCCATCCGCGCCCTACCCCTCTTCAAACCACCCAAAGCGCGACCCGA
>Ga0163162_10008160_pt1 | contig 10220 bp, 9 predicted proteins | sample S55metaG_FD_115310 | JGI IMG/M metagenome (GOLD analysis project Ga0163162, IMG submission 115310) | Switchgrass rhizosphere microbial communities from Kellogg Biological Station, Michigan, USA - S5-5 metaG | ecosystem: Host-associated > Plants > Roots > Rhizosphere > Soil | place: USA: Michigan...
ATAAAACCGGTAGAGCTCGCACACCTGTTGGCAGGCTGGATCTATCCGCCGAACTACGCCGACACATTGCTGACGAATTCGGATGTGAACTATCTCTCGGCGTTCGATGACGCCGCTGAGGTGCCGGCGGAGAGACGTGCAGAGATCGCGGCTCTACTGCGTGACGGGTATTTCGTCCTGCATCCCGACCTTACGCTCAAGCCGAACAAGCCCTTAATCCGGGCGGAAATGCTGCGCCTAATCCGGCAGATCTACGACAAGAAGAAATGGATGCCCGGCATGGAATCCGGCGAGACAAAGGCCAGCGTCGACGGCAAATTGGTTATCAAAAGCGGGAAAAGCGACAAGCAGCTAATGGTGCGGCCGGATGTGTTTTTGTTTCGGCAATTCGGAGCGACGATGTATCCGGTGCGGGAAGCAGCACTTGTCGGGGGCGAGCAGGTCAGCTATCAGCTCGACGCACTCGGAGCGGTGAAATATCTGGAGATCAAGCCGACGGAGACACCGACAACGGCCGAAAGGATGTCACCTTGGGAGTTCTGGAACAAATCACTCTCGTCGGGTGAGGTGCAGTCACGCCTCTCGCGATACGTTCGCGGGATCGGGAGCCTGATCGACGTCAACGTCAAGAAGGTCGGATATTCACGCCGTCCGATCGAGCTCGAGATCATCGGTTCAAATGGTGTGAAGACACTTTCCGGCGGTAAGATCCGTTCCGCACTCCGACTGCCGGAGCAGCTCTTTGTGATGAACAAAAAATACTCGGGTGCGACTGCTACGAGCTATACCTTCACTGGTCGCGGCTGGGGCCACGGCGTCGGGATGTGCCAGTACGGCGCATTCGGCATGGCAAAGATGGGTATCAAGTACGACGAGATCATCAAGCACTACTACACAGGCGTGGAGCTGACGAAGGCATATTAAGCTAGCTACCGCGTACCGACGAGCCCCTGCACTGAATCGATCAGTTTTTGGCTATCCCACCCGATACCATCCTTAAAGACGATCTCAACATTCTCGATGTCGCTGATGTTCTTTGACGGGTCGCCTTTTACGAGGAACATGTCGGCCTGCTTTCCTACCGAGACGGAGCCGATGCGAGCGTCCACACCCAAGAACTTTGCACCGTTAAGAGTTGCGATCTTTATAGCCTCGACGGGTGTAAATCCTGCCTCTACGAGCAGTTCTACCTCGCGTTGATCGCCAAAGCCTGCGACGACCCCTCCGTTGCCAGTAGGGTCGAGTCCAGCGATCAATAGGCCACCAGCCTGCACGAATGCCCGCTCGAAATCCATCGACTTCCTGACCAGAACGGTATAGGGCGAATCCGCTGCGATGCGAGAACGGGCAGTAAGGAACCGCACACGGGCGTCCGTTGACATCGTGTTGAGCATGCGTGGATTCAGAACCGCGCGGGCTGCACCGATACCCGTTTGTGCGATAGGAGCACTGGCCTCAAAAACAGGCAATGTAGAGGTCAGAGCCACATGTTTATCGACAAGCACACGGATGGTCTCCTTCACCTCCGGGCCTTGGATATCGAGTTTCTGAAGGCTTTGACCTACACCCTGCGGGCACAAATCAGGCTTCTTGTCCGGTACAAATTCCGAGTCCGGAAAAAGCCCATGCTCGAGGTTATCGATACCGATCTGGGCAGCTTCGCGATAACCAATAGAGCAAAGGTGGCCGGTCACCTTGAGCCCTCTTTTGTGAGCCTCCTCGACAGCGGCGCGTAGCTCGTCACGGGTGATGTTCATATAAGCCTTGAATGAGGTCGCACCCTGTTCGGCCCAAAAATTTACCATTCGGCGTGCATCGTCGGCACCAGTGAGCTCGTGCATCACCGGTGTGTAAGCTCCTTTGCCTTCGAGATACGGTGCCGTGATCCACATCTTCGGCCCGATCATCGTCCCCGCATCGATCCGGCGCTTTACCTCGAGATCCTCGTACGGGGTGACGCTTCCCGTCGTCCGGATGGTGGTTACGCCCAGTGCGAGATAGAGTCTTGGGAAACTGATCCCCATATCGGAGTAGATCGGCGGTGTGCCTCCCTCCGGGAAGAACATGTGGTCGTGCATGCCAACAAGGCCCGGTAGGACGGTGTAGCCAGCCATCTCCAGCGTCTGAGCGCCGGACGGGATCGTTGTAGAAGCTGCAGGTCCGACGGCTGTGATCTTGCCGTCGGCTACGATGATCGTCTGATCTTCGGCTGAAATGGATCCCGTTCCATCGATAATCCGAACGTGAATAAGTGCGAAGACCTTGCTATTGACGCGCGTCAGTGAATTCCGGTCGGGCTGGGCTGAGACAGCGACAGTGATGAGCAGCACGATGGCCAGTGTGATTATCTTCATTCTCGTAAATTGAGGGATCCTATTGGTGCCGATGATAATAATTAAGCTCTTGGGTAATCTCAAGCTGAGCGGTACTGCCGTTCAGCACTTCTTTGGCGAGGGCAAGAAAGTGATGACCAGCGGCGGCCTCCTCGAGATAGGCAAGGTCACGATGCAGATAAAAGGCGGTGCCGCAATGCGCGACACCGCCCAGATATGTTGCAGTTCGAGATCGATTCCGCACTGCTATTTGAGCGAAGTCGCTAGCGAGAGCATTTCGCGTTGATGATCATCATCGCCTTTCGCTTGAACTCCGCAGTCCATGCGGCGGCGGGCTGGTCGCGCTCGGCGTTGCGTGAGGCGGCGAAGACGCGGGTGATGGTTTGATCGCTCGCCTCGGCGTCCAGCAGGCGCTGCAGGTTGCCGGCGAGCAGCTTGCGACCCTCTTCGCTGACTTGGGCGTCGCCCGCGTCTTTTGCATTCGCATAGCATCGGCCGCTCTCCACTCGGAGCGGGTCCTTCTTTTTCCAGGTGTCCAGCCGAGCCTTCTTCTCACTTGCGGTCGAGAAGCCGAATGTCGAACCCATGTCGCTGACATAGAAGATCGGTTCATCACAAACACGCTCGTCGCCGTTGTCGTGATGAGAAAGACAGGCGAACTTGTGGTTGTCTTTCTTAGTGTCACCATGGTCGATAAAGGCGAGCCACAGCTTGAATGCATCGATCTCCGCGTGGACATTATCCTTTTCTGAAGCCGAGGCTACCTCGTCCAGCTTAGATAGAGTATCGCCGAGCTCCGCGTATTCGGTGTCTGCCTTGCAGTCGATCTCAAGACCCTGGCCAATGCCGATCTCGATACCTGCCGCAGGTTGAAATGGATCGAATTTTGCTCCCTGAAAGGGTTTGTTGAGGACCTTCTCACAGTCCGGACACGTCACGTCTGCGACCCACTCGTCGTCAGCAAAAAAGCCCATCGCCTTTGAGAACCTGGACGATAGAAACTCTCCGTAGATCTCGCCGTTGCGTTTTTCGGGAGAAGAACCTTTGAACTGCGGCTTAACCTTATAGACAACCGAGTCCCCTGAGCCAGTTGGACTGCAGTAGAACTTTGGCGTGGTGCCGGTTCCCTGAGAGCCTCTGGTTACAGCTACACACTTAACGGGCAGAGCAATGCCATTGGCGTCAACCGCGGGTGCGCCGTTTATCGGCCCCGACGATCTTGAATAGCCGAGTACCGGGTCATAGTCGGCGTCGGGTGCCCGATAAACGCGAGCTCCAACCCGAGCGTTTGCCCGATAGCAGGGTTTCTGTTCCTTCTGTGCCTGAACGTGGTCACCGGCCTCGAGGAGGCACAGAACGATCGCTCCGCACGCTATGGCCGCAGTTGTTAAAAATCTCATCATTGTTAGCCCCTTTTACTGGTGGACGCCTGATCGTAGGCTATCCTCGATAATGGCGGTGTTTGCAGGGTTACGGTGGTGAAATTTTCCAAAAGCCAGATCGTCGGAGCCGTTATCGTGCTCGTGCTGCTGCTGTTGATAACAGCGGCACGAGCACTATTGAACTAGCCCTCCAAGGCCGCGTCCATCGTGATCTCAGCATTAAGCACTTTCGAGACCGGGCATCCCGCCTTAGCGTTGTTCGCGGCCGTCATGAATGCCTCTTTATCGGCTCCGGGAATGCTCGCCCGGACCGTCAGGTGAACCTTTGTAATTGCAAAGCCGCCCTCGACCTTCTCGAGCCGGACCTCCGCTGTCGTATTGATACTCTCGGCCGTCATGCCGGCATTGCCGAGCTGACCGGATAGAGCCATTGAAAAACAGCCTGCGTGAGCCGCGGCTATCAATTCCTCGGGATTCGTTCCGACTCCATCCTCAAACCGCGTTGAGAAAGAATACTGCGTGTCCTTGAGGACGCCGCTGTCGGTCGAGATCTTTCCCGAGCCGTCCTTGATGCCCCCATTCCAGACTGCTGTAGCTTTGCGTAGCATATTTATTTTCCCCCTTCGAATTTCTCTCTACTGTAACGGTGCGTTGGTCACGCAGGCAAAATCCAGATGACTCTTTGGACCCTACGCGTGTTTGTCGGACATAAAGAAGACAAGCCGTCCACCGGCCGCAATGTCCGAATACGTGACATAGCGGCGGCCCAGATCGCGGCCGTTGAGAGTGACTCGCGAGACATAGACGTTCTGCTCGCCTTGGTTTCGTGCCTCGACGGTAAAGGTGCGGCCGTTTTCCAAGCGGATGACAGCCGTTTTGACGGCTGGGCTGCCTAGCATGTACTTGCCTGACGCTGGCGCGACGGGATAGAAGCCAATCGAAGAGAAGACGTACCACGCCGACATCTGACCGCAATCGTCATTGCCGCCGAGGCCGTCGGGGGCGGCCTTGTACTGCTGACGGAGGATGCCGCGGACACGGGATTGTGTCGTCCACGGTTCGTCGGTCCAGTTATATAGATACGCGACGTGATGTGCGGGTTCGTTCCCGTGTATGTAGCCTCCGACGATACCGTCACGCGTGATGTCCTCCGTCTCGGCGAAGAAGGAGTCCGGCAGGTGCATCGTGAAAAGTTCGTCAAGATACTTCGCTAGCTTGGCTTTGCCGCCCATCACAGTTGCGAGGCCCTCGGGATCCTGCGGAACGAAGAGGCTGTAGTTCCATGCGTTCCCCTCGATGAAGCCTTGCCCCTCCGTCTTCTGCGCGTCGAAGTTGGGGAGGAATTTGCCTGAGGAATCCTTAGGCCTCATGAAACGGACCGACGGGTCCCAAACATTGCGCCAGTTCTGGGACCTTTTAATGAATTCGTTGTAAACGGCGGTTCTACCGAGCTTCTGGGCCGCCTGAGCTATCGCCCAGTCGTCATAGGCGTATTCGAGGGTCTTGGAAACGGATGTCGAATTCTTATCCTCCGGAACATAACCAAGCTTCTCGTACCAGGAGATCCCGTCGTAGTAACCGGTGTGAGCGGTCTGGACCATGGTATCGAGAGCTGTGTTTGCCTCAGACCCCGTGAGATTGCCGGTCACGATCGCATCCGCGAGCACCGAGACGCTGTGGTATCCGATCATGCACCAGTTCTCGTTGCCGTAGTGCGACCAGACAGGGAGCATGTGTTCGGGACTCTGATCGTAATGCGCGAGCATCGAGCGGGCCATGTCTCGGTCGCGGGTGGGCTCGATGATGTTCATCAGCGGATGGAGCGCACGGAAAGTGTCCCAGAGGGAGAAGGTGGTGTAGTTGGTGAAGGATCGCTGCTTCGAATCGTGAGCCGTGTTACGCCCTTGCTGACGCGCGGGCTTCCACATTGCGGTGTGCACGTTCTGATCGATGCCTTTGTACTGACCGTCGGCGTCCATGTAAACGGTCGGCGAGATCATCGTGTGATAGAGGGAAGTGTAGAAGCTCGTCAAGTCGTCGCGTGAGTCCATGGTTACGGCGACGCGTGACAGCTCTTTCTCCCACGCTGCCTGGCCTTCCCGCCGTGTGCGGTCGAAATTCCAGTGCGGTATCTCGTCACGAATGTTAGTGAGAGCTCCATCGGTTGAGACCGGGGAGAGAGCAAACTTCACCTCGATCCTGTCACCCGGGTTTGTCTTGAAATCGAACCACGCCCGCAGCTGCTTGCCTGCCATCTCGGGGAAGTCGCGGTATTGGTCGAACTTGCGCCAAAAACCACGGTAATCCTGCTTTGCGAATTCCTTGTAGCCGTAGTGCTCGAACGGGCGCGAAAATTCCATTGCGAAGTAGACCGTCCGCGTCCGAGCCCAGCCATCGGTTTGGCGGAACCCAACGATAGTGTGGTCGTCCACGATCCGGGCATAAGTCCAGACGTTCTTACCCTCGTAGTTGTAGATCCCGTGCATCATGTCGAGGATGATGTGCACGTCGCCGCCCTTCTCGAACGTGTACTGATGAAAGCCAACGCGTGTCGTTGCGGTCATCTCCGCAAGGATCCCGTCATCATCGAGGTGCACCTTGTAATAATCCGGCTCGGCCACCTCAGTCGAATGGGAGAACGCGGAGCGGAAGCCATTCTTCGGATCTCCTTTGGTCCCGGGCTCAAGCTGCAGCGGACCGGTAGTCGGCATCACTAGGAAGTCGCCAAGGTCCGAATGACCGGTGCCGCTGAAGTGTGTGTGTGAAAACCCGACGATCTCTTTGTCGTCGTACTGATACCCGGCGCAGTAGCGATACGTGTCTGGATTGTACTTGCCGCCAATGTTGTGCGGCTGTTCGTCGGTGTCCGGAGAAAGCTGTACGCTCCCCCAAGGCACTGTAGCACCGGGAAACGTATGTCCCATTCGTTTTGTCCCGATGAGCGGGTTGACGTATTGCGTATGATTTGCGGACTGAGGCCGGACAACGGCTGTTAAGAGCAGGAGGAAGGCGAGGATGTTTCTCATCTAGGTGACCACTCCAAAATAAGTGAAAAGGTATTAGTGATAAGTGAGAAGTTTAACTTATCACTTCAGCATTATCAGTTGTCACTTACTGCGGAACGGGCGTGTTAACCTCAGGTGAAATGAAGCCGATCTACGCTATCGCCGGTCCCACGGGTTCGGGGAAAACAGCCCTCGGAGTTGAACTGGCATTGCACGTGGACGGCGAGGTGATCAACTTTGATTCTGTGCAGATCTACAAGGGGATACAGATCGCCACCGCAAAGCCAACCCCTGGGGAAATGCGGGGCGTACCGCATCACCTGATCGACTACGTTGATCCGTCCGTCAATTACACTGCGGCGGACTGGGCTCGCGATGCCACGGATAAGATAGTTGAGGTTGAGGGCCGTGGTAAGGTGCCGGTGCTGGTCGGAGGAACAGGATTCTATCTTAGGACGCTGAGGCAGCCATTATTTGATGCACCATCCACCGATCAGTCACTCAGGGAGCGGCTGCGGGCTATCAACAAAGCACGGGGGGCGGAGCATCTGCATCGAATGCTCTCGCGGGTAGACCCTGCGCTTGCCTCGACATTGCCTCCGATGGATCACGTGCGGGTCATGCGTGGGCTCGAATTCTACTTTCAGAACGGAGAGAGGCTCTCTGACAAGCAGCCAGACCGAGCTGAACCTCCGGAATTCGCGTCACGGATGCGGATCTTCGTTCTCGCTCCGCCGCGAGAGGAGCTATACGACAAGATCAACGCCAGGACCGAACAGCATTTTGCCGCCGGACTCGTTGAGGAGGTCCAAAGCTTGCGGGAAAACGGATTAGCCGACAACACCAACGCTCTCGGGGCTCACGCTTACAGGCGTGTTTGCGAGTACCTGCGAGGCGAGAGGACACTCGATTCAGCCATTGAGCGCTCGAAGCAGGACGTGCGCAATTATGCCAAAAGGCAGTTAACCTGGTTCCGCAAAGAACCTGATGTTGAGTGGCTACAGGGTTTTGGTGCGGATCCTGATCTGCAAAGGTCCCTTTGGCAGCTCATTGGTCTCTAGAAAACATCTTTCATTCGGTTTCTCTTTGTTATATTCTGAGGAACTTCACACATTTGAGAAATTTGGGGGGGACGTAGATGGAAAAGCAGGCTGCGCAAAATATCCAAGACGCGTTTTTGAACTCCGCCCGGCGCGAAAGGGTGAATGTTGTAATTCATCTCTTACAAGGCGCAACGGCCTCGGGCCGGATCAAGAGCTTCGATAAATTCTCTGTACTCGTGGACGTCGGGGGAGCGGAGGTGCTTGTCTTCAAGCACGCGATCTCGACCATTACTCAGGAAAGGCGGCCGCATCACCCCCGCGATCAGCACCAGTCGCAGGCCCCATCGTCAGAGCCCTCGGAATCTTGAAGGGAAAATTCATCACTTTCGAGGGCATCGATGGCTCCGGTAAGTCGACGCAGTTAGCGATGCTTGCAGCGGAACTGCGCCGCCAGGGAGCGCAGGTTGTGACCACGCGTGAGCCGGGAGGCACCCCCCTTGGCCTGGCACTGCGAGCAGCGTTTCTAGAGACCACCGGGCCGGTAGCTCCGATGGCTGAGCTGCTGTCGTTTGCAGCTGACCGAGCGCAGCACGTTGAGTACCTCATCAAGCCCGAGGTGGCCGCCGGAAAGATCGTGATCTCGGATCGATACGCTGACGCTACATTCGCTTATCAGGGGGCCGGGCGAGGCTTTACGGAGGATCAAGTCAACCTGGTGATCGAACTTGCAACGGGAGGGCTGAAGCCCGACCTCACGCTTTTCTTCGATATCCCTCCCGATGAGGCGATGGCGAGAATGACGGCAAGGGCAGACGAGCACCGCAACCGCATGGATGACGAGACAGAGGAGTTTTACGCCAGAGTGAGAGAGGCTTATCTGGGAATCGCGGAGCGGGAGTCGGATCGATTTGTCGTGATCGATGGCTGCGGAACGATCGATCAAATACACGGGCGGGTGATGGCCGCCGTTTCCCCCAGACTGGATCAGTAATGCTCAATAAGCTTGTCGGCAATACTCAGGCAAAGCACACGCTCAAGCGGCTGGTGGCCAATCGCCGGCTGCCGAATTCGCTTTTATTTACCGGGCCGGATGGCGTAGGAAAAAGGCAATTCGCGATAGAGGCCGCGCGGATGATGTTGTGCCAGGATGTGGCCGAGGGGGAGGCATGCGGTGTCTGTGCAGTATGCACGCGACTGTCTGATTTCATCATTCCGCAGCCGACGGACAAAAACAAGGACGAGTTCAAGAAGGTCTTCTTCGGCGGGCACGGTGATGTGGGAATGGTCGTCGCGTATCGCAACTTCATCCTTGTAGACGCCATTCGGGATCTGGAGAAGGAGGCGAACTTCCGGCCCTATGAGGCCTCCGCCAGGTTCTTCATAGTGGACGAAGCCGACCGGATGAATGACCAGGCGGCCAACGCTCTTCTGAAGACACTTGAGGAGCCGGCGATGACGACGTACCTATTCCTGATCACGTCGCGCCCCGACAGCTTGCTCCCAACGATCCGTTCTCGCTGCCAGACCCTGAGATTCGCTCCTGTTTCAGCACAGGAGATCGAGGCCTACCTTATCGAAGAGAGGGCACTGCAACATCATGATGCTGCCCTTGCTGCCCGGCTAGCCCGGGGGAGTATAGGACGGGCGGTCGATTTTAATGTGGCGGACTTTCAGAAGCGGCGGCAGCGAATGTTCGATGTAATGCGGCAGGCGATCGTAAGTGGTGACCGTGCGGCGCTATTGAGGATCGCTGAGGAGCTTAACGATGCAAAGAACAAAGAGCATTTCGCCGAGAACCTCGACATGCTCGAGTCTCTGGTTCACGATGTCTGGAGCATCAGCGTGAGCGGCGACACGTCGCGAGTCATCAACACGGATCTGGGGGATGACCTCCGTCGTTTGGCGGATCACTCAGTTCCTGCGAAGTTTCCGCAATGGATGAAGATGATCGAGGAGATGCGGCTTAACTTTGCGGTGAACATCAACAAGAAGGTTGCAGCCGACGCTCTTTTCGTGTCGATGGCTGGAAACGCTACTTCGGTGTGATGGTTCCATCCTCAGCGATCTTCGGAGCGTTGATGCCGAAATCGGCCGTCGAGAGATCTCGCAGAACGTTGATCGCCTGACCTGACGGGTCAGGAACCGGACCTCCGCGGCCCTCCTGCTTCCCGGGATGGATCTTACCAGAGACAAACTTGCCGTCAGCGGCGATCCTCACCTCTAGCACTTCGGTCAGAGCGGTCTCACCGGCTAGTTGGAACCAACCATAAGTGCAGAAATTCCCCAACGAATATTCGATGAGGCGGCCTTTCTAGAGCGCCATGCCGCGCATGACGTGCGGGCCATGGCCGAGAACAAGATCAGCGCCGGCATCGATCACGGCGTGTGTGAAAGCCGGCAGGTTCCCCCGATTCTCGCCGAGGAAGATGTCGAATCCATTCTTTACATGCTGATGAT
>Ga0163162_10008163_pt1 | contig 10218 bp, 12 predicted proteins | sample S55metaG_FD_115310 | JGI IMG/M metagenome (GOLD analysis project Ga0163162, IMG submission 115310) | Switchgrass rhizosphere microbial communities from Kellogg Biological Station, Michigan, USA - S5-5 metaG | ecosystem: Host-associated > Plants > Roots > Rhizosphere > Soil | place: USA...
CCCGGCCACGACCCGCACGTGTGGCCGGAACTGACCCGCCACTTCCACGACAGATTCGCGTAGAGGATCTGGTTATCCACGTCGGGAGGGCGGTGATCGACGGCCGGAACCGTGCGGTGGGCCCGCTCGACACGGATTAGCCGTCCGGGAGGCGTCGGCATGACGAGCCACCGCGTACGTCGACACGCGCGGCTTCGCCGGTCGACTCGGCCAGCACGGTGACGTCTTCGAGTGGCAGCGGCTCATCGACATCGGGCCGCCGGGCCCGTTCCCCGACGCGGGGCGGATGCGGTGGGAGTCGGGCGCATTGGTCGAAGTCGGCGTGCACGAGGACTACATCGAACATTGGGTCCGTCAGGACGGCCCGGTCGCACCGTGCTGGGCGCTGTTCGCAGAGAACGCGATCCTGCTGCGCGCCGGTGCGCAATTCGGATGGGCGGACCAAAGCGGTGTGGTGGTGGACACGATCGGCGGTCCGCGATGGACGGCCCTCAATCCGCACGTGAATGGCGATGATCTGGTGGCCAACAGCGTGGGACGGAGCATTGAGGATAGCGAAGGAGATGTGGATCTATGAGTGGCGCAACGTCATTCACGTCGGTGCCGATCGTCGACATCAGCGGGCGGCGCTCGCAGGACCGGGCAGAGTGCGAGCGAGTGGCCGGCGGGATCGGTAAGACGTTGTTCGAACGCGTGCTGGCGTCGACGAAGGAGTTATTCGCGCTGCCGCTTGAGGAGAAGATGCGGTCCTACATCGGGCTGTCCCAGTGCCATCGCGGCTACGTCCGGTCGGCGAGGAGGGCGTCGAATCCGGAACTCCCGATCTGCAGGAGGCATTCGACACCGCGCTGGATCTGCCCGCCGACGACCCCGACTATCTTGCGGGAATCCCGATGCTCGGCCCCAACACGTGGCCGCACCTGCCGGGCTGCGCCGATGTGGTGACCGCCTACTACCACGCGGTGCTCGACGTCGGTCACCGGATGCTGTGGGCGTTCGCGGTCGCGCGGGTGAGAACCCGAACCCCTGCTCGCAGCACGCGACGAAGACGCCGAGCCAGCTGCGGCTGGTGCGCTACCCATACAACCCCCACGCCGAGGACGGCCAGGGCATCGGCGCGCACGCCGACTACGAATGCTTCACCCTGCTCAAGCCCACCGCGCCGGGCCTCGAGGTGCTCAACCGCGCTGGCGAGTGGATCGACGGGCGGCCGGTGCCCGGCACCTTCGTCGTCAACATCGGCGACATGCTGGAACTGTGGACCAATGGTGCCTACGTGGCAACCAGCCACCGGGTGTGCAAGGTGAAAGAGGAACGGTACTCGTTCCCGCTGTTCTTCAACGTCGACTACTACACCGAGGTGAAACCGTTGCCGCAGTTTGCTTCTCGCGACGGCAAGCAGCGGCCGGCACTACGCGCGGGTGAGCACCTGTTCGCTCAGACCGCGCAGACGTTCGCCTATCTTCGCGACCGGGTCGAGGCCGGCGAGCTGCTGCTGCCCGACGGCTCGCAGGAAATCGGACAGTTTGGATAACAAGCACTGCAGAAGCGGGCCTAGTCTTCGGTAGTTTCGGCAGCGTGCCTGAGCTGACGAACCGCCAGATCCTGCTGCGCCGACGTCCGACCGGGCTGGTCCAGCCCGATGACACCGAGCTGGTCACCAACCCGGCGCCCGAGCCCGCCGACGGTGAGGCGCTGGTGCGCACCACCTACATCGGGATGGACGCCGCCGCCCGTACCTGGCTCGACGGCCAGCCAGGCTACCTGCCCGCGCTCCAGCTGGGCGACGTCATCCGGGCGGCGGGCATCGGCGAGGTCGTGGCATCACGCTGCGACGCCTACGCCGTCGGCGACGTGGTCACCACGCTGACGGGCTTCCAGGAGTACGTCATCATCCGCGACGACGTGTTCACCACGCCCATCCCCGGGGAGACCGACCAGCTCGCGATCATGTCCGTCTATGGCCCGACCGGCGCCACCGCCTACTTCGGGATGACCGACATCGGCAGGCCCCAGCCAGGGGAGACCGTGGTGGTGTCGGCCGCGGCGGGCGCTACCGGGTCGGTGGCCGGCCAGATCGCCAAGATCGCCGGCGCACGCGTGGTGGGCATCGCGGGAGGGCCGCACAAGTGCAAGGCGGTGGTCGAAGACTTCGGGTTCGACGCCTGCATCGACTATAAGGAGGCCAACCTTCCCGCGTCGCTCAAAGAGCACTGCCCGAAGGGCGTGAACGTCTACTTCGACAACGTGGGCGGTGCGATCCTCGACGCGGTGCTGGGCCGGCTGGCCCCGAAGGCACGGGTCGTGCTCTGCGGCGTCATTTCCAGCTACCTGACCGGGGAACACCCCGGCCCCGCCAACTACGTCAACTTGCTTGCGAGGACCGCGCTCATGCAGGGATTCAATGCGCTCGACGAGTGGGGCCGCTTCGACGAAGCGTTCGCCTCGCTGCGCCAGTGGGAGGAGGATGGCCGGCTCGTGCACCGCCAGACCATCTTCGAAGGCATCGAATCGTGCGTCGACGCCCTCAACGGGCTGTTCACCGGCGCCAACATCGGCAAGACGCTGGTCAATGTCAGCGAACACACGCCCGCCTGATGCCGAAGCTGAGCGCGGGCCTGCTGCTGTACCGGGTCACCGACGGCGGCGTCGAGGTGCTGATCGGGCATCCCGGCGGCCCCTTCTGGGCCCGCAAAGACGAAGGGGCGTGGTCGATTCCGAAGGGGGAGTATGTCGAGGGTGAAGATCCCTGGACGACGGCGCAACGCGAATTCCGCGAGGAACTCGGCAAGGCGGCGCCGGACGGGCCGCGCATCGACTTCGCGCCGTTGAAGCAGCCGAGCGGCAAGGTCATCACGGCGTTCGCCGTTCGCGGCGATCTGGACCTCGAGGGCACCGTCAGCAACACGTTCGAGCTGGAGTGGCCGAAGGGGTCGGGCAACATCAGCGAGTATCCGGAAATCGACCGCGTAGGTTGGTTTTCCGTGGCCGAGGCCCACGTGAAACTCCTCAAGGGTCAGAGGCCGTTGCTCGATCGACTCATGGCTGCCCTCGAAAACGGCGAACCGGGTCTCGGTGAGTGACACAGCTGGCGCCGAGGTGGGGTCGGTGGATCTGGCCGGCGACGAGCGCGAATTCGTATTTCGGTGGCCCGGACCCATTAGGGCAGTGCACTGGCGACCGCGGTTCGCACCGGTGGACGGCACCTGGCGAATCATGGTAGAGCGCAACAAGAATCAGCGTAGCAATGCCCGTGACGGTTCAGTCCACCGCGTGAAATTCGTCGAGCTCCTGCGTCAGGTACTCGATGAGGTTCCAGATGTCGGGCATTTCCGGAGTACTGATGACGCCGAAGTCGATCGCGTCCCGGTAGCTGCCCTGCGCCCCCCCCAGCCGAACGGACGGCTCAGACCGCTCGCCTCCCCTCGCAATCGCCCGCACCAGCCGAATTCCGTTGAGCGGATGGCGAATCACGCCGAGCCCGCCCCGCCCGAGCATCTCCCCACTCGGACGGCACAGGCTCCGACGTCGGCTTGGCCGGAGGCGGCAGGATCTCCTGCGGCTCGGGACTCGTGTCGACGATCATCATCGCGCAGACGTGACTGGTGGTTCGTCAATTCTCCATGTACAGGAAGCTGGAATGGACACCGGGCAGCTGCCTCATCGGGCGCGTGACTGGTCGGCCGCGATCTTGACCAGCGGGCCGCGGTCGATGGCGCGCTTGAGGAGTTTGCCGGTCGAGCCCTTCGGCAGCTCGTCGACAAACTGTACGACGCGCGGAATCTTGTAGGCCGACAAGCGCTCTCGCGACCACGCCGTGATCGCGGGTCCGTCCTGGCGCGAACCGGGACGAAGGACGACGACGGCGGCGACCTCCTCGCCGTAGTGTTCATGCGGAATGCCGACGACCGCAGCCTCGACGATGTCCGGGTGTTCGTAGAGAACCGCCTCGACCTCGCTGGGGTACACGTTGTAGCCGCCGCGGATGATCAGATCCTTGACCCGGTCGACGATGCGCAGGTTTCCCTCGGCGTCCATCGCCCCGATGTCGCCGGTGCGCAACCAGCCGTCGGCCGACAACACCTCGGTCGTGGCGTCCGGGCGATTGTGGTAGCCGCGCATCACCGTTGGGCCCTTGATGTACACCTCACCCGCGGTGTTCCGCCCGACCGCCCGGCCGTCCTGATCGCGGATCTGCACCTCGGTGTCGAACACCGCCTGACCGACCGTCCCAGGCGGAGCGGTGGCGCCGCTGAACGTCGCGACGGCGGTGGTTTCGGTCAGCCCGTACCCCTCGAGCAAGGTGCAGCCGAACTTCTCCTGGAAGGCCCGGGCGACCTCCGCCGGGAGCGACGCCCCGCCGGAAACGGCGAGGCGAAGTTGGGCGAAATCGTCAGCGGTGGCGTCGCCGGCGCTGTGCAGCATCGCGTTCCACATGGTCGGGACGCCGCACATGATGGTCAGCCGGTCGCGACGAAGCATGTCCAGCATCGCCTCGGCGCTGAACCGCGCCAACAGTGACACGGTTGCGCCACCAGTGAGCGCCGACATCAGCACCGCCGCCTGTCCGAACACGTGGAACAGCGGAAGGCCGGTGCCGACCCGATCCTCGGGTGTGGTGCCGCAGAGCCGCGCCGAGATCTCTCCCGCGGACAGCAGGTTGCCAACGGTCAACTCGGCACCCTTGGGTCGCCCGGTTGTCCCGGACGTGAACAGGATGACGGCCGTGTCGTCGGACGCGCGGTCGCACACCACGCCGAGAATTTCGTCGCCGGCCCGAGCGCCTTCGGTCAAGCTCCAGTGCGGTACTCCGTGCGTGGTGGCGGCTTCGGCTGCCGCCGAGCCGAGTTCGTGCCACGCGACCACGAGCGAACAGCCGGCGTCACCAATGAAGTACTCCAGCTCCGAGCGCGTCGACATGGTGTTGACCGGGACCACTACCCCGCCGAGCGCGTGGATGCCGAGGTAGGCGATCACGAACTCCGGCACGGTCGGAGCGATCAACAGGACCCGGTCCCCGGCCCCGATGCTCTGCTGGCGAAGGGCCTCCGCATAGGCCAGGGCGGCGTCGCTGAGCCGCGCGTAGGTCCAGCTGCCCTGCGCACTCCGCAGCGCGACGTGCTCGGGGTCGCTATCGGCGTGCCGGAGAACCGGTGTGATGACGCTGGCCATGTCGCACCTTTCGGATTACGCGATTCTGCTCGCCCGGCTATGCCGCGTGGTGTCGGGTTGCGTGGGGAAGTGAATGGCAAGCCATGCGGGCGGAACGAATTTGGGCCACGGATCGGTGGGAACGGCCAGGCGGTCCAGGATCGCGTAGGCGGCGGCCGGGTGGAAACCCAACCCACAGTGACTGCCGTAGACCTCGATGTTCTCGGTGAGCGGCCCCGAAGGGTGCACGCAGGTCTCCCAGCGCACGACCCCGTCGGTCTTGCTGAAGATGGATGTGGCCGGCACCGACGAGACCGACGGCACCCGCCAGGTGTCCATCGCGTATTCGGCCAGGTGAGCCGGAGCGAACTCGTCGTAGAACAACGATGCCCTCGACTGGCCGCGATCGACGATGTACAGCGGGCTGGCGAGCGTGATCAGGCGATCCACCGCTCCCGGATGCCGGCGAGCGAGGTCATGCCCCAGTATGCCGCCCAGGCTCCATCCGATGACGCTCACGGGTTCGCCGTGCACGTCCGTGATGTCATCTAGAACCGCGTCGATTCCGTTGATGATCCTGCGGGTCGGGCCGACGTTCGTCCCCAGTTTCCACCCGTAGGCCGCATATCCGGCGGTGTTGAGCAGCCGGCGCAACGGACGGGTGGAACGATCGCCGACGAGCATCCCGGGTAGCACCAGGACCGGTCGATCATGACCCGACCGGCCTACCGACAGTAACCGACAGGTGGCGGTGAAGCCGGCGTACTCCACGAGTGCCCGGGGCGCCTCGAGCACCGTCAACAGCGGATGCGGTGGACTGACGTCAGCCGACGCCGACTGAACCATGGTGATCTCCAACCGTCGCCCCACCCGGTGTTATCCACGTCACACCGACAGTTTTAATTGAACTTGGTGTCAACGTCAATTGCCGATGGCCGGTTTCGCAGCGATCGGTCCCGTATAAATGTGGACATGGTCAACGTTGCCGCCGACGACGGCCACGCGGACAGTCCTCCATCGATGGCGCGTTCATCGCTGCTCCGGGAGCCACCGGCTACCGAGCGCGGTCTGCGTACTCGCGCCGCGTTGGTTGCGGCGGCACGAAAAGTTTTCGAACGCATGGGATATCTGGATGCCCGGCTGGTCGACATCACGCGCGCGGCAAAGTGCTCGGCGGGCACCTTTTACACGTACTTCTCCAGCAAGGAAGAGATCTTCGCGGCGGTTCTCGTGGTCGCCCAGGAGGACATGCTGCATCCCGGCATGCCGCATGTCGCGACCGAGGACGATCCCGCCGCCATCATCGAGGCCAGCAACCGGGCCTACCTGCAGGCGTACAAGCGCAACGCGAAGCTGATGGGCCTGCTCGAACAGGTTGCCAACGTCGACCCCGAGTTCCGGGAGTTGCGCACCTTGCGCTCGAACGCGTTCGTCCGGCGCAACGCGCGCAGCATCGCCAAGCTGCAGGCCAATGGCCAGGCGGATACAGATTTGGACCCCCTGCTCGCGTCGCGAGCGCTGTCCGCGATGATGAGCCGTTTTGCGTTCGGGCACTTCGTCACACGCGAGGACCGCGACGACACACCGGCGACGACCGACGAGGATCTCGTCCAGACTGTGACCCGGCTGTGGGTTAACGCCCTTCGGATTCCTCGACCGGGTCACCGTGTCCGGTCAGCGGCCCAGGACCCGTAACCGCCGCGAAGCGAGCGCTGATGATCACGGGGCGCAGCAGAAACTGAACTTGACGTCGGATTCAAATTTTGGGTATAAGAAGTGGGTGAGATGCGCCCGGGGTGGTTGTGCCGAGAAGATGGTGCTCGCGCGGTTCGAGCTCACATGACGCGCACCGCGGTGCTGGTGGACTTGGGCGGCGTGCTGACCACCAGCGTGCTCCAGGCTTTCGAGGATTTCGGCGTCTCGGTCGGTGCGGTGCGGGGGCTGCTGCTGGAGTTGCTCAGCAACGACGCCGCGTGCCGGAAACTTCTGGTCGAGCACGAGTCCGGCCGCATCGACGCCGACGCCTTTGACCGCGGGTTCGCCGAGCGGCTCCACGCGTACGGCGTTGCGGTTGACCCCGAGCGGCTCTCGGTGCGGATGCAGGCCGGTTTGCGTCGCGACGACGACACCGTGCGCCTGATCGAAGAGCTCCGGACAGCCAGAGTTCCGATTGCCTTGGTGTCCAACGCATTCGGGCGCGACTGCTACGCGGGCTTCGACCTCAACGCGCTGGCCGACGTCGTGGTGATCTCCTCGGAAGTCGGCATCCGCAAGCCATCGCGGCGGATCTACGCCATCGCATGTGAGCGACTCGGGGTGACACCCGAGCAGGCGGTCATGATCGACGACCTGCAGCAGAACCTCGACGGCGCGGCCCGGCTCGGGATCGCCGGCGTGCTGCACACCGAGGCCGCGGACACCCGCAAACAGCTCGACGAACGCTTCGGTATCTGCGTGGCACCAAAGGAGACTCGATGAAGGTCGACGGCAAGGTCGCCATCGTCACCGGTGGGGGTGGCGGCATCGGCGGCGCGCTCGTCGGGGAACTCACCACCCACGGCGCCCGCGTGCTGGTGGCAGACCTGGACGCGGCCCGAGCGCAGGCGGTCGCCGACAAGTTCAACAGTGCTCGGCCGGGGGCTGCGGTCGCGGCCGGCGCGGACGTCTCTGACACGACGGCCATTCGTAGCCTGATCTCGTTGGCGGAGCGCGACTTCGGCCCGGTCGATATGTACTTCGCCAACGCCGGGGTCCTCGGGACACCCGGGCTCGAGGCCAGCGACGCGGACTGGGATCGTGCGATCGACGTGAACCTGCGCGCCCACATCCGGGCCGCGCAACTGCTGATTCCCGGCTGGGTCGAGCGCGGCGAAGGCTGTTTCGTCAGCACCGCATCGGCCGCCGGCCTGCTCACCCAGATCGGGTCGGCGACCTACTCCGTCACCAAGCACGCCGCCGTCGGATTCGCAGAATGGCTCAGCATCACCTACGGCGACCTGGGCATCCGGGTCAGCTGCCTGTGCCCGATGGGTGTGAACACCGAGCTGCTATACGCCGGGGAGAGGTCCGGGGATCCGCTCGGCGTCGCCGCTACCCGGGCGGTCACCTCCGCCGGCGCGGTGCTGGAGCCCGCCGAGGTCGCCCGCGACGTGCTGGCCGCCATCGACGAGGAACGCTTCTTGATCCTGCCACACGCCAACGTGCTCGACATGTTCCGGCAGAAGGCATCCGATTACGACCGCTGGCTGCGCGGGATGCGCCGCTACCAGGCTTCGTTGCTGAACGACAGTCAATGACCATTCCCTACCGATCAAGGAGCCCACATGTCCATGTTTGACATCTCGGAACGCGCGCAGCAGCTGCAGAAGGAGCTGTTCGACTTCATGGAGTCGCATGTGTACCCCGCGGAGGCCGTGTACGAGGAGCAGATGCGGGACTCGGGCGACCCGCACTATCAGCCGCCGGTCCTGGAGGAACTCAAGGTCGAGGCCCGAAAACGCGGCCTGTGGAACCTCTTTCACCCGCACCCCGATACCGGCGCGGGACTGACCAACCTGGAATATGCGCCGCTCGCGGAGATCATGGGCCGCAGCTTCATCGCCCCCGAGGCGTGCAACTGCAGCGCCCCCGACACCGGCAACATGGAGGTGCTGGAGCTCTTCGGCAGCGACGAGCACCGGGAGAAGTACCTCAAGCCGCTGCTGGAGGGCACCATCAGGTCGGCGTTCGCCATGACCGAGCCACAAGTGGCCAGCTCCGATGCCACCAATGTCGAGCTGTCCATGCTCCGGGACGGCGACGACTACGTGCTCAACGGCCGGAAGTGGTTCGCCTCCAACGCCTTGCACCAGAACTGCAAGGTCCTCATCGTGATGGGCAAGACCGACCCTGCCGCCCCGCCGCACCGTCAGCAGTCGACGATGGTGGTGCCGATTGACGCCCCCGGCGTCACCGTGCTGCGAAGCCTGCCGGTGTTCGGCTACCAGGACCGCGAGGGCCACGCCGAGATCGACTTCACCGACGTACGGGTGCCCGCCAAGGATGTGCTCAAGGGCGAGGGTGAGGGCTTCGCGATCAGCCAGGCCCGGCTCGGGCCCGGTCGTATCCACCACTGCATGCGGGCCATCGGCATGGCCGAACGCGCGCTGGAGCTGATGTGCAAGCGCGCCCAGTCCCGGGTCACCTTCGGTAAGCCGGTCGCCGACAACGCCAACATCCAGGACTGGATCGCCGAGGCGCGCATCGACATCGAGATGATCCGGCTGCTCACGCTGAAGGCCGCGCACATGATGGACACGGTCGGCAACAAGGAAGCGCAGACCGAGATCGCGGCGATCAAGGTCGCCGCCCCCAACATCGCGCTGAAGATCGTCGACCGCGCCATTCAAGTCCACGGCGGCGCCGGCGTCACCGACGACTTCCCGCTCGCCATGGCCTACGCGCACCTGCGCACGCTGCGTCTCGCCGACGGCCCGGACGAGGTGCACAAACGCGCCATTGCGCGCCGCGAACTGCGTCCCTACCGCGACCTGCGTCCGGAGAGCAAGCAACGATGACGGTCTTGGAGCTACCCGGCAAGACCGCGATCGTCACCGGCGCCTCCCGCGGAATCGGGTTGGCCGCGGCGCAGGCGCTCGCTACTGCCGGCGCGAACGTGGTGCTGACCTCGCGCAAGCAGGAGTCGGCCGACGAGGCGGCAGCCCAGATTACCGGCAGTGCGATCGGTGTGGCCGCGCACGCCGTGGACGAAGACCAGGCCCGGCGCTGTATCGATCTGGCCCTGGAAAAGTTCGGCAGCATCGACGTTCTGGTCAACAACGCCGGCACCAACCCCGCCTTCGGGCCGCTGATCGAGCAGGACCACGGCCGGTTCGCGAAGACGTTCGACGTGAACCTGTGGGCGCCGGTGTTGTGGACCGCGCTCGCCACTAAGGCGTGGATGGGCGAGCACGGCGGTTCGGTGATCAACACCGCATCGCTCGGCGGGTTGGTCCACGAGGCCGGCCTCGGCGTCTACAACACCTCCAAGGCCGCACTGATCTATCTGACCAAGCAGCTGGCGCTGGA
>Ga0163162_10008173_pt1 | contig 10208 bp, 5 predicted proteins | sample S55metaG_FD_115310 | JGI IMG/M metagenome (GOLD analysis project Ga0163162, IMG submission 115310) | Switchgrass rhizosphere microbial communities from Kellogg Biological Station, Michigan, USA - S5-5 metaG | ecosystem: Host-associated > Plants > Roots > Rhizosphere > Soil | place: USA: Michigan...
TACGCCATCGCTGAAAGCTTCTAAACGGCCTTTATCCATAATTCAGTACCTATATAATAATCCCCAAAATAAAAAAAATAAGGAAGCATCTTGGTATCATTTCCGAAAACAAAAAGCCCCCGCCGGTTGGCGGGGGCTTTTTGGGGAAGTTGAATGGTTGATTGGGTTGATTAAGTTAGATTAAGTTGGCATCAGGCCCGCTTTGCCACTAATCATTCACTACTCACCATTCTCTACTCACGTAATCAACTCAATCAACCACTCACTTAATCACCTAATCAACTCATTCAACCACCTCACTCAACCTTATCCAGCAACGCTTCGTTCAAGAATACAAACTGGTTATCAAACATATCCAGCTTTATTTTACTCTCTTTATCCACCTTGCCAGCCAGTATTTGCTTCGATAATTCATTTAATATTTTTTTCTGGATCACCCGTTTAAGTGGCCGGGCGCCAAATTGAGGATCGTAACCCAATTGTGCCAGCCAATCCAACGCCTCGTCCGAAGCATCGAGCGTAATGCCCATTTCGGCAAGTGTATGCTGTACCTGTTTAAACTGCAGTTTCACAATTTCAGTGATTTCATTGCGGGTAAGCGGCGTAAACATAATGATCTCATCAATCCGGTTCAAAAACTCCGGACGGATAGTTTTCCGCAGAATTTCGAACAGATCGTTCTTCGTTTTTGCTACGATGGCGTCTCTCGCATCTTCATCAAAATCCTGGAAATTTTCCTGTATAACGTTCGACCCGATGTTCGAGGTCATGATGATGATCGTATTCTTAAAATTCACCACCCTACCCTTATTATCGGTAAGCCGGCCATCATCCAAAACCTGGAGCAGGATGTTAAAAACATCAGGGTGCGCCTTTTCAATTTCGTCCAGCAATACCACGCTGTAAGGTTTGCGCCGCACGGCCTCGGTTAGCTGCCCGCCTTCATCATAACCCACATAGCCCGGAGGCGCACCGATCAGCCTTGAAACAGCATGGCGTTCCTGGTATTCCGACATATCAATGCGTACCAGCGCTCCTTCATCATTAAATAAATACTCGGCCAAAGCTTTAGCCAGCTCGGTTTTGCCAACACCGGTTGTTCCCAAAAATATAAACGACCCTATCGGTTTCTTCTTATCCTGCAAGCCGGCACGGCTGCGGCGTATAGCATCGCTGATAGCTTCAATAGCTTCCTCCTGGCCGGCCACACGCTTGTGCAGTTCCTCCTCCAGGTGCAGCAGCTTCTCGCGTTCGCTCTGTATCATTTTCGAAACCGGGATTCCCGTCCACCGTGAAACCACACCTGCAATATCTTCGGCAGTTACTTCTTCTTTCAGCATCCGGCTGTCGCTTTGGTTTGCCAGCAAGGCTGCCTTTAGTTGTTCAACCTCCTGCTGCGCCTTAACGATGGTGCCGTAGCGTAACTCGGCAACCTTGCCATAATCCCCGGCGCGTTCGGCTTGTTCGGCTTCCAGCTTATAATTCTCTATCTGCTCAACTTTAAGGTTAATACCGTCAACCAGGTCCTTTTCGCCCTGCCATTTTGCGCGCAGCGAATCTCGTTCGGCCGATAAGTTGGCTATTTCTTCACCAAGCTCCTTTACTTTTTTATCGTCTTTTTCGCGCTTTATAGCTTCCCGTTCAATTTCGAGCTGCATAATTCTGCGTTCCAGTTCGTCAACCACTTCGGGAACAGAGTCCATTTCCAAACGCAGTTTGGAAGCTGCCTCATCCATCAGGTCGATAGCCTTGTCCGGTAAAAACCGGTCGGATATATAACGCTGCGACATTTCAACGGCAGCTATAATCGCTTCGTCTTTGATACGCACCTTGTGATGGGTTTCATACCTTTCCTTCAATCCACGCAGTATGGAAATAGCATCGGCTGTATCCGGCTCATCAACCAGCACCATCTGGAAACGGCGCTCAAGGGCTTTATCCTTTTCCATATATTTCTGGTACTCGTTTAAGGTGGTAGCACCTATGGCCCTAAGCTCGCCGCGGGCAAGGGCTGGCTTTAGGATGTTTGCAGCATCCATTGCCCCTTCGCCGCCACCGGCACCAACCAGCGTATGTATCTCATCAATAAACAGGATAATCTCCCCGTCACTTTGGGTAACTTCTTTTATAACCGCTTTTAAACGCTCCTCAAACTCACCTTTATATTTGGCTCCTGCTATCAACGCGCCCATATCAAGCGAGTAAACCGTTTTAGTTTTCAGGCTCTCAGGTACGTCGCCTTTAATAATGCGGAAAGCAATACCTTCGGCAATAGCGGTTTTACCCACGCCCGGCTCACCAACCAGTATCGGGTTGTTTTTAGTACGACGGGAAAGAATTTGTATCACCCGGCGGATCTCCTCGTCGCGGCCTATCACCGGGTCAAGTTTACCCGACTCGGCATATTCATTCAGGTTGCGGGCGTATTTGTTCAGCGCATTGTAAGTAGCTTCTGCATTTTGATCGGTTACCTTGCTGTCGCCGCGTAGGCTTACGATGGCCTTTTTAAGGTCCTTTTCGTTGACGCCGTAATCCTTTAATGCGGTGCTGGTTTTATCGCTATTAGCCAAAATACCTAATAATATATGCTCAACAGATACAAACTCATCCTTAAATTCCTTAAGGTACGACTGCGCTTTTTGCAACGCTGAGTTTGAGCCGGAGGATAAATAAACATTGCTGCCACTAACCTTAGGGAACGCGGTTATCTGCTCATCCAGCGTATCGCTCAAACGGTTTACATTCACGTTTAACTTTTTCAGCAGGTAAGTTATTACATTCTCATCAACCAGCATTAAGCCCTTAAGCAGGTGCGCGGTTTCAATCGCCTGTTGTTGATTGCCGGCCGCTATATCGGAGGCCTTTTGCACCGCCTCCTGTGCTTTTATGGTAAAATTGTTAAAATTCATGGTATGATTGTTTTAATTGGATCAGCCCCAATTGGTGGTATAACTAGAAATTCAGAAAAATGGTTAGCGTAACGAAATAAAATATCGGGAACAACAAATTTTCAGATTCCACGATCTTAATCTCCAAAAGGTGACTGATATATAACTTGTATATCAAATCGCCTGCCATTGACCATTAGGTGCTAAAATGTCGGTTTAAAACAAATCAATGGGTTAATTTGTCATAATGAAATGCTAAATGTTTATTAAACACCAATTTAATTTAAAATTTATATTTTTGCGTCACCCATTATATAAACACGTTGGATAACCCTTTTTTTAGAAGTTTACCCGGGAAATACAAATTTCCCTACCGCGATTATTACACAGGTCAGAACCTGTTTTCAGTACGCATCTCAAGCGTTATCTTTTTGATATTAAACGTGGCTATCCGGCTACTTTACATACTTGTTCCTTTACGGTTAACAAGGGCTGAAAACTTCCCTGAGTTTGACATAGCCAACTGGGTGTTTATAGGAGTAACGTTTGTTTTTTACCTCATCAGCAATTTATTAATCGAAAAACACCGGAAGAGCGCAAAAGCCACTGCCATAATGTCGTTGTTTGTTTTCGCGTTTGCGCTGTATATCATCACGTGCGGCATTTACACCAGTTTTATCGCCACCGCCGACCCCAGAAATTCAATAACCCTGTATTTAATTAGCCTGGTTGTAATAAGTGTACTTTGCGTATTCGAAGCGTATGAAACGATAATATTGATGATAGCAGGCGAATTACTTTTCACCTCCCTGTTATTCGCGAGCCATACTTCACCTACCGAAATGATGTATAACCAGCTGCTATCGTTGGTTTTGCTTTGCGGATTTTACCTGATTTCGAGATACTTTTTTTCATATAAAGCCACCTATTTTTTGCAGCTGATTGAGATTAAAGAGAAAAACACGGAGATAGAGAGCGCCAGCGAGTTTAAAAGTCAGATGCTGGGCATGGTGGCGCACGACTTGCGTAACCCGATAGCCGCTGTTGAATCGTTAGCGATGATAATGGAGATGGATGATATCAACGCAGAAACGCAGGACAACCTTAACCTCATAAAATCATCCTGTGTTAAGGCGCGTACCATAATTGACGACCTGCTGCAAGCTGCCCGAACGGAGAACACGATTGAGTTTGTGACCATAAAAACCGAACTCAACAAGTTACTTAAAGACACTATTCGGGGTTGGAGGGTACAAAAAGGTGTAAAAAACAATATAGAATTAATCAGTTCTGTTAGCCCGGTATATGCACAGATAAACGGTGAAAAGTTTCATCGCGTGCTGGATAACCTGATAGGCAATGCGCTTAAATTTTCGCCGCCGAAAAGTAAAATCGAAGTTTTTTTAAGAAAGACCGACACTAACATAATTATTGAAATAAAAGACCGCGGTTTAGGCATACCAAAAAACCTGATGCCTTTTATCTTCGACCGTTTTTCAAAAGCAGGCCGCCCCGGCCTTAAAGGCGAACAATCAACCGGCCTTGGGTTAAACATTGTTAAGCAAATAATTGAAAAACATAAAGGCACCATCGAGGTAGAAAGCGAAGAAGGTAAGGGATCAACATTCAGGATTTTTTTGCCCCCTGAAAGCAAATAAGAAATATACCACCAACTTTTGACCTCCGTTTTGAGGTTTCCATGATCAAAATATAGAAACCGGGACAATAATTTCAAACCGGTTACGCCCGGCGCCGCCAAACAGGTCCGGATCAAGCAGGCGGCTGTACCTGAATCCAAAGCTGATGGAGCCCTGGTTGAATACCTGGGTGTCAAAATAAATTTCCGCGCCTGTCGACCTGAATATCCCTTTCGTTACGTTGCTACCTATAAAATCTTTGATACGTGTATAATCGTAAAATACGTTCCCCCTCAACCGAAGCAGGTAAACGGCATTCGCCACACCGGCATCGGGATAGGCAATGGGAAAATGATAGTTGGCGCCCGCTTTGTCCATATTATCGAGGTTCTCCGCTTGGTATCCTCTCGAAAAAGGAAAATCATTCGAGAAATTGATAACGCTGTTAGTATATTTCTGCTGATGGGCCAGGTTGATCACAAGGTTATGGTTTGCCAGCACGCCGGGGAAGTAAAAGGAACCCGACGCAAGAAACTGGCTCGATGTTATGCTTGAAATAGCCGACTTAAAATCTAAACTGATGCTTTGCCCCAGTCGCGGATAAATATTTTGCCTTGCCTGCTGGATATTGTTGTTAAAATGGATATAATTTTCGCTGTAAGTGTACGATTTGTCGGAGACGAGTGATTGATAAGCAGGATGAATGGATATTTGGGCATAATAAAGATTACTTCCTAACTGCAACGAAGTAAAATGTTTGCTGCTGCTAAAGTTCAACGGCACTTCGAAGCCGGCATGAAGATTGGTTTCATTCCAGTAAATATTATTGAACACCAACTGATTATTAACAAAGCCTGCGCTTATGCCGCGCCTGTCTATGGTGTAATTGGCACCTCCTGAAATGTAGGGAAACAGGGCGCCATACACTGCATCGAAACCTAATCGTTTATAGCCTTCATTGCGGTTATAGGTAAAGGAAAGTTCGGATTGCAGCGTGTTTAATACATTTTCGCCTTCAATATTCAGGGTGTAATTGGGGTCGTTAATATTGGGCACCAAACTATGGAAATTTACCAGGTGGTGCGATTTATGGTAAGTGGTGATAGTTAATGAGTCGGTTTTTACTGGTGCAAGCGGGATACGGGATGTATCCCTGTTTAACGCAGTAATATTAAAACCGGAAAGGCCGGGTACCAATGTTGTTGAAGGCACACGCACCCAATTTAATCCCTCTTTATACACATCGCGGATTACATATCCGTGGGCTGAAAAGCTGACCCATGCTACTTTCTTATCGTCCACCGCAGGCTGATACTCCCCGATCTGGCCGGAAAGTTTATATTTATTGTCGAGTACGGCCATCTCGCCGGTAATAAGGTTCAAAGAAAATAAGCGATCATCGACGCCAGAAGTTTGAGAAAAATACAAAATATCGTTTTGTACAGCAGGAAAAGTAATAGGCTGGTAACTAAAAGGAACCAGGTATCTAATATTACCGGTACTTATATTAATTTCGGCCAATGACATCTTTCCTTTGTTATTCCTTACCGCGGAAATCAGCTTATCGTTCCCATAAAATTTAGGATAGGTATAAAATAAACCTTCGGTGTTGGGAAGTGCAGAGAGCAGCTTCCCGTTTGCTGCGTCGAGTAAGTGAAGCTCACAGCGTCCGTTGGTCGCCTCGTTAACGGCGACAATCGTTTTACCGTCGCCGCTAAATGCCGGCGAAAAATATTTAGTATTTCTCGTAATCCGATGTTCGCGGCCGGTTCCAACATCCAGTATCCTAAGCTCACTATAATCGCGATAGTTCCAGCGTATATCGCGCCTGTAGGCGGCATAAACTATTTTGCCATTATGATAGTCGAAATAATTGTCGAGTGAAACGCTTTGCACGCTGATTTTCCTTTCATGATTGCCCCTCTTCATCATAAACACCGGAACATGATTATAGGTGCTTTTCACGTAAATAATAGTACTGTCGTTTACAAACGCCGGGTATTCACGGTCGGCAACAAAGTGCTTAGGCTGATTCCGGTAACTTTCTGTATTTCGATCAACTGTATCATCTTTAAATTGCTCTTTAAAATAGTCAAGCCCATCTTTCCGGAACTGTTTAAAGGAAACACCCGAATATTTTTTTACAGCCTTTTGAAACGGGTAAAACACGCCGTTATAAGATGCGGCATCCTGCGTTACCTTTTTCCAGAAATCATCCCCGTATTTCTCCCTCCCGTAGGCGACCAGCATATAACCGAGGGGATACCAGTTTGGGGTGTAATCAAGGTACGAGCCATTGCGGATTTTCATATAACTATAATCTTTCCCGGCCGCCCATAACGCCCTGAAACCATTAAAAAAATACGGTAGCCTGCCCCTGCCCTGTTCACTCACGTAAGTTTCATTAAAAACCGCATCACCCTCAAAAAACCAATTCGGTATAGAAAGGTCGTTGCCCAGCGCTTGCCCGCCCTCGCCAAAAAATAACCGCAATACATGCGAAAAGCCCACGTTAAAATTATTATACTGCTGCACATGCCTGAATTCGTGTATGGCCAGCTGGTCCGCCCAGGGCAGGCTCCCCACATCAAAACTGTTTTGTTCAGGCGTTAAATAAAATTCACTCCTGAAGGGGGCTAATCCAACATAAGCGTTCGCAATGGTTGTTTGATTTTGAAGCACAATGCTGATCTGCTTTTGTTTCGACCCGATGGTTTGAAGTACTTCACCGTTCATTCGCGCAATTATCGCTGCAACCCTTAAAGCAGCCGAATCAAGCCCCTGTGGAAATATCACTTTGGCCGCCGGTGTGTTTACCTGTTTCCATTTAATAGACGGGGGGTTGCCGCCGAATTCCTGGGCGGTTGACAGCGTAGCAGTAAATAGCAGCAGCAACAGTGGGGTAAGTTTGGCAAGCCTTGTCATTAAAGGTGAAAGTAAGTACAAATAGTTTATTAAACAATTGATAGCCGGTTTACACGGGGATATACGTTAACTGCAAAATTGGCGTGGCTTCGTTTGGAAAATTTTCTCATTACTAACAAATCCGATCCGCCAGCCGGCGGATCAACATCCGAAATAAATGAACATCCGATATTGACATGACACATCATCCGTCAAAACTCGCTACATTTGCCGGTTGTAAAGTAATTATGGCTAAAGTTTCTATCAACCTGGCAACGGGTTCCATACAGAAAGAAGAATTAATTGTAGGGATCGACCTCGGCACTACAAACTCGCTCGTCGCTTTTATCAATCCTGATAAAAATGCCCAGGTAATTAACGACACCGGAAAAGGCGTTTTAGTGCCTTCAGTGGTACATTTTGGCGTAGCGGGCGATGTTACAGTTGGCTCCGAAGCAAAGGATTACCTGATAACAGACCCTCAGAACACTGTTTTTTCCGTAAAACGGTTGCTTGGCAGGTCGTACAAAGACATTGAAAATTATAAAGACTTTTTCTCCTACAAAGTTATTGACGATGATTCCGAAAGCCTGGTAAAAATAAAGGTCGGCGATAAATTTTATACGCCTATCGAATTATCGGGCCTCATACTGAAAGAGCTTAAGGCGCGTGCCGAACACGCCCTGAAAACACCGGTTAACCGGGCGGTAATTACAGTACCTGCCTATTTTAACGATTCGCAGCGCCAGGCAACGCGCGATGCCGGCAAACTTGCAGGCCTGGATGTTTTACGCATCGTAAACGAGCCTACAGCCGCAAGCCTTGCCTATGGAATTGGCTTAAACCCCGACGAAACAAAAACCATTGCGGTATATGATTTGGGAGGCGGCACTTTTGACGTATCGATCCTGCAAATTCAAAACGGCATTTTCGAGGTTTTATCAACCAATGGCAATACCTTTTTAGGCGGCGACGACTTTGACAGCGCCATTGTTGATTACTGGATAGAAAAAAACGAACTGAATAAAGCCGACGTGCTTGCCGATAACAAACTGGCGCAGCAATTACGCCTGAAAGCTGAAGAAGCCAAAAAAGCGTTCGCCCACCAAAGCCTGGTGAATGATAAGATAGGTGATATCTGGTGCACTATTGACAGAAATACGTTAGAACAGCTGATATTGCCTAAAGTACAGGAAACCATAACCTGCTGCCAGAATGCGTTAAAAGATGCTAAGTTGAATGTAGGGCAGATTGATGAGGTGATAATGGTTGGCGGTTCAACGCGCACCGCACTGGTAAAAAAGATGGTGGCTGATTTTTTTGAGCGCCCCGTTCATGACGAACTTAATCCGGATGAGGTTGTTGCCCTCGGTGCAGCCATCCAGGCAGATATTTTAGCAGGTAACCGTACCGATATTTTGCTGCTGGATGTAACTCCTTTATCGTTAGGCATTGAAACGATGGGTGGCTTGATGGACGTGATTATTCCGCGCAATTCAAAAATACCAACCAAGGCGGGCAGGCAGTACACAACCTCCATCGACGGGCAGGTAAATATGAAGATAGCCGTTTACCAGGGTGAGCGCGATCTGATAAAGGAAAACCGGAAACTGGCAGAATTTGACCTGAAAGGAATACCCTCCATGCCGGCCGGCTTCCCGAAAGTTGATATTAACTTTTTGCTTAACGCTGACGGAATACTAAAGATACAGGCCGTTGAGCTACGGTCGGGCGTAAAACAGGAAGTAGAAGTTAAACCAACCTATGGCATTACAGATGACCAGGTGGAACAAATGCTGATGGACAGCATAACCCACGCTAAGGACGACGTAAGTCAGCGCATGCTTATTGAGGCGCGCACCGAAGCCGAGCAGATGATCTACACGGTTGAGCGTTTTTTACAGAAAAACGGCAGCTATGTTACTGAAACCGAAGCTGGAGAAACGCACAGGCATTTAACAGCGTTGCGAGCAGCCCTGAGCACCGGCGATAAAGACCTCATCCATAAACATATTGATGAGCTTAACGAGTTTACGCGCCCCTTCGCCGAACGTTTGATGGACCAGGCCGTAAGCCAGGCAATGAGGGGCAAGAGCATTGAGTGAGTTGGTGAGTGGTTAAAAAAATTTAAGAATTAAATGGCACACGTTGTTCCGGAAGACGGCACTTTACTTCCTTTAATGGAGGAGTTTTATACGATACAGGGGGAAGGTTACCATACCGGGAAAGCTGCCTATTTTATCCGCCTTGGCGGCTGCGATGTGGGTTGTCATTGGTGTGATGTTAAGGAAAGCTGGGATGCGGAATTGCACGCCCTTACTTCGGCCGATCAGATTATTGAAAATGCCGCTCAGCACCCTTCAAAGGCTGTGGTAGTTACCGGCGGCGAACCGCTGATCTACAACCTTGATTATTTAACCGCCGGTCTTCAGCAAAAAGGCATTAAAACTTTTATAGAAACATCCGGCGCTTATCCGCTATCAGGTAGTTGGGACTGGATTTGCTTATCCCCAAAGAAGTTTAAGGCGCCGATGGCTAATGTGGCAGCCAATGCTAATGAGCTTAAGGTGATCGTATTCAATAAATCGGATTTTGCCTTTGGCGAGGAAAATGCAAAACTCGTATCGCCCGATTGCAAATTATTTTTGCAGCCCGAATGGTCAAAATCAAAAGAAATGACACCGCTTATCGTTGATTATGTGATGAATAACCCCAAATGGGAAATATCCTTGCAAACGCATAAGTACTTGAACATACCTTAATTGAAAACCAAGAATCA
>Ga0163162_10008175_pt1 | contig 10208 bp, 9 predicted proteins | sample S55metaG_FD_115310 | JGI IMG/M metagenome (GOLD analysis project Ga0163162, IMG submission 115310) | Switchgrass rhizosphere microbial communities from Kellogg Biological Station, Michigan, USA - S5-5 metaG | ecosystem: Host-associated > Plants > Roots > Rhizosphere > Soil | place: USA: Michigan...
ACGAAAGGCATTGATCCGGCAAAGCTGGTGATGGCATCGGCAATCCTCAGCTGCGGGTGCTCGGCACGCTTCTCCCGGAACCTGGTCACGACCGGGTTTTCGGGCAGTGGCGGCGGGTGGAGTAGGCGCATTGCTCTCCTCGGAAGTCGCGGCGGACGAGCCACTCTAGGATCGGTGGCAGTACCTGCAATAGGGGTCGACGGCCGGGTCCCGGGATACTCAGCCGCCTCCAACAGCGGCTCGAGCACCTTGGAGGGACGCGGTCTCTCACCTCCAGTCTTGACCGCCCGAAGACGAACGATAGGGGCTTAGGTCCCGAGACATCCTAAACGCTGGGTTGTTGCTTCAACTGGGAAGATGCCACGCTGAATGGATGCCAGTGACGGCCAGATGAAGCTACAGCCCACATTCTGGACGGCTCTCTCCCGCGACACCTTGGCCAACCCGGTCCCTGTCATCACCCGCCTCGGCTAACACCGGACGGACACCGACAGGGCAAACTCTGGGCGGGTAGCTGCACACAACGCGGCTACCCGCTTCGCATTGCCCCTGGTCACGAAGCGTCCGCCTTGCGCCAGTTTGTCGGCGTAGGCCACAACTCGGCGTTTCCGCAGGGTGATTTCTTCGTGTCGGCAATTCATAATTTCCCGCGGCTCGGGGTCAGTAAGAGACGTGACGTGATTCGTGACGGACAGAAATCAGCAGGAAGGCACAGAGCCGGTGGTGAAGGAGAGTCCGCCGTCAGGCACAGAACTTACAGGCGGCGCCATCTTAGATTTGCAGAGGGTTCCCGCCCCGGAGCTAAGACATCTGCAAGTCATGCAGTTCCAAGCGCTCCCGGCCATGAAGGGGTAAGCAGCAACACCGCTGTCCCAGCCAAGAGAAGGAGCCGCCAGACCAGCCGCCACCAACAAAAATGGGCCCCCACAGGGGCCCACAAAAGGAGATTTGTACACACTTCAGCGGCCCCCAAGCCCCTGAACAGGGAAAACACGTGCCCGAGGTGGGACTCGAACTGCATTCCAGCCCCTGTGAACACCGGGCGCCCGCGAAAACATAAGGAATCCGGGCCGATCCGAACCCAGTACGACCCGATCCGCAGCCCAAAATGTGCACAATGTACACACCTCCAATCGTGAACTAAGTCCGCCCCTCCATGAACCAACCGGCTGGTGTAGGCGTCGAAGCCGTCAGCAAGAGGGCGAAAACCACGCCCGGGGCGGCACCGGGCCCGGAACGTCAGCGGATCAGTACTCGCCCTTGATCACGAAGTAGGGGAAACGAGATGCCAGTTCCTCCGGAATTTCCATGCCTTCGGCCAGTTTGAAACCGACCGCGCTTCCCGCCGTTCTCGCCGAAGCTGCTCCCATGAGGCCTGCAGGGGGCCATCCAAACCTTACGGTGTGTTAGTGCGCCAATCAGGATGGAGCATTAGTTCGGTAGCTGCTCTCGAGAACGTCGGTGATGAACATGTACCCGGGAGCGTGGCTAATGGCGAACTCTGGCTTGGACGCCATGACCGCGCTCTGCGGCGTTACGCCGCAGGCCCAGAAGACCGGAACCTCGCCCGGGCGTATCTCCACAGCATCACCGAAGTCCGGGCGGTTGATGTCCAGAATGCCGATCTTATCCGGAGAACCGACATGGATGGGTGCGCCGTGTACTTGCGGCACCTCACCCGTGATACGGGCTGCCGTCGCAACCAATTCCGGCGGCATCGGGCGCATTGAAACTACCATTGGGCCGTGTATCCGCCCGGCCGGGGTACATTCGATGGTGGTGCGGTACATCGGAACGTTCCGACCCATCTCGACATGACGCAGGGGGATGCCTTCCTTGACCAACGCAGCTTCGAAGGTGAAGCTGCAACCGATGAGGATCCCGACCAGGTCATCGCGCCAGACTGAAGTGACGTCATCGGTCTCCCCAGTCAGCTCGCCGTTCTGCCAGACCCGGTAGGCGGGAATGTCGGTGCGGATGTCGGAGCCAGCAGCCAGTGTGCTAGTAACTTCACCCGGCTGGATGACGTCAATAACCGGACAGGCCTGGGCATTGAGTGCACAGAACTCCAATACTTCCTCGGCGTAGTCAGCGGGGACCGCGATTAAGTTGGCTTGAGTGAAACCGTCGCTCCATCCGGCCGTGGGGGTGACTAGACCCCTGCGAAATTTTCCGCGGGCTTCTGAGGGCGCCGTGCGCGCGGGGAGGTTGGTCATGCTGCGAGTACCTTCGTTCCGTAGAGAGTTATTGTGCCATCTTCTGTGGTTAGCAGTCCTGTGTGGTCCACCTTCGATACCTGAAACGGCAGGTACTCACCCCAGGAGTCTCGAATAAAAGTTTCGTACCCGCGAGACGTGCCTGAGGGCCATCCGTAGCACCACCAAAGGGTGCCCTCAGCAGGGACGATGATCTCACTGGATATCGTTCCGCTGTCCTTGCCGTGAGCATCGACGGTCCGCGCCTCCTGGCTGTTGGCGTCTTCCTGGTCATCATTTTGGGCAAGGGCCGAATGTAGGGCTTGACGGACATCCTGTACTTCGAGGAGTGGCGTGGACTGCACGACGGCGGCCTGGCCGAGGCGTTCTTTGGAAAAGCTCTCTACTACCCAAGCGTCATCGTCGGGCTCTTGTCCCGCGAACCAGGAATTGGTGCAGGCGATGTTTTGCCCGGGTTCAATTGTTCTCTGGGTCGAGCGTTGACCATTGATGGTGACCACAACAACCCCCTTGCCATCGGCTATCAGATAGTTCCCGTCGTTTAGTCTGGAAGCCCGCTGTTGCAGCAATGAAACGAGTTCCTCCGCCGAAGCCGCCTGGCCCAGTGCATCGCGGGTTCCCCTCCGGTCTACTAGCTTCCTGTACCCATTGGATTCCGACTTTGATGCGGGCACGAAGGAATAAGTGAAAGCGACTCCACGTGCATTCAGGCCCCTGGTCATCACCGAGTTCCAAGGGACCGCCTCAGCGGCCCTATAGGTGGTCACTTCCGTTCCGATGAATGGATAGGCCCCTTCGGTTGATGCCAAGACCCGGCTGCCAACGAGATACGGATTATCGCTGTTGCTGCCTAGTACCGGTCCGGCCGTGGATTGTGCGGCAAGGAGGGTGCACATTCGAGTTACCTGCTTTCAGCCCACTCGGCCCGGCAGAGCCGGGACGGTGGCGGTCGGAAGTTCCCCGATTCGGGTGGGGTCGGGCATCGCATCGAGAAGGGCCTGCGAATACGGATTTCGCGGTTTGCGGTAGAACTCTTCGGCGGGAGTCGCTTCCATCAGCCGTCCCTTGTACATCGTTATTACCGTGTCGGTCATGTCCCTCACCAGCGCGAGGTCGTGGGACACCATGATCAGCGTGAGGTTGTTTTCGCCCACGAGTTCCTGGAACAGACCCATGATGCGTTGCTGGTTGGTGACGTCCAGGGCGCTGACCGGCTCATCCGCAACAAGGATTTCCGGATTCGGCGCCAACGCCCGCGCGATGGCGACGCGCTGGCGCTGGCCTCCGGAAAGATGGGTGGTGCGCAGTCCGAGAATGGTCCGAGGGAGGTGCACTCGATCGCACAGCTCGAGGACTGCAGACGGCGAAGCCTTCCGGTCGGCGACGCCCAGTGCCTCGAGGAGGAGCTCTTCGGCCGTGTTGCGGGGGTCCAGGCTTCGGCTGGCATCCTGAAATACCAGCTGGACTTTACGCCGGAACCCCCGTTCTGACGCCGGATTAAGCCTCGTCATGTCTTGACCTGCTACCGTGACGCGGCCAGCTGTCGGTTTTTCGAGGCCTACCAGCAGACGCGTTAATGTTGACTTGCCTGATCCGGATTCGCCGACGATAGAGGTGGTGCTGCCGCGCGGGATCTCAAAACTGACGTCACTCAGGGCGTGAACAACTGCTCCTCGGCCGAAAATACCCCGAGTGCCGTACCGCTGGCTGGCGCCTTGGACGGAAATGGCAGCGGGTTCATTCGTCTGGGCTGCATTGAGGGGAGCGCGCAGAACGTGCGGCGACGAGAGGCGGGGCGAGGCACTGAGCAGCTCGATCGAGTAGGGGTGCTGCGGGTTCTCCAGGACCGGCGCAACGTCGCCCGATTCGACAATGAGCCCATGCTCCATGACGCTGACCTCGTCACAGAGTCCCGCCACGACGCCGAGGTTGTGCGTAACGAAGACAATACCAAGACCATCGTCGGCCAGCTGGCGCAGGAGACGGAGTACTCCTGCCTGAACCGTAGGATCCAGGGCGGTTGTAGGCTCGTCAGCGATCAGGAGACTGGGACGGTTGGCAAGTGCGAGGGCGATCATTGCCCGTTGGCGCATACCACCGGACAACTGGTGCGGAAACCTGTTTGACACCTTCTCTGGCTCAGGCAGTCGCGCCTGACCGAGCACCTCGAGCACCCTTGCCCGTGCGGATTCCTTTCCAACGCCATGATCCTGCAAGGCGTGGAAGATCTGTTTGCCTACGGTGAGCATCGGGTGGAAGCCGCTCAGCGGATCCTGCAGGACCATTGATACGACGGAGCCTCGGAGGCGGCGCTGTTCATTCGGGGCGAGATCCAGGATCGGTTGCCCCGCGACAAAGACCTCTCCACCCGTGCGCTCGATGCCCTGCGGCAGCATCCCGAGGCAGCTAAGCCCGGTAAGCGTTTTACCGCTGCCAGACTCACCGACAAGTCCCAGCACTCGACCGGGGGCGACCGAAAGTGAAACTCCCTTGACCAGGTCCCGGGCTCCCTGGGAGGCAGTTAGTCGGAGATCCTCGATTCTCAACACGTCCCTGCCCAGGTCCTCCCCCATTGGAGTGTGGAACTTGGTCATGATGTCCTCTCGGTTTGTCCGGTGGAAAAGGTGATTTCTTCGTTGGCAGCCGAACTTAGCCCAGCACCGGCGAGCCATTCCCTGACGGCCTCGCCGGTCAAGGCAAAGGAGACCACTGACAGGCACAGCACCAGACCCGGCATGAGGCTAATCCACCACTGGCCGGTGGCGACATAGTTGGCTCCCATGGAGATCACGTAGCCCCATTCGGGTGTGGGGGGACGGACACCGGCCCCTAGGAAGCTCAGTGCGGCGGTGAGGAGTACGGAGACACCGAGGCTGACCGAGATATTCGCCACTGCGCTGTCAACGGAATTGGGGAGGGCATGCCGCGTAAGTGTACGGATCGTTCCGAGGCCCAATATACGGCAGGATGCCACGAGGCCTCCCTGCACTACGGAATGCAGGGATGAGCGGATCAGGCGGGCGAAGATCGGGGTGGTCACAAAGATAACTGCAGTAATCACGGCACCGGTTCCTCGACCAAATATCGCCGTTAATGCCAACGCAAAGACGGTGACTGGAATCGATTGGAAAACATCGAGGGCAGCATCGACGATCCGGGCGAGAGCCCTCCAGATCCGGCCGCCAGCGGCGGAAAAGCCACTGATAGAACCGAGCAGGAGTCCGAGGACGAACGAAGCGCCGACACCAAGCAGGGCGATAGAGAGGTCCGTACGGAAGGCCGCGACGACGACTGAGAAGATGTCGAGACCAGATGCATCCGTTCCGAAGGGGTGCGTGAAGCTGGGTTCCTGGAGGACATCCACCGTGGGCTTTTCCGGGTCGTAGGGAGCGATCCAGGGGCCGATGACGGCACAGACGACGGAGATGAAGCTGCCAATCACGCCTACCTTCCCCGCAAGTGTGGTGGGTATCAGGCTTTTCATGCTTTCCTCAATTGCGGATCGATTGCGGCGTGTAGAAGGTCGTTGGCGAGGTAGACCATGGCTGTAAACAGTCCGGCAATGAGAACGAAGCCCTGCACGCCCACGTAGTCGGAGCGGGTCACAGCTGCCACCGCATACTGTCCTACACCTCCCCAGGAGAAGACGGTTTCGACGAGGACGGCTCCGCCGACGAGAAAGACGGTGGTAGAGGCGAGCGTCGTGACCATAGTTGGCGACGTGAAACGCAGAATGTACCGAACACGTCGCCACGGAGAGATACCCCAGGAATCAGCGAAGCGGGCGAAATCCGAGCCGTTGACTTTCTCGGTCACTGCGGACATGATCCGGATGACAGGTGCCAGGTAGACAAAGATCAACGTGATGCAGGGCAATATGAGATGTGCTATTGCGTTTGCGACAGCTGGTGGATCGCCGGCGATGGCGGCGTCGATCAGTCCGACGTTCGTTACCGGAGGGACGGTAATTCGCGCGTCCAGCTGGCCGCTCGGCGATGCGCCGATTCCGAGCTGCACGTAGAGTAGGGAGACTAGGCTGAGGCCAACCCAAAAATCGGGAACGACGCCAGCGAGAAACCCGTATCCGCTGACGACCTTGCGGGCGAGTCCCTGTGGCCGCCAGAGCAGCCACCCGACGAGCATTAGCGCCAGCAGGATGATCATGAGTAGGGAGAAGAACATCAGGAGCAGGGTTGCGGGTGCCCTCTGCACGAGGTCCTGGACGACGGGGCTGTTGGTTTGGATGGAGGTGCCCCAGTCCCCCTGGAGGACACCGGAGACGTAGTGCCAGAACTGGACCCACAGAGGCTGGTCCAGTCCCATCGACTGGCGAATTCGCTCCACCTGCTCGGCTGTTGCCTGCCCCCCGGCGAGGGCATAGGCAGGATCGCCGGGTATCAGTCGAGTGAGGAAAAAAACAAGGACGAGCAAGCCAAAGAGCTGGACGGGTAGTAGGGAAAGACGTCGGAGAAGGAAACGGCCCAAGGCACGGCCCTATTTCACGAGCTTGAGATCGGCGAAGCGGACCCCATTATTCGGATACCACGTGACGTTGGAGACGCGCTTTGAATGCGCGACGTGCCATCCGGGGTTGGCTAGGAGCACCCAGGGCTGCTCCTGCATCCAGATTTGCTGGGCGCGGCCAGCCTTCAGGTTACGGGCTGATGGCTCGGGTTCGACCAGCATCTCTTCGATTAGCATGTCGAACTCTGCGTTCTTCCAGGACCCGACGTTGAGGTAAGACGTGGACTTCCAGTAGACACCGAGGGCATAGGCTGGGTCAGCGACGAAGGGCCAGAATGCGGCGAGATAGGCTTGACCCCCGCGCTTGTACAGCTTGTCGAAGTAGCTTGACGCCGGCAATCCTGCGAGCAGCACGTTGATGCCGATTTGCTTGAGGGCGGACGGAACGATGGGCGCTATCAGCGGATCTTCGTAGTTGTCGTTGGAAAAGGTCAACGTCAAGTTGAATCCGGACACGCCGGCGTCCGCCATTAGGCTCTTGGCCTTGTCGAGGTTGGTCTTGTACTCGTTATACTTTGCGGTGTGGCCCGGGTAGTCCTCCGGAAGGGGGCTATTCAAGCCGGTTGCCGTGCCTAGGTACACGCTGCTCAGGATGTCGGCGTAAGGCAAGGCGTAGGCGATTGCCTGGCGGACCCGGGGATCCTTCAAGTTCGGGTCGAGCGCATTGAGCGGCATCACTTGGATCTTGTTCGACTTATACGACGTGACGGTGAGCCCCGCCTTCTTGGCCGACTGCAGCTGGCTCGGGCTGAGGTTCATGGCGATGTCCGCTTCGCCGGACTGCAGCAACGCGAGCCGGTTCGCACTGGTCGGCACAGAGCGCCATACGACCTTGTCGAAGTCAGGCCTTGTCAAGGAATGCGGGTTGGCGGAGAGCGTGACCGTTTGGCCTTCTTGGAAAACCGAAACGGTGTATGCGCCGAAGCCGGCGGTGTTCTTGCCGAGCCAACCCTGCGCCCACGGATCGTCCGAGGTGGCGTGCTGCTTCGCGGCAACGGAGTCAAATAGTCCTGCATAGAGCTTGGCTGCGTCGACCTTAAAGAAAATGCTATTCGGCTTATCGAGGGCGAACCTGACGGTGCGCTCGTCCAGGGCCACCACTTGGTCAGCACTTGTGATTCCCATCGAGTTGGCCATGAACAGGCCGGTTTGCTTGAGGGCGAAGTTGCGTTGAAAGGACCAGACGACGTCGGCAGACGTCAACTTGTTGCCCAAATTCGAGACGATGTCGTCCCTGAGAGTAATGGTGATGGTTCGCTGATCAGCCGAGATGTCGATTGTCTTGGCAAATCCATTCTCAAGGCCGCCCTTTATTCCACTCGCAAGGATATCGGCGATGGAGGTGCCATTGACCTGCGTCTTGCCAAATGCCACAATGTCACCGCCATAGGTGTTTCCGACTATGTTTTCACCAGCCACGTTCGCACCGGCAGCGCTGTCGGTATCAAAGTTGGCCGGGAAATCGGAGCCGACATACACAAGAGTGGAACTGGAACCGCCGCCGGCCGTAGCCCCGCGCGACGAACAGGACGCGAATAACGGAGTCGCGCCAGCCAGAACACTCAGTGCAAGGAAGCCTCGCCTCGACAAACTAGTAGCCATTAGATCCATCCTCTGGATTTTGGGAGAGGGGACATGCCCAGACGGAAGCGGAAGCAGCCGTCTTTTTGCCCCATATTTATCTGAACCCGCAACCGGGAAGCGGCTGTTGTGGTTCTGTCGTTTTCCATGCCAACAGTGACACGCACCACGTGCCTTTATCAGTCAGCCAGCAAAAGTCTGCACCGTTTGACGCCCTTGGCGATGGAATGCGCACGGAAGTTGCACTTTTTGATGTTGTGGGCATCGAGGAGTGGGCGCGAACGAGTGGGCGCCGTGACACTGAGTGGAGATGAGGTCCCCCCGGGTCCTGTGAGCTTGATGCGTCAAGTCCTCAGTCTCACTATTCACCTCTTTGGAGCCCCGAAACGGAGAGACCTGAACCACGGCGGTCCCGGCGAACTTTTGCGTATCCTGCGGGACGGAGGCCCGCGAACCAGGGCCGAGCTGGGCTGGATAACGGGCTTGGGGCGAGCTGCCACCAGTTCCCGCCTCGAGGCGCTCCTGGAACTCGGGCTAGTTGTGCCGGTGTCGGATGCGGCTTCCACCGGAGGACGCCCCTCGGCGCGACTAGCCTTAAACCCCGGTGCAAGGCTGGCCGCTGCCGCCGACATCGGCGCCACACACGCGACCGTGGCTCTCACGGACCTGTCGGAAGGATTCTCCTGGAAACCACCGAACGACTTCAGATTTCGTGCGGACCCGAAGCTGTTCTGGACTGGCTAGCGATGACACTGCAGGTCATTTGGAAACGAAGAAGCGTCCGGCAACCGACATCATCGCTGTCGGCATCGGCCTACCCTGAAAGGCCGGCCGTGGACAAGGTGTGGATATTGTCCACAGCTCCTTTGGCCGGACAAGCACTCGATGGGCGGACTCTGTCCGGTTCGCAGAAAAACAGATATCCGCGGAAGATCCCCGAAGAGAAATCGACCTCGTCATGTCGTCACCACAACTCCCGGCCATGAATGAGAGTGACGGCCAACAACTGGCCACCGGAACAGCCAGATAGGACGCCACATACCCTAGATTCCAGCAGGCGGAGAGCCCACCAGCCGGGACCCTGACCCCGCCACCCACAAAACCGAATAGGCCACCGCGGGGACCAGGCACCAGCCGCGACAAGCGTCAGAGGGACCCAAACCGGGTCGATGTCCACACGTTTGGCACGTCTTCAGGCGCCACAGTTAGCCTCTAGATTCCGCAAACCGACGGCTGGTACGTTACCCGCCTCAGACCGACCGGAAACCTGGGAGGAAACCGTGGAAATAGCCGATCCGCACACTTTGCATACCGCATGGGCCGAGCGCTTCAACGCCCGGACGTTGACGGAATGATGGAATTCTTTGAGCCTGACGCGGTCTTCGTCCCACAGCCAGGCACATCCACCACGGGTGAAGACAGCCTCAACGCCATGAAGGGATTCCTTCAGGCAGGGCTGCCCATCAGCGTCACCACCCGCCATGTCTACGTCGCGGGCGACCTCGCCCTGGTCATCGCCGAATGGGCCATCAAGGGCACCGCGGCCGACGGCAGCGACGTGGACCTCCAAGGCAGAACTGCCGACGTCCTGCGCAAGGGAAGCCAGGGATGGAAGTTAGCCATCGACAATCCCTTTGGCACAACCTGAATCGCGCTGCTCCAAACCCCAACATGTCGAAAAGCTGTGGTCAATGCCCGCTAACCCGGGCGGGTTCTGCGGGCACCGTGCGTCAATCTTAGTTGTCTGCATCTCCCACGGTTCCCTGCTCCAGCGCAGCAGTTATGGCAGGCGGAGAGGGAAGTGCTGCACGTTCATCGGCGGGAAGTGTCTCATACGTGTAGGAAGTGACGGCGATGGGCTGGAAGGATCCATCCAGTGCATAGCGG
>Ga0163162_10008178_pt1 | contig 10204 bp, 9 predicted proteins | sample S55metaG_FD_115310 | JGI IMG/M metagenome (GOLD analysis project Ga0163162, IMG submission 115310) | Switchgrass rhizosphere microbial communities from Kellogg Biological Station, Michigan, USA - S5-5 metaG | ecosystem: Host-associated > Plants > Roots > Rhizosphere > Soil | place: USA: Michigan...
ATGAAAAGACGGCACAGCTACAGGCGTCGTTGTTGGCGATGCGCCGCACGTTCTTCAACCAAGCACCCACACTCGCCCCTGTCCAGCTCAGCGGCGTGAATACCGGGCCGGTGGCGGGCACCCTGGGTGGGGTCGACCCTGATGGCGACACGTTGGTCTATGTCCTGACCCGGAGGCCGAAGTCGGGCACTGTGCAGATCAACAGCGATGGCACCTACACCTACGCACCCGGCCCCGGCTTCGACGGCGTGGACACCTTCCGGGTGAAAGCGATCGACCAGGGGTTGCACGTCAACTTGTTTCAGTTGCTCCGCCGGGGCAGCCGCCCGGCGACCTCATTGATCAATCAGGGCGCCATCAAGTTCGATTTCAGCTACATCGGGGGTGCCTGGACCAGCGAACGCCGCGAGGCCCTGCAGGACGCCGCCGACGACCTAGTAACCTACCTCCGCGTCACTTCTCCCGTCGTCCTCACCTACAAAGTCAGAGGGTTCGACGATGCGCAGTCGGATATTTTGGCGTCGGCCGGCAGCCGCCTTGTCAGTGCGCGCCGGGGCTTCTGGCCGACCGTAGTGCAGAAGAAGTTGCTCACCGGGGTCGATGCGAACGGGTTTAGATTCGATGGCCAAATCCAGTGGAACTTTGGGAACGCGTGGGCCCTCGGCGACACCGTCGGCGCCGAGGAGCTTGACTTCACGTCGACGGCCATGCACGAGCTGATGCACACCTTCGGTTTCGTATCCGAGGTCTGGGAACCCGGTACGAACACCGGGAAGAACTGGGCGGTCTTCGACAGCTTCATCGTGACCGCTGGCGGCATGAAGCCGATCGACTCGCATTTCAAATGGAACACCGACTTCGACCCGAATATTGAAGGAGACGCCGGCGGCCTGTACTTCGGCGGAGCCAACGCGGTTGCGGGCTATGGCGGTCTGGTCCCGCTCTACACACCCAATCCGTTTCTCGGGGGCAGCTCGATGTCGCACTTGGACGACGCGACCTTTACCGGGGCGAATCAAACGTTGATGAACGCCTTCGCGGACCCGGGACCGGGTGTCAGGATTTTGAGTCCGGCCGAAGTCGGCATCCTACGCGACCTCGGTTACCAGGTGGTGGTCCCCCAATCACCGCCTACCGCTATGGCTTTCATCGGCCTCGTCTTCCTCGGTAAGAAGCGGAGGAAGTCAAAGTCTGCTGCGCGGTGACGACACTCAGCCGTCAAGCAGACCGCGCAGGAGGTCGACGAGCGCGCGGCTGATCGCGCTCTGCACCCAAGTGAGGTCCGCGATCCAGTTGCACTTGCCGTGACGTGGCCGCTCGCTGCACCTGGTTGCAGGCTTCCAGTTCGCCATGCGCCCGACGCTCATATCCTCGGCGGATGGACCGCGATCAAATTCACGCCGCTATCGCCCAGGAGCGTCGCAACATTGCGGATCTGATCGATAGTTTGGATGACTCGCAGCTAGCGACGGAAAGCTTGTGTACGGGTTGGGATGTGAAGACGGTGGGGTCACATCTGGTCAGCGGGCTGGCCGACGGCACCACCAGAGCCATACTGCTGAGCTGGCGACGCATGAATCAGGGCAAGGCAGTCGATGAGATGGCGCGCCGCCGCGTGCACTGGCCCGCTGCCAAGATCGCCGCAAGTCTTCGCGACCTCGCTGATCGCCAATACTGGAGACCTCCGCCGCAACCATCTGGCATGCTGGCCGAAATCTTGTGTCATAGCGGCGACATCAGAATTCCGCTTGGACTTCCCTTCGAACCCGATCCACAACTGACCGTGATCGCGCTCGACTTCTTGACTGGCCCGGTGCCAATCGGACTGGTGAAGATGGGACAAAACCGAGGGATTCGTTGGCACGCCACCGATGTCGACCGAACATGGGGTAAAGGACTGGAAATCCGTGGGCGGTCAGCCGATCTGCTGATGGCCGCAGTCGGACGCGCCGTCACGCTGGATGCGCTCGACGGGCCCGCATTGCCATTGTTGCGGCAGCGAATATCTGGCTAGTCAGGCACACCTTAAATCAGCCATATTGTTGCCCACGACGTCAACTGAACGCTCGCAGTACCTTCTTTTGAACGATTTCCTTCCGGTCCGTTGTTCGGTGGTCTTACCCTCGGCGGGTGAACCGGGATCAGATCTTCGCCGCTATGGCCGAGGAGCGGCGATGCATCGCGGATCTGATCGGTGATATTGATGAGGCGCAGTTAGCGACCGCGAGTTTGTGCACGGGTTGGGATGTAAAGACGGTGGGCGCTCATCTGGTCAGCCTGCTGGCCGGGGGCACTCGTACGGTGATGCGGCTCGGGCTGACCGGGAATTCAGCCCGGGCAATCGATCAGCTTGCGCGCCGCGGCGCTCAGCTGCCAGCTGCCGAAATCGCGGCAAGTCTGCGTCAGCTCGCCGATCACACGTACTGGCGTCCGCCGCCGCGAGCACCTGGTCTGCTAGCAGAAGTGTTGTGCCATAGCGGCGATATCAGAATCCCCCTTGGCCTTCCCTTCGAACCCGAACCTGAGTTGACTGCGATCGCACTGGACTTCTTGACCGGCCCGGTACCGATCGGCTTGGTGCCATTGAGACGACTGCGAGGGATTCGTTGGCACGCCACCGATATGGACCGATCGTGGGGGGAAGGACCAGTCATCCTGGGGCGGGCAGCCGAGCTGATGATGGCTGCGGTCGGACGCACCCCCGTGCTGGATGCGCTCGACGGGCCCGGTTTGTCACTGTTGCGTCATCGAATGTCTGGCTAACCGCACTCTTAGTTCGGCCAATTTGTTGTCCACGCGGTCGCGTAGGCGCTCGCAGCCTTCGCCCCGCCGCGCCATGCTCGCCTCGCCTATAGCCCGGCGAAGCAGGGGTCCTCGTTGTTCCCCTGGTTGCCCTGGTTGCCCTCCCGGATCGAAGTATCTCGGGTCGAATAATGTGCTGTCACACCGTCATCGGTGATCTGCACGCTGTCGGCATGGATATCGAGCGGATAACCCTTGGTGAGATGAGTGGTGAACGCGTCTAGCGCCGACTGCACGATCTCGGTGGGCAGCAACAAACCCAGCCCGGTGACATCGACCACCTGCAGCGCCATTCGTCCGTCTGTAACCTGCGGCTTGGTGGTGACACTACCCAGGTTGCCCTGCAGCTTGATGGTGCCGTCGTCCGGGTTGGCCTGGACCCCGGTGACCAAACCACGCAACGGCGTGATCGCGTCCTGGATGCTCTGCTTCATGCCGTCGGCAGACCAGGTGATCATGGCGTCTAGGGCTCCCACGGTGCCCACGGCGTCGCCGTCCAGCCGGACATCGTCGATCCACACGTCGGCCTTCATGCCTCGGGCGTTGCCGATCCGATCGCCGGCCGTGTGGATCGAGATGTTCCTGTAGTGGCCGGTCGCGAGCTGAAGCAGAAGCGGCGTCGCGCCGAACGAGACACTCGCCTTGTCGTGCACCACGCATTCGGTGGCGGCGGCCACCACGCTCTCGGCGCGGTGACGGACGTACAGCTCACTGGCGAGCAGGCCGGCGGCGACTAAGCCGATCACGATCACCGCGATCAGCACTATCGATTGCGGATTGCGCAGGCGGACGCGGCTCAGTCCGGAACCCTCCGACGTCGGGGTGCCCGGCGGTGGGCCGTAACCAGGCTGGCCTGCTGGCGGCGGGCGATGCTCTGCCACACCTTTATCGTGGACCCACCCAGTCGACAGCCTCGTGTGTGGCTCGCCAAGTCTGCTAAATCGTCGTCCTTGTAGTCACATGGAAGATCGCGATTACTCTCGCACCTGGCGAGTGACGAGGCCCTTAGTGAACCGGGAATCGATAATGTACCGGGAATCGACCTGCTCGCCTTGTCGTTCGTCGCCGTAGTAGACGCGGTACCCCTCGATGACCGTCCTGTCGCCATCTGAGTGTTTGTGAGTGACAGTCGATGTGTCGTCCGCTGTTCGGGTGACGGTGAACCACTGACCCGACTCGGGATGCTGGATCGTGTCACCCTCCTGGATCTCGGCCAGCGGCACCTGCTCTGTTACATGTTCCGAACTCATTACCGTCCTCCCGGATCGTCGCGAAGGTCGGCGATCACCTTGAGGATTCTCCCGCCGACGGCACCGGTCAATCACAGATTTCCCGCCGCTTCGCGCAGTCCCTACTTCTGCGAGTTTGTGGCCCTTTGCAGGGCATGGGCCTTGGTCGGCCGGGTGCCGCATATTCGTCGGCCACCAGGCTTTGACTGTGTTGGTGGGTGGACCAACTAGACGTGCCCAGGGCGCGGTGGTGTAGGCGCCGCCGATCACGGCTGCCCGCCGCATCCTCGCCGGTGCCGCGCGGTTGCGGAGACTCCAGGATTGTCAAGCACTCCAGCAAAGTCATGGCTCGGCGAATCGCGCGAGGTTGCGCGGGCAAAGACGACGCGGCGCGACCTGAGGAGCCCGCCGAGCATAAGCGCGCAGTAACTGTAGGGCAACACCATGAATGGCTGGCCTGTTGCCGGGAAGAACCGCGTTGTCATGATGGCGTCATGAACAAGGATCCACAGGAAGCAGAAGCAGAGGAACCACCACGCCCAGCGCCGCCCGGCGCGTCGTCCGAAGCGTGCGACCACACTGACGGCAATCCCTGCAGCAAGGATGTTTAACCCTCCGACCGAGCCAATAAGTTCCGCCCAGAGCGCCGCGCCGGACCCCGCCGCGTCGAGACTCGAATACGAAAACCCAAGTTTCCGAGCGCGGTCCAAAAGGGAGAATCGGCGCGCAGGACGCCGAGCCAATCGACTGCAAGAACGACAAGACCCGTTACGACGGGAACGAAGCCGGCCACGAAGTTCAGCCACCAGCCCGCGACAGGTGCGGCGGAAGCGCAATCGCCCAGTTCGACACGGCGACCGGCCGAGACTGCGACACGGTTCGGTTGAGGCGACATTGCATCCATCCTTCGGGAGTCAAGCGGGTGTTCGTCCGGGCCAGATCCCGCTCGACCCGTTCGCCGGGATTGGTGTCGTGGCGATTGTCAAGCGTTACGTCAGGTGGCTTGGCACCCAGCCGATCGCTTGCTGCTCGGGCCGGCGGCTAATGAGGAGTTTCGGTCGCGGTTCGCGCAGCGGATCGGGACGGCAGGCGTCGATGCCCATAACGACGCCCTGGCGATCGTCTGCACACCAAGCCGCTAGGGTTTGAGCATGCGGTTGCTGGTGACCGGTGGCGCGGGGTTTATCGGCGCGAATTTCGTGCATGAGTGTGTGCGCGAGCACCCCGAAGATTCGGTGACAGTGCTCGATGCGTTGACATATGCCGGCAGCCGGGAGTCGCTGGCCCCGGTCGAGAGCGATATCCGGCTGGTGCAGGGCGACATCACCGACGGCGGACTAGTGGACAAGTTGGTCGGCGAGGCCGACGCGGTGGTGCATTTCGCCGCCGAAACCCACGTCGACAACGCGCTGGCCCACCCCGAACCGTTCGTGCACAGCAACGTGGTGGGCACCTTCACCATTTTGGAGGCCGTGCGCGTTCACGGGGTGCGGCTGCATCACGTGTCCACCGACGAGGTCTATGGCGATCTGGACCTGCACTGCGCGCAGCGGTTCACCGAGACCACCCCCTACAACCCGTCGAGCCCGTACTCGTCGACCAAAGCCGCCGCCGACCTGCTGGTGCGCGCTTGGGTGCGCTCCTATGGGGTGGCGGCCACCATCTCGAACTGCTCCAACAACTACGGGCCCTATCAACATGTGGAGAAGTTCATTCCGCGTCAGATCACCAACGTGTTGACCGGGCGCCGACCCAAGCTCTACGGCGCCGGCGCCAATGTGCGCGACTGGATCCACGTCGAGGACCACAACAGCGCGGTGTTCGCCATCCTGGCCGACGGACAGATCGGGCGCACCTACCTCATCGGTGCCGAGGGCGAACGCGACAACCTGACCGTGCTGCGCACCATCCTGGCCCTCATGGGCCACGACCCCGACGACTTCGACCACGTCACCGACCGCGCAGGCCACGACGTCCGCTACGCCATCGACCCGTCACCGCTCTACCACGAACTCGGCTGGCGCCCGAAGCACACCGACTTCGAAGAGGGCCTGCGCGCGACGATCGACTGGTATCGCGCCAACGAATCATGGTGGGCCCCATTGAAAGACAGAGTGGAAAACACCTACGAGGCGCGTGGCCAGTGACGGCCCGCGAGCGTCGGCGTTGAAACAGATGCAAGCGGCTCGCGTGTGACGAATTCGCGATCTCCCCGCAGTCTCGCGGGGGGTGCCTTGCGCACACCGCAGGAATAATACTAGGATATCCTAGTATTAATATTCGGGTGAGGGGCAGGGCTCATGACCACACAGATTTCGCATTTCATCAACGGCCAGCGCACGGCGGGACAGTCCAAGCGCACCGCTGACGTGATGAACCCCAACACTGGCGAGGTCCAGGCGACGGTGCCGATGGCGTCGGCAGCCGACGTCGACGCCGCGGTGGCGGGCGCCGCCGAGGCCCAGAAGGAGTGGGCGGCGTGGAACCCGCAGCGCCGGGCCCGCGTGCTGATGCGCTTCATCGACCTGGTCAACCAGAACGTCGAGGAGCTGGCCGAAACGCTGTCGCTCGAGCACGGCAAGACCCTCGCCGACTCCAAGGGCGACATCCAGCGCGGCATCGAGGTCATCGAGTTCGCCGTCGGCATACCGCATTTGATGAAGGGCGAGTACACCGAGGGCGCCGGCTCCGGCATCGACGTGTATTCGATGCGCCAGCCGCTGGGCGTGGTCGCCGGTATCACCCCATTCAACTTCCCGGCCATGATCCCGTTGTGGAAGGCCGGCCCGGCCATCGCGTGCGGCAACGCGTTCATCCTCAAGCCCAGCGAGCGTGATCCCTCGGTGCCGGTCCGGCTTGCCGAGCTGTTCCTCGAAGCCGGCCTGCCGCCCGGCGTGTTCCAGGTGGTGCAGGGCGACAAGGAAGCCGTCGACGCCATCCTCGAGCATCCGGAGATCAAGGCGGTGGGCTTCGTCGGCAGCTCCGATATCGCGCAGTACATCTACTCGGGCGCGGCCGCGCACGGTAAGCGCGCCCAGTGCTTCGGCGGCGCGAAGAACCACATGATCGTGCTGCCCGACGCCGACCTCGACCAGGCCGTCGACGCGCTGATCGGCGCGGGCTACGGCAGCGCAGGCGAACGTTGCATGGCGATCAGTGTCGCGGTGCCTGTCGGCGAACAGACGGCGGATCGCCTGCGCGCCAGGCTGATTGAACGGGTCAACAACCTCCGGGTGGGCCACAGCCTCGACCCGAAGGCCGACTACGGTCCGCTGGTCACCGAGGCGGCGCTGGTCAGGGTCAAGGACTACATCGACCAGGGCGTTGAGGCGGGCGCCGAGGCGGTCGTCGACGGCCGCGAGCGCAGCAGCGACGACCTTCAGTTCGGGGATGCCAACCTCGAGGGCGGCTACTTCATCGGCCCGACACTGTTCGACCACGTCACTCCCGACATGTCGATCTACACGGACGAGATCTTCGGCCCGGTGCTGTGCATGGTCCGCGCGAAGGACTACGAGGAAGCGCTCCGGCTGCCTTCGGAGCACGAATACGGCAACGGCGTCGCGGTTTTCACCCGCGATGGCGACACCGCACGCGACTTCGTGTCCCGAGTCCAGGTCGGCATGGTCGGCGTGAATGTGCCGATCCCGGTGCCGGTGGCCTACCACACCTTCGGCGGCTGGAAGCGGTCCGGCTTCGGCGACCTCAACCAGCACGGCCCGGCGTCGATCATCTTCTACACCAAGGTCAAGACAGTCACGCAGCGTTGGCCCGCGGGTAGCCACGGCGCCGAGTTCGTCATCCCAACAATGAAATAGAGCTGAAGTTTCCTTATGGATCTATTCGGCCTTGACGACGACGAACGCGTGATCGCCGAGACGGCTGCCGCGTTCGCCGAAAAGCGCGTCGCACCATATGCATTGGAATGGGACGAGAACCACCACTTCCCCATCGACGTATTGCGCGAGGCGGCCGAGCTGGGCATGGCGGCCATCTACTGCCGTGACGATGTCGGAGGCAGCGAACTGCGTCGACTCGACGCCGTGCGCATCTTCGAAGAACTCGCGAAGGCCGATCCGACCATCGCGGCCTTCCTGTCGATCCACAATATGTGCGCCTGGATGGTCGACACCTTCGGTACCCATGAACAACGCAAGTCCTGGGTGCCGCGGCTGGCGTCGATGGAGTCGTTCGCCAGTTATTGCTTGACCGAGCCCGGCGCGGGATCCGATGCGAGTGCGTTGCGCACCAAGGCCGTTCGCGAAGGCGGCGACTACGTGATCGACGGTGTCAAGCAATTCATCTCCGGTGCGGGAACATCCGACGTCTATGTCGTGATGGCCCGCACCGGCAGCGACGGACCCCGCGGCATCTCGGCGTTCGTCGTCGAAAAGGGCACCCCCGGGCTGAGTTTCGGCGCCGACGAGCGAAAGATGGGCTGGAACGCGCAGCCGACCGCACAGGTCATCTTCGAAGGCGTTCGGGTGCCCGCCGACGCGATGCTTGGCGGTGCGGACGGCGAAGGCACGGGGTTCGGCGTTGCGATGAACGGCCTCAACGGCGGCCGGCTCAACATCGCCGCGTGCTCGCTGGGCGGTGCGCAGGCCGCGTTCGACAAGGCGTCGGCTTATCTGGCCGACCGGCAGGCGTTCGGCGGCTCGCTGCTCGACGAACCCACCGTGCGGTTCACGCTCGCCGACATGGCCACCGCGTTGCAGGCGTCGCGAACCCTGTTGTGGCGCGCCGCAACTGCGCTCGACGACAACCACCCCGAGAAGGTGGAGTTGTGCGCGATGGCCAAGCGCTACGTCACCGACGCGTGCTTCGACGTGGCCGATCAAGCACTGCAGTTGCACGGCGGCTACGGCTACCTTCGCGAGTACGGGCTAGAGAAGATCGTCCGCGACCTGCGGGTGCACCGAATCCTCGAGGGAACCAACGAAATCATGCGGGTGGTGATCGGCCGGGCTGTGGCGGGCCGAGCCCGCGCATCGGCATAGGAGACCAGATGACGACCATTGCGTTCTTGGGGTTGGGCCACATGGGCGGCCCGATGGCGGCGAACCTCGTCGCGGCCGGGCACACCGTGCGTGCCTTCGACCCCGTCGCCGCGCTGAAGGAAGCGGCGGCCGACAAGGGCGCGCAGGTCTTCGACAGCGGCGCCGAGGCCGTGGCCGAGGCCGACGTGGTGATCACGTCGCTTCCCAACGGCGACATCGTCAAGGCGGTGTACGCCGAGGCGCTGCCCGCTGCGCGCAAGGGCTCGCTGTTCATCGACACCTCCACGATCTCGGTCGACGACGCGCGCGAGATCCACGCGCAGGCGACGGAGCGCGGCCTCGCCCAACTCGACGCACCGGTCTCCGGGGGGGTGAAGGGAGCGACCGCGGGCACCCTGGCGTTCATGGTCGGCGGTGAGGACGATGCGGTGGAACGAGCGCTGCCGGTACTCGAACCGTTGGCAGGCAAGATCATTCATTGCGGCGCTTCCGGCACAGGCCAGGCCGCCAAGCTCTGCAACAACATGGTGTTGGCGGTCCAGCAGATCGCGGCGGGGGAAGCCTTCGTGCTGGCCGAGAAGCTGGGCCTGTCCGCGCAGTCGCTGTTCGACGTGATCACCGGCGCGACAGGCAACTGCTGGGCCATACACACGAATTGCCCTGTGCCAGGACCGGTCCCGACGTCACCGGCCAACAACGACTTCAAGCCTGGCTTCGCGACCGCGCTGATGAACAAGGACATCGGCCTGGCGATGGACGCGGTCAAGTCGACCGGGTCGACCGCGCCACTCGGCAGCCACGCCGCTGCGATCTACGCGAAGTTCGCCGCCGACCACGCCGACAAGGACTTCAGCGCGGTCATCGAACTGATGCGCCAGTGACCTGAGCACGTCCTAAGCCTGGACGCGGGTCCTAAGGACATCACGGAACAGAGCTTGTCGCAGCCCGAGGTGTCGCGGGTCGTCCAACATGTGAAAGCGCATCCTGTTCATCACATATCCGAATCCGACACCGGTCTCCGGATCGGCGAACCCGAACGAACCACCGGCTCCTGGCCATCCGTAAGCCCGGTCCGACGAGCCGAACACAAATGTGGACGTAGGCTTGCCGAGCCCGAGCGAGTACGACGTGTCGAAGTGCATCACCTTGTCGCGCACTCCCATCGTCGGTGGC
>Ga0163162_10008179_pt1 | contig 10204 bp, 9 predicted proteins | sample S55metaG_FD_115310 | JGI IMG/M metagenome (GOLD analysis project Ga0163162, IMG submission 115310) | Switchgrass rhizosphere microbial communities from Kellogg Biological Station, Michigan, USA - S5-5 metaG | ecosystem: Host-associated > Plants > Roots > Rhizosphere > Soil | place: USA: Michigan...
CAATGTACACTTCCGATTATTCAAAACAGAACCGCCGGTAGTCTGGCTGATATTGCTTATCAACAGGGCTATTATGATCATGCTCATTTAACCAACGAGATTAAACGTTATACAGGCTTACCGCCGTCTCAACTTTGATTTTGTCGCATTTTTACAAAGTGAATAGCCCACACATCACTCATATTTGTTTAAAAAAAATGAGCAGGCAAGGTTTATTCCCGGTTGTCATTATACTTTTCTTATTATCATGTCAATCATCAACAAAACAACCAGTTATGAAAGCACGATTTACCGTAATTACATTGGGTGTCGAAAACGTAGAAAGAGCGTTCAAATTTTACCATGAAGGATTAGGATTTTCGTCGCAAGGTATAATCGGAAAAGAATTTGAACATGGCGAAGTTGCTTTTTTTGACATGCCACATGGGATGAAATTGGCTCTTTATTCCAGAGAAGATCTGGCCTGGGATGCCAAAGTTGAAAAACAAACCCCTTCAACGACAGAATTTTCTATAGGCTACACTACCTATAATCAAGCAGAAGTAGATGAGATTATGAGCCTGGCAAAAAAAGCCGGAGCTAAAATTGTTAAACCAGCACAGAAAGCTTTTTGGGGTGGCTATTCGGGTTATTTTCAGGACCCCGATGGCCACTTATGGGAAATTGCCTGGAATCCACAATTAATGCCCGAGGATTAAGTAAAGATAAAACTGCCTATTCAAACGTAAAATCTAACAAAGATTTATAGCCTCTTCTGGAGTGGGCATACTGCGCTTGCTTGAGGCTGTGTACTCGTGCCCCGCTGACGGGGAAGACCTGCAAAAGTCATACATTTATAGTATCGATAGCTCTGCGGAATCTTATTTAACTAAAATAGTAACATTAGAAACACTGAATCCTTTTATATTAAACGCTGTGATCGTACAGTGCAACGTTGCGGTTTTTGTAGTTGGAGTCCCACTGATAACGCCTGTCCTATAGTCAAAGGTTAGCCCGGGAGGTAATTTATCGCCCTGGAAAGTATATCCTGTCAATATTATTTTTCTGATGTTTTGATTAACTATATCTGAGACATAAGCTGTACCGGTATTGTCTATATATATGTAGGCCGGTTCAAAGAATCTTGCTCCGGAACCGGCGCCATCTGTAGCCCCATATAATCCCGTCACACTTCCGGCAACCAGGCTTACCGATCCATCCGGCATTATCCTTTGGATCTGGCTGGTTCCCAGGTCGGCCACATACATAACTCCGCCCGCACCCCTCGAGATCCCGGAAGCGTTTTTGAATAGATAGGGGTTTTCTGATGGGACGGGACCCTCCGGAGTTCCGGAAAAAGTGGATACTACCCCGGCAGCCGTTATCTTCCTGATCGCGCTGTTATTAAAATCAGCTACATATATATTTCCGGCAGCATCCGTATTAACATCCGTCGGCATACTAAATATTGCCGAAGTTCCGGTACCGTTAACATATCCGCTGGTGTTGTTGACACTGCCCGCAATAACTGTTAAAACACCTGTTGGCGAGATCTTTACTACCTGGTTTGCGTCTTGCGCAGCCACAATTAAATTTCCCGAATTATCAAAACAAATACCACCCGGGCCAAAAAACACGGTGGCTTTGTAAAAAGTGGACACTACGCCTGCAGGCGTTATCTTCCTGATCTGATTGTTACTATAATCGGAAACAAAAAAATTGCCGGCGGCGTCCATAGTTATACCATCAGGATAATTGAAACGGGCCGAAGTATCTGCGGCATCTTTATTGCCATTTACACCTGTAAGGCTTCCGGCAAATGTGGTAACCGTACCGTTAGGGCTTATTTTGCGTATGGCGTTATTAAACGAGTCGGCAACGTACAGGTTTCCCTGGTCGTCGCCCACCAGCTGCTGCGGTGAGTTGAACAGTGCGGCCATTCCGTTGGCATTTGCATATCCCTTTGCCTCCACGGTGTCGCCTGCAAAAGTTGTCACCTGCCCATATAAAGTGGCTGGCACCTCTCCACCGCGGTTTACCGGAGTAATGTCAACATGTTGTCCTACTGTGAAAGTTACCTGGGATGGATAGGATATCTCAGGCGGCGCATCCTGGCTTTTTGATGGCGAAGGATCATTTGCGGATTTTCTGCACGCCCCTAAAGCCAGGATAATTACAAAGGATAAAAAATATTTTCTCATAAGTATTCGACTTTATTAATACGGTTCCACCACTATCTGAAATCGGTTGCCGCCGTAGGAGCTTGTATCTGCACGGTGCATATAAAAACGAAATGGTCCTTTGCGCAGGTCCGCGCTATCCTTCAGCTGATTGTCCTTGCACCAGATATGGATATCACTCGGGATATTTGTCAGGTTCAAAACGTTTAAAATAAAATGCTGTTCATGATACGTAGTGGCTCTGGAGGTAATAAATACAGGTATTGCAACGCCGGGCTTATAGGGTACACCGTCAAGCGTCAGAAGCCCGCCATCATTGGAAAGCGCCGTGAAGTACCATGTTCCCAAAAGCGCCGATTGCGCGCCTTTATCTTCGCCATTATAGAAGCTATAGTTTAAATGATAGGCATGATTGAAATGCACCAGCACGTTAGCGGTATCATTCGAAGGGAATTCGTAACCAATGCTATCCGTCTCCATTTGCAGTTTGAAGGAAGCACCATCAGGTATAGTATCTTTACCAATAGCTGATGGACCTGGCGTAATCTTGGTTTTCTGGCATGCCACAAAGACCATTATTGTTAGCGCGAGGAGTATTAAGTTTTTCATTTTACAAAAGATGAACGTGCTACTTTTAATGTTTTCTATTTCGGCCCGACACTGATCACAAACCTCTTCATCCCCCACTGGTTAGTGTCGGCTTTATCCACCGTAAAGTTGTAATTGCCTTTGCGCAGGTCCACGCTATCCTTCAGGAAATTGTCCTTGCACCAAATGTGGATATCCTTCGGAAACCACCGCAGGTAGTAAGCCCTTAAAACGTACTGGCCGCTTGCAACAGATACAAATAAAGGCACCCTTACACCAGCCTTGTAGGGTATGCCGTCCACCTGCACTATAAAACCATCAGTAGTGATACCCATTACATTCAGATTAGGATCGTAACCTGGTACAGTGATGTCTTCATCGTTATCGGCCGAACCGTGATTAAACGACAGGTGATAAGCATGGTGAAAATGTATTAACATTTCATTCCTCCCGGCAAAATTTGTGACAGGGAAACTATCGTTTACATTTACCAACTGTATTTTAAACAAAGCGCTGTCAGAAAGAGTATCCTGTATCTTTAGTTTTGACGGTTCAAATCCAGATTTCCGGCACGAACCGAAACCAATGGATAGCGCAAGTAACGTAAGGAGAATAAAGTTTTTCATTTAATCCGACCCAATTCCCCGGCTCATGCAGCATAAACCCAGGGGGAGGTTTAGTTAATTTATTTTTGTAAGATAATATTTATTTTCGGCAGACCCGTGATTGGATAGAAAAATTAATCATAAGGTAATTTAATAAAAACTTTGATCACGCTTAGGTTTATACGATTGAAAGTAGTTGTGGGTTGTGATATGGAGAACCTGCGATATAATTGTTACACTAGAAAATCGCTGGCGGCCACTCAACGACTTTAATCTGCAAAAATCTTGTCCCTAAGGGTCTCTGAACGCCCCTGGGTTTACTGCTTTCGAAAAGAGATATTACTAATTTAGGATGGCGCGGCGGCCCGTTGGAGAGCCCACGACGATGAAAATATTTAACATTAATTAACGCCGTTTTTAGCCGGATACATCATACATTGGTGGACGAATAACCACATGGACCATAACCTAAACTCAAAATAATGACATACGCTCTCAAAACATTTTTCAAACTATCAATTTACAGCGCATTTATTATGCCTGCTGTTAAAGTAAATGCCCAAGTTTCCTTAATTCAAAACGCAATTGATAAATTGGAAAGCTATAAAAACTTTAGCTATCAGACTATTCGCAAACAAGTTGTTTTTACCAGCGACACCACAATAATGCAACAAAAAAGTATTTTTTTAAAAACGCCGGAAGATAAAAATTTTGGCTATTGGTTTAGCATTAAAACACAGGTAAAGGCCGATAAGTTAGATTTTACAGAGATTTACAATAGGCAACAATTGAACTTCATAAATTCCCGGGATAGCACTTATCAAATAAAACAAATCCATGCAGATTACCTGTTCCCTTCTTTGCTTGAACGGTTAAAACGGATGAAAGACCAATTAGAAAGAAAACCGGGTATAGTTGGGGCGGATACCCTCATCAACGGCATTTCCAGTTCATATTTGATTGTGGATGCCTCCGACTATCTATTTATTGATAAATTATCGGGTTTGCCAACAGCAATAATAGAAAAAGGGAACGATGGGCACTCCAGCTTTTACATGGAAAATCGTTATTTCGATTATAAGTTTAATCAGGACAATATTGATGTAGCCATTATGACGATCCCCGAATGGGTGCATCCGCCAAAAGACCAACCAGCGCTAGTCAGGTTAACACCCGGAACAGTCGCGCCGGATTGGACGTTGCACACCACAGATGGTAAAAAGGTTTCGTTGTCGCAAATGAATGGCAAAGTTGTGCTATTGGATTTTTACTTTATCGGCTGCATCCCCTGTATGCAAGCTTTAAAACCGTTAAATAAACTTTATGAAAAGTATAAAAATCAAAACTTTATAATGGCCAGCATAACTGAGAGAAATAATGAAAAAACAGTTTTAACGTTTGACAAACAATACGATATAAAATATCCAAGCCTTGTTAAAGCTGCTGATGTGGTAAAATTATATCATGTAAGTGAGTTTCCTACTTTTTATTTCATTGATAAAGAAGGGAAAATTGCAAAAGTAATTTTGGGGTATACTGATGATTTTGAAACGACCGCGACTTCAATGATTGACAGCTTGTTGAGCAAATAATGAATTGATGACGTCGTAACTTCACGCCACATTCGTTGCATACCCCCCACCCAGTTTTTCATCATTTAAACTGTGCATAAACTTTTTGCGGTAGTTTAGGGGGCTGAGGTGCATTTTGGATTTAAACATTTTATAGAAGTGCGATACATCGCCAAAGCCACTATCGAAGGAGATATCCGATATGGGTTTATCAGTTTGCACCAGTTGTTGTATGGCATAATTGAGGCGGTACTCAATGATGGTTTCCATAAAAGTTTTTCGGGTAATTTTTTTAAAGTATTTACAAAAGGCGTTGGTAGTCATGTTGGCGATGCCGGCAGCTACATCAAGGGAAACCGGCCTCCTGAAATTGTCGACCAGGTAGGCAAATACAGGGTTTATCCGTTCCTGCTCGGCAAGGGTACGCTCGCCTATTACCCGGTTTTGATCAAGCAATACACAATCGTTGGATAACGCGAGCCGCTGCAATATCTCCAGCAGGCCGATCAGCATTTTAAAACTGTTTTTTTCTTTGCTCAGCGCCATCATGTTTTGTTTAACCACAATGCTCGTAGCCAAATTAAAGGTTACCCCGCTGCCACTTTTTTGAAAAAGCTTTTTGATATGCTTCATTTCGTTTTTTTCGAAAAAGTCGTTACCTAAAAAAGCGGCGTTAAACTGCACTACGATGGCGCTGGCGTCGGCTTGTGCATCCTGCGTTGGTTCAAGTTTCCAGCAATGTGGCAGATTTGGCCCAAGCAACACAAGGTCGCCAGCCGCAAAGTCTTCCATGTGGCTACCGATATACCGTTTGCCGGTTCCCTGTAAAATGCACGTCAGCTCATATTCAGGATGAAAATGGTAAGGCGCATCGAAAGCGGCCTTTCCAAACCTTCTAACTAAAAATGACTGTCCATTTACGGGCTGAAGTATTTCAAACGATGCCTTGATCATTTTATATTGATCATAGTGTATTTAAATACTCAATTTAAGCTAAGTAAATTTACGGATAAAATAATCCATAATTACACCATTTTGTTCATATTTTTGATGTCGCGGTATACTTTACTTTGAGTATAATTTAATAATTATGATTAAACAGGTTCAATCGCTTCCCCAATTAAACGATTTTAAACAATTACCTACCGAAAACATCCACGAATTTAACGCCACGGGACACACTTTAGTTAAACAGGTGCTTACTGCCGACGAAATTGCCGCTTACCACCCCGTTATTGTTGATGCGGCCGACCGATATAACACCGAGAAACGCAAGCTACAGGACAGAGATACCTACGGGAGGGCTTTTTTGCAGATAATGAATTTGTGGCAAAGTGATGATGAGGTGCGGAAATTTGTACTGGCCAAACGCATGGCAAAAATTGCTGCCGACTTAATGGGCGTTGAAAACGTACGACTGTATCACGACCAGGCTCTGTTTAAAGAACCGGGCGGCGGCCCTACCCCATGGCACCAGGACCAGTTTTACTGGCCGATTGACACCATTAACACCGTAACTATGTGGATGCCTTTGGTTGACATTGATACTGATATGGGTATGCTCACCTTTGCCTCAGGCTCGCACACCAACGGCGCTGTGTTTGATTTTGAGATATCCGACGAATCGGACACCGCTTTTAATGACTATGTTAAGCAACACAAATTTCCGATCAGCAAGGCCCAAACTATGAAGGCTGGCGATGCAACCTGGCATCGGGGTTTTACGATGCACCATGCCAGCGGTAACAACTCAAATAAACGACGCGAAACAATGACCATTATTTATGTAGCCGATGGTGCGCGCATTACCCCTTATCAAAACGAGTGGCAAAAAAACGACCATGAAAAATGGCTGATGGGGAAACCAATCGGCGAGCTGATCGATTCGAAACTGAATCCTAAGTTGCTGTGAATCAACTTAGTAAAACTTACGAAGTTTTAGAAACTTCGTAAGTTTCTCCAATTTACTTTTCAACTTTCTTTCTCTTATCCACACTCAATAAAAACGCCGGCAATAAAGTAAGGTTACTTATCATGGCTACCAGCAGGGTAACGGATAATAAAATACCAAGCGCGCGCGTACTCCCAAAGGTGGAAAATGCAAAAATCCCAAACCCAAAGAACAAAACGATGGCAATGTAAACCATACTGATACCCGTTTCGCGAATGGTATCTGAAACTATTTGCGATATGCTTTTATTGGTATGGAGCAACTCCTGCCGGTAGCGGGTTATAAAATAAATGGTCTGATCGGACGAGATCCCCATAGCTATACTAAAAATGAGTATGGTTGAAGGTTTGAGCGGGATGCCGAAAAACCCCATAATGCCCGCCGTAATTACCAGCGGAATAAGGTTTGGCAACAACGAAATTAAGATCATTTTTATCCCCCTGAACAGCACCCACATCACCGCGCCTATCAGCAATATGGCCAGTGCCAGGCTCTCGTACAGGTTTTTTACCATGTAGTTGGCTCCCTTAATAAAAATAATACTGGAACCGGTTAGCTCCACATGATATTTATGAGGGTCAAAGATTGAATCGATACGCGGCTGTAAATTGGCCAGCACCACATTCATACGTGCAGAGCCGACATCCAGCATCTCGAAACTTACGCGCGTAAATCTGCGGGTGCTATCCAGATAATTACGCAGCATATCACTGCTTTTGCCGGAGTTACCTGCATAGCTTAAGATAAAGTTTTGCTCCATCCCTTCGGGCAGGCGGTAATAGCTTGTTTTGCCGCCGTAAAACGCCTGGGTAGAAAACTTTAACACTTGTACCAGCGATATTGAACGGCTGAACTCCGGGTAAGAGGAGATCAGATTTTCCAGCTTATCTACCTTGCGGATGGTAGCCTGGTTCATTACGCCATTTTTATGTTTCGTATCAATACTAACTTCCAGCGGCAGCACACCTTTAAAATTCGACTCAAAAAATTTGAGGTCGGTAAGGGTGTTACTGGTTTTCGGCAGATCATCAACAACATAACCGTTCACCTTTATCAGCGATAAGCCGTACAGGCAGGTAACAACCAGTATGACAGCTGTTATATAAATGCCTTTGCGGTGATTGTGCACCAGGAAGTCGAGCTGCTTTAACAAGCCTTGCATTAGCTTACGGTCTTTAATACCGCTTTGCCGTGGTTTTGGATTGGGCAGGTAGCTAAAAAATATGGGGATAAGCAGCAGGCTCAAACCAAAAGTAACCATGATGCTTAGCGAGGCTACCAGGCCAAACTCACTTAAAAGCTGGCTGTTAGTAAAACATAGAACGCCAAAACCAATCGCGGTAGTTACATTGGCAATAAAGGTAGTGATCCCTACTTTTGAAACCACGCTATTCAGCGATTCCATTTTATCGCCAGTAAGGCCAAAGTCGTGATAATACTTATTTAAAATAATAACACAGTTGGGCACGCCGATAATAACCACCAGCGCGGGTATAATGCCGGTAAGTATGGTAATCTCATAATGCATTAAAACTAATATGCCCAGACTCCAGGTAACGCCAAGCAAAACAACAATTATGGGAAAAACGACCGGGTAAACCGAACGGAACACCAACAACAATATCAGCGTGGTAATGCCTAATGAGAGTAGTAAAAACAGTGTAAACTCGTGTGTCATCAGGTCGCCGGCCTTGGTACGTATAAGGGGCAGGCCTGAATAATGTACCTTAATGCTATGCTTTTGTTCAAATTGCTGGCCCTGCTGTAATATCTTGTTGATGATAGGTACGCGGGCGGATGAGTTAATAATTTTACCGTCGAAGGTTATGGCCATCAGGGTAGCCTGCCCGTCATCACTTAAAATGAGCCCTTTATAAAAAGGGAGTGATAACAATGTCTGTTTCACACTATCAACGGCTTGGTTATTGGCCAGCGGATGGGATACCAACGGCTTTAACACAAACCGGTGTTGCACTGTATCTTTTTCAAGATTGTAGAGGTTAGCTATTGAGATAACTTCCTTTATGCCCTTAATATGCTTAATGCTGTCGCCCGCCCTGTTCCAGTCGTTAAAAACACTGGCGTCAAAAATCCCGTCCGACCGGAACCCTATTACCATGGTGGTGGCATCCTGCCCGAAAGTTTTCTTAAACTGCGTATACCTGATGTAGGCCGAATCCGTTACCGGGAGCACTTTGCCGCCGTTAAAGGTTATGCGTACCTTACAAGCCTCATAACCCATAAAAACGCTTAGCACCCCTACAATAGCCAGTATAATCAGTCGGTTTTTTAAGATCAGATTAGCAAACTTCTTCCAAATCATTACTTTATTCAGGTTATTCCGGGCCGCTAAACTACGAAAATAGATTAATCATGGTATTTCATTAACCCAGATTTCGGCAATGTTTTACAAATGTGCAGATTTGCATAAGGTGATTTGAAAATGTGGCGATAGGATGGTTTGAAATTACCGAATTAACAGATGAAAAAAATAATCCGCAGTTTTGGTTTTGCTTTTAAAGGAATAGCTTATGCAACAGCAACCCAGCTTAATTTCCGGGTGCATTTGCTTCTTACAGCCTTAGCTGTGCTGATGGGCTTCGCATTGCATATTTCTGTTGGTGAATGGGAATGGCTCGCGCTTTGCATCACACTGGTACTGGTTGCCGAGTTGTTTAACACGATGATAGAGGCGCTCGTCGACCTGGTTTCACCCGGATACAATGAAAAAGCCGGGCATGTTAAGGACATGAGCGCGGGAGCTGTTGTAATTACCGCATTGTTCGCTTTGATTATTGGCTCGATTATTTTTTTACCAAAGCTATTGCTGCTTATTAACCATGCTGCATAAAACCCGCGGAATAGTTTTTAAAACCACCGACTACAGTGAAAGCAGCGTAATTGTGCAGGTTTTTACCGAAAAGTTTGGGCTGCAATCGTACATGGTTAACGGCGCAAAAAAACCAAAAGCCAAAATCGCCCGTAATATGCTGCAGCCACTGCATTTGCTGGATATGGTGGTTTATCATAAAAATACCGGGAACGTACAGCGCATTGCCGAACTCAAAAATTCGCCGGCATTACAAACTATTCCATATGATGTGATAAAAAGCTGCGTGGCTATTTTTTTGAACGAGGTGCTGTACAAAGCTGTTAAGCAGCAATCTGCAGATGAAAATTTGTTTGATTTCGTATTTAGCGCGATTGAATGGCTTGACCATCAAACTGCCGGGATCGCTAATTTTCACCTGCTTTTTTTAATACAACTTACGCGATACATTGGCTTTTATCCCGACCGCTACCTGGCGGGAGATGCCGACTACTTCGACC
>Ga0163162_10008181_pt1 | contig 10203 bp, 7 predicted proteins | sample S55metaG_FD_115310 | JGI IMG/M metagenome (GOLD analysis project Ga0163162, IMG submission 115310) | Switchgrass rhizosphere microbial communities from Kellogg Biological Station, Michigan, USA - S5-5 metaG | ecosystem: Host-associated > Plants > Roots > Rhizosphere > Soil | place: USA: Michigan...
AAACGCGTTATCAGGCTGCAGCGTGCGCAGCCGGTTAAGCGCGGCGAACGCTCGCGTGCCGTCGCTCGCGGCGGCGGCAAGCCGCAGTGCGTCGATCTGCGCGGCGGCGTCGCCGCTTGCGATCTGCTGATCGATACGCTGCTGCTGCAACAGCATGAGCATGCGGTCGCGCTGCTCGGCAAGCTCTGGCGAATGTGGCGTGTAACGCAGGCCGACCTCGATCAGATCGAGCATCTGATGCGCCCGTGACGGCTCGCTCACGTGCGCCGCCGCGTTGACGATGCCGTCCGCCAGCACTTCGATCGCGTTGCCGGTTTCCGGCGCGTCATCGCCTTGCAAAGCGGCCATCGCGCTGGAAAGCGAGTCGAGCCACGGCTTCGCCATGGACGGATTAGCCGCCAGTTCGTTCAGCGAGCGGCGCGCATCAGGCACGCTCAGCGCGGCAGCATGCGTCGATGGATGCGCGGCCGCGGCTGCAATCGCGGCATCCAGCTGACCACGGCACCGCTGCAAACGTGCCGCATCCGGAAACAACTGCAAAGCCAGTGCAAGGCGTGCGCGCGCTTCATCGAACTTGCCGAAATTGATCGACTGTTCGATGGCGATTTCGTATTTCAATTCGAGCCTCGTGCTTCTGATGAGCGCGCTGCCAGGATCGAGCAGACGGATGCGCTGCAGGATATCCGCCGCGCTGCCCGGTTGATCTTCGAACAGGGCGTCGCGGTCCACCGCTTCGTCGAGATTCCCGCCGAGCCTCGCGAGCATGTCGGCGCGTTCGTCCTCGATCCGTTTGCGGCGCGCGTCGAAGCCCGGCGAGAACAGCTTCAACTGCTCACGCACCTGGAATACATGCTGGACCGCCACGTAATCGAAGCGGCCGAGCGGCGGGCTCCAGTACCCGTCGAGCCGCGCGGCGAGAAAGCGCTGGATCGCGTCGTTCTGATTCAGTACGAGACGCTCGCGGTCGTCCACGCCGAGCATGGCGAGCGCCGCCATCGCCTGATCTTCGTTGGCATAGCGGTGCGGATCGTTCACGGCGAAACGCGCGACAGTCGTGTCCAATCGACGTTGCCGGTAGTGCTCGTGCAACGCCGTGCCCCCCGCCGCGCACGCCGCGACCGCGATCAGGCCGAGCAGATACGGCGCGAGCCGTTCACGCGGCCGCCTGCGGCGCAAACCTTCGACAAACGCGCCGACCGTCTGCAAGCGTGCCTCGCCGCGAAACGCGACCGCGTCGCACAGCGCGCGGTACTGACGGCGCGGCAGCGCCGCAATGGCCGGCGGCAACGCGCCCTCGGCCATAGCGACGTCGGCGCTATGACGGTCGAACGGATGCCGGCCGGTGAGCAACTCGAACGCCACACAGCCTAGCGCGTAGACGTCGTCACGCGCGGTCGGCTCGGCGCGCTCGATCATCTCCAGGCTTGCGTAGGCGGGCGTCATCGCACCGAGCGTACCGGCGTCGAAAACGGTCTGCTCGCCGGCCACGGCCGCGCCCACCTGGCACGCGCGCGCAATGCCGAAGTCGAACACCTTCGGCGCGCCGTCGCGCGTCACCATGACATTGCCGGGTTTAAAATCCGAATGCACGATGCCGCTCGCATGCGCACGCTGCAACGCGCGCGCCATGCCCTCGATCAGCGGCCACGCGTCGCGAAACGGCATGCCCGAGGGCCGCTCTCGGATCAGCGCGCGCAGATCGGTGCCGTCGATGTACTCCATCGTCATGAAAACGATTGTGCCGTCCTTGTCGAAGTCGTAGACATGCACGATGTTGTCGTCGGCGAGGCGTTGTGCGCGGCGCGCCTCGCGTTGCAATGCGATCAGCGAATCAGGATGGCGGCGGAATTCGTCATTGAGCACCTTGACGGCTACGTACGGATCACGATCGCGCGCTTCGACCTTGCGCTCGTCACGCGCGAGATAGACCACGCCCATGCCGCCGCGTCCGAGTTCGCGTTCGAGTAGGAAGCGCCCCTTCAGGAGCTTGCCGACCGCCGCGTAATCGCCGCCTTGCGCTTGCGCGACGCGTTGCCAACCATCGCGGTCGCGGCTGTCGAACGGCATGCTGCCATCCGCGCGGCTGGCGGGTTTGACGACCGTGGCGTCGTCCCAGCGGGTGCCCGCTAAGGAGTCGGGCGCATCGTGGTGCGCGGACGGCGTGGGCGTTACGCGTTCAGGCGCGCGATCCGCTTTCAGGTTTGCGTCGGAATCGGTCATCGGAAGATCTTCACGGGGCTTCGAGCCGCACGATCACGGCGGAAAGATTGTCGCGGGCGCGCCGCGCCAGCGAGAGCGCGAACATTCGCTCGACCAGTTGCGACGGGCCGAGCGGCTCGCGGCAGATGCTCGCCAGTTCGCCGTCGCTCAGTTCCTTGTTGATGCCGTCCGAGCACAGCAGGAACTGCATGCCGGGACGATTGCCGGCTACCGCCCAGTCGACAAACAGCGTCTCCTCGACGCCGACCGCCCGGGTCAGCACGCCCGAACCCGCGGCCGATGAGGACGGCTCACCGTAATGCATGACGTCGACCGGCAAGCCATGCACGTGATCGCGGGTGAGCTGGGTCAACGCGCCGTCTTCGTGGACGTACACGCGGCTGTCGCCGACCCAGCCGCACAGCACGAACGCTGGTGCATGCACAACGAGCGCGACGGTCGAGCCGATCACGTCGACGTGCTGCGCGACGGCGGCGGCGCACAGCTCGGTGTTTACCTGCTGCAGGCTGTCCTCGATCGCGGCGACGAAGTCGTGCACGTCGCCGTCGCGGCTCAGCGCGCCGAGCCGCTCCACGATCAGCGTGCTCGCGTAGTCGCCCGCGGCGTGACCACCGAGTCCATCGGCGACGACCCACAGGCCCAGATCGTCTCGTACCAGGATCGCATCCTCATTGCGACGCCGCACGTGGCCCGTCTCCGTATGGCCGGCAGAGCGGAAGAGCGTAGTCATACGCGCACCTCGACCACCGCGAACGGCCATAGTGCTGACTGCGGGCTGAGGCCGGCGCGGCTCGCGGGCGACACGCGCGCGTCGTCGCAAGTCGGCAGCGCGAGCGCTTCGGAAAAATAGTCGCGCGACAGTTGCACGAGCTCGCGCGTGACGAGCAACAGCAGACAGTCGCCGGCTTCGAGCGACCGCACGGCTTCGTCGAAATCGGGTTCGCTGGTCGTGCCGACGCCGGGCATCTCGAGCCACGCGTCGCCGAACAGTAGGTCGTCGAATTCGCCGCCCGCGCCGGTCGCGCGCTCGACGAACGGCGCCTGAAACTGGCCGCGCCGCCAGTGCCACAGCGCGGCCGCGCCGACCCGCAGCACATGTGCAAACGCGCCTTCGAAACGCACGACGAGCGCCGCGCCGTTTTCGTCGGGCGTATCGGCCGTGCCGGGCACGGCATGCCATGCCTGATACAGCTGATCTTGCAGCAGCCTGTGCAGGCACAGCAGCCCTGCTCGCTGGCTGGCCGGATCAGGCGCGCTACCGGCGAGCGTTTCGCGGATGCCGCGCGCCCCCAGCCGGCGTGGATCATGCGGGCCGGCGTCGGCGCTCAACACCAGCGTGCGGCCCAGGTCGAGCCAAAGGATCGTGTCTGCGGGTTGCGCGGTGTCATGCGCCGGTTGCGCAGCGACTATCGACGGTGCGTGAGCGCCACTCGGCGACGCTGCGTAATCGCGCGCGGGCGGCGGCAATTCGACGTGTCTGCGGAAATCGTCGCCCGGACCGTCGAGCAGTCCGTACACATCGACCGCGTGCGCCCGCGTCGCTTCCAGCAACGCCGCATAATTGCGCGGCAAGCCGCGCGTCGCGAGCAGACGGCTCGCCCCCGGGGTCCACCACAGGCACCACGAACCCGGCCGCATGCAGACCTGTTGCCACGCCTCGTTCAGCAACGTGCCGGCGACCGCGCCGCCGGCCAACTCCAGTTGCCATTGCCCGCTGTCGCATGGCAATTCGCGCCACAGCGCGGAGAGGTCGTGCGCGTCGGCAAGCGGACGCGGCAGCGCCGCCACGCGCGCATCGAACGTTTCGACACTGAGCACTTCGTGCTGCGCGCTCCGATACACGCGTGCGAGCGCGTCGAACCATGCGTCGTTGCCGAGCATCCGCGCGACGTCGCCGCCGCAGGGCGCCGCCAGCACCATCGGAAACGCGCGGCCGAGCCGGTCGGCGGCCGGTCCGATCAGTCCGCACCACGCATCGTTGCCGCACGCCTGCGCCCGCAATACGAAGCACCATGCCGGACCTTGCAGCCACGCGGCCGTCCACTGTTCGCCCAGCTCGCGGCGGCCGGTGTCGAGCGCGCGCTGGAAGTGCCGGTCCCAGCGCTCGACGAAGTCAGAAGGCAGCCGTCGCCGCACGAAGTCGCCCAAGCCCGGCAATTTGCCGTAGAAGCCGACGCCGCTCATCGCGGACACCTGAAGCGACGCACCTCGTCGTCGAGGAACGGATTCTTGAGACTCACCGGCTGCAGCGGCAGCTTCAGCGTATGACCGTCGAAATCGAAACTCGCGAGATAGCGCAGATCGGCCTGCTTCCGCAGATGCCCGGCATCGAGCGCATGGAAGAACGCCCAGTCGGCGTCGAAACGCAGCGGCGTGCCGAGCGCGTGGTTCGAGCCGTCGAATGCGCTGATCACGACGTGCCCCGGCTGCGGACCCGACCACGTCAGCGCGGCGCTCGATACGCCGATGGTCGCGCCGTTCGCCGTGTAGTCGTACTTCTGCCCGTCGATTTCGACGAGAACCCGCGCGACCGATTGCGGGCAATGAATTTTCTGACTGCTCTGTCTCTTTGTCATGCGCTTGTTCCTTTGAGGTGCATCGGGTTTCAGGAGTTTGGAACTCGACTCGAACGCCAATAGGCTCGCGCCGCACCGCGGCCGTCGAGTGAGCAGCTAAGGCTGAAGATGGTGAAGCAGTACGCGTCCGACTCACAGATCACGCTCGATCGTACTTGGCGAGGTTTCCGGTGCCGGTGAGGACCGGACCTTCGGATCCTCAGGCAGTAAGACATCGACATTCAACTTCGCGATGAAAAGACACCCTAAGGTTGGATCTGTGTCCAACTTCTGGGGCGCAGTTCACCGCGCGGGCACCCCTCTTTCTGGTATGTTGCCAGCCTGTTGCGTCCTGTCGACTTTCGGTCGCGCGTCTCAATCCATAACGCGAGCCATTCGAATACTCTCTCGAGTGCATGTTCGTTGGTTTGTGCGGTCAGCCTGAGCGTGTGATGCCCACCGAGTATCCGGTATGGCACGTAGTCTCCGAGCCTCAGACACGGCGACGCCAGGTGATACCGTCGCCATGTAAGCGAGAAAGGCTCGGCGATCTCGTTGGCCGCGACGAGGGGAACAAGCTCCCGTTCAGACGTCGTGGTAATCCATGCGGGCGCCTGCCGCTTCCTTTGATCGCCCACCCGGGTGCCGAATCCGTGTAGCACGGCGCCGGTTCGCGGCGTGCCAGGATGTCGGTACGTCGTGAGCTCTAGCGCGGCGGCGATCAGGAGGATCCAATTGGCGCCCATCGCTCGCGCTTCGTGAATTTGATACGGATCGACCGTGAAATCCTTGCGCAACACCGGCCGCGCGCACGCGTCGCGCGCGGCGGTCAGGTCGGCTGGAGACCCCTGAAAGAAATTCCGGTCCGTCAGCACTGACATGCATGCCGCACCGTGCCTTTGATACGACTCGGAAATCTGCGCCGGTTTGAACGGATCGCGAATCAGGCCCTTCGACGAACTTGCCTTCTTTGCCTCCGCGATCACGGTGGGCAGGCCGCTTGCGTGCTTCGCGCGCAGCGCGCCAAACGAAGTCGCGCACCGGCTGCGCTGCCCCTTCACGCTGCAGCGCTTCCAGGGGCTTCGCCTGTCGGTTCGCGACGATTTCCTCGCGCTTGACGGCAATGATCTTGTTGCGAACGTCAGACACATTGAACTCGCTGTTCTTTAAAGGCATCGGATACCAAGAGTGTTGAATGGACAGGCGTATAACCGGCGTAACATCATACAAAACACGTATCGCGTGCATATATTCCCTTTTCGCGGCGAACTTTATTGCACAGCGGACTGCTTCATGAATCACTGTATCGGGCGCGGACTGAGTTGAACGCGTTCATCACGCGTGGCATTTTTATGCTGCCCCGTCTAAGCCGATCTCGTTGCTAACCCGTTCGACGGGCCGAATCGGTTAAGCGTGAGTGAGGTCTTTTCGACCGTATCGCCGATCCCCTAGCAAGCGTTTGTTGAGCACCCTCTTGTCCGGCTATCCGCACCTTAGATTAGAAGGGCCCACTTCAGAATGAACGACACGCTTTCATTTCGGGACGATGCCCTCGCGCCTTGAGAACTACACCGTGTTGACGAACACAGGGTCCCGAAAGCAACGCCAACAGTATTGTTTGCATCGACCATACACTCGGCTCCGTAGTAGACGGTGCCTCGCGATTTTTGGAATGAGGGGCAACGAGAATCGGACGTTGGGTAGTCCATCTCCCTATTGGCGGTGAGCTTCTCCAGGGGCGACCCGATCAAGTAGCTCGGTCGCTGCCGCGACCGCGGCCAAGTGAACGGCGCACAACTGCCGATCGTGCTCCTTGACGATGGCCGGCGGATCATGCATCGCCTGCGGAAGTTCCCACTCGCCAGTGGCCTCTCCGTGATCAAGGATCGCGAACACGTCGTTCTCAACCGCGCGGATGTTGAGCAGATCGATTTCCCCGTGAGCGCTTCTCCGTCAGGAAACTGGTGAGCAAAACCACCTGCGCTAGCACGTCGCTTCTCGGCGGCCGGACCGCCGCTCGCGAACGCTTCAGACTTCGGCTATTTGCGTACGGCAAACGCGTGGCTCATCTGCCGCGCGCGCTGAATCTCGTCACTGTGCAGATACATCAACGTTGTCGCAATCGACGCATGACGCAGGGTCGCGCAACGAGGTCAGTTCGGCCCCGCGTGCGAGTGCATGGCAGGCATGGCTGTGTCGTATCCAGTATGGACTCGCCCGCCGCAGGCACGACGCGTCTCAACCAGCGGATCGCCGTCGGACGGGTACACGATCCTTCGGCGGTCGTATGGCCATTGGAGAATGCGGATTTAACCGGTCGCAGTTGCCATGATCCATGGTCATCGTTCTCGGCGTCACGCTACCGGACAGACCGAAACAGTCCCTTTCCAGTTCGAGTTCTTTGTCACGCTTGATAGCGTGCCTATTAGACACAAACACAGCTTAGGTCCACCGTCCGAAGATAAACATTTCTATTGAGCCACGGCACGAAAACGTATTCATCGTATGCGTTCGAGCCGATGAAAATCCAACGGTGCAAAGAGCGAGACATGGCGATATCCTTGATTTGGTCGCGCATTGTAATCGGAAATTCTACGAGAAAATAAAGCTTCATTGTGCGCTCAAGAAAGTCTTCTCCTTAAAAAATGGATCCGTTATCTGTTGCCGATGAATTAATATTAGACACGGGTGCGGCAAAGTCCATTATCTATACGAGCGTCTGCACGGCACATAAGCATCTGGTCAATATACCTATGTATCGCGAAGGAGCTGACGATACTTGTTCTGCATTCAGAGTGCGTGAGGAAACACCCAGCGCAAGAAAGAGCGTAAAAAAGCCACCGGTGCAGCGCCGCGTTGATGGTTGGTCGGATCCGGGGCCTTGGTTGGACTGCAGGAAGTCCGACTTCTTTCGCCTAACCACGCCTCAAAGCGAATGACGGACCGACGAGCAGAGCGACAATATATTAGCGGGGCAATCGACTATTGCCGGCGCTCCCGTCGGCCCCAACGTTAATACTTCGGTGGCGGAAGCGACTACCCAGACGCCACGCAATTATTTGGTGTGGTATTTTGATGGTGCTATCTCGCAAACCCCCATCGCGCCCAGACCACGCTACCGTCGCAAATTGCATTGGGATCAAGGGCACCCTATCTCATTGAAATCGCGCAGCTGCGGATAACTCCCCCGGAGCTGCCGCCACGCAACACCATAATACGATGAGCATTATTCCGACTCGCGAATATCCAGATTGGTTTTAATTGGCAGCTGAAAATTATTAATAACTAGACGTCCTTTACGTGAGACTGTGTAATTCTCTTGAGTGGAAGTCACGTCCTTCAAATGCGCTTCCATTCTCACCAATTCTGCGACCGACTTTGCTTTCATTTTTCGCATCAAATGCGATCGGTTTACCTTGATGGTTATTTCGCTGAGACTCAGTGAGCTTGCCCCGAAAAACGAATTCCTTGCTGAGCGTTTAAACTCAAGCAAGGAGAGTTAAGAAGATGAGCAAGACGAAGCGGGCGCGCTACACGCTCGAATTCAAGCTGGAAGCGGTTCGGCTGGTCAAGGCCGGCCAGAGCGTCGCGGCGGTGGGCGCGACGCTGGGTGTGCCGGCGCAGTCGATTTCCAACTGGGTCAAGGCTGAGCTGGACGGCAAGCTCGGCGGAGCCGGCATGAAGCCGGTAAGCCCGGAGCAGATGGAATTGGCGAGACTGCGCGCTGAAGTGGCCCGCCTGAAGATGGAGCGCGACATTCTAAAAAAGGCAGCGGCGTACTTCGCGAAGGACTCGACGTGAAGTACGCCTTCATCGAACGCAATCGCCATCACTGGCCGATTTCGGTGTTATGCGAGGTGCTGGAAGTCAGCCCCAGCGGCTTTCATCAACGCCGCCAACGTGCCGAGCGGGACAGGCCGCACCGAAGCCGCGTGAGCAACGACGCGCTGCTAGCGCACATCAAGGCCATTCACACACAGGTCAAAGGCGAATACGGCTGGCCGCGCATGTGGAAAGAGTTGCTTGCGCGCGGCGTGCGCGTGGGCAAGGAACGCGTGCGCAAGCTGATGGCACAGCACGGCGTACGTGCGCGGCACAAGCGTAAGTACATCGCGACGACGAACTCGAATCACGGCCTGCCGGTCGCGCCCAATCTGCTGGAGCGCAACTTCACGGCGACAGCACCGAACCAGGTGTGGACAAGCGACATCACCTATGTCGCGACAGCCGAAGGGTGGCTGTACCTTGCCGTCATCATTGACCTGTTCAGCCGGCAGGTAGTGGGCTGGTCGATGCAGGCGCACATGAAAGCCGAACTCGTCACGGATGCGTTGCGTATGGCATGGTTCCGGCGCCGTCCTGAGGCCGGTGTGATTGTTCATAGCGACCGTGGCAGCCAGTACTGCAGTGGACTCTTCCAGGACACGCTGAAGGCCTACAGCATGCGTTCGTCGATGAGCCGACGAGGCGATTGCTGGGACAACGCCCCGACCGAAAGTCTGTGGGGTTCGCTGAAGGTTGCACGTCTGCACGGCCGGCACTTCCCGACGCGGCGCGCGGCAATGGACGAAGTGGTCGATTGGCTGAACTTTTACAACGCCCGTCGGCTACACTCGACGCTCGATTACGTCAGCCCCATGACGTTCGAGAAGAATTGGTTCGCGGCTCAGCGAGGCGCAGCCGCATAATTCCCTCGGCTATGGGATTCGTCGAACGGGGGCAAGGTCAGCCAGATTTCCTTCCCTCTATGATAACGCGGCAATATTTACTTGCAATTGTCTGCACATAGGCTATTTTTCTCATTATGAATTGGCGCTGCAGCGTCAATACGTGATGGGGAAAATGTGGACACAGTCCCGCCTTGGTCTGACACAATTTTGTTGCATTGCTTGCAACGTGACGGGTAGTGAAGTCAGTCGGCGACGGCGTATTCGTCATGAAAATATGTTTAGTGATGCGAACATGAAAAAGATCTTTAAATAGTCGGATCGATTAACGCTTGATTCGGAAACGGTGATGTTGCGGGCATTCTGGGGAACGAGGTAGCACATTGCTGCCGCCTCTTCGGAGGATCGGCGGCAGTACCAGGGGCGGCGAAAGCGCGACCTTCGAAAGCTCCCCAGCAAATTGAATCCCCCACACAGGAGAACAATATGTCTCAGCAGCCGCTTCTTCCGCAAATCAAGAAAATCGTCTATCTGATGCTTGAAAACCGTTCTCTCGACAATCTGCTTGGTTGGCTGTATGCGGGTGACGAGCAGCCCGCCGTCGTCTTCCCGCACAACAGTAATCCGAGATTCAATGGCCTGCGCCCGCAGACATTTTTCAATCTCGACGACAATGGCGAGAAGATATTCGTTCAACCGATAGGCGACGACGTCTGGAAGAATTACCCTGCCAGGCCCTGGGCCGATCCTTTTGAATCGAT
>Ga0163162_10008183_pt1 | contig 10203 bp, 10 predicted proteins | sample S55metaG_FD_115310 | JGI IMG/M metagenome (GOLD analysis project Ga0163162, IMG submission 115310) | Switchgrass rhizosphere microbial communities from Kellogg Biological Station, Michigan, USA - S5-5 metaG | ecosystem: Host-associated > Plants > Roots > Rhizosphere > Soil | place: USA...
CGCTCTCCGATAATCCTGTTTGCCACGGGCGTGCAATGGCTGCTGTCTTCAAAATACGTTTTCGTCGGCGGAAGTGTCCCTACGATGTCGACGAGCAATGCCCCGGTAGAAGCCGCCACCTCGCGATAAACGCGGTTGAATTCGTCCTTCGTATCCAGGAGAGCGGAAATCGACATATACGGTTGGTAGAACAGCCGCGAACCCGACGACCATATTTGCGCCAGCCGGCTCTGGCTTCGCTGTATCTTCGACTCCCGCGTCAACAACACGACGATGGCTCCGCTTTTCTGGCACATGATAACGAGGTCACGCAGCCTGTTCTCAAAGTCGCGCGAAAGCTCTCTGAGTTCGTGCGGCTCGAACTTCAATTTGCCGCGATCGCTGAGCGCCCTCAGCTGGCGCAGCACCACGACAAGATTCTTTTCGATCCACGCGAACAGGCTCGACCGCCGTGCGAATCGGCTGGGAACATAGTGAATGCCCGAATATCCGATCTTCACTCGCGCTTTGTCGGCGGCGCTGCCGCTCGCACCAGGAACAAGGGCCACGACGTCCGGTCGGAACTTCGAGATCGACTCCCGGAACTGGATTGTCACCTGGCCAATCCCGTTTCCCGGTATTCCCGCATTGACGTAATCATACGATGGTCCGTCATGCGCGGCGCCCAGCGTCTCCAGGGCGTGAAGCGGCCAGGTCGTCTCATTGCCACCGCGCCAAGAGCCGAACACAAACGAATCGCCGAGGAATGCGAGCCGGATTGTTCCCGCCGCCTTCTCTAGGGGAATCTCGGGGCTTCGATAACCCTGCGAGTTGGCCTGTACGGACGCGAACTTGGCGCCGGGCCGCATCCGGCGCAGGCCTGACTTTTCAAGGACGAACAAGTCGAACACGTCCTCGTCACGCGTTCTGTTGGCCAACCGTCCGTGCGATGTGTCGCCGCGGCGTCGGATGCGCGGGCGGGCTATGCGCTCGTCGATCGAGTCGACGGGCAAGTCCGGACTACGACCCGTTTTGGGCCAGTGTTTCCGTTCGTCGATCATCGCGGCCATCGTTCTGATCGTGCTCGCATCGCTGAATATGAGGTCGATGGTCAATTCAACGTCGAACAGTTCGTTGGCTGCCAGGACGAGCTGCGTTGCCGCCAGCGAGTCGCCGCCGGCCAGGAAGAAATCGTCGTTTGGGCCCAGCCCGTCCTTTTGCAGCAGCCATTGCCACAGCTCGGTGAGCTTGGCTTCGGTTGCGGTCGCCATCTCATCGGTTCGCGGGCCCCGAGCAGACTGCGAGGTCGGGCCAAACGTCTCGAACAGCTTGACCAGCTCGGATCGGCGTGCCTTGCCGGAAGGTCCTCTCGGGATCTGCTCGACGAACACAAAGGTCCGAGGCAACTTCACAGGCTCGATTCGGTCGCGAAGAAAAGCCGTGATGTCACGGTCGCTCAGCTGTGAGTTCGGCACGAGAACCACCGCCGCTGCGACTACCTCGCCCAGCATCGGATGCGGCACGGCGAACGCCGCCGCGTCGGCGATTTCGGGATGGGCGACCAGCGCTGCGTCGACGTCGATCGGCGAAATCTTTTGTCCGCCGCGATTGATCATCTCCTTGATTCGGCCGACGAGGCGCAGGTAGCCGTCCTCATCGAAAACACCCACGTCCCCCGTTCTGTACCAGTCGCCGAAAAACGCTTCCTCGTTCGCCGTCGGATTGCGCTCGTATCCGTCGAAGACATTGCCGCCGCGAACGACCACCTCACCCTGCTCCCCCTTTTTCACCGGATGTCCGAGGTCGTCGACGAGCGATACTTCGCTGTGGGCGATGGGACGACCGACCGACCCGAGCTTGCGCTGCCGCGGCGGCAATGGGTTGCCGCAAATCCGTCCCGATTCCGTCGACGAATAGGCTTCGATGACGGGCACCGCGAAGATCCGTTCCAGGCCGGTTACGATGTCAGGGTTGAGCGGGCCGGACGTCGCACGGATGAAACGCAGGGCATGACCAGCAACCGCGGACGCGTCGCGTTTGAGGGCCTGATAGACACCAATATTGAAGTTGTAGCTGGCAACGTACCAGGTCGGCCGAAGCGTTGTCAGGTCGTCGATGAACGCCCGCAGATCGAATGGACCTCTCTCGTCCGGATGGACTACGCAGCCGCCCGCAAAGAGTGAGGTACAGGAATTGGAAATACCGCTGCACAGGAATAGCCGATTCTGATTGAAGCAGCGATCGTCCTTCGTCAGTTCGTGCAGGAGGGCCGTCGATTCGGCTCGCGACACCATGTGGCGGTGGCGCAGGGGAACGAGCTTGGATGCGCGAGTAGTGCCGGAAGTGCCGAACACGAAAGCGATGTCGTCGGCGCGTGCGGGAGGCGCCGGCGCGTGATCCCGCGGAGACGGAAGGTCGAGCGTAACGTGGCCCGCCGGATCTGCGTCGCGTCCCTGCCTGACCTCGATCACGCGAATCCCCGCCGCGCGCGCAGCCTCGCGAACGGGGCCGTCGACCCGCGCATCGACAATGACGGCCTCGACGCCACAGGCATCGAAATGGTTTCCGAACTCTTGTGCGGAGTACTCGTTGCTGATCGGAACGGCGATCGAGCGCTTCACAACGCCGAGAACGGTCGTCAACGCCTCCGCGCCACCGCGATGAACGACCGCGAGACGACTGTCCCGACCGAAACCCGCATGCTGCAGCTGGGCAGCTATCCCGTCCGTCAACCGTGCGAGCTCGCCATAGCTCATGTCCTTCCTGTTCCTGCCGGCGATCGCCGGGGCGGCAGGCGTGGCGCGGCCCCAATAGTCGACGACCTCGCCGATCGTGTATCCGACGGCGACAGCCTCAGATGTGGCACACAACTCTATATCGCCCATATCGCAATCATGACGGGCCCCGGTCCTGTTCCGATTGGCTTGCATGCAGACGACCCGGAATTATATTAGTCTCGACCCGTGCGTGATACCCGTCGCACTCCGCTGATCCGCGCCCCTCCCCAGCAACCTTTTCTCTCCCGGCTTTCGGCGTGAACGTCAAGCATTCGAACCTCGGCAAGCGCATGGCGAAGGGTGCCCTGTGGACGGTCCTGATGCGCCTCACGCTGCGCTCGATCGGCGTGGTAAGCACGATCGTGCTGGCCCGACTGCTGGTTCCGGCAGACTTCGGATTGGTCGTCCTTGCGAGCATGTTGATCGGTCTCGTGGAATTGGCGAGCGAGTTCGAGTTCGCAACCTACCTGATCCGTTCGCAAGACATCGATCGCAGCTATTACGACACGGCATGGACCCTGTCGGTATTGCGGGGCGGTTTGATCGCGGTCGTGCTCGTGGTCTGCTCGTCCGCCGCCGCGGAGTTCTTCGCAGAACCGAGGCTGCAGAACGTCCTCTACGCGCTGTCGCTGGCCAGCCTGATCAGCGGTCTGGCCAACATCGGAACCGTCGATTTTCAGAAATCCCTGAATTTCGATCGGGACTTTCGCCTGACAGTGCAGACGAAGCTGGTCTCTTTCGCGGTCACTGTTCTGCTGGCCGTTTTGCTGCGCAACTATTGGGCTCTCGTCATCGGAATGTTGAGCGGCCGCTTTGCGGCCTTGCTGTTCGGCTACACCATGCATCCTTTTCGTCCCAGGATCAGTCTCGTCCGGACCGGAGCGATCCTGCGGTTCTCGAAATGGGTGATCGCGAATAATCTGCTCTATTACGCGCAGCGTCAGGGCTACGCATTCGTGATCGGCAAGATCCTCAATTCGGCATCGGTCGGCCTGTATGCGGTCGGGCGGGAAATCTCGGCGATGGCGACATCGGAGCTCGTCGTTCCGATCTGTCGCGCGATGTTACCGGGCCTCTCCGCGCTCGAGAAGGACCCAGCCGCGATGCGGCGTACCTTCCTCGACGGGCTCGCGGTGATCGTTCTGCTTGCGTTGCCGCTCGGCGTCGGTATAGCACTGACCGCTGATCCGTTGGTGCGAGTTGCGATGGGTCCGAATTGGGTGGCCGCAGTCCCCGTGGTGCAGATCCTGGCCATCGTGGGAGTCGTCCGCGTGTTCACTGCCAACAGCGACCCGCACCTTCTGGCCCTCAACCTGCCGCATCTGACGACCGTATTGGCGTGCTTCGGGGCCGTCGTCGGCATCGTTTCGATGCTGTGGGCGGCATCGATCTGGGGTCTCGTCGGCGCGGCGTGGGCAACCAGCGCGACCGCGTTACTTCAGATGCTCCTGAACTACGCCATCATTTGGCGGGTGACCGGAATCTCGCCTGCCGCCGTGGGGGCGGTCATCTGGCGCACTGTTGCCGCGTCTCTGCTGATGTCCGGCGCGGTCCTGACGCTGCTCGATTTTTGGCCTCGCACCGAGGCGACCTTTTCGCTCTTCCTGGAAGTGTGCTGCGCGTGCGTCCTGGGCGCGTTTGTCTACGTCGTCTCCCTGCTGATGCTGTGGCGTATCTGTGGCATGCCGCCCGGTGCGGAAAAACACGCACTCGAGCTCATGTCCAGCCTTGCGACGCGCATCGGCTTGTGGCGTGCAGCGGATCGGACTTGACCGGTGGCCAGCGGTCCGGTGTTAGGCACGAACCGGCACCACGTAGCCCAGGCCGACCGCACAAACGTACAGGCCGACTCCGAAGACGATGTGCGCCATGAGACTTCTGAGCCTGGCCTGCGTTGGACTCGGCGCTCGGGATGCCGCGATGCCCAGCCCGAACGACGGTTGCATGACGAGAAACGGTGCCAGCACGGTACCGATGCCAAAGAGCAAGGCAGGCAATAAGGTCGGCCGCGCAAGCCAGTCAGCAGAGACAATGGCGACGAGCACGAGCGCGTATCCGATACCAATGATGTAATGAGCGATCCAGCCGACTGCGCACTCAAAGTGCTTTGGCGAAGAATTGGCGATGCCCGTGTGCATGAACGTTCCCTCGGGCATATGGCGGAACCAGCGTCCAACCAAACAATAGTTGGTCAACGGAGCGCCAAGAGCGCGGCTCAGCAACAGTGACCAAAGGTCCATGAGCAGAGTTGCGCCAAGCCCAACGGTGGCTGCGCTTAGGAAGACCGTGGTTATGGCCGTGATCACTCGGACTCTCCTAGCGCACTGATCGTGACGTAATACCCATCCGGGTCTCGGAGCGAGAACTCCATGGTCCCGGTGCTCGGGTTCATATGGGGCTCCTCCTCGAGTCGAGCGACGAGCGCGCGTGCCCTTGGCAGTGCCATATCGAAATCATCGACACGAAAAAACAAGAGGAGACCGTTGCCTGGCTGCGCGTGATGGGGGCTCATCAACGAGGGGCTCATGGGCACCCCAACCGTGGAGGCAGAGCAAGACCGTTCGATCCGAATCGAGGATTTGACCGAAGTATTCGTGGGCAGGAGCAGTCTCCGGCAAGCCAAGTAGCGACTGGTACCACTTGTAGCTACCAGCCACATCCCGAACGCCGATGATCGTCCACGTGCGCCTCATGGGACTCCTTCGATCTGGCGGGCGCGCCAGCCAGCGCCGAGCGGAGGGCGCGTGAGCGCTGCCGGCGAGGCGTGGGGTTCGAGCGAAAGACTAGGCATCGCGCCCTGCTAACCCGGAATATCAGGTTCAACAAGCGTTGCGAGTTGCGCCAGCGATTCCTGCCAGCCCAGATAGCACATCTCCAGAGGAATCGCTTCAGGGATTCCGGACTGGGCAACGCGCAGTTCCGTTCCACCAAGGACCGGCGTCAGGGACACCGTTACTTCAAGTACACCTGGCAAGTTTGGGTCTTCAAACTTATCCGTGTATCGGATGCGCTCGTTTGGAACGAGTTCGATGTACTCCCCACCGAAAGAGTGACCGTTACCGCTTGAGAAATTGTGGAACGACATTCGGAATGTGCCTCCGACGCGGGCGTCCAGGTGGTGCACGTTGCAGGTGAAGCCGTACGGGGGCAGCCACTTGGCCAAAGCGCTCGCATCGAGGAATGCGCGATAGACCTTCTCCGGCTTGGTGCGGAGGACCCGGTGAAGGCGAACGGTGCGATCCGACATGGATTTGCTCCTGGAGAAGTCGCGAGTGGCGTTTGCGAGGCCTAACGAAACTAGCTAACCGGTCGCAAGCGCATGGGCGCGCAGCCGCCGCTGGCGAACGGCCTGGTTGAGCGAGAGGCTAGGCGTCATGGGTGTCCGGATTCGGCCAGAAACGGCCCTACGCATTTTATGCCGGCTGGTCTCGAACTCGGAGGTCTTCCGGAAAGCAGGAAGGCGGATCAGTCCGTCGTACGGCCGATCGCCGCTGGTTTCGGAAGCCAATCTGCGGCGCGGTCGGTTGGTGCCGCGACGCCAGGGTTTCGAAGCGGAACGGCGGCGGGCGAGACATGTCAAACTAGCTCAACGCCAACGGAGGTCCCATGTCGAAATACATCGATGCCATCGTCATCCCCGTTCCCCGTGCCAAGCTCGACACCTACAAGCGCATGTCCACGGAATGGGGCAAAGCGCACCTGCGGCACGGTGCCTTGTATTACTCCGACTCGATCAGCGACGATGCGCAACCCGGCAAGGTCACGTCGTTTCCTCAGGCGGTGCAGCTCAAGGATGGCGAGGTGATCGCGTTGGCATGGGTTGTGTATAAGGACAAGGCGGACCGCGACCGCATCAGCAAGGCGGTCATGGAGGATCCGCAGCTCAAGGATTCGATGGACCCCTCGAAGATGCCCTTCGACGGCAAGCGCATGTTCTGGGGTGGCTTCGAGACCGTCATCGGGCTCGCCGCCGGCCAGTAAGCCGGGCCAAGGAGGACCGGAGCGTCAGCTTTAGATCGCCAGAGAAAGGGATTTCATTATGAAGCTGAACGCGTCAATGGCTCGCTACATCGTGAACGAGCGCCAAACGGCGTCAGATTGGAGTGGCAATGTTCAAGAGCCACTCGAGTGCGTCTGTCTCTGACGTATAGACGTCTGCCATCAAGCCAAAGTCCGCGGCTACCTTCACTCCAAACTTCTCGGGATGAATGTACTCGGGCTGAATGACCAGGACGACGACAACCATGCCTTTGGCCTTCTGTGCCCACTCTTCCACCATCAGAAAGCGATCAATAAGCGACGGGACCGGCACCCCGACGAGGCCTGTCCCATTGACGAGCAGCTTCGCTACGCGCTGATCACGGCAGTACGCGATCGCACGATTGATAAGGTCCACGACCTCGACAAGAGAACATTCGCCGCGGGGACGAAACTGGCAGACACCTTCTATGACTGCCAGATGCTCCAGCATTGGTGGCCTCTTCAAATGCCTAGTGCAACAAGCTAACCGGCGGAAGTCCGGTTGAGCGGCGGGTTGGGCCACAATAGTCGATCGGGCTCGTGCACGGTGGCCTAACTGGCTTCCGTAATGACAAGGTTCGACGACGCGGAAGCCTTTCGCAGACTAAGGAGTGGCGCGTATTCGGGAGATTTATACCATTCCTTCAGCCTGGCCATCGTCGGAAACTCGAGAATGACCAATCGCTTCGGAGTCCAATTTCCTTCCAGGACCTCGGTAGCGCCCCCGCGCGCGAGATAGCGACCGCCAAAAGCCGCGATGTTTGCACCGATCTCCTTCTTGTAACCTTCGAATGAAACGGGATCCGTAACCTCGATATCCACAATAACGTAGGCAGGCATTCATCTACCTTTCTCGTTGCTCCTTCGTAACCGGGAACACTTTGGCGGCTGGTCTTCACTGCAGCAGGCCGCGGGCGGCCTGCCTTACGTCGGGTGAGGAGAAGCGGAAGGCCGCGCGATCGAGCACATAGTGAATAAAGCTGGTCGCGAAGCCCAGCGCCAGCAGCGCCGGCACATAAGGCGATGAGCGAAGCCACAGCGCTGCCTCGCCGAAAATCCGGTCTGCATAGGTGTATTCGTCGCCTACCGCCTCTACCTCCAATAGGGGCAGCAGGAATATGGACAGGACGGCAAGCACGAGCAAAACTGCCCAGCCGCGGCGGTTGATGGGCGCGAGCAACCGGTGCCAGCGCGCGCCAGCCGTCTGGGCCCCGCGGGAAGCCGCGAGCGAGGTGAGTCCCATCGCCGCACTCCAATGCTGCACGCTCCAGAGCACAATGAACAGGAAGGGATCGCGGGCGAGAAAGCCGAAAAGCACGATCGCCGAGACGCCGAGGACGTAGGCAACGCGCGGCAACGACGGGCGCTGCGAGCGTAATTCGACGTGCAGCACCAGGGCGGTCATGGTGACGACAACGACGACGCTGCCGTCGCGCAGCGTGCGCGCGAATGCGTCGGACACGCCGTCTCCCAGCAGCGGATCGATCCAGCGATCCTGGAAGGCGATCGATCCGGCGAGGGCGTTCGCCAGCACGACAAAGCCGCCGCCAACGACGAGCGCGAACCAGCGATCGAGCCGGCGCGTGATCAGGTCCGACGCTCGTCCCGCTCGCGAGCGATACAAGCTGAGCAGCCCGAAGTGCTGCGCGGCGAAATGGTAACTCACCAGCAGATAATCGAGGACGGCGAGCCAGACCACGCGCTCGGGGAGGGGTATCGGCAGCATGTCCTCGGGCGCGAGCAGTACGGCGAAGCAGGCGATGGCGATGGCCAGCGGCCCTATCACGAAGCGCAGCCGCTGCGTCGCGAGCAGGCCGCGGTAGGCAGGGGTTGTGTAAGCCAGCCAAGCGGACGATACGCGATGGCCGAACCACAGCGGTACGGCGAGAGCGAAGAACAGTCCGTCCACCGGGCTCGCGCGAACGTTGTCGTGGCCCCATCCCAGCAGGAGGATCAGGGGAGCGAGCCACAGCATATTCAGGACCCAGACCAAGTCCCAGGCCGGGCTCTTGATCCATCGCTTCGGGGCGACACCAGTCAGCGCGCCGGCCCGGCTTGATGTGTCGGCGACTTGCGCAGGGCCCTGGGGCGGCCCGAAAGAACGATGCTGCCTGTGTTGCATCGCCATCGGCTATGGAATGACCGACGGGTATTTTCGCTGCTAACCCCGTCGCGCGCCAGCGACCGTTCTGCGCCGATGGCAGACTTTCGTCATCAGGGCGCTTTGACTGTCGACCATCCGCTTGCAGGATCGAACCGCTGCATCGCGCTTGCCTTCTTCGCCGTATTGGGCCCCCGGTCGGACTGATAGACCTTTCCATCCTGGTTGACGATGAAGGTCATGATCCCGGAGTTGGCGTACTTCGCCGGATACGCGACGACGGCGAAGCCTCCGATGTCCCTTCCGCGGAGAACGTAGTCGAACGCTCCCATATCGGCGTTCTTCCCCTGCCCCTTGAGCATCCGAAAGTAGTAGCCGTGGTACGGCGTGGGACCCTTGTCGCTCTTTCTGTAGCCTTCGCCTGCCGCGCGCGCGATCAAGGGACCGAGCGGGCTTGGTGCTTCACCTGCCTTCGTCAGCCAATAGAGACCGTCGTGTTTGCCCGGTGCGCTCTCGAACTTCTGTGCATAGGTGAAGACGCCGTCACCGTTACGATCCTGGGAAGCATACTCGCGCTCCGCATCGACGATCGCCTGAAGCACCTTGATCGTATCGAGTTCATTCGCGCCGATTCGCCGGGCGAGGAGTTCCCTGCTCCCGGCCGCGGTGTCGAATCGCCAGCGGTCGCCGTTCTTGATGATCGGGAACGCGAATGGGAACCCGTCTTCGCCGATCGTCAGCGTCGCCTTGTCGCCGTCCCGCGCGATGGCATGCTTCGCCTCGTACGCCGCGACGAAACGCTCGGCCGCTGCCCGATCGGCGGTCGCGTCGCCCGACGACATCCATTCGCCCGCGTTACCCAGAACAACGACAGTGGCGGTGCGGTCGCGGCTCTTGATCGCCTGCACGAGCGCGCTCGCCGCGTCCTCGGGCGATGCGAACGTCTGCTGCGAGCCGGCAGCTGCGCACGCTTCCGTCGCGACGAACGCGACGACCAAGAGACCGGCAAAAGCGCATGCCCACTCGCGTGCCGTCTTCCAGCGGAGGGCTCCTGTCGTAGTGTCCATGGCTTCCTTACCTCGGTCCATTCATCAGCGCCGGCCACCACCGCCGCGACCGCCACCGCCCATGCGACCGCCGCCGAAATTGCCCGCACCGCGCGCCGCACCGATGCTCGAGGAACCGCGACTACTGAAATCGCGGGTCTGCGCGCCGCTGTTGGTGTCGAACGCCGTCGGGCTGCGCTGGATCGCCTGTCGACCCGCATCGGCGCGGCCGCGAAACGCCTCGCGCGAAGCCGCGTCTGTCGCCGGTCCGCGCCCGTAC
>Ga0163162_10008188_pt1 | contig 10199 bp, 10 predicted proteins | sample S55metaG_FD_115310 | JGI IMG/M metagenome (GOLD analysis project Ga0163162, IMG submission 115310) | Switchgrass rhizosphere microbial communities from Kellogg Biological Station, Michigan, USA - S5-5 metaG | ecosystem: Host-associated > Plants > Roots > Rhizosphere > Soil | place: USA...
ATTACAGGGCGAGCGCTCGCTGCAGCAGCGTGTGCACCTCTTCGGCGGATTCTCTACGCACGGTCCCGTGAAGCTGCCAGTCGGCTTCGATGGAATCCACCAACGCGTCCAGGTCTGCTTCCAGGCTGGCCAAACTCAGCAGCTTTTGTGCCGGGTCTTTGAACCCGCCGCTCGAGCCCAAGATAGTTCCGCTGAAATGACGCCTAACCTCCAAGAGGATCGCGTTCGGCCCGGAAATCATAGCAAATTTCTTGTCAGGGCTAAAGCAGAGGGTTTCCCCTGATTCCATCGCGCGGCGGTCCAGTTGACAGCCTGCGGGTGATGTTCCGGGATCTGGTCCGTTCGCGCATTTCGCATTGGTGGCTGCCGGCATGAACGACACCTCGGCATCGAAATCACTCGGCCGGCTGGTCGATCTGATTCTGCCACTCCTCCTGCTCGCGGGTCTGATCGCGGCCTGCCTGCAACTGCTGATGCCCTTTATCGGGCTCCTTTTGTGGACGACCGTGCTCGCGATCTGCTTCTATCCGCTGCACCGGATGCTAACGCGGAAGATAGGCAACCGTTGGTCCGCGGTAACCATCGGACTTGGGCTTACGCTACTGATCCTGATCCCAACGGCGATCGCCGGCATGAGTGCCGCCGCGTCTGTCCCCGCCTTGGTTTCGTCGCTCAAGGACGGGACCGCGACTATCCCGCCGCCACCGGCAGGTCTCGACGGGATTCCCATTGTCGGGCCGAAGATTCATGCGGTCTGGACCCAGGCATCAAGCAATCTCCCGGCCTTCGCAAAGCAATACGGGCCCGAACTGGCCAGCTTCACACGGCGCCTGGTGGGAGCAGCCGGCAGCATGGTGACGACGGTGCTCGGCTTGGTCCTGGCAGTAATCTTCGCCGGCATCATGCTGGCCTATGCCGACGCAGTTCGCGCCTTCGCTCTTTCATTATTTGCGCGCATCTGCGGCGACCGGGCCCGGGCGCAACACTATATGGATGTCATGGGCGCGACTGTGCGGTCGGTTGCCAACGGCGTGATCGGCGTCGCCTTTGTCCAGGCATTGTTCTGCGGCATCGGCTTTTTCGCAATCGGCATCCCCGGCGCGGGAATATTGTCGCTGTTGGCGATGGGCCTCGGTATCGTTCAGGTGCCGGTCCTGCTCGTCACGATTCCGGCGATCATCTACGGGTTCGCGGTCAAGTCGACGACCGTCGCAATCCTCTTCACCGTGTGGTTCATCATTTCTGGTCTCAGCGACGCAGTCCTGAAGCCGCTGATGATCGGCCACGGCCTCGAAGTGCCGATGCCGGTCATCCTGCTCGGCGTTATCGGCGGGGTCATCGCCTACGGCCTCGTCGGCCTGTTCATTGGCGCCGTGTTGCTGGCCGTGGGCTGGGTCCTGATGATGGAGTGGCTGGATTCGCCGACGCCCGAAGAAGCGGCCCCGCCGCGCAGTTCGCGTCCCAAGCTCACCGCCGCGGAATAATCAACGATCGCGCCTGGTTCCCTCGAAGGCCCCGATCAGCCGGGCAACAAGCACCGCAAGGAATAACTGCCCGCCAACGACCTCAAACGTCGCGAGCCCGCGGGCGACGTCCGTACGGGGCAGGAAATCGCCGTACCCAAGCGTCGCGAGCGTGACGAAGCTGTAATAGATCGACCTCATTTGCGATGTCGGATCCGGCCCCACCAGGCTGCCCGGCCGCAGCAACTCGATCGACCAGTAGATCTGCCCTAAGAACAAGCCGCCCAGTAGATAGGTGCTGAGCGCAGCATATACGGTTTCGTCGGTCACCGACGGGGCCGCGAGCATGAAACGAAATGTCCCTACCGCGGCTAGAAGTCCGATTGCTGCGACCAGCAACAGGATCAATGCCTGGCTGATTGGGAGATACCCTCTCTCGGACCCTTCGCCGGCAACGCTGAGCAGAACGATGACTGCGAGGAAGATGAGGCGCGTGTGCCTGTTTGAGTTTGGCATCACCGCCGCGGCCAGACACACGGCGAGGAACAGCCTGATCATCCATGGTGGCAGGCCGAGCGTCGTTGCAATGGGCAGGACGAGCAGCGTGAGCAGCAGGGCATAGAACAGGATCGCGAAGCGCCGCCGATCATAAAGCTGCCAGAGTCGGCTTTCCCCGATGGGTTGGCGTCCATTACTGCGGATCATCACTTCCACTCGATGCTGCGGAACTAGGAGCCCGCAGGCCATTAGGACCGCTCCGTCGCAATAGGGGTTAGTCGGTAGCGCCTGATTTTCCGGGGAAGTGAGAGGGAGCCGGTCGACCGGGGGTTAATCCCAAAAGATTCTTTGGACTTGTCCCGATTCTATCCTCCCGGGAGCCAAACATAACCGCCTTAGGGTTATGCGGGAGCGGAGGTAATGCAGCGCCTGAGTTTGAGTGGCGGGTTTTGCGCTGCAGCAGCGTTAGGGATGCCACTGAGCGGGTGCATCCAGGGCCCGAACTACAGCAGGCCCGTGGTCGAAGTCCCCGTCCAATACCGCATCAGCGCGCCGGCTGCCGCAACCCAATCGCCTTCGGCGACCGCAGCATGGTGGCGCGGGATGCGCGACGCCCAACTCGACGCGCTGGTCAGGGAAGCGCTTGCCAAGAACACAGATCTTAAGGTCGCAACCGCGCGCGTCGACGAGTTCGCCGCAATCCTGATGGGCACGAAGTCGCAGGCCTACCCGCATATCGGCTACGACCTCAGCGGGGGGCAAACTCGGCTCAGCGAGCACAAGGTTCCCTCGTTCGTCGATCCACTCAGCACGAGCTTCGGCGCGGTTTTGACGGCCAGCTGGGAAATCGACCTGTGGGGTCGGATCCGCCGCGAGACTGAGGCGGCAAGGGCCAATCTTCTCGCGACCGAAGAGGCGAGGCGCGGAGTCATCCTCACGATCGTTTCGTCGGTCGTCGGCAGCTATGTGACATTGCTCGATCTCGACGAACGCCTGCGCATCGCGGAGGCGACGCTTCAGAGCCGCGGCGAATGGGTCAGCCTGTTCCGCGCGCGGCTCAACCGCGGCTACATTTCCGATTTTGAAATGACGCAGGCGCAGGCGGAATATGAAGCGACCGCCGCAGTGATCCCGGACCTGAAGCAGGCGATCGCGACGCAGGAGAATGCGCTTTCAGTCTTGCTCGGCCGCAACCCCGGCCCAATTGCCCGCGACCGGACGCTCGACACGCTCAGCCTTCCGTCAGTGCCGGCGTCTCTCCCCTCGGACTTGTTGGTGCAGCGGCCGGACATCCTCCAGTCTGAGCAGGCGCTCATCGCGTCCAACGCCCTGATTGGTGCCGCGCGTGCTCTCTATTTCCCGCGCATCACGCTGACGGGTTTTGCGGGGTTCGCCAGCTCTGCACTACGGAGTCTGTTCTCGGGCCCATCGCGCACCTGGTCCTACACTGGCGATGTCGCCGGGCCGATCTTCACCGGCGGCGGAATCAAGGCGGCGAACCTGCAGGCCGAAGCCCGGCGTGACCAATCGCTCGCGCTTTATCAGAAGGCCATCCAGAATGCGTTTCGCGACGTGGATGATTCACTCGCCGACGTGCAAAATTCGGGCGAGCTACACGCCAGCCTTGGCCGGCGGGTCCAGTATCTACAGGAGGGCGTGCGGCTAGCGACCCTTCGGTACGACAACGGCTACGCAGACTATCTGACCGTCCTCGATACGGAACGCGGCCTATACAACGCGCAGCTGTCCCTGACGCAGGCGCAGGGCGACCGGTATCGCGCGGTGATCAGCCTTTACCGAGCGCTTGGCGGCGATTGGCTCCAGACCCCGGGAGGCGCGCACCAATGACGACAACCGTGGCTGACGAAGTCGAAAAGCCTGCAGTGGCTGAACCTGCGCCGTCCGCCAGCCCAGTTCGCAAGATCGCCTTGGTCACCCTGATCGTGCTCGTGATCCTTTTCATCTACAGTGTCTTGTCCGACCGGTTCACGCCGTACACATCGCAAGCACGGGTCGACACGTTTCTCGTCCAGGTAGCCCCGGAAGTTGCGGGCAGGGTCATCGCTGTTGGCGTGAAGGAAAATGCGCATGTGGCTAAGGGCCAAGTGTTGTTTCGCATGGACCCAGAACCCTATCGGATCGCCCTGCAGGGCGCGCAGGCGAACCTGGCTGCAGCATTCCAGGATGCGCAAGTGTCTGAAGCCGATATCGCAGCAACTAAGGCTGCTCTCCACAAGCAGAGGGTGGATCTCGATGCGAACCAAAAGCTTGGGAAGATCGTCACCGACCTCGTCGCGGAGCGAGCGTTGCCCGAAACCAACGGCATCCGCGCGAGAGCCGAAGTCGCCGAGACTGCGGCCGACGTTCAAAAGGCCGCGGCTGACGTTAAAAAGGCGGAAGCGAACCTCGGCGCGCCAGGCGAGCAGAACGCCAAGGTCCGACAGGCTATCGCCGCGGTTGCACAGGCAGAACTCGATCTTCGTAATACCACGGTTGTTGCGCAGGCGGACGGAGTCGTCACGAACCTGCGATTGGCCTCAGGCCAGTTCGTCACGAAAGGCCAGCCACTGCTGAGCTTCCTTCGGGACGGCTCTCGCTGGATTTCCGCCAACCTTCGCGAGAACCAGCTCGGCAATGTCCTACCAGGGCAAAAGGTGCTGGTCGCGCTCGACGTATTCCCGGGCAAGCTCTTCCAAGGGCAGGTCCACAGCGTGGGCTTAGGGGTCACCCAAGGCGGCGAAGCGCCCACGGGCCAGCTTGCCGATGTCCCCCCCGACCAGGGCTGGCTGCGCGAACCGCAACGCTTTCCCGTGCAGATCCAGTTGCTTGACGAATCCCAGCGCACGGCAATTGGCGCAGGCCGCAGCGGAGCGCAGGCGAACGTCATCGTTTTTACTAGCAAGCATTCGCTGATGAACCCGCTCGGAAGGCTTTGGATCTGGGCGATCACGATGCTCAGTTACCTGCAGTAGGCGAGAGGCAGGCTATGGCGGCCGCAGCCACAGGAAGGGTCGAGCGGAATCAGACGCTCCTGCGCTTTGCCTTCACCGTCACGACGACCTTCGTGGCTTCAGAATGGGCCGGCTGGTATCCGACATTCCTGCCGCCGATCCTGGCGGCTACGCTCCTCGGCAGCCTGCCCACCGCCTTGCCATTCAAGGGCGGGGTCGTCCTCATCATGGTGCAATGCGCAGGAGCGCTGTCCGCTTTTGTCCTGTCGTCCTTGTTGCGAGAGACGCCGACGGTGCTTTTCGGGAGCATCGGCCTAATCGTCTTTCTGTCCTTCTCGGTGATCGCTCAAGGCCGCGCCTTCCTGCCGCTTCTACTCGTGCTGATTTGCTTTTCGACCATTCCCATTGTCGTCATGACGACGCCGGAACAGGCGGGCGCACTGGCGATGGCACTGGCCAGGGGAATGCTAATCGCGGTTGCCGTTATCTGGATTGCCCAGGCTATCTGGCCAAAGGTCGCTACAAAGGAACCGCCGGGCACTGCGCTTCGTGCGGTAGAACCCGTGCGGCTGGCATTGGCGGGCTCGGCGATCGTTACCCCGTTGATGCTTGTCTACCTGATGTACGGGCTCACCGACGCCCTGCCCGTGCTCATCACAACCATTGTGCTGGTGGTCAATTTCGATCCGTCGCGGGGCGCGACCCAAGGACTTGCGATGGTGCTCGCCAATCTCCTCGGCGGCATGGTGGCCGTTGGTTGTCACGCATTGCTGGAAGTCGCTCCCAGCTTGTTCACGCTTGCGATCGCAACGTTTGGCCTCGCGCTGGTTTTCGCGCGGCGAATTGAAGAGGGCGGGCCGGTCGGGGGCCTCGCGCTCATCACCTTCAATCAGTCGATGATCATTCTGAGCCTTGGACTCATACCGGGACCATCGAGCCCGGGGATTTGGTCGACGCGATTGCTGCAGTTCGGGATCGCCTACGCGTTCGCCGTTGGGATGATGTACCTGCTGCTTCCCTCCAAGCCGGCTGTTTCGGCGCTTCAGCCTTCAACAAAATAAAGAGAAGCGCTCCTCTTGAAAGAGAAGCGCCTCTCAAAGATGTGACCCTCCGCCCGAGGGAGCGGAGGGTCATCCCGGCCTCTTAGCCCCGTTCAGCGGCCGGAGGTGGAGGAGGCGGTGGCGGCGGTGGCGGTGGCGGCGGACATGTCGCAGCCGCGTCAATCACCGAGCCGTCCGGGCAGGTCTGCGTCGCCGGTGGCGGCGGCGGCGGCGGCGGCGGCGGTGGCGGTGGCGGCGCTTCCGCGTGGCCGAAGTTGTACACTGCAGACAGGAGTATGCTGTGCGATGTCCACTTGCTGCTGTCGTCGAAAGTCAGCGTGCCCGCCGCGCACTGAGCTGGCGGAAGCGCGTTGCAAACCGTCGGACGGGCGAAGCTGAAGACTTGGGTGCCGGTATTCTCGCCGGCATGGAAGTACTTGTACTTGAGGCCGATGTCGAAGTTCGCGCTCACCGGATAGTAGACCTGGGCGAGCAGCTGCCACGCGAACTTGCTGTCGTTGTGGCCGAACGTCTCCACGCCCGCATAGCCGGCACCGGCGCCGATGCCGCCACCGATGCCTCCGTTGCCGCCGAAGTCGAGCCAGCCGTTAAGCATGATGTCCCACAGGTGCGAACTTTCGTCGACGTTGAAGTCGGTATCTGCCACGAAGGACGTGCCGGCGGCCGCGTTCACGGCACTAATAAACGCCGGGGTAAAGTTTGCATGCTTCGCTTTCGATTTCTTGTAACCAAGTTCGCCCTCGAGCCGGAACATGCCGAAATCATATCCGCCGATGATGTCGCCATCCCAGCCGCCGCCGCGGCTAAGGTCGCCTACATGGGCCCTGGTGATGCCGGCGGGCGGCGTGCAAGTCGTCGCAGGCAGTACCGGCGTGCAGGTAAACACGGCTGAGCCGAAAATATCTTGGTCGTTGGGCCAGTTGACGCCCAAATCCAGGCCGACATAGCCGGCGCCGTCCTTGGCGACGGCTGGCGTCGCCATCATCAGCAGTGCCGAGCCTGCTAGAAGATATTTGCGCATTTTTTTCTCCTTACCCCTAGGACGAGCCAGCAAACGGCACGCCAGAGAGGGGTGGGAATCGGCGATGTGCGGATGAGGGTTAATCGGGGTTTTACCCGATAATCGCCTAGTTCATGGAATGTTGCGGCAAATTTGCCACACCGGGGAAAGTGCGAATGGAGCGCGAGTCCGCAGTCGCTGACCGATGAGCCGACCACGGCTTGAGCAGGCGACCGGAGGCTCCGCCGGCAGACAAAAGACGCGGAGAACATTGCCACCGCACCTCGTCTAACGCGGGTTTACCCTTCAGCTTGGCTCCGTAAGCTCACCGATATGGGGTTATCCACAATCTAACCTATGGAAAGCCCATGACTCTGTGGATGAATTGATGTAGATTAAAGCCTCGTTCGGGCTTTGACATCCAGTCATAACTGAACGCATGGCGCCGGAGTGATTGGCGCCGGGGGTGTGGGAAGAGAAGCGGAAGGACGCGACTCTTGACGGACAGTCGGCTTTTGTTTGCAGGTGAGCAATTTTCGCACCCGCCTAGTGGCAGCACTGAGGCTCGACTCTCGGATTCCGCCAATGACTCAGGCTTGGCCCCGATTTTGCCGGGAATTTCCTCAATCAGCTGGGATTCCGCATCGCAGGTCGTTCACTGCACGCGTGAGGAACTATTCGAAGAGCTGCTCAGGCTCCGCGACGACGAACGCGAGCGTGTCGGCCTCGAGCTCCATGACTCAGCCGGCCAGCTCCTGCTTTACCTCCAGCTCAGCGTAGCCAGGCTGAAGGGGATCGAATCCGCCGAGGATCACGGCGAGCTAATCGACGAGATCCAGGCAACGACTCGGCAAATCGCGTCCGAAATTCGCTCGCTCGCCTTCATTAATCACCCCATGCCGATGTCCGACGGCCTGTCGTCGGCATTGCAGGCGCTCATCGAAGGTTTCGGCAAGCGCACCGGCTATCCCGTGACCTTCGAGCTCCATGGCGATGTTTCGCACATCAGCGAAGCCGCCTCGCTCGCATTCCTGCGAGTCGCGCAGGAGGCACTCGTCAACATCCACCGACACGCGCGCGCGACTACAGTCACGATGCAACTGAGCTCCTCCACAATGGGATTGGAACTCGTCATTTGTGATGATGGCATTGGCATGCCCTCGGCCAAGGATTTGGCGGCACATGCGGGAGTTGGCGTCGAAGGGATGCGCTTCCGGGTCGAGCAGCTCGGCGGCGAATTCTCAATGACCAATGCTCGCCCCGGAACGCGGCTCCACGCTACGCTCCCCGTAGCGGCTTAGGCTTGGACCAGCTGGTTGCGGACCGCGTATCTGACGAGGTCCGCTGTCGTCCTTAGCTTCAATTTCCTCATCGCGCTGGCGCGGTGAGTCTCGACTGTTTTCACGCTGATATTGAGCCGAGTCGCGATCTCCTTGTTGATGTGGCCCTCGGCCACCTGCTGCACGACCTCACGCTCGCGGTGTGTCAGGCTGCTTGCGACGCCCTGGACCTTGCTTTCGAGGAATTGATCGAGGAGCGTGTCGGAGATCGCTCCTGAGAAATAGGAGCGGTGGATCGACAGCGCGTCAAGCGCGGCGATCAAATGGTGCTCGGCGTCGGATTTCAGGACGAGTCCCCGGACTCCCGCGCGCAACAGATCCATGATGACCTCTTCGCGATCGTGCATTGTATAGAGCAGGATCTCGATGCGCGGGAACTCGCGCTTCAGCGCGTGAGAGAGATCGAGACCGTTAAGCTCCGGAATCGAGTAATCGAGAATTGCGATGTCGGGACGGCTCTCGCGCGCCATCTGAAGCGCTGTCCGGCCGTCGGGCGCCTCGGCGACGACCTGATAATAGGGCTTTGTTTCCAGCAGCTGGCGCACGCCGCGGCGGACTGCGTCATGGTCGTCAACGATCAGGATCCGCTTGATCGGGCTCGTCATTCTCCACCCGCTAGCTTGCACTGGACGCTACGCATCCGCGTATGCCCCCAATGCTGAAATCTGCCGTTTCTGAAGCACGCGAGCAACCCTGGCTCCCCCGGTTAACAAACCTTTGTCTGACTGGCGCGGATTGAGGTTCCAATCAGGGTAAACCCACAAGTCTGCATTATCCCTCCCCTCGTGGCGCGAAGTGCAAAGTCGAAACCGTTTCGGGGTCGATCCGCACGGCACACCGAACGTCAAACCGATCTGCCATTTCCCAAATGTCGGCCCACCAGGCCGGCGAGAAATCGGTTCCATCCAGAACTGCACAGGCTCAACCTTAGGGATTAGCCTGATGAAAGGTTCGGCGATCGCGGCCTAGGCCATCCCTAGACTTAGCACGGGAGACTTTTCCATGCGTACCCGAATCGGTGAAGCGTTAGCCGCCAGTTTGATCCTGGCGATCATTCCGGCGCAAAGCGCCATTGCGCAGTTGCGCTCAAGCACCACTGCAATGCGCTCGGCGATGAGCAGCGGAGTCTCGAAGACGGGTGTTGTCGAGCCGGCCGCGATCGCGGCGCTGAAGTCGATGAGCGCATATTTGTCGAGCGCCAGTACCCTGCAGATTACTTCGCAGGGCAGTCTCGACGTGGTGACCAATGACGGCCAGCGAATCCAGCTCGACGGAACGACCGATTACAAGATTCGTCGGCCCGGCTTCGTCATCGACTATAAGAGCGACATGAAGGACCGTCGCTTCATTTACGACGGCAAGACCTTCACCATTTATTCGCCGAAGCTCGGGTTTTACTCGACGGTGGCTGCGCCTCCGACAAACCGCGAGGCGCTTGATGTCCTCTACAAGCAATATGGCATAGCCCTGCCGCTGGAGGATCTGTTCCGCTGGGGTGACGGGGCCAGTGCCGATCGTCTCGCGGCCATGAAGTCCGCATATCAGGCGGGCACTGCGACAATCGATGGCGTCGAAACCGATCATTACGCTTACCGCGAAGCGGACGTCGACTGGGAGGTCTGGATCCAGCAGGGCAACCAGCCTGTCCCACGCAAGCTCGTCATTGTCGACCGCAGCGATGCCTCGCGGCCGACCTTTATCGCCCGCCTCGACTGGAAGGTGAATCCGGTCTTCTCTGACTCGGACTTCGCCTTCGTTCCGGATGGGGATGCAAAGCGCATCGAACTCGCAACCTTCAAGGGAGTGGGGAAGGAACATGCACGGCAAGCCATATAGCGCAGCAATGCTCGGCGCATTCCTGAGCCTGGCGGCACTCACGGTCCAGG
>Ga0163162_10008190_pt1 | contig 10198 bp, 5 predicted proteins | sample S55metaG_FD_115310 | JGI IMG/M metagenome (GOLD analysis project Ga0163162, IMG submission 115310) | Switchgrass rhizosphere microbial communities from Kellogg Biological Station, Michigan, USA - S5-5 metaG | ecosystem: Host-associated > Plants > Roots > Rhizosphere > Soil | place: USA: Michigan...
CGCGCGGCTCAAGGTCAATCGCACCGACTTCTCGGCCTCGCCAGCCGGAGGAGCATCTTCGCCGTAACCGCCGGGCCCGATGGCGCGGGGCTGACGCGCAATTGGCGGTGTCCCGGTCAGCCCGGCGGGACGATGGGCAAGCGCACCACGAACTCGCTTCCCCCGGCCGGCGCCCTCGCTGTGCGCGGCGATTGGCTCACGAAGATGACCGGCGCGGTGCACGACGGGACATTCGTCGACGTGCAGCCGGCGAGCATGGGCGACGTCTTCGATCGCTGGCTGGAGCACTCGCTGGAGGTGCGGGTCCGCGAGGGCTCACTCAAGCGCTCCACGGCCGGCGCGTACCGCTCGATGCTCGCCCAGCACCTGCGCCCCGCCTTCGGAGGGTACCGAAGCGATCGGCTGAACCTCGCAGTGATCGAGGAATGGCGCGCCGGCATCGCGCAGAGGATCGCCGCGGGCACAATGCAGCGGAAGACTTACACGAACCTAAGCGGCTTGCTCCGGGTCATCGTCGACTGGTCCCGGCACCGCGAGCGCCGATACATCGCGGGCGACCCACTCAGCGGGCTGCCGAAGCTCAAGCTCCCGAGGGCGAAGAAGCGCGCGCATCTACGGCCGGCCCAGGTCGCGGCGCTCCTGACGGCGGCGACGGACCCCGAGAGCACGATCATCAGCACGGCGATCTACACGGGCTTGCGCCGTGGTGAACTGTTCGGCCTCAAGTGGAGCGACATTGACTCCGGGCAGGGGGAGGACGGCGGCCGGCTGCACGTCCGGCGCTCTGTGATCCAGGGCGTGGTCGATACCCCGAAGACCGAAGACAGCGACCGCCAGGTCGACATCCCGCAGCGCGTGCTCGATGACCTCGAAATTTTCAAGCTCGCGCACCCGCCGATTGGCGACGACGGGTACATCTTTCGGACGGCCAGCGGGCGCCCGATTGACGGCGACACTTGGCACCACCGCAAGCTGGTGCCGCTCCTCAAGCGGGTCGGCCTCTACCAGCGCGGCATGGGACTGCACTCCCTACGGCACACCTACGTCAGCCTGCTCATCAGCCAGGGTGAGGACATCGGCTACATCAGCGACCAGATCGGCCACAGCACCGTGCGGTTGACCCAGGACCTCTACCGGCACGTGTTCACCCAGACCCGGAGGGACGCGATGCGGCGGCTCGGCTCGGCCATCCCAGCCATCGGGCAGCATCGGGCAGAACCAGTGAAACCAGCCGGAACAGGCCGCACCAACGAGCAAGACGAATGCTAACAGGACGCAGAGTTACGCAATGACAAGGAACAGGCGGCAACCCTCGACGGAGGCTCATAACCCAAAGGTCGCTGGTTCAGATCCAGCCCCCGCAACCATTGACGACGAGGGGTTAGCGGACGCAAGCGCCGCTAACCCCTTTCGTTTACCCAGACTTCACCCAGGAATTGGTTCGCGTCGCTCAGCGGCAAGGTGAACGTGAAGGTCGACCTTGATCCACCCGGCGCGACGGCGATCGCACAGACCAGCAGCGCCGGACGGTCGGAGCTTGATATGGGTGCTCTCGTTCGTCGCGATGTCCAGCGGTCTTGGCCTCAAAAAGCGTTACGACATGAGTCACTTCAAGGGATCGTGTCGCCGCTCAAAGAGAAGCTGCCGTTGAACGTCGTACCGGTCACGATATCGGCGCCGACGCGCAGCCAGTCCGGGTCCAAGTCGGCATTGCGGATCCACATCTGCAGGTCACCGGCAAACTGCGGATGAGGTGCGGACAACCACAGGAAGTTACCGCCGACACCGCGCAACCTCACCTGGGGCACGAAGAAGTAGTGACCGGCCTGCAGGTCCACCGGCTCGGTGAACACGACGTGGAACTCGACGGCTTGCCCCGCGACCGCACCGTCTCCCCCCGTGTGCTGGTCGGGCGACTGGTGGATGCCATCGATCACGGAGTTCGCGACAACGATATGGTGGTCGACGACCCTGGCGGTGAAGCGTAGGGTCCCATCGGTGTTGCTCCGGTCCGTCAACGCGACATCCGAAGGCGAGTTCGCTCGGGTGGGTACGTGGATCGTGCGCGCGGTGTTCGAGTCGAGCGGAAAGACGCGGTAGATTTCTACGCGCACTTCGCGGATTTCGCCCGGTCCCCCATGGTCGAGCAGTCCGGTAAAGCTCGCCTCGTGAAGGACCGTGTGCGCCGCGAGAATGAAATCATCGGCTGACTCGATCTCGATCTTGCGATGGCTCTCCGGGCGTGACGCCGTGCCGATCCGACCGTCCGGAGCACCGGTGCTGAAGAAGAATGAGCCGGCTGACGCAGTAGCGGCCGTTACGAACATGAACGCCAAAACCGTCAAGAAGGACGTCATCCGTCGCATGACCCTCTCCTCATCTGCCGGAACGAACCGGCAGGCCCTGTACGTGTTCACGGGCGTCCAACTTCGGCGTGCCGAGGGAGAAGACTCAGGCGACCGGAGGAGCGCGGGGTGGAGCCGACGAGAGCCGTCGCACGTGACTCGGCCTCTCGTCGTGAGGTGACGGTGACGCGACGACGGCCGGGAGTCGGCCACCGTCGCGCAGCGAGAAGGATTCGATCGCTACGACGGTCGACAGAACGAGCAGAACGACGTCGTCGTAGTCGCCGTCGTCGTAAAGGCCGCCGAGCCACGTCTGATCTGGCGGCTCAGCGTGCGCGAGCGGCGTCAGCGTTAACACCAAGACTACCAGAAGGGCCGGTAACAGCCGGTATTCCACGGAGTCGTTCGTACGCCCTTATCTAGACGAAGTCAACCGGCCACGATGGGGGATAGGGTCAGTAGAGTCCGATCCTCTGGGCGTGGAATCTCGGACTGGTGATGCCGGCGACCGGTGTGGCGGCTAGGATGGGCGGCGGACTATTTGGCCGTGTTTTGGCCGTGAATTGGGGCCAACGAGCCCCAAATAAGATCCAAAACCCGGGCGCTCCGACGGAGGCTTAAGTGACCGTTCTCGTTGGGGATCGTTGGGGAACGTCGCGGAAAGTAGTAGGCTCATAACCCAAAGGTCGCTGGTTCAAATCCAGCCCCCGCAACCATGAACGACGAGGGGTTAGCGGACGTTGAAGCCGCTAACCCCGTTCGTTTACCCCAGCCTTCACGCTAGAATTGGTCGAGCGTGTGCCGGCACGCTAGGACTGCGTGCTAGCGCTCGAACCACACGTGCATGAGCCGGCTCCCGAGCGAGTAGCCATCCACCTGCTTGAAGCCCTTCACGTAGGAGGGGTAGGCGATGTACCGCGGCCACATCGGCAGCCAGATGTAGTACGCCTTGTCGGCCAGGTAGCGCTGGATCTCGAAGACGATCTCGCGGCGGCGCGCCGGGTCCATCTCGCGCCGCTGGGCCAGCAGCATCCGATCCAGCTCCGGATCGGCGACGCGGCTGCGGTTGCGCGGGGAGGTGGAGAAGAAGTTCTCGTAGAGGAACGTGTCGACCTCGGTCTCGCCGGCGCCGAACGGCCCCATCGCCATCTTCTCGAACTTCCCCAGGGTCGTCGTCGTCGAGAACTTGCCGTACTCCTCGGGCTTGAGCTCGGCGCTGATGCCGACCCGGCCCAGGTTCTCGGCCGCCAGCTCGTAGTAGCTGCGCCAGGGCGGCGCGTAGCCCGGCCAGTGAAACAGCGGCGTGGTGAACCCCCGACCGAGCCCGGCCTCAGCGAGCAGTCGCCTGGCCTCGACCGGATCGTACCCGTCGACGTACTTGCGCTTGTCGGCCGGCATCTTCTCGGCGGGCAGCTTCCACTCCGGCATCCCGCACGGCACCGGGCCGGCGTCCAGGCAGCCCTCGCCGTTCAGCAGCGCCTCCCGCCACGCCTTGCGATCGATGGCCAGCGACGCCGCCCGGCGCACGCGCACGTCGTTGAACGGTGGCTGGTCGGTGCGCATCCACACGTGCGGCATGTCGACGATCATCTGGGTGGTGATCGTGAGCTCGGGGCTCGTGCGCTTCAGCCCGGCGCCCTCGTCCGGCGTCAGCCAGCCCCACCAGTGGGCCAGCTCCAGCTTGCCCGCTCGCAGCATCGACAGCCGGGTGTTCTGCTCCGGCACGACTTCCAGGTGCACCGCGTCGAGATAGGGCAGCCCCGCCATCTGGTAGTCCGGATTGCGCTCGTAGACCGCGCGCACCCCCCGCTGGTAGGACTTCAGGACGAACGGCCCGGTGCCGATGACGGCCTCGGGCTGGCTCAGGTCCTTGCCCTCCATCTCACGAGGCACGATTGCAAGGTGGGCGGGATTGGCCCGGTGATTGAGCAGCGGCGCGAACGGCTCGCGCAGCACGAGCCGCACGGTGTAGCGATCGACGACGTCGATCGACTGCACCGCCTCGAGCCGGTCGCGGAGCGGCGATTTGGCGCGAAACCGCTCGAGCGAGAACTTCACGTCCTCGGCGGTGACCTCGCGGCCGTCCACCGGCGGCTTGCGATGGAACCGCACGCCCTTGCGCAGCCGGAAGACCACGGTGGTCGGAGTGGGGAACTCCCACTTCTCGGCGATGTCGGGCAGGATACGGTGATCGCCTGCGCTCTGGGCCTCGGGCCCCGAGGGGAAACGGACGAGTTGGCCATAGACGAGTGTGGCGTACACGTGGGTCACGAAGCCCGCGTTCTGGTGGGGGTCGAGCGAGGGCGCCTCCGGCACCGGCACGCGGAAGACGCCTCCGCGCCGCGGCGCCTGGGCGAGAGCCGACGGCGTGGCGACGGCCAGAACCAGAGCGCAGACGATGAAGACGGAAACGAGCCGTGTCAGTCGGACCATGTCGTGCCTCCACGCTCGCGTCGAACGCTCCTAGCCTACGACGGTTGCAGGCGCTCCGGACGCTGACTCGAGGGCCCTCCCTGGGGCCGCACACCCTGAGGGGACGGCTGTACCTGCGGGGCCGCGAGAGCCCTCGCTGAGGTTGCTGAGCGGCCTCAAGAGGCAGACGCTCACGACGAAGTAGCGTGCGGCGTCCGGAATGCGGGGTACACCGGGATCTCCGGCACGTCCGTCCATCGTGCGGACAGCGCGTCGACCGTTCGCTGCGTCGCCTCGGCGATCGCGGGATGCGGCGGCTGCGGGACTTTGCCGGCTTCTGCGTGACCATGCCCCACAAGGCTGCGGTCGCCAAGCTGTGCGACGTGTTGCTCCCGAACGCCCAGGCCTGTGGCGTCGTCAACGCTGTCCGGATCGACGCGGATGGCCGGATGATCGGGGAAACCTTCGACGGTGTCGGAATGGTCAAGGCCATTGCGATGCATCGTGACCTCGGCGGCGCGAGCCGGGTGCTCCTGGTCGGTGCGGGCGGTGTAGCCAAGGCCATTGCCGTCGCGCTGGCCCTGGCGGGCATCGGCCACCTCGCGATTACGAACCGCAGTCGAGCCAACGCCGATGCGCTCGCCCAGACGGTGCGGCGGGCGGCCCCGACCTGTACCGTCGACGCCAGTGCCCTTGGTGATCCTGCCGGCTTCGATATCGTCATCAACGCCACGTCTCTCGGGGTCAACGGCGACGACCCGCTGCCCGTCGACGTCTCGCGGATCTCCCCCCGCCGCGCTGGTGGTAGAGGTCGTCGCCGTGCCGCCCCGCACGCGGCTGTTAGAAGCCGCGACGGCGCGCGGTCTTGCGGTTGTCACCGGGATGGCCATGATGACCCCGCAACTGGAGCTCGTCGCCGACTTCCTCGGCATCACCCGCGCGTCTGCCGGTCGATCGTATCCCTAGTAGAGGATCGGCTTGGGGGAGGTGGAGCGCGGGCCAGCCGAACGGCCGCGAGGCCAGGGCAGCGCCCCTTGTTTGTGGCCGGCCCGGAACGTCCGGTTCACCATCGCCCACACCCGCCGATACGATCCTTCACTGCGAGGCAAGGTGATCCTGCGAGCGCTATCTGAGGTCTGTCCAGAAGGTGGCTGGGTGTGTGTAGCATTCAGCATTGCGGGCCCCCGCAACCATCGAACGACGAAGGGGTTAACGGACGTTGAAGCCGCTAGCCCCTTTCGTTTACCCAGACTTCACCCAGGAATCAGATTGTCGCGTGGGGTCAGACGCGCAGGACGCGGTGCGGAGTCGTGGTCGTCGTCCACGCCCGTGACGGCATGACCGATTGGCTTCGACAGGTATCAGTTTCCGGGTCAGTTTTTGAGGGGGACCGACTCGTGTTCCACGTCGGTCAGATCCCGGGCGGCCCCGACCGCTGAGAAGCAGCTCCGCGCCGTGGCCAGATCGGCGCGAGCCTGGTCCGGCCGCCCGAGTTGCGCGTAGAGCCGGGCCCGCTGCCTGCAGGCGGCCCCGAGGGCATACTCCGCCCTCACCTCGGCGAGCGCGGCAATGGCCTGATCGAAGCGCCGGAGCGCCGTGTCGACGTCGGGCCCCGAGGTCGGTGCCATTCCCGCTCGGGCGTGAAGCGCGAACGCCAGGTCCACCCGCGCGCCGCTCTGCTCGAAGACCTGGGTTGCCTCGTCCACGAGGGCTGCGTCGCCTAGCCGATGGCCCATCTCCAGCAACGTGCGCGCCCGCTCGACGGGAAGGCCGAGGTCCGCCGCGACCGTGAGCCCCTTCGTCCATCGTTCGCGCGCGGCGCTGGGATCGCTGGAGAGCCACGCCAGAATCCCGTGCAGACGACAGGTCTCGGGCAGCCAGAGGAGCGCCTTCCTGGTGCACGCGAGCGCCTTGTCGCAGGCGCGGGCGGCCCTCCGCATCGCCTGCCGACGTCGTGCCGCGCCCGAGAGCCGCTCCGCCTCGATGAGGCAGAGCTCGGCGAACCCGTTGAGCGGATCGGACGACCACTCGCCGCGAAAGCCCTTCGCCTCGATGAGGTCGAGGGATTGCTTCAGGACTGCGGCCGCCTCCTCGAGGCGGCCCTGTCTGAGCCGCGTCCGTCCGAGCAGGCCCCCGGTACTGGCCCGCATTCGAAACCGCGAGATGCGTCCCGTCAGGTCGACGACGGCCGACAGGTGGGCGGCGGCCTCGTCGAGCGGGCCCGCCGTGAACGCGTGCATCCCCAGGTGATGCTGCCCCCAGGTCACGATGTGGGGATCGCCCGCTCCTCGGCCGATCTCCAACATCTCCGCGGCCAGCGCCACCAGTGCCGCGAGATTCCCCTTGCGATGAGAGAGCCAGCAGATGTGGGTGGACGCACCCGCCCAGCCGCGAAGGTCGCCAATGGTGTGGAAGGCCGACGCCGAGAGGCGGAAAGAGCGGAGGCTGTCGTCCACTGCCCCATCGACGAATGCCTGCCAGCCTCGGCCCGCGGCGCCCATGGCGATCACGGCGGGGTCGCCACTTCGATCCGCGATCGCGTAGGCCTCAGCGAACCGGCGCTCCGCCATCCCGGCCGCCCCCAGCATCCGGAGCATGACGCCGAGCGTCGCGATGCCGCGAACGCGCGCCAGCGCGTCCCCGCTGCGCTCGCCGGCCTCGAGCTCGATGAGGCTGTCGAGCCCGAAGCGCTCCTCATCGGCGTAGAAGTCGAGCCAGGCCAGGCCGCGGCAGGCCGCCGAGATCTCCTGCGCGGTCGCGAGGTCCATGTCGTGCCGGCGCTCATGGTTCTTGCCCCGCAGGAGACGTCGCACGAAGTGGGCCACGAGATACTTCACGAGACTGCGTCGCACCCCTCCCGGTGTCCGGGGATACTGGATGTCGAGGTGGGCCAGCGCGCGGGTGAAGTGCTCGACCGCCTGCTCGTAGCTGCCCACGCCGTAGAACGCCTGGCCCAGCTTGCGGTCGAGCGTCGCGCGCTGCAGGGGCGTGAGCTCCCGCGCCGCGACCTTCGTGTACGCGGCCTCGGCCCGGCGATAGTGCTCGAGGGCCTCGGCGTCGGCGGCCATGCGGCCCGCCTGGTCACCGGCCTTGAACAGGTACTCCTGGGCCTTCTCCCAGTCCTCCGCCAGCGCGTAGTGGTAGGCCAGAACGCTGGTGAACTCGTCGACGCGCTCGCCGAACACCCGCTCCAGGGCCTGGGCGACGCTCATGTGGATGACACGACGTCGTTCGGCCAGGATGCTGCCGTACGCCGCCTCCTGCACCAGGGCGTGCTTGAAGATGTATTCCAGCTCCGGCAGCCGCTGGCGCAAGCGAACCAGCTCGGCGTGCTCGAGGTCGCCCAGCGCGCCCTCCACGGACTCCCCGGCCCCCGGCGATGGCCTCGAGGATGCGCAGGAAGAAGCTGCGTCCGATGACGGAGGCGAGCTTCAGGACGTTCTTCACCCCATCCTCGAGGCGATCGATGCGCGCCGCGATCACGCCTTGGACGGTCTCGGGCAGGATCAGCGCGGCGAGCGGCCGAGCCAGGCGCCACGCCCCGTCGGCGCCCTTGACCAGCGTGCCGTCGGAGATCAGGGCGCGCACCACCTCCTCGATGAAGAAGGGATTGCCCTCGGTTCGCCGCACGATCTGATCGCGAACCGTCTCGGGGAGGTGAGCCACCAGGTGATCGACGAGCGCGCCGCCCTGTGCGTCCCCGAGAGGGGCGAGGGCGATCTCGTGGAACGGCACGCCGCCGTCGTGCGACTGGGCGACCTGCCGGACGCGCGCCGCCGGCTCGCCGGGCTCGGCGCGCGTCGCGAACCAGAACGCCACGGGGTGATTTCCCGCGAGCGGAACGAGGTGCTCAGAGAGGGCGATGGAGGATTGGTCCACCCAGTGCCAGTCCTCCATGACGAGCACGAGGGGCCGACGTTGCGCCAGCTGCTCGAAGAGCTGGTGCATGCTGAGGAACACCTGGCGCCCGAGCGCCTGCGTGTCGAGGAACTTCAGCCGCTGCTCGTGCTCGCCGGTCATTTCCAGGGCCAGCACGGTCGCGAGATAGGGCACGATCTCCGGCGCGCGGGGCCCGAACAGATCGCGCACCGTAGCTTCGAGCTTCGCCCAGGCCTGGCCCTCGGTATCGGTCTCCCCGATCGCGCAGCAGGTCTTGACGATCTCGATGAACGGCCAGTAGCTCAGATGCCGACCGAAGGAGAGCGCGCGGCCCTCGAGCCAGCGCACGCCCTCCGCGCCTGGACGACGCCTCACCTCGGCGACCAGCCGCGACTTGCCGACCCCGGGCTCGCCGCGGAGCACGACCACGCCTCCGCGCCCTTCTCGCAGCGCCGCGAGCGAGGCTTCGAGGACGACCAGTTCGTGCTCGCGGCCCACGAGTGGGGAGCCCGCGCGCCCGCCGTCGGGAGCGCCCTTGTCGGAGACCCGTGGGCCGCGCAGGTCATAGATCGGCATCGGCTCGGCGATGCCCTTCAGCTGATGCTTGCCGAGCGGTTTGAACTCGAAGTACGGGAGCGCGGCACGCTGCGTGGTCTCGCTGATGCGAATCGCCCCCGGCTCGGCGTGTGATTGCAGCCGGGCCGCGAGGTTCGTAGTGTCGCCCACCGCGGTGTAGTCCATGCGGAGGTTGTCACCGATCTTCCCGACCACGACCGTCCCCGTGTTCAGCCCCATGCGAATCCGGAGCTGACGGAGGCGGTCGTCCGGCGTGTCCCGCAGGCGGTGCTGGATGCCGGACGCGGCAAGCAGGGCGCGCCGGGCATGATCCTCGTGGGCGACCGGCGCCCCGAACAGCGCCATGAAGCCATCGCCCAGGAACTGGTTGATCGTGCCCTCGTAGCGATGCACCTCCGCGAGCGCCAGCTCGAAGAAGCGGTTCAGCAGGCCGTGCATGGCCTCGGCCCCCACACTCGCGGCGAGGGGCGTCGAGTTGGCGATGTCGCAGAACATCACGGTCACCAGCTTCCGCTCGCCTTCGAGCGCGAAGCGCGAGGCCAGGATCTTCTCGGCGAGATGCGGGGGCGTATAGGACGCGGCGGGCGAGGACGGGGTGCCCCCGGAGGCGGGCACGGTCAGCCGAGCACCGCATGCTCCGCAGAACTTTTGCGAATCGGAGTTCTCTGACGCACAGGAAGGACAAGTCAGCATCAGCCCGTCGACCTCATGCGCCGGCGATAATAGCAAATCGGCGCCGGCGAGGGGGTCGTGGTCGTGGCGTCTCCCGCGACCCCCGGGCGGCTACCGTTCCACGAGCTGATCATCATGTCTTCGGCTGGGCCAACCGTTACCGCACGACCCAGACTTCACCCAGACTCTACCCAGGAAGTTGGTCCCAACGAGAGCCAAAGAGGCCCAAAGGCAACGACGTCAGAACCTCTTATTTACGACACGTTGTTCGTGGCGGGTTGGCTCCAGTCCCGATTTGGGAGGGGCTCATAACC
>Ga0163162_10008191_pt1 | contig 10197 bp, 7 predicted proteins | sample S55metaG_FD_115310 | JGI IMG/M metagenome (GOLD analysis project Ga0163162, IMG submission 115310) | Switchgrass rhizosphere microbial communities from Kellogg Biological Station, Michigan, USA - S5-5 metaG | ecosystem: Host-associated > Plants > Roots > Rhizosphere > Soil | place: USA: Michigan...
ATTTCACGGGCAACTATCCCACCCCCGGCGGCAACCGCGTTGTCAACAAAGCGTTCATTAACTATATGGAAGGAAAGAATGTAAGGGGGTATTAGTACATTTTCTTATTAATGTGGTGAAGGTGGATTTGTGGATATGAGCATATGTGAAAATTGAATTTGGAAATGACAATGTAGAAATGAAGGTTTTTTTAATTCAAATTTTAATTTTCACATCCATTCTCACATTCCCTTATTATCCTTTCCATCCCGCATTATGCGGGACCTCCATTCTCACATCGTCATTCCCAAATTCAATTTCCCCATTCTCTCATATTCACAGTTCCACATTCACCACACTAAGTATTCACCTTCGTCATAATGAAGGAATGTAAAAAAAAAGGTCCCCATAAATGGGGACCTCTAAAATGATTTCGTATGAAATATTCTTAGCCTTTCTTTGTTTCAAGCAGATTGAAGAACTGATCCAGGAGTGGGAGGATCACGATTCTTGTGCGGCGGTTGGCAGCACGGCCTTCTTTCGTGTCATTCGACATTAATGGAACGTATTCACCACGACCGGCAGCAGTCATTTTCGCCGGCGGAATACCGTAAGTTTTTGCAAGGATCCGCACAACCGACGTAGCGCGTTTGCAACTCAGATCCCAGTTGTCCACTAAGTCAGCGTGACCGCGGTATACTTTATCATCTGTATTTCCTTCAACCATGAATTCAACATCAGGCTGGTTCTTGAGAACTGCGGCAACTTTAGCAAGAACGTCTTTAGCACCTTTGGTGACTACAAAACTTCCGCTTTTGAAGAGCATTTTGTCGGAAATATCAATGAAGATGACACCTTTTTCAATTTTAATATTGACATCGGAATCATTTGCATTGCCAACAGCGCCTTTCAGATTCATGACAAGTGCCATGTTCATGGAATCTTTGTGTGCCATCGCAGATTGCAGATCGCGGATATAAGCATCCTTAGCCCCTATATTTTCCAGGGATTTCTTGATGCTTTCAGCTTGTGCACCGGAGATAACAGACATATCTTCCAGCTGTTTCAGGGCCTGTGTATTGTTGTCCCTGAGGAAAGCAATTTGTTTGTTTAAATCGTCAATCTGTCCCTGTAAACCGGTGTTTTTTGAGGTCAGGGAAGCAGTATTGTCATTACAAGTCTTCAGTTCTCCCTGTAGTTTGGCGTATTCAGCGCTCAGAGAGTCGAAGCGAGCCTGCATTTTAGTCTGCATCTCGGTGAATTTCTTTTTGCTCACGCAGGAGAAAAGAAACATGGAAGAAACTGCGAAAAGTAGAATGTACCTAAGCTTCATAAAAATCATTTTAAGAAAAATTAATTAATAATCGATATGCTATAAGAGATAAAAATATATAACGCAGACAGCAATTGTTGTACCAATCCCCTGTCAGAGCGACTTTTATTTGATAATTACGGTTTTGATGAATACGAAATCGGGATGCATAAGGTAGGCATACGGCCGGACAAGCAGCTTTAGTGGGGCGAAGATATGTGAAAAAATAAATTCCCATGCATTCTGTCCTGAAAAATATTTAGTACTTATTTTCTTCAAACCTGAATGCTTAGCTTTAATCCCCAAATTTGTCTGCATGAAATTTTCTTCATACGTATTCCTGTGTATCTGTTTTATTATTTCATCGTGCAAACTCATGCATTCCGACCGTTCGATCCCCGATAATAAGGATTTGGTGCGTGTTTTGAATGGGTATTATAACGACCGGATGAAATACTATCCCCTGGAAGCCACCCAGAATGGCTTTAAAGGCTATAACGATCAGCTGCCTGTTGATTTTACGGACAGCTATCTCGATACCCTGCGAAAGTTCTTTGGCTCATACCTCGAAAAAATACTTGTATTTGACCGTGAAAAACTCAACCAGAACGACCGAATCAGTTATGACATTTTTGTCCGGGAAATGAAAATCAACCTGGAGGGCATCGATCTTCATTTCGCCATTAATAATGTAACGATGCCTAACATCCAGTATATGCCCTTTAATCAGTTTGAAGGCATTCCGATCTTTCTGGGTCAAATGGGCAGCGGCAGCGGAATCCAGCCTTTTAAAACCGTAGCGGATTATGATAACTGGATAAGAAGAGCAGGGGGCTTTCAGGCATGGTCCGACAGCGCTATTGTTTATTTCCGGAAGGGCTTACGGAACGGGTATATTCTTCCCCGAAGCCTGGTTGAAAAAATGATTCCGCAAATGAGGGCGATGGTTACGGAAGATTTCACCAAAAGCATTTACTATACACCGGTAGTACTCATTCCCGCTTCTTTCAGCGACGCCGACAAGGCAAGAATAACTTTCGACATGTCAAAGCTGATCGCGCAGAAAATAGTTCCTTCCTACAGGAACCTGGCTGACTTCCTGCAAAACGAATACCTGCCCAAAAGCCGGAGCAGCATTGGGTTCGACGAACTGCCCAACGGTAATTCTTTGTATAACTATCTTATCCGTTATTGGACAACTACGAATAAAACACCCGAGGAAATTTACCAGACCGGCCTTTCCGAAGTAAAAAGAATCCGGGAAGAAATGGAACGCACAAAAGAACAAACGGGCTTCAAGGGCACCCTGCCTGCCTTCTTTGAGTATATGAAATCTGATCCCCGTTTCATGCCTTACAAGACACCTGAAGAAGTACTGGCAGCCTTTAAAAAGATTCAACTGACTATTGATCCAAACCTGCCAAAATTTTTCGGCCACACGCCGAAGATGAAATTTGAAATTCATCAAACGGAGGCCTTCCGGGCAGCCAGTGCCAGCGCAGAATATATTGCGGGAGATCCCGGTGGAACAAGGCCCGGCGTATTTTACGTTCCCATACTGGATGCAGGCAAATTCAATACCACTTCGGGAATGGAATCCCTGTTTCTGCACGAAGCCATTCCCGGTCATCATTACCAGAATGCCCTGCAAATGGAAGACACCCTGCTTCCTCTGTTCAGGAGATTTGCCTGGTATGGTGCATATGGAGAAGGGTGGGCCTTATATTCAGAATCGCTTGGCAAGGAGCTTGGACTATACACCGATCCTTATCAATATATGGGAGCACTGGGAGATGAAATTCACCGTGCCATCCGACTCGTTGTAGATGTGGCGATGCACCAGAAAAAAATGTCCCGTGAAGAGGCTATTAAATTCATGATGGAAAATGAAGCTATCAGCGAACAGGGTGCAACCGCGGAAATAGAAAGATATATCGCCATTCCTTCCCAGGCCCTGAGTTATAAAACCGGTTCCATGGTGATCCGTGAATTGAGAACACGGTATACAAATGATTTGGGAAGCAAATTTAAGATCGCGGCTTTCCACGATGAAGTATTGAACGGCGGATGTATGCCGCTGGAGATCTTCGAGCAAAAAATGGATACCTGGGAAATGACTCAGTAGATCTTTAATTTTCCGGCTTCATAAATCGGTAACACATTTGCCAGGTTGGGTTCGAGGCAATACCGGATATCTTTTTCCAGACCGAAACCCATTAAACGATTGTAGTGGGATGCATTATTTTCTTTCATGAATCCAAACAGATCATCAGCTGCCCTATGGTAAAGATTTGCTGCTATATGACTGGCATCGCACTCAATAGTAAAATGGCTGCGAATTTTTTCTATTACTGCACCGGCAAATAATGTGTCTTCTATATTAATCTTGTCCTTCCAGGCTGCACAGGCCAGTATTACATTATTTTTTTGCTGAATGAGGTATTCAGCGACCGCATCCAGATTAGCAAATGAGCCGGTCAGGATTTCACGTGCGCCCTTGTCCAGTGCCATATGGAGCAATCTCGTTCCGTTCGTTGTGGTAAGTACCAGGATTTTTCCATTTATAAATTCACGGGTATATTCAAATGGTGAGTTGCCATAGCTGAGTCCTTCTGCAATTCTTCCATCCCTTTCACCTGCAGTAATACAGTTAATCTGGCGGCCGAGTTCAATGCATTTTGCAACACTGTCAACCGGTACGATATGCCTGGCTCCGTTATACAAAGCAGTAGCGATCGTTGATGTGGCACGCAGCACGTCTATGATCACTACTGTGGCCTGGGATACATTATACAAATGCAGCAAAGCCGGCGACATGGCGGTGTATAAAAATGGTTTTGCGTTCGGCATCAGTTAAAATAAAATCAATAAAAATGATCCAATTTACCCGGAATAAAACAAAAGCGTTTACGAAAGAAATGGAAGTTTGACAACCCGGGCCTGCAAAAGTTTATCCCTGATCTTAATATAGATTTTCGCATCGAGATTTGAAAAAGGTTCCCTTACATAGCCCAGACCGATGGCTTTATTTAACGATGGTGACTGTGTGCCCGAAGTTACTTCACCGATCTGCATGCCGCTAAAATCTTTTATCTCATATCCATGCCGCGGTATTCCTTTCTCCAGCAATTCAAATCCGACCAGTTTCTTTTGTATCCCTTCCTTCTTTTTCTTTTCAATCAGTTCACGGCCCACAAAGGGTTTAGTCAGCCGGGTGATCCATCCCAGTCCGGCTTCCAATGGCGATGTGGTGTCATCAATATCATTTCCATATAAACAATATCCCATTTCCAGCCGCAGGGTATCACGGGCAGCGAGTCCTGCGGCCTTTAGTCCCTGTGGTTTCCCGGCCGTAAAAATCGCATCCCAGATAATGTTGGCTGAATCGTTTTTGTCTTCAAAATAAATTTCAACGCCACCAGCGCCGGTATAACCGGTTGCACTGATCAGGACATTATTTACACCTGCAAAAGTTCCTTTCACAAAATTGTAATACTTCAGGTTCATAAGGTCCATCGAAGTCAGGGGTTGCAGTATCCTGGTGGCCTGTGGTCCCTGAACGGCCAGAAGGCATGTCCTGGAAGAAATGTCTTCCATCTCAACCTCTGTATTGTGATGTTTAATCCACTTCCAGTCTTTCTCGATATTGGATGCATTTACCACGAGCATATAGACTTCATGCTTGCGGATACAATACACCAACAGGTCATCTACTATTCCGCCTTTTTCATTCGGGAGACAACTGTATTGTGCCTGGCCATCGGATAATTTTGATGCGTCGTTGGAGGTAACACTTTGTATCAGGTCGAGTGCCTTCGGTCCTTTCAGGATAAATTCACCCATATGACTTACATCGAAAATACCGGCATTGTTGCGAACTGCGAGATGTTCATCATTGATACCCGTATAACTTATCGGCATATTATATCCGGCAAATTCGGCCATTTTTGCACCCAGTTCCAGGTGTTTATGTAAAAAGGGAGTGCTTTTCATATACCGCTTGAAGTTTGATAAACCGGGGGCGAAATTAAAACTTGCCTTGCAGGCAGCCAATAAATAATATGGCCACCCGGAGGTGGCCACGATTTATTTTTCGGTATCTATTAACTGAGGTTGGTTAATAAGACCAGCGTTGCGGTGGATTCAGGATCTTTTTTATTCATGTTATTAACGGGATCGGGGGCATTAACCGCCGCTGCCGTTTTCGGTTTGTGATACCGGTAATCACTGTTTTTCTTAGTACTGTCGGTAGCTGAATTCTTTTTCTGGTCTTCTTCCCTGTCTGAAGGGTTGCTATTCGTGCCGGTGGTGGTTCTTTCCAATCCATGTTCCGTCATAATATATTCAGTATTGGAATCCCAGGTATCGTAACCTCTGTCTGACTCATCATCCCAGTCGATATCGATTCCGTTATTGCGCCATTTTCTATTAATATTGAACCAGCGGTAATCGTCCAGGTTCCCGTTCAGAAAGATTTTTTTTCCAACTGGTATTTGAATAACCACCAGAACCTGCTGATTATGGAACTGCTGGTCGGGCGTAATCACGAAACCCCGCGCCAGTAAAAGCAGGCTGTCTTTTTGCTCAACCGGAAAATTGATTTGAGATGCTACCCGACCTGCAGCAGCACTACTATTGCCACGGCTGAGTTTTTGGACCTGCAGGTGCCAGGCGCTATCGTCGCTTTTGACCACATTCACACGGACCGTATTCAGCGTCAGGCTATCATCAGTGATTTCAAAGAATGGCCCGCGGTGACGCCAGTTCATACCCATCCAGTCTGAATCCATATAAAATGGTTTTGAATCATCCATTTTCACGATCAGTTTACCATTGGCAGGAGCTGATAGAGGGATCTCCTGACTCACGCCATTACGGGTAGTGAATTTCCTGCTTATCGAAGCAGCTAAAAAAATCAGGCAGATCAGGCCGATCGTCCAAAGACTTCCGAAGGTATAACCGAGGTAGTTACTGCCCCTTCTCGCGCCAATGATACGGCGTATCAGCCAGGTTAGCAGACCCACTACCGGCAATACCAGGAAAAACAACAATACAGCCCAGGCCATAATATTCTGCCAGAAACCCTGGATAAAATATCCTTTCAGCGGAAGAAATATTCCACCCGAAAAGATCAGTCCGATCAGGGCCATTGCCAGGGCAAAAGTGATGATCGCTGTGATGAAAAGAAAGAATGCTTTGAAAAGAACACCAATCGCGTGACCGATTCCATTACGTGGACCACTCATCGATGAAATATCTTTTCGTATTCCTCCCGACCTGTTTTTCATTTCATTGCCAAACTCCTCTGCCCGCTGTTTAATTTCCCCTCCAACGACGGTGGCTTTTTGCTTGAACCCTTCCAGATCACTTTTTATCGTGTTCTTTATAGATTCCAGATCCACTTTTTCACCACGCATCTCCAGTTTTTCGGAAGCTGTTCTGGCTTCCGGTAAAACGATCCAGAGTATGATGTAAATAGTCGTTAATCCGCCACTAAACCCATTGGTTATAAAAGAAAACGAATTGTCGAAATCTAACCAGACATGACGAAAGATGGATCTGAGGATTCCGAAAATCAACGGAAGACAAAATACTATCCGGGGAATCCAGACTTCAATATTAAAATAGGCTGCGAGTCCGCTTGCCACACCGCCAATCACGCGGCGGTCAGTATCACGATAAAGTCTTTTGCGGATATTCGTAACCATCGATTTGGGTGGCAGGACTACCCATAACACCAGATATACGAGTATTCCTGTTCCGAAACCAAGGGTCAGCAGGGCAAACAGAATTCTTACAATAGAGGAGTCTATTCTCAGATATGCTGCGACGCCGCCACAAACACCACCCAGCATTTTATCATTTTCGGAACGGTACAACCGGTGCGGTTGTTCGGCACTTGTTTCTTCGGCATATGTGGAAGAAGCACGGCTGCTGCCATGTCCATTGGTACCGGTATTTTCGTCCTGATCAAAATCTTCAGGGCGACCCATACTGTTGATGATTTCATTTACGTCTGCATCGGTAATGCAGGTGGCGCCTTTTTTAAGCCGGTCAGAAAAAAGTTCTGCGAAACGGTCTTCGATATCATTTACAATTTCGTCAGCGCCTTCTTCGCCTGCAAAATGTTTTTTCAAACTCTCAACGTATTTGCGCAATATATCATAAGCCGTTTCTTCAATCGGTATTACCCGGCTGTGAAAGTTTATGTTGATGATCTTTTTCATTGTTTGCTTATTTGGAGATTGTTAAGGTTTGATTATGGATTTTCAGATATTTTCTCACTTCTGTTTGCAAGGGCATCTACGGCGTTGGCGAGTTCCTTCCAGGTCGTTTCGAGTTCCCGGTAAAACGCCAGTCCTTTTTCCGTAAGGGAAAAATATTTACGGGGGGGACCGGAATTACTTTCCACCCAGCGGTAAGTAAGCATATCTGCATTTTTCAGCCGGGTAAGCAAGGGGTATAAGGTTCCTTCGAGGATGTTCAGATTCGCAGATTTCATTTCTTCTACGATATCGGAAGGGTAAGCCTCTCCACGCCTTATTATGGAAAGGATACAGAATTCCAGAATTCCTTTTCTCATCTGGCTCTGTGTATTTTCTATGTTCATGGTCTTGACTTTTAAATCCAATACAAATATAATAGTAATTTAGTACTATGCAAAACAAAGTACCATGGAAAAGTCAATACTTTTGATAGCTACTGAGAGTATAGTAGCTAATTATCTGTAGACCAGATATTTATCTTTTTAAGAAAAATAAGCCTTGAAGTAAAAAAAGTGATGAGCGGTAAAAATAGCCTGGTGTTATATGGACCGTCTGCTAAAATTCCGCATTCTTCGGTGTACGCGGAAAGGGGATCACATCCCTGATATTGGACATACCTGTTATAAATTGCACCATTCGTTCAAAGCCCAGTCCAAAACCTGCATGGGGTACAGTGCCGAAACGGCGTGTATCCAGGTACCACCACATCTGATCCACCGGTATATGCATCTCCTGCATTCTTTTTTCCAGCATGTCCAGTCTTTCTTCACGCTGCGATCCGCCAACAATTTCGCCGATTCCGGGTGCGAGGATATCCATGGCGGCGACGGTTTTTCCATCTTCATTCTGCCGCATGTAAAAGGCTTTGATTTCGCGGGGATAGTCTATAACAATCACCGGTTTTTTGAAATGTTTTTCCACCAGCCACCGTTCATGTTCGCTTTGGAGGTCTGTTCCCCAGGAAATATCATACTTGAATTTTTTCTTTTTATAGGCCGGCGACTGCAGCAGGATATCGATTGCTTCTGTATAGGTGATCCGCTCAAAATCCTGGCTGGCCACGGATTCCAGCTTTTCAATCAGTCCGGTTTCACTGCGTTCATTTTGCGGCTTTTGCTTTTCTTCCTCAGCGAGCCGCTGATCCAGAAATTCCAGGTCAGGCCGGTTATTTTTCAAAACATAACTAATCAGGTAACGAACAAATGACTCCGCCAGATTCATATTATCCTCCAGATCATTAAATGCAACTTCCGGCTCGATCATCCAGAATTCTGCCAGATGACGGGTAGTATTCGAATTCTCTGCCCTGAACGTGGGACCGAACGTGTAGACTTCCGAAAATCCCATTGCCGCCAGCTCCCCTTCCAACTGACCGCTTACGGTGAGATTGGTGGCTCTTCCGAAAAAATCATCTTTAAAATCCACTTCGCCCTGTTCATTTCGCGGCGGTGTCTCCAGTGGCAGCGTGGTCACTTTAAACATTTCCCCCGCTCCTTCTGCATCAGATGCGGTGATAATCGGTGTATGCAGATAGATGAATCCCCGTTCATTAAAAAACTGGTGTACGGCAAAAGCAAGCGCATGCCGAAGGCGGAACACAGATCCGAATGTGTTCGTCCGGAACCTCAGATGGGCTATTTCCCGTAAGAACTCCAGACTGTGCTTTTTAGGCTGCAGTGGGAATTTCTCCGAATCACATAAGCCCAGGATTTCAACCCTGGTGGCCTTCAGCTCAACCTGCTGACCCTTTCCGGGTGAAGAAACCAGCTTTCCAACAGCCCGGATGGAAGTTCCTGTCGTTATTTTCTTCAACAGGCTTTCTTCAAACAGACCCAATTCCAGCACCACCTGCAGGTTTTCATTGCAGGAACCGTCATTTAAAGCAATAAACTGGTTGTTGCGAAGGGTTCTAACCCAGCCCATGACCGTTATTTCCTCTTCCCCCGCCGGCGTTCCGAGGGCATCTTTGATTTTTACACGCTTGTTAAACATCAGACAAATAGGCTTGCAGGTGAATAAAGACGGCAAAGATAATCCTTGAAATATTTTTTTAGATTTTCCGTTTTTATATTATCATTGCAGCGGAATCAGGCTGATTCGTTCTTATCCTTTGCTCGCAAACGTCAGTTTTAGTCATTCCGCTCGTCCTTAATCAAAATACATTCACAAATTCTTTTTCTACTGGTCAGTTTTAACTGCCGTAATTCTCAAGCTTTACTATGTACGACATTCTCCAACTAAACGACATGCTCGTTCCCGAACTGCTCGATATTGCAGAGCAGTTGAAAATCCCTGCTGCTAAAAAACTCGATAAACAGGAACTCGTCTATAAAATATTAGATAAACAAGCACTGGCGCCCAGCGACAAATCAGATGTCGATGGCGATGATAAGCCCAAACGCAAACGGATCGTAAAAACAACGACGGCTAATTCCAGCGAAGAGGCCTTTGTCGAAAGTGGTGACCCCACCCCGAAAATGAAAAAACCCGAGCCAAAAAAAGATCTTAAAAAGAAAGAAGAAAAACCTATCGTTAAAAAACTTCGCAGGAAGGAAGACGAACCGGATAACGAAATACCTGCTCCGGTTGAATTTCACAAACCCCAGCCACATCCCAGACCCGCGCCGGTAAATCAGCGGC
>Ga0163162_10008192_pt1 | contig 10197 bp, 6 predicted proteins | sample S55metaG_FD_115310 | JGI IMG/M metagenome (GOLD analysis project Ga0163162, IMG submission 115310) | Switchgrass rhizosphere microbial communities from Kellogg Biological Station, Michigan, USA - S5-5 metaG | ecosystem: Host-associated > Plants > Roots > Rhizosphere > Soil | place: USA: Michigan...
GTGGCCAGCAGTTTGGCGGTGGTCAGCGCAGTTCAGGCGGTTTTCAGCAGGCGCAACGCGGGCCAACGCTGGAAGATGCCTGTAGCGTGCTGGGTGTGAAGAGTAGCGATGACGCCACCACCATCAAACGCGCCTACCGCAAACTCATGAGCGAACATCATCCTGACAAGCTGGTAGCGAAAGGGTTACCACCAGAGATGATGGAGATGGCGAAGCAGAAAGCGCAGGAAATTCAGGCGGCGTACGATCTGATTCGCAAAGAGAAAGGCTTTAAGTAAACACCATGTTCCGTGGCCGCTTCTGCAACAGAGGAGGCCACGGTGACAGGCGAGCAGTAAACCTTAAAAATCGGCGGGCTGACGAAACGTCATGGCATTACCAAATGCCGGATGGGTAATGGTCAGTGACTCCGCATGCAGCAGTAAACGGGGCGCCATCGCTTTGGCCTCCGGATGCGCATAGAAGTTATCCCCCAGAATCGGATGGCCCAGCGCCAGCATATGCACCCGCAGCTGGTGTGAGCGGCCGGTAATCGGTTTCAGCGAAACACGCGCACTGTTATCCGCACGATATTCCAGCACCTGATATTCCGTCTGCGCGGCTTTGCCGGTCTCGAAGCAGACCATCTGCTTCGGACGATTTGGCCAGTCGCAAATCAGTGGCAGGTCAACCAATCCCTCTTCCTTCGCCGGATGACCCCAGATGCAGGCCACGTAAGTCTTGGAAGGCTCCCGCTCACGGAACTGTCGTTTCAGCTCGCGCTCAGCAGCCTTAGTCAGCGCCACGACCATTACGCCGCTGGTCGCCATATCCAGTCGGTGGACAGATTCAGCCTGCGGGAAATCACGCTGAACCCGCGTCATCACGCTATCTTTATGTTCGTCCAGCCGACCGGGTACCGAGAGCAGACCGCTGGGTTTGTTCACCACCATGATGTGCGCATCCTGATAAAGGATGTGCAGCCAGGGTTCACGCGGTGGATTGTAAGGTTCCATGGGGCTTTCCAAAAATAAGGGGCCATGCGGCCCCTGAGCTTACTGGTGTGTCACCACAATCAGGCGCAGCGCGTCGAGACGCCAGTTGGCCTGATCGAGACTTTCCAGCACCTGTTCACGGTTGCTTTCCAGCGCCTCGACTTCATCGTCACGGATGTTCGGGTTCACCGCTTTCAGCGCGTTGAGACGGGAGAGTTCTGCGCCCAGCTTCTCGTTCGCTTCGGCACGCGCTGCATCAATCACCGCACGCGCTTCGCTGACCACGCTCTCTTCGCCCTGGGTCAGAATCGCATGCACATCCTGCTGCACCGCATTCACCAGTTTACTGGCGGTATGACGGTTAACCGCATTCAGCTGACGGTTAAAGCTTTCGAACTCCACTTTGTCCGCCAGGTTAGTGCCTTTGGTATCCATCAGCAGACGGATTGGCGTTGGCGGCAGGAACCGGGTCAGTTGCAGATGCTTCGGTGCCTGTGCTTCAACCACATAGATCAGCTCGACCAGCAGCGTCCCCACCGGCAGCGCCTTGTTCTTCAGCAGTGACAGTGCGCTGCTGCCGGTATCGCCCGACAGAATCAGATCCAGACCGTTGCGGATCAGCGGATGTTCCCAGGTAATGAACTGGGTATCTTCGCGCGACAGCGCCTGATCGCGGTTGAAGGTGATGGTGCAGCCATCTTCCGGCAGGCCAGGGAAATCGGGCACCAGCATGTGGTCGGAAGGGGTCAGCACGATCAGGTTATCGCTGCGATCTTCCTGATTGATACCAACGATATCAAACAGGTTAAGCGCGAAGTTCACCAGACCGGTGTCGTTATCCTGCTCGCTGATGGCATTGGCCAGTAGCTGAGCCGATTCGCCGCCGTTGGAGTTCAGCTCCAGCAGGCGATCGCGACCCTGTTCCAGCTGCAGTTTCAGCGCGTCATGCTGTTTACGGCAGTCGGTGATAAACGCATCAAAACCTTCGCTGTTTTCCGGCGCGGCCAGATAGCCGATCAGTTGCGAATGGACGCTGTCATAGATTGTCCGGCCGGTCGGGCAGGTGTGTTCAAACGCGTCCAGCCCTTCGTGATACCAGCGCAGCAGCACCGCCTGTGCGGTCTGCTCCAGCCACGGCACCAGAATCTGGATGTCGTGCGCCTGGCCAATACGATCCAGACGACCGATACGCTGCTCCAGCAGGTCCGGGTTAAACGGCAGGTCGAACATCACCAGACGGCTGGCAAACTGGAAGTTACGGCCTTCAGAACCGATCTCGGAGCACAACAGCACCTGCGCGCCATTCTCTTCTGAGGCGAACCAGGCGGCAGCACGGTCACGTTCAATGATCGACAGACCTTCGTGGAACACCGCTGCGCGGATACCTTCGCGCTCGCGCAGTACCTGCTCCAGCTGCAGCGCGGTGGCCGCTTTGGCGCATATCACCAGCACTTTCTCTTTGCGGTTGGTGGTGAGATAGCCCATCAGCCATTCCACGCGCGGATCGAAGTTCCACCAGGTGCCGCTGTCGCCTTCAAATTCCTGATAAATCTGTTCCGGATAGAGCAGGTCACGCGCCCGCTCTTCTGCACTTTTGCGCGCGCCCATAATGCCGGAGACTTTAATCGCCGTCTGATACTGCGCAGGCAGCGGCAGGCGGATCTGGTGCAGTTCGCGTTTCGGGAAGCCTTTAACCCCGTTACGGGTGTTACGGAACAGCACGCGGCTGGTGCCGTGGCGGTCCATCAGCATGGAGATCAGCTCCTGACGCGCCTCCAGCTTGCCGTCACGGTCGCTGTTGGCGACCTGCAGCAGTGGCTCAATATCCTGCTCGCCGACCAGATCGTTGATCCGGTTCATCTCCTCCTGGGAGATCGCTTTATCGGCCAGCAGCGCGGTGACGGCATCGGCAATCGGACGGAAATGCTGCTGCTCTTCAACAAAGGCGGCAAAGTCATGGAAACGATTAGGGTCGAGCAGGCGCAGACGGGCGAAGTGACTCTCCATGCCCAACTGCTCCGGCGTTGCGGTCAGCAGCAGAACCCCGGCGGTTTTCTCAGCCAGCTGTTCGATAACCTGATATTCACGGCTGGGCTCGCCTTCTGACCAGGCCAGATGGTGCGCTTCATCGACCACCAGCAGATCCCATTCGGCATCGGCCAGCATCTCAAGACGCTGCTTGTTACGGCGCACGAAGTCCAGTGAGCAGATAATCAGCTGCTCCGTTTCAAACGGGTTATCGCTGTCGTGCTGCGCTTCGGTATAGCGATCGTCATCAAACAGCGCAAAGCGCAGGTTGAAGCGGCGCAGCATCTCGACCAGCCACTGATGCTGTAAAGTTTCAGGTACCACGATCAGGACGCGATCGGCGCGGCCAGCCAGCAGCTGCTGCTGGATGATCATCCCGGCTTCAATGGTTTTACCCAGGCCAACTTCATCGGCCAGCAGGACGCGCGGCGCATGGCGACGGCCGACATCGTGGGCGATATGCAGCTGGTGAGGGATCAGGTTGGTGCGCATGCCGCGTAAGCCGCTGATTGGCAGGCGATATTGCTCACTCTGGTATTTACGGGCGCGGAAGCGCAGGGCAAAACGATCCATCCGGTCGAGCTGGCCGGCAAACAGGCGATCCTGCGGCTTACTGAACACCAGCTTGCTGTCGAGCATGACTTCGCGCAGCATCACTTCGCTCTCTTCGGTATCCAGACGGGTACCGATATAGGTCATCAGGTCATTTTCGTTGCGTACTTCATCAACGCGCATCTGCCAGCCTTCGTGGCTGGTGATGGTATCACCCGGATTAAAGATGACGCGGGTAACTGGCGAATCGTTGCGGGCGTAGAGGCGGTTTTCCCCCGTGGCCGGAAACAGCAGGGTGATCATGCGGGTATCGATCGCCACCACGGTGCCCAGTCCCAGTTCACTTTCCGTATCACTAATCCAGCGCTGACCTAATGTAAAAACCATATATTTTTTGCTCGAATTTTAACGTTTTTAGAGGTGTTCCCAAAGCTCAGGCAATAGCGTTACCGCCAGACAACAAGGCCTGGAGCGTACTTAAGAGCGGTGAGTTTCAGGAAGGGCGCTATGGTACTGGATGGCAGGACGTTCGTCACCTGTCAAAAAAGCCCCAGCTGTCCGGTAATAAGTGTAGCAAAGTCCCCCTCGACAAAGGGCAGAATCCCCTCTGCAACCGGCTGAAGTTGCTTCGTCACGTAGTGGTCATAGTCCAGCGGCGTGCTGCGCGCCTCCAGTGGCTCGGGGCCTGCGGTGGCGATGACATAACGGATCCGGCCACCATTCTGGTACTGCAAGGGCCGGTTTAATTTACGATTGTGCTCATCGGCCAGCCTGGCGGCGCGCACGTGCGGGGGCACGTTTCGTTCATATTCTTTCAGCGGACGCCGCAGCCGCTTTTTGTAGATCAGCTGATCGTCGAGTTCACCCGCCAGCAGCTGCGCCACGGTGGTACGGATATAATCCTGCCACGGCTGACGGTGGAAGATACGGTGGTAGAGCTGCTGCTGGAACGCTTTTGCCAGCGGCGTCCAGTCTGTTCGCACCGACTCCAGCCCCTTAAAGACCATGCGCTCACCGGCGGCGTCACGAATCAGTCCGGCGTAACGTTTCTTGCTGCCCTGTTCCGCGCCGCGAATGGTGGGCATCAGAAAACGGCAGAAGTGATTTTCATACTCCAGTTCCAGTGTGCTGGTCAGCCCCTGCGTCTGCTGCAGATGGTCGCGCCACCAGGCGTTCACTTTCTGCACCAGCTGCTGACCAATCGCGGCGGCATCTTCTTCACTGTGCGCCGACTTCAGCCAGACAAAGGTGGAGTCGGTGTCGCCATAGATAACGTCGTAGCCTTCCGCCTCAATCAGCGTTCGGGTCTGCTGCATGATGGCGTGACCGCGCAGCGTAATAGAAGAGGCGAGTCGCGGATCAAAGAAGCGGCAGGCGCTGGTGCCGAGCACGCCGTAAAAGGCGTTCATGATGATTTTCAGCGCCTGGGACAGCGGCTGATTATTCTGCTTTTTCGCCGCTTCGCGACCCAGCCAGATCTGTTCAACTATTGCAGGCAGGCAGTGGGTATGCCGCGAAAAACGCGCTTCACGGAAACCTTCAATCGAATCGGCATCATCAGGATGGGCCAGCCCTTCCACCAGACCCACCGGGTCAATCAGGAAGGTGCGGATAATCGACGGGTAGAGGCTTTTGTAATCCAGCACCAGCACTGAGTCATACAGGCCGGGGCGCGAATCCATCACATAACCGCCAGGACTGGCTTCCGGGGCCACATCACCCATGTTCGGGGCGACAAACCCGGCGCGATGCATCCGCGGAATATAGAGATGACCAAAGGCCGCTACCGAACCGCCGTGGCGATCCACCGCCAGTCCATTGACCGCCGCGCGTTCCAGCAGAAACGGCATAATCGCCGTTTTGTGAAAAATGCGCGTCACCAGTTCGCAGTCTTTCAGGTTGTAGCGCGCCAGCGCCGGTTTATCGTTGGCAAAACGCCAGTTGATCTCCTCCATACGCTGCCAGGGATTATCAATCGCTTTTCCTTCTCCCAGCAGTTGCTGCGACACGGACTCGAGGCTGAATGAGGGAAAATCCCAGAACGCCGATTTCAGCGCGTCAATACCATCAATAATCAACCGGCCACTGGCCTGAGCGAAAAATACGCCGGGTTTGAAGCCATGTTCACGCCACTCCAGCGCGGCCTGCTGGCGTCCCAGGCGCAGCGGAATGCCGTAACGATCGGCATGCTTTTGCAGCACCCGCAGGTCAAACTGCACGACGTTCCAGCCAATTAAGACATCCGGATCATGCTCTGCAAACCACTGGTTCAGCGCTTCAAGTAACTGCGGCCGGCTGTCGAGATAGATCAGCTCGAAATCCAGCGTGCTGGCATCACCGTTGGCCGGGCCGAGCATAAAGACCTGGCGCTGACCGCATCCCTCCAGCCCGATGCAGTAAAGCTCGCCATGCTGTGTGGTTTCAATGTCCAGCGAGACCCATTTCAGCGGCGGGCGATAGTCGGGATGGGGTTTGAGCCGCGCATTGACCACGCTGTCACCGCGCTGCTCGCCGTCAAACCAGACCGGCGCGGTAATAAAACGCTCCATCAGGTAGCGCTCCGGCGGACGGATATCGGCTTCATAGACCTGAATACCTTCTTCGCGCAGCCGTTTTTCAATGCGCTGTAGCTGGCGGTTCTGCTGGCAGTAGAGGCCGAAAACCGGGCGACGCCGAAAATCTTTCAGCGCCAGCGACTGAATCCGAAACTGACGTTCATCTTTCAGTAATTCGCTGACCTGCGCCTGAAATTCCTCAGGAATAAACGCGACGGACTCCTGCACCGGCAGCACCACGCGCTGCGCGCCCGCATCGGTCGCGAGCCAGAGGATAATTTCGGTGCCATGCGGGCTGTCGCGCCAGTGGCGGGTGAGCAGAAAACCTGCGCGGGGCATATTCAGATGTTCTCCGGACTCAGCATTTCAGGATGAGAAAACCGCTTCAGTATAACATGGATATTTATACAGTTCCCGCCACCCGCTTTTGTCAACATTGTCCTACAATTCTTGCCTTGACGCTGTGTGGCTGGCTCAGGACAATCCAGCCTTCTGCTTTTACTTAGGATGATTATGGAAGCCTGGATTCAACAACTGATTACGCAGTCCCTGGAGTGGGCGCTGTTTGCCGTTGCGCTGGTGACGTTTCTGGAGTCGCTGGCGCTGGTCGGGCTGTTGCTGCCAGGTACGGTGATGATGGCCAGTCTGGGCGCGCTGGTCGGCAGTGGCGAACTTGGCCTTTACCCGGCCTGGGCGGCGGGCTTTGCGGGCTGCCTGATTGGTGACTGGGTTTCCTACGGCATCGGCTGGAAATTTCAGGGGCCGCTGCACCGCTGGAAGTATCTGCAAAAGTATAAAGGCCTGCTGGATAAAACCGAGCACGCCCTGCATCAGCACAGCATGTTTACGATTCTGGTCGGACGCTTTGTTGGCCCCACGCGTCCGCTGATCCCGCTGGCGGCCGGTATGCTGGAGCTGCCGGTGCGTAAATTCCTGCCGCCAAATATTATCGGCTGCATTCTCTGGCCGCCGCTCTATCTGCTGCCCGGTATTCTGGCGGGTGTGGCGATCGATGTGCCCAAAGCCGCGCAGGGCGGCAGCTTTAAATGGCTGTTACTCGGCGCAGCACTGCTGATCTGGCTGGGTGTCTGGTTATGCTGGCGCTGGTGGCGCAGCGGCAAGAGTCGCGACTGGGCATCGGCCTGGCTGCCGCCTGAGCGCCTGCGCTGGGCAGGGCCGCTGGGGCTGGTGATTGCCGTCGCGGCTTTCGTCGGTATTCAGTTCCATCCGATGATGCCCATTTTCCGTCATCTGCTGTGGCAGGTTTTCTTCGCCTGAATCGCTTAACGACGCGGGATGCCGAGCACTTCGGCCTCCCGCGTGTCGCCCGACAGTAACTGTCGGGTCTCGCCATCCCAGTAAACCCGGCCATCCACAATCACCACGCTGCGCGGCGCAATCTGCTGGGCATCTTCCAGACTGTGCGACACCATCAGCAGCGTGATGCTGCGCGCTTCACACACCGAACGCACCAGTTGCAGCATCTCTCCACGCAGCGCGGGATCCAGCGCAGAAAAAGGCTCATCCAGCAGCAGCACCGGACGGTCACGTAGCAGACAGCGTGCCAGCGCCACGCGCTGTCGCTGTCCGCCTGACAGCTCGCCCGGCAGGCGCGTCAGCAGATCGCCTAATCCCACCTGATCGGCCAGCGCTGCAAGCTGCTGGCGCTGCCCGGCGCTCAGCTTCAGTCCGGGGTGCAATCCCAGCGCCATGTTCTGCTGCACGCTGAGGTGCGGAAACAGGTTGTTCTCCTGAAACAGCATCGAAACCGGCCGTCTGGCCGGCACGCTGTGGGTGTGCTCCTGGCCGTCAATCATCAGGGTGCCCTGTTTCACCGGCAGGAAACCGGCAATCAGGCTCAGCAGAGTGCTTTTACCGGCCCCGCTGGGGCCGAGGATCGCGATGCGCTCGCCGCGGGTGGCTTTGAGACTAAAGCGCATCGGCAGATGCTGATAAAGGTACGTGAGGTTATTCAGTGTCAGCATGGCGGCCTGGTAATTTTTCCATCAGGGTGAACAGCAACAAACAGAGCAGCAGCAGCAGCAGCGCGGTCACTGCACCGTCAGCACCGCGATAGGCACCGATCTGTTGATAAAGGTAGAACGGCAGGGTGCGGAAATCGGCAGTACCAAACAGCGCCACCACGCCAAAATCACCGATCGACAGCACGCAGGCAAAGGCCAGCGCCTGGGCCAGCGGACGTTTCAGCGCCCGCAGTTCAATCAGCCGCAGCCGGTTCCAGCCGTGGATATCCAGCGAATCACAGAGTCTGCCGTAACGCTCCGCGACGTCACGCATCGGGTTCTCCAGCACTTTCAGCGCATAGGGAATGGCGATCAGCGCATTGGTGAAGATCACCAGCCCGTCCGCCGACGCCGGCAGACCAATGGTGGCGTTAAACAACAGGAAAAAGCCGGTGGCGAGCACGATGCCTGGCATCGCCAGAATCAGCATGCCGCTGGTGTCGATAAGGGTTGCCGCCGCCGGGCGCTGACGCAGGCGCAGCTCGCGACTGCTCCACAGCAGCATCATGGTCAGCACCACACAGAGCAGACCGGCGCCGGTGGCGATGCGCAGTGAGGTAAACGTCGCCTGCCAGAGAGCAGGCTGCGCCAGCGCGCCGCGCAGGCCGCCGTGCAGACCACCGCTGATGACCGCCGCCAGCGGGGGCAGCAGCAGGATCAGCGCCAGCAGGATCAGCAGCGCATCAATCAGCTGCGCCCCGCGCGAATCCTGCGGATCGCGCCAGCCGTTCAGCTGGCTGGTTCCGGCGGGAATGGCCTTGCTGAAGCGCTGGCTGAGCAGCACCAGCGTCACGCAGCAGCCAAGCTGGATCAGCGCCAGCAGTGCAGCGCGCCCCGGATCGTAGTCATAACTCAGCGCCTGGAAAATCGCCAGCTCGATGGTCGTCGCCTGCGGGCCGCCGCCCAGTGAGAGCACGGTAGCAAAGCTGGCGAAACAGAGCATGAAGATCAGCGCGCCGGTCGGCAGCAGCTGACGCCGCAGCCATGGCCACTCCAGCAGACGAAAATGGTGCCAGCCGCGCAGGTCGAGCTGTGCCGCCAGCTGACGCTGTTCCGCCGGAATGCTCTCCAGCGCCTGCAGCATCAGGCGGGTCGCCAGCGGCAGGTTAAAGAAGACGTGCGCCAGCAAAATGCCCGACAGACCGTAGGGAGAGAAGTGGTAATCAATCCCTGCCAGCTGGCACAGCTGCGCCAGCCAGCCGACACGACCATAGACGGTGAGCAGACCAAATACCGCCACCAGCACCGGCAGTACCAGGGTCATGGCGCACAGACGCAGCAGCAGCTGACGGCCAGGGAAACGGCGTCGATAGAGCGCGCGCGCCAGCGGTATCGCCGGCAGCAGCGACAACAGCGCGGAGAGCAGCGCCTGACCAAAAGAGAAGGCGATAACGTGATGCAGGTAATCATCCTGCAGCACGCTGCGCCAGTCATTCTCTGGCGCGGCGCTCCAGAGTGCACCGAAGGCCAGCAGCGCCACGCTGATTAACAGCAGCGTGGCGAGCGAACCGGGGATAAGCCAGCGCGGCATCAGCGGCTGACGGCGCGTTGCCACTGGCTGATCCAGCCTGAACGCTGGCTGGCAACCTCTTCCGGCGAGAACTGCAGGGCGGTGGCGGGCACAGTGAGCGCGCTAAAACCGGCAGGCAGCGGCGTGTCGATTACCGGGTACATCCAGTTACCGGTCGGGATAGTGCGCTGGAAGTCGGGTGACACCATAAACTTCATGAATTGCTGTGCCAGCGCCGGCTGTTTGCTGCTGGCTAACTGCGCGGCAACTTCAACCTGCAGATAGTGGCCCTCTGCAAACGGCGCGGCGGCATAGTTCTCTTTTTTCTCTTCGATGATGTGGTAAGCCGGTGAGGTGGTGTAGCTCAGCACCAGATCGCCTTCGCCCTTGAGGAACAGGCCATAGGCTTCACTCCAGCCTTTGGTCACCGTCACGGTTTTCTGCGCCAGCTTTTGCCACGCCTGCGGTGCCTGATCGCCATAGACTTTCTGCATCCACAACAGCAGGCCTAAGCCGGGGGTGCTGGTTCGGGGATCTTCGTAGATCACCCGCCA
>Ga0163162_10008194_pt1 | contig 10195 bp, 11 predicted proteins | sample S55metaG_FD_115310 | JGI IMG/M metagenome (GOLD analysis project Ga0163162, IMG submission 115310) | Switchgrass rhizosphere microbial communities from Kellogg Biological Station, Michigan, USA - S5-5 metaG | ecosystem: Host-associated > Plants > Roots > Rhizosphere > Soil | place: USA...
ATAAATTATTCTCAATCGATTGTGAAAATCTATTGATTCACAAATTCCCTATCTTAGTTAAATGCATATTGAACGTTTTATACCCGGCGAAATATTGAAGCCCTTTATACGGCAATATGTTTTTGTTGAAACCACAGAAGACCTCGTTAACCGCATCCTGCCGGATACATCGCTGGTAATGGCGTTCAGGTATAGCGGAAATATTAATGACATTACCAGTGCGCACCCGGATCAGCTTCCCTCCGCTTTGATCACCGGTTTAAAAAAGTCGCCAAGGCTGATCAATTACACTTCAAATACGGGCAATATGCTGGTATTGTTTAAAACTGCCGGAGCGGCTGCGTTTTTTAAACATCCGCTTCATGAATTGTTTGAGGCGAGCGTACCGCTTGATAATTTTATCGCACCGGATCAATTAATCTCCATTGAAGAACAACTGGCAGAAGCTGCCGACAATCAGCAACGGGTAATCACCATTGAACAGTTTTTGATCAAACATATTCAAAATCACAAACAGGATCAATTGATCATATCTGCCCTGCAAAAGATCCGCTTATCAAAAGGCCAGATCAAAATCAAAGAACTTGCCGATGCGCATTATTTAAGCCAGGATGCGTTTGAAAAACGGTTCAGGCGGGTGGTTGGCACTTCGCCAAAGCAGTTTTCAACTATTATTAAAATTAAGTCGATAGTTGATAATAAATCTCAAAACGGTTCACTCACCCAAATGGCTTTGGAAGCAGGGTATTTTGACCAGCCGCATTTCAATAAGGAATTTAAACTGTTCACCGGATTAAGTCCTACCGATTTCTTTAAAATACCGCAAGCCTGGTAGATCAATGATTTTTTACAAGTATTGACTTTCAATTGTCCCGATTTTTGAAGAAAAACAAGGATAATCATGAAACAGATATTTATTGACCAATTTATTGTTCCAGCCACGGCTCAACAGGAATTTAAAGAGCGGATGAAGATCAACGGGGATTTTATTAAAAAAATTGAGGGCTTTATTGAAGACAGAGCCTATGAACGTTATGATGATCAAGGCAACCTCATTTGCATCACAACTGCCATTTGGCAAAATGAAGATGTATTACAAAAAGCTAAAGAGGCCGTTCAACAGCTATACCAGCAACAGGGTTTTGATATGAAAGCGATGCTGCAAAGGTTAAACGTAAGCATGGAAAGGAATACTTACCGGGAGATTGCCGATTAGAAAGCAGCAGCATATAATCAACACATAAAACGTTTTATATTGAATTAAAAGAACAGGCAAATATTACCCGGCCTAATTTTGCCGGGTAAGCCCGTTTTGTAATTTAATTTCTGATAGATTTGTGTTACGATTATAGTACTTTATGACAATAACCAACTCCGATTTTAAAATAGATGTAACCTCCGAAATTGGCACACTTCGTACACTGCTAATTCACAGTCCGGATAGCGGGTTGGGTAAAGTTGTGCCCTCCAAGGCGCAGGACTGGCTTTTTGAAGATATCATCCACCTGGATACCGTGCGGAGGAACGAATATGATTATTACGTAAAGCTGTTACTCTATTTTCTTGATCCGGATAAAATAAAAGGCAAGCTGCATCAAATTGATGATGAAAGCACCCGCCGTTCATTTTTTAAGCCAGATAATGAAGGTTTCCATTCCTCAGATAAAGTTATCGAGATCCAAACCCTGCTGGCTGATATTTTACAACAACCGGATATCCGTAAAAAACTGGTAGCAGCTGTTTGCGCTGTTGAAAGCTGCAATTATCGTTTGCAACAACAATTAACCGATACCGACCCTGTTGAGTTGGCTAAAATTTTCATTTCCGGTTCGTTAACAACCGAAGAAATGATCTTCGCCCCTATCCCCAATCTCATTTTTTCGAGAGATCTGGGTATAGCGGTAAATAACCATATGCTGCTCAACAAACCAGCAAAAAAAGCCCGTTTCCGCGAAACCCTTTTAATGCGGTATATCTTTTTCAACCATCCGCTGTTTGAATCCTACCGCGATAATATCTTGGAGATCCCGGAAACCGCCCAGCATTTTTTACGTCCAGGTGAGGATGCAGAAGGCCGCACTACTTTAGAGGGCGGTGATGTAATGATGGTAAGCCCCGATCATTTGGTGATTGGCTGTAGTGAACGCACATCCGTTAGCGGGGCCAATGAGGCCATCAGGCTGTTGTTTGAACATGACGTGGTAAAGAAAGTGACCATCGTAAAAATCCCCAACAAGCGCGATTATATGCATATTGATACCGTCTTTACGCAGGTAAAACGTGATACGTGGGTGTTGCTCCGTTCACTTGCCGTAGCCGAAGCACCTATTGAGGAACGAGAGCCTATATCATGGTTTGCTGATAAAAAACAGAAAGAGCGGCCGGAAATTGTGCAATTTAAAAAAGACGAAAAACCAAAGCTGTTTGGCTGTATTGAAGACCTGCTGGCTAATATCAGCGAAAACGACCTTAAAAGCGGCGTAAAAACAAAGTTCATTTATTCGGGTAACAATACCTTCCCCTTTGATGCCCGCGAGCAGTGGACCGACTCCTGCAACCTCCTCGCCTTAAAAGAAGGCGTAGTTGTTGGGTACGACCGTAACGACAAAACAGTTGAGGCGTTTAAGGAAGGTGGCTTTGATGTGATCCGGGTAGCCGAATTGATCCAAAAGTTTGAGAATAACGAACTTGATCCGCAAAGCTTAACTGATACATTAATATTAATGCCTTCGGCTGAGCTTTCCCGTGCCCGTGGTGGTTTTCACTGTATGAGCATGCCGATATTCAGGGATAATATTCTGAACCGGGATTAAACGGATTCATTTGACTTATGGGATTTGATCAGCAAATCAATATCCAGAATCGCAATAATTCTAAAATCTTAGAAAGCAAAAAGCAAACAAAAATCCTGGGAATCCATTAATCCCATAAATCAAGGTTCAGACATTATGAGTCAATCAACATCACATATATTAATGATCCGCCCGGTTAATTTCGGGTTTAATGAAGAAACTGCTGCCAGCAATGCTTTTCAGAATGCTAATGCCGAAAAAATTGGCGTACATGAAAAAGCCTTGAGTGAGTTTAATGGAATGGTTAATATTTTGCGCCATAACGGTGTAGATGTTACCGTTGTAGATGATACTCCGCAGCCCTATACCCCAGATTCGATATTCCCAAACAACTGGGTGTCTTTTCATAACGATGGAGGTGTTTTCCTGTACCCAATGCAGGCCGAAAATCGCCGGCTTGAACGCCGGGAGGATATTATAACCGATCTGGAAGATAAATTTAAAGTTGCCCATGTAATTGACCTGAGTCGCTTTGAACACGAGCATCGGTTTTTGGAAGGTACCGGCAGTATGGTACTTGACAGGGATAATAAAATAGCATATGCATGCTTATCGCCCCGAACAGATAAAGAAGTACTTAATTATTTTTGTGAGCAGTCCGGTTATCAACCCGTCAGCTTTGAAGCCGTTGATGAAAGAGGCAAAGCTATTTATCATACCAATGTGCTGATGTGTATTGGCAGCGGGTTCGCGGTGATCTGTTTGGACAGCATCCCTAACCCGCACGAAAGGATAACAGTTACCGGATCACTAAAATCATCGCACAAAGAAATTATTGAGATCAGCTTTGAGCAGATGAACCAGTTTGCCGGCAATATGCTTGAGGTAAAAAACAAAGTCGGCGAAACGTTGATCGTAATGTCGCAAAATGCCTATAATGCATTGAATGAAGTGCAGCGTTCGGCTTTGCAAAAGTATGGTAAGCTGGTTTATGCAGATATCAATACCATTGAGACCAATGGCGGCGGCAGCGCAAGATGTATGATGGCCGAAGTGCATTTGCCTGTTAAATAGTTTAGCCCCTACCAACCTAAAGCCCTACAGAGATAAAGAATTATCATTACAACGATATGTAAAAGCAAGTGTTTTACTGAATATTTAGGCTTCATAATTATGATTCATTTATCAAAGCTGTAATTTAATTATTGCAAGATAATTTACAACCTATACACATTTTTCACAAAAATTGTATTTCATCTGTATAACAGCCTCTTACATTAAACACGTACATTTATGCATACGTTATTAATTAGGATTTTTTATTACAAATAAGCCCCAAAATTTGGGGCTTATTTGTTTAAAGTACCTGGTAAAAACTATACAGGTTATTCGGTAATGAAATAAGTGTAAGCCTGTTTTTGCTTCATTTTTGAGCGTACGCGTTTAAAGCTATCTTCAATGTCTTTACGCTCATCTTTTTCAGTTACTTCCATAAAAGCTTCCTGGTAATAGCCCAATGCTTTATTCCAGTCTTTTTGCTTTTCGTAAAATAAACCCATTAACTCAAAGGTACGGGATTTGTCAACGCCTGGTATGGTTAAAGCCTGGGCAGAAATTGTTGCAACCAGTTTCTCCATACCGAGGAATACTACCAGATCGAGATAATGAGTATAATTATCCGGGAATGATGGTTCCAGTTCCATACAGGTTTTAAAATGATAGCCTGCGGTTTGGTAATCCTGGATCTTGTAATAGTAGATCATCCCTAACTGGTAATGCGCCCTTGCAAAAAAGGGTTCATCTGCAACGATCTGGTTTAATATATTCAAGCCTTTAGGTGTTTCGCCGAACGATAGTTCATCAACAGCCTGGAGGTACTTTTCTTCTATTGAATAATAATTGTCCATATAAAATTTCAAATTCAGTTAAGCTTACGTTTAAGTAATACTTAAGTTATACTAATGTGGTAAATGTAGGATCGGTTTGGGTACTTCGAAACCGCTATACCGGAGTTGAGAAGAGAATTATCGATGCAAAACCCTTCTGCTGTGACACCATGGGCCACATTATTGTTGAGCAGAATGATCTATTAAACAGCATCGGTTTGTACTTTATATGTGCAAACCTACAATTATTGAACGAGAAAAGCAAGAGAAGAAAACCGCGTGCAAAAAGCCAATACCTTGTGCATGAGGTTTATTGCCTTTGCATGACTACAAAGGCTTAACATAAAAATAGCAGCTTATTTATTAAGCTGCTATTGAGTTTTGTTTAACTGCCTCTATCAGGAAGTTATTTTTTAATTCATTTTCTGATATCATTACACTGAAATCATCAAACTTAACACCGTGCTCAAGCGGATAAAGCACGTAACCGCGTTTAAGGGCATCATATGCCCCAAGTTCAAATACTTCGTCGTGTTTTTTGCCTTTTATTTTCGCGCCGCTTACTAACTGGTAAGCATCGGATATGGTTCCAAAATTATTGTTTTTCATGGTACAGGTGTCTATACAATTACTCTGCCAATTTTTAAGCAAACCAATCAAACAAGTCGTTTTGTTTTAAAGAGGTCTTCTCTGTACCCGATAAATCATTGATAATCAACCCCTCGACCATTTGTATTATTCGTGTGCCATAATTAAAAGCGTCCTTTAAATTATGTGTAATAAATACAGCTGTCAGGTTAAAATCACGGATCAGTGTATCAGCCGTCCGCATTACTACATCAGCCGAGCGCGGGTCGAGCGCTGCTGTGGGTTCATCCAGCAGTAAAACCTTGCAACTGTCCATCACGCTCATCAGCAGGGTGAGCGCCTGCCGTTGTCCGCCTGATAAGGTACCCATCGGTTGCTCTATCTTATCCTGCAAGCCCATACCAAGACTGGCTACTTTTTCCTGCACTTGTTTTTTAAAAGTATCATTCACCCCAACAGATAAGCCCTTTGTTTTGGTGCGGAGCGATGCCAGGCGAAAATTATCTAAAATACTCAGATCAGGCGCAGTACCGCTCAAGGGATTTTGGAACACCCTCGCAATCCACGGGCTGCGTTTATAATCGGGGAGTTTGGTTACATCGCTACCATCTATATTGATACCCCCCTTATCAGCCAATACACTACCGGCAATTAAATTAAGCAGGGTAGTTTTACCTGAACCGTTTGAACCCACCACTACCAGAAATTCACCATCTTTGATATCCAGCGTAATACCATTAACAGCGTTTACCTGGTTGGCTTTACCTTTATTGAATATTTTATGTACGTCGGTTATCGTTATCATGATGATTTTAATAAGGATAAACGTGGCAGACTTACAATCACCAGCACAAAACCGGCAGTAACCATTTTCAGTAATTTAGGGTCGACACCTGCCGATAAAGTAAACGCCAGTACCAGTTGAAATATCACTGCTCCTATTAATACCAGCACCAGGCTTAACCATACCGAAGTAAGCTTAAACCAGTTGATCAATGTTTCGGCTATGATCACCGATCCTAACCCAACTATAACAATCCCAATACCCATACTGATATCTGCAAAGCCCTGAAACTGTGCCACGAGGTAACCGCTCAAAGCTGTAAGTGCATTGGCCAACGCTAATCCCGTGATCTTCATCCTGTCGGTATTTACACCTAATGAACGGATCATGGATTCGCTGTTACCTGTAGCACGCATGGCTATACCAAAATCGGTTTTTAGCAGGTAACCGATCAGGAAAGTGATCAAAATAACAAAAATGGCAAGGATCCAGAATGTATTTTGGTTGGTATCCCCCACTACATTTACAATAGTAAATAAAGAAGGCAAATTGATAAGCGGCAAATTCGACCGGCCCAAAATGGTAAGATTAACCGAGTAAAGCGCCGTCATAACTAAGATGCCGGCCAACAGTGCATTGATCTTCAATTTGGTATGGATAATACCGGTAACAGCCCCCGCCGTTGCTCCTGCCAAAATCACAGCAGGTAAAATAATGTAGGTGGGCTGATGGTTGGTCAACAATACCGCCGTTACCACACCGCCCAATGTATAACTGCCGTCGGTAGTAATATCCGGAATATTAAAGATCTTCATGGATATATAGATCCCCAGCGCTATGGCCGAAAAGCACAGGCCTTGCAGTAAAGCGGTAAGGTAAAAATCCATTTATTTTACAGGCTCGAAATTTGGCGGAATTGTGATGTTATATTTTTTAGCAGCAGCCGGATTATATACCCTCTTCCTGACTTTCACCATTTCAGGCTGCAACCCATCAGTTTTATGCGTTTTAAGAAATTGAGCAGCCTGCTCACCAGCCTGGTATCCCCATTGATAAATATCGGCACCAAAAGCAGCTACAGCGCCGCGCTGCACCAAGCCTGCTTCGCTTGTAAAAATGGGAATGTTTTTTTGATTGCAGTTTTTCAGTATAGTTTCAAAAGATGCGAAAACGGTATTATCCGGGTTAGCAAAAAAGGCATCAATGTTTTTGCTCAACAGAGACTGTGTAACTAACTGTGCGTCGGCAGAGGTATTTAACGGCAGCGCTACAATATCAACATTTAATCCAGCAGCTAATGATTTGATACGAGCCAACGCATCGGCAGATTGTGGCTCCGATTGATTATAGATCATGCCGATAACCAGCTTCGCACCCTTTGGCTTAAGCAGTTTGGGAATAATGCTGAACGAAGTATCAATATAGTTTAACTCTTCTACCGCACCAAAAAGGTTGGCGGGCGCTTTTCCGCTTGCATCAACTACTTTCATCCGTTCGGCCGTTGGCGATACCATGGCAAAAACAGGGATATGCTGTGTTTTTTGAAGCGCAGTTACGGTCGATAACGTTGTACAGGTTGCCAATAGGTTAACACTATCGGTAACAAAGTGATTTACGATCTGTGTAAGTGTTGGAATATCGCCCTGCGCGTTGCTGTATTCGATCTGTACGGTCTTTTTTTCTTCGCTAAAGCCGTTCTTAGCCAAAGCATCGGTAAAACCTTTGCGCGCTTGCGATATTGTGGCATCTTCAAAAGCATCAACAAAACCAACTACAGGCACCTGCATTGATTTGGTTTTGGGTTTACACGATACCAGAGAAATAAAAACTAAAGCTACGGGCAGATACTTGATGAACTTCATGTTACTAAATTAAATTTTTAGCTGTAAAGCTGAAAGTAGAATGGCAAAAGCTGAAAATTGTTTTACAATAGGATTATAACTACAACAAGGTGCATTGCCATTCAGGATAGCAAAACCTCTCCTATCCTGAACAGTTTTGATAAAATTATAAGCTTAAAGCAGTTCTTTAAGTTCGGCAAAATTACTGATGGTTGCTACCATCCCATCCGGCACAACACCAAAACCATAATTGCAGAAGATGAAAGGCACCCCCGCTTGTTTTGCAGCGTTATAATCGCCCATGGTATCTCCTACATAAGCTGGAGCTTTCAATTGATGATCGTTAACCACATCCTTTATATTATCAGCCTTTGGGTTTCCTTTTGTGCCGAAACACTGGTAACCAAGAAAATGGCCGTGCAATTGGTTCAGCTCCAAAAACAATTCGATGTAACCGTTTTGGCAATTGCTTACAATATAGAGCTTATAATTTGCAGCAAGGTATTTAAGCGTTTCTTCCAATTGCGGATAAAGCTCACCTCCTTTGGTGTGCAGTATCTCCAGTTCGCTAACGGCACAAAGCGCTTGGACTTCTTTACGTTGCTCAGTATTCAGTTCCGGGAATAATTTATCAAAGATGGCATCATAGGTCATGCCGGTGATGGAACGCACACGTTCCTGCGTCATTTCCTCTTTAATATAATCAACTTTGCTTATAGCTGCCTGCCATGCAAGGGCTACGTTTGCTGTGCTATCCCAAAGTGTACCGTCAAGGTCAAAAATTATGCTGTCGTATTTGTTTTTAAGCGAATCATTCATATCGCCGGCAAAAGTAAGATTTTTTACTCCTGCCGGCGATGTCATTGATGTTAATTTATCGAAGAAGTTAGTTTATTGAGCAGTAATTACCCTGATCATATTATTGAATGTATCGGCAACATAAACCGTCCCTACCCCTACAGCAAGTCCGTAAGGAACTGAGAAACTGGCTTTAGAGCCCTCTCCATCGGCCAGCCCTGAAAAACCGGTACCTGCAACTGTTGTAACATTGCCAAAGGCATCAACAGCTCTGATGAAATGGCCCGAGTCTCCCACATAAACAACGCCCTGATTATCGACAGTTAGGCCGATAGGAGCCGTAAAGGTAGCAGTATTACCGGTACCATTTGCCGAACCCTCAGCACCGCTGCCCGCCAGGGTAGAAACGACACCATCAGAAGTGATCTTTCGGATCATGTTATTACCCGCATCTGTTACATAAAGGTTACCCGAAAGATCAATTACAATACCTTTAACCTGCGAAAAACTTGCGGCCGTCCCCGTCCCGTTCGCGGAACCTGCTACACCCGAACCTGCAAACGTGGTTACCACGCCTGCCGAAGTTATTTTACGGATCTTATAAACGTCGGCAACAAATAAATTTCCATTTCCGTCAACCGCAATACCGGTTGGTGTGCTGAAACCTGCAGCAGTACCTGTACCGTCGGCTGCTCCCGCTCCGCCTCCTGCCAGGGTAGTAACAATACCCGCCGAAGTTATTTTTCTGATCACTTTACCTGCACTTTCAACAACATATAAATTACCGCTCCCATCCAGTGCTAAATCAACAGGATAATTAAAGCTGGCAGCAGTACCGGTACCATCCGCGTCCCCCTGTTCTCCGCTTCCCGCAAAAGTGGTCACCACACCAGCCGAAGTTATTTTGCGGATCAGGTTATTGCCGGCATCGGCCACGTAGAGATTCCCGGCTGCATCGGTGATCATACCGCTTGGCCGGTTAAAAGAGGCAGCTGTTCCGGTACCATCGGCTTTGCCCGCATTGATATTACCTGCAAATGTGCTCACCACAACCTTTAGCGTTTGAGATGTATTATCACTGCTCTTTTTTGAACACGCCGAAACAACAAGCAAAAGCATTAAGCATGGCACAGCAGTTTTAAAAATGGTTAGTTCATTTTTCTTCATAACGTAATTTTAAAATCAGACTTACTGTTAATTGGTTTTATAGCTGATCAGTGCAGGAGGTGCGCTAATTTAATTAAAATCCGTAAACATAATCCAATTAAAACGTGATGAAATACCGATAAAAAAATCAGCGGCTGTATCAGCCTCTTTTTTTGACTTGTTCGAATACTTAAGCGATATATAGTTTTGGGTTGAATTAACTATACTAACAAAAACTGACTCGTCCGGAAAAAACTATACACTAAAAAAGGTGTATGAAAAAGGAAAACGAGGAGATATTACGGGTAGTGCGAGATGACAAGCGCAGCTATCTTCCGGCCAATTTACGGGAGCAACTAA
>Ga0163162_10008196_pt1 | contig 10195 bp, 11 predicted proteins | sample S55metaG_FD_115310 | JGI IMG/M metagenome (GOLD analysis project Ga0163162, IMG submission 115310) | Switchgrass rhizosphere microbial communities from Kellogg Biological Station, Michigan, USA - S5-5 metaG | ecosystem: Host-associated > Plants > Roots > Rhizosphere > Soil | place: USA...
ATCAAGGATTCTATGGCGTACCATTCGATCACCGACAACTACCGGCTCAAGGGTGACTATACACTTTACGTCGAAGGCAAGAAGCTGACCGGCAATGGGCCGGACAGCATCTACTGAGGGAGAGTCGTGACAATCGATCGAGCCCCTTCAAGGTATACCCTCACGCACTTCTAGTATTCATCGCCGCCGCGTTCACGATCAGGCGACTATGGCTGGTAATTTTACATTTTGAAATGCGACCAAGACCAGTATGAGGCGCCGTCGTTCGACGAACCCATGCCGCGGACATCCCATCCCAAATGCGCTACAGCCCGTACTCACGCTGTATCCCCGATCACCTTGGCGCAGTGCGCACGGCGAGCGGTGTGGCTATGATCAGACGGCTGCTTACGAGTTCGATGAGATCTTTTCGAATCCATCGCACTGCGGATTCGGTAGAGTAGGATCGAGATGCGACCAGCTGGCATGCGACGCTGGGCTATCGCGTCAATAGCTATCTCTGCGGCGAGCTGACCTATATGGATTTCGATTCGGCACAGGTCTCCAAGTCCTACCAACTCCCGTTCTTCGCGTTGAACACGGTGAGAATCAATCAGGATGTGAGCAGAACGGCAGAACGATCACCAGACCGGCGTTATCCGTGCCCGGCACTCTGCCCTTGAGCGGGGGCTTCTAACTCTTCGCCGGCGGTGGCTGTATCTGCGCGCATCGGGATATCGAGCTTCGCTCACCGAACGGTCGCATTTTGTCGGCAGGCCTATGGCGACGATACGTGTATCGCCGGCGGCACCCTCGGCTGGTCGTTCGCGAGACGATGGACCGTACGATCCGAATACTTGAAAACCGGCGAATTCGAACGTAACGAATGCGCAGGATCATTCAGGATCGAGGAATATTCGCCGAGCGTGGTCTTCAGGCTGCGATCACTCCGTTGGCGGCCGCCTTGCGGTCGCTCAACCGGCAGGCTTACGCGAGACGGCTTTGTTCAAGTGACTCGCCAGCCTTGCAGCCAGCGCAACAATGGTTAGCGTTGGATTGGCAGTTCCAGCGGTGGCGAAGACGGAGGATCCCGCGACGTAGAGGTTGTCTATCCCATGAACCCTGCAGTCTGGGTCGACCACACCGGATTTCGCGCTGCCGCTCATTCGTGTAGTGCACATGTGATGCGGACCGACCGACATGTCGCTTGGCCAGGTATTGTCTTCAGCCATCAGCCAGTCCGGGATCTGCAAGCGCCCCGCTCCAGTGCTGCCCAGCTCATTCGCAATCAGGGTCTCCGCCACCCGGATACTTCTCTTGTCGACCTCGGTCATTCGCCAGTCCAACCGTAGCCTGGGCTGTCCCAATGCATCTCTCTCGTCCGTAGCTAGAGTGACCCTCGATTCGCGGTTGGGTGTCTGCTCCAATCGCGTATGCAGTTGCAGAAAATTGCCGGTCGCCCCCAGCTGTGCGGCCGATAAAATAATGGAAGAGTAATTGGCAATTCTATGCGCCTTCTGCAAGTCGGCCGGTATGCCGAGCAGCGCTATGAATGATCGGTGGTTTGCCTCTCCGACAGGGATCCATCTATACAAAGCGGTGCTTTGTTCGTTCGATAGCAGAATGCGCGAAGTGAGGACATGTGGATGTTCGGTGAAAAATCGTCCCACCAGATCATTCTGGTTGCCCAGCCCCGTGCGAGCCTGCTTATTGGATAGCAGAAGGACACGCGCATTTTCCAGCCCACCACAGGCGAGAACATAGTGACTGGCTTTGACGGATATGTTTTTACCGTCGAGCGTCGTTACTTCCACGCCATTGACGTGCGACGCTCGTTCGTTCGTCCGAATATCCGTTACGTTGGCAAACGTACAGAGTCTGACATTCGATGCTTGAACGATCTCATCGCGATACACCGTGCCGAAACGCGTCGGTGGACTGAACTGGATGATCTTCGTGTCTATCCTTCCTGGCGCAAGAGGCAGGCGCCGCAACCCCGACTGCCGTTCCCAGTAATCCGCGTGGTAGTCACGCGGCCCAAGTTGACAAATTTCCTGGGCTCGCCCGTACCAGTGATCCAAGTCGCGCAAAGCGATCGGCCAGCCGCTATGGGCAATCCAGCCCCGCTGCTCAAAGTCGATGGGCTCCAAAGGCGCGCACCAACCAGCCCAGTGACCGCTGGTGCCACCAAAAAATCGCAGGCGTGCCGCATTCAGCGGTATCGCGTAGGGTAAGCCCACGTTTTGTCCCTCGTAGAGCGCTTGAGTCTTCGTATCCAACTCAAAGCCCCCGCTCTCGAGCAACAGTACGGTCAATCCAGAATTCCGCAGTTCCTTGGCGATCGTAATTCCCGCAGGACCCGCGCCGATGATGCACAGATCCGCCTCCAAGGCTGCCCCACGATCCAGAGTTCTCGCGTCTACGTGCATTTCCTTGTGCTTTCCTTAGATCCATCTTCGTGCGTGTAGCACACAAAGCTTCAGTTCCATGTCTGCATACACCCAGCCGCCTATTCTTACCGCCGCACCTCGGGCGAAGTCGTTTGCTATGGCTTCATTCATCGACTCAGGTGTACCTGCTTTTTCAGCAACGACTCTAAGCAAGAGCAATCGATCATCGAATTGCGGGAACGCCTTCAGATACTCGCCAGCCAGCGAGTAAACATCGAATCCGGCCGGAATGTTCTTGATGGAAGTCAGCGTGCGGGCACGGTCCATCACGTCCTCACTGGAGATATTTCCAGCGAACATGGAAAGACCTAGGCCGCTCAGGAACTCTCTTCTGTGCATGGGGATAGGAAAACGTCATTGCCGGCATCAACGGCAGGCCGAGCTGAACCGGTGCAACCAGATTTCACACCGGAGGCATTCCGTTGTGGAACGCTTCAGTATCGGGTCGCTGCCTACAACTGGAAACGTCAGTACGGCTGCTCGCATGAGTTTTCCGTCCGTGCGATCGAGCAGCTCGCCGAATATAAATCAGTTATCCCATATGCACTTGTGAATCCAGCCGGCCAATGTTTTGGCGATAGGTTCGTGGGCTATCGCTGCAGTGTCGGTGCACGGATCCTTTGATATTTCTCGTAGGGCACGAACCTCGGATCAGATGCCGGACAGGAGCAACGCGCGCAGGGCTCATTCCCAGCTCGGGGATCGACATGCTCATGTCTTTGACTCCTATGGGTCAGTAGTGGTGGGTGAGAGATCGTATGCGGATTGCCCGGCGTGAAAGGCCCTGGACGCCCGGTACTCCTCGATCGAGCGGATGTGAGGACGCGCTCGGCGTTGCCATTGCTGTGTTCTGCGTGCGCTCGAGGATGCGTTTGAGCGCCTGATAGGATGGCAGGCTCAGGCGCAGTGCTCTCTGCAGGCCTGTTCGATGTCGGCGCGTTGTTAGCGGCGCGGCAGATTGGCCATGTCATAGATGGCCCTCTCGCCGGGACGGCCTAAACGGGCGAAGATCTCATGAGCGAGTTGCGCGCTATGCGGCCCGATTTTGCCTTGCCCATCAGCGGTGTTCAGTTTCCCTATCAACGAGTCGTCGATCAATCTTGAAGTGGACATGGAAACCTCCTCGGACTAGGTCGTTGCCGAGGATCGCACGTGCTTCGATCCATTCACGATGACCTTCGCAAGCCGAGCGGGCCTCTGTCGGCGTCCGAGGCGGTGGCCGGGGTGGAGGAGTTTCAACGGCCGGCATCGCCGTTTTTCCGGCTCAGAGCCGGTGGCGACCCCGGGGAATTTGCCGGTGGCCGGAGTCGTTCTCGTTCGTAGCGCGCGGCACACCCAAGCATGCTAGCCAGGAAAGCCGAATCAGAATGCCTACGTCGAATCATTTGAACGAGCGCTGGGTTTCGAGTACGCATAGGTCGTGATCGAAGCATAGCGACGCGAATACAACGAGGAACGCTCCAAAACGGCCTCTCGGCGGACTGACACCTACAGCCTATGCGAGCCAAATTGGCATACAACACATCATCAGGCCCCTCTTGCCTTAAGCCAGGAAGAGATATGCCGCCCCGGCGCTGAAAGCCATTACTACGCAAAGAATTCCCGCCAGCTTTCTTGAGTGCTTGAAAGACCTGATCGGACGCTCGAGATACTTGTATGTGAAGTACGAGAGGAATATCGATAACACGACCACGCCAATGCGCACCTGAATGGGGGCGTGGTACCGATCGGACCAAGAGTCACCGATATAGAGAATATCAGCGAAAACAAAGAGCGGCGCGTGCCAGAGGTATAGTGGATAACTGAATAGACCAACTAGAACTAGCGAGCGCATGCTCAATATGTGGCGGCTGATCCAACCTTGCGGGCCCGCCGCAATGAGCAAAAGCGAGCCAACTGCGGACGTTGCCTGATACCATCCCACGGACGGTAAAGGAAGCAATCCTCCCAAAGACACGAGCAGGCAAGCGGTTCCGATCATTTCTAGATGCCGCCGGCTGTGCGGGCGCAGTACGGCGGATGCCTGTACGTTTTCGGGTAGCAGGCCGCTATTCGGGGCCGGGGCGAGTAGTCTGCTAGGCTGGATGCACGCCAGTAGTCCTCCTAGGGCGAATTCCCATAGGCGATTCCAGGGAAGAAAAAAAGCCGCGCTAGGGTTCAGAGACATCATCCATACATACGAGATAAAGGAAATACCGGTCGCTGCAAGAATTGTCGTGAGTACGCTGATCTTCCGTCTTGAAGCTATCCAAAGAGTCAGCGGCCATAGGAGATAAAACTGTTCCTCAATTCCGAGGGTCCATAGATGCGTCAGCAAATGCTGCGACAGCTTCACGAGCTCCGAGAAATTGGCAGCATAAATCCAAAAGTTGATTGAGAAAGCAGCGCCTACTGCAATATTCTCCCCCAATTTCATGCGCTCTGCCGATGGGAGCATGACCAACCCGAGAAGGCCGACAACCAGCATGAGCGTCATCAATGCGGGAAATATGCGATTAACTCGTCGCGCGTAGAAATCGGCGATGCTGAACGTATTCTTGTCGAGTTCGCGCAGGATGATTCCAGAGATCAGGAATCCGGAAATGACGAAGAACACATCGACGCCGAAGGCGCCTGTTGGTAGCCAGCCGCCATGGGCTAAAACAACTGAGAGTGCTGCTATTGCACGCAATCCGTCGACATCGGGACGGTATGGTGAGACCGACGATCCATGACTTGGCGAGGGTTCATCGGCTGAAACTGACACGCGTTCTGACTCCCCGAGCAGGTGCTTTCGGCCAAACATAGGGCACATTGGCCAGCGTGCCGAGGGCGATTTAGCACAGAAGCGACTTCATTCGGTGGGGAATGGACTTCGTCAATGTACCGAGGAAGTGTCAGTTTATGGGAAATTGCACAAGCTTGCCGCTAGGGGGTATTCCGCGGTAATCCTCCCATTTCTAACTGAGGTCAGAAGTGGAGAACTAAGCAGCCATGGCCAACTTCTGCATCGGCGTGATCCCGCCGAGTGCCATGTTCGGACGGTCATTGTTATAGGTCCACAGCCAGCGAGTCGCGGCGTTCTGCACCTGGGTGATTGACTCGAAGATGTGCTGGGCTAGCCAATCGTATCGTACCGTGCGACTGAAGCGCTCGACATACGCGTTCTGCTGCGGCTTGCCGGGCTGGATGTGTTCGATGCGGATCTGATGCTGTGCGGCCCATTGCAGCAGCGTGCCACTGACGTATTCCGGACCGTTATCGCAGCGAATCACCCGAGGCTTGCCTCGCCACTCGATCACCTGATCCAATGCTCGAATCACTCAAGCCGAGGGTAGCGACAGATCCGCCTCGATGCCATCGTTGAAGCTCGCAGCCTAATTCAAGGCTATCAATGCGGTGATGAGCGGACGCTTACCGTACTTATTACTTGTCTCTGATTCCAAATTCGTATTCTAACTGGTTCTCACTGGGTCGTTAAACGAGTGCTTAGACACGCTCGACGTCGACCGTGGATCTTAGCACTGACATGGGTCGTAGTTATCGCGGAGCTGTTAACGTATCCAATGATAGCGACATAACGCGATCGGGTACCGACTTGACCGCGCCAAAAACGACACATGAAGATGGATGGTTGCTTGTAAACATCCCGCAGTCGGTGAGCCTAAAATAGCTAGTGATCCTAAAGCATGAAGAGAACACGCACTTTCGCGGTATTGGCATTTGTCGAATTAGTTTGTATCTCCTTACCGTTGCTATGTGCTGCTGGAGAGCAGGGCTGGACAGGAAGTTGGTATGCCGCCCCGGTAAAATTATCGCCACAATTTTCGAACGTTACCTTGCGCACAGTGGTGCGCCTCACCGTTGGTGGTGATCGGCTACGGCTGCGCTTGTCCAATGCTTACGGTCGCACCGCTCTCAAAGTCGGGGAGGTATATGTAGCTGCAGGTGTCAACGCTAAACCAGCAACTTTCAACGGGAAGCAGCAAGTATTGCTACTTCCCGGGACTGTGGCCGTAAGCGATCCCGTAGATCTTAAGACGCTACCGGGTGAAGACCTTTCGGTCGCGGTGTTCTATCCCGAAACTGTCCCGCAGGAAATGACCATACATGGCGGCGCCGGTGACAGTATCACCGTGGTCCGAGGCAACAAAGCTCATGAAATGCATCGACCTGGTGTAAAGGCCCTCCGGGTATTCGCCAAATATTTCCTCGCCGGTGTGGATATCGAAAGCTTGACTTCTCGCGGAACCATAGTTGCGCTGGGTGATTCGATCACTGATGGCGGCGACAGCAACTGGCCAGCACTACTCGCGCGGCGGTTGTCCAAAGAGGGCAAAGACTACGGCGTGCTGAATGCTGCGATTGGAGGCAATCGGCTGCTAAGTGAAGCGGACGAAGTAGCGAAAATCTCAGGAATTTATGGGCAGAGCGCGCTGATTCGATTTGATCGCGACGTAATTGACCAACCGGGGATTCGGTACGTGATTGTCTATGAAGGTATAAACGACTTGGGTCTGGGAAAAACAACCGAATCTGAAGGGCCCAGCGAGGTTACGACATCGGATATCGTGGAGGCGCTCCGACATCTAGCGCGGCGAGCTCATCAACACGAAGTAAAGATCTACGTCGCAACGATAGCTCCATTTGAAGGCGCAGCGCTGCCCGGATACTACTCTTTGGAAAAGGAAAAACTGAGGGAAGAAATAAACAAATGGATTCGGACTTCAGAAGAAATTGACGGATACTTCGATTTTGCCCGGGCGCTGTCAGATCCTGCGCGACCAAACAGAATGAATCAAAAATATGACAGCGGCGACCACGTGCACCCCAACGGCGCCGGCCAAGAGGCTCTAAGTGAATCGATCGATCTCTCCCGATTTGAATGACAAGCGCAGATCGAGTGGAGTGGCTTGAGCACGAGTCAATCACCCCGCACCGCCTCGTCATATAGCGACGGTCGGACGCGGGTCTGCCACCTCTTGGCGGCCGGCTCGGCGTTCAGCGTTCGAATCGCCGACTTGTGATGATAGCCAGTCACAGCGATGAACTCATCGAGGATATTGCGCTTCTCGGCGCCGCTCGCAGAGCAATAGCGGCGACGGACTAGGTTGGTCAGTTCGGCTCGCCGATGACGAAACGAAGCTGTCCGGTAGCGTTTTGCTGACGCAATGCGGGGTGACTTTGACGTGCCAGATCAGACGATTCTGTTGGATGCCGTGCCGGCATCCTCATCCTTCTCCTTGTGTGTCGATGTTCACCTCAATAGATTCTATTTATCTCTCGTGATCGCTGCCGCAAAGGACTTGTCCACGACTGCTACAGGAATGACAGTGACACGCTCGACTGTGGCCGACTCATGTTCTTGAACACTGAGCGCATCCAGGCTCCGGCCAAGAACGGATTCACGATGCCTCATGTGCGCTGGTGGATCATTGCGCCGTTGATTGTCCTCTCCACCACCATCAATTCCCTCGATCGCAATGTGCTGTCCATCGCAGCGCCGAAGCTGCAGGAAATTCTCGGTTTCGGTGAGCGCGAGTACGCATTGATTCTCAACACATTCATGATCGCGTACATGTTCATGCATCTAGGATTCGGGCGGCTGATCGATTATTTCGGATCGCGCAGGGGCTTTGCGCTGGCGGTTGGATTCTGGTCGATTGCCAACATGCTGCACAGCTTCGCAGTAGGCTGGAAATCGATGGCGTTCTTTCGCTGCCTGTTGGGCATGGGCGAAGGCGGTAATTATCCCGCCGCGATCAAGACGATCGGCGAATGGTTTCCCGCGCGAGAACGCACAGTCATGACGGGCGTCATGAACTTTGGTGCCGGGTTTGGCAGCATTGCCGCGCCCATCCTCACTGCGCATCTGATGCTGAGGTGCAACTGGCAAATGCCATTCGTGGTAACGGGCCTGATCGGCTTTGTGTGGGTCGCACTTTGGCTCTGGCTCTACCGGCCTCCTGAGCGGCATCCGTGGGTGCGGCCTCAGGAACGTGACGCGCTGTCCGCGGATCGAGACGCAGGGTCAGCTCAGCAGCAACCGGCGGATAAGAGTGTTTTTCGAACCGTGCTGCACACGCGGAACATCTGGGGTGTAGCAATCGCACGTTTTTTACGGAGCAGCCATGGTCATTCATCATGGTCTGGTTTCCTACCTACCTGTTCAAAGTCCGCGGGCTCGATCTGAAAGGATTGGCAATGTATGGTTGGATGCCATTCCTTGCTGCTGATATCGGTTGCCTGTGCGGTGGCTTCTTATCGCCTTGGTTTTACAAGCGTGGCCTGCCCTTGTTGACTGCTCGCAAGTTAGCACTCACGGTTCCCTGTTGCCTCATGACGGTCCTGCTGTTCGCACCGCACGCGCCATCGGTCGGCTGGGCGTTGGCGTGTGTTTGTCTTGCGGCCTTCGCACATCAGGCGTTATGCGCGACGTTGCTAGCCTTACCGGGCGATTTGATGCCGAAGCCGATGCTCGCGACTTCATTCGGCCTCACCGGGTTCATCGGTTTCTTCGGTGTGATCGTGTCGAACTTCATTATCGGAGCGTTAGCCGCTCGCGGCCATTACGAGCCGATTTTCACCGCTCTGGCCTTTCTTGATTTGATCGCGGCCGCCGTCATCTGGTACGTAGTGGTGCCATCAGGGTCGGGGGCACCAATCGTCGCATCTGCCAATCCCGACGGCGACGTCCCAATTACGTCATCGTGTGCGGGCAGACGCAGCTGATTCTTCTCACGTCCACATGGATTTCAATTCGTACACCGTCAACGAACTGATATTGGCGTCTCCGCCTCTGGCGTGCACTGCCAAGGAAGTATTCTCTCGCGAAACAGCCATGCCCATTGGCATGTAGAGGGCACCATCGTTACCGAAAATATCGATCGACGTTCGATCCATCAGAACTCGTAACCGAATACGCCCTCGGTCCAGCTCCAGCGGAGCCCTTCTGTCGCCACAGGACAGCTCTTGTGTCTTTGCATCGTACACCACAGGCACGCCACGCAGATTCAAAGTCACTTGTGCGGCATCGCCAAGTACGATCTCCATCGCCATATCGAACAATTCGAGGTTCAACTCGGACAATGGATTTCTGTCGGACTCAATCGCTTGTGGATCGATACTGCGTGCCGTTGTGCGCAGGGAGGTTAGCTCTCTCACTGGATTGGCGAACAGGCGCAGACCAGTGCTGGTCGTTCTGAGCGTGAGCTCTACAGGAATGCCCATCATTCCGTTGAACGGCATGCCTTGGTAAAGTGGAGCAGTTCCTTTGGCGAGACCCCATGGAATCAGTATCCGACGTCCATCGCTGGCCGGAATGTCACCGAACGTTTGAGGTGCGTACCAGCAGTTTCCATGCTGCATCTGGTGAGGTCCGGATTCCTGCGTGAAGACCTTGCCGTCGAATCGGCCGATCAAATACATGCCGCCGGCGGCATAGAAAACCCAACGGGTGTTTTTCGAGTCGCCATCCACCGCGATCTCGAATAGATCAGGACATTCGGTATCGCCGGGAATGACTACATCACTCATCTTCTCCCAATGCTTCAGATCCGGCGACGAGAACAGCGCGAAGTCATTCCCGTCCATGTAAAGAGCCATGACCCATTTCTTCTCCGGCGCATACCAGAATACTTTCGGATCGCGGTTGCCCCCGACAAGGTGCGGGATGACGGGATTCTTCTGGTATTTGGTCCACGTACGCCCCCGATCGGTGCTGAACGAAATGTGTTGCATCGCGGGAATATCGTTCTCAGGAACGAGCCGGGCACCTTCGATTTGCA
>Ga0163162_10008201_pt1 | contig 10193 bp, 7 predicted proteins | sample S55metaG_FD_115310 | JGI IMG/M metagenome (GOLD analysis project Ga0163162, IMG submission 115310) | Switchgrass rhizosphere microbial communities from Kellogg Biological Station, Michigan, USA - S5-5 metaG | ecosystem: Host-associated > Plants > Roots > Rhizosphere > Soil | place: USA: Michigan...
CGCTCCGGGATGTTTTCCAGCCCCGACGGGCGGATGCGGTACAGCGTGTTGATCAGCAGCCAGTCGACGAAGCGCAGCAGGAATTCCGGCACCAGGGTATAAATGTATATCGCGACCACGGCGTTGAGCAGGGCAGTCGCCAGCAGCAGGCCGGGGATGCTCAGGCCGGCCTTGTTCAGCAGCACGGCGGACAATCCGGCCGCGACGACCATGAACAGCGCGTTGAGGATGTTGTTCGCCGCGATCACGCGCGAGCGCCGCGCCGGATCGCTGCGCGCCTGCACCAGCGCAAACAGCGGGACGATGAAGAAGCCGCTGAAGATCGCCATCAGCGACAGGTCGATCAGCACGCGCCAGATGCCTGGCTGGCCGAGCATCGCCGCGACATCGAGGCCGAGCTGGCCGGTGCTTTGCGGGTGGGCGAAGTACAGGTCGGCGCCGAACACGGTCATGCCGATCGAGCCGAACGGCACCAGGCCGATCTCGACCTTGTGCCCGGACAATTTTTCGCACATGACCGAGCCGAAGCCGATGCCGATCGAGAACAAGGTCAGGATCAACGTGTACACGCCCGGATTGCCGCCGAGCACTTCTTTCGTGTAGTTCGGCAGCTGGGTGAAATAGATCGAACCGTAGAACCAGAACCACGAGATGCCCAGGCACGACAGGAAAATCGTGCGATCGCTGCGGATGTAGCCGAGGTTGCGCCAGGTCTCGCTGAGCGGATTGAAGTTGATCTTCAGGCCCGGATCGACCGGCGGCGCACGCGGCATCGCCAGCGCGCAGACCAACCCGGCGACGGCTAGCGCGATCGTGACCGCGCCGACCAGCCACGCGCCGGAGCCTGGTACGCGGATCAGCGTCGAACCGAGAATCGTGCCGAGCAGGATCGCCAGGAACGTTCCCATTTCGATCAGGCCGTTGCCGCCGACCAGTTCATTGTCGGCCAGAACCTGCGGCAGCAGGCCGTACTTGAGCGGGCCGAACAAGGTCGAATGCAAGCCCATCATGAACAGCATCGCCATCAGCAGGCCGATGCTGTTTGCGACAAAGCCGACGCAGGCTACCAGCATGATGGCGATTTCGAGCAGCTTGACGATCTGCGCGAGCCGCGCCTTGTCGTACTTGTCGGACAACTGGCCGCTGGTCGCCGAAAACAGCAGGAAGGGCAGGATGAACAGCGCAGCGGCGAGGTTGGTATAGAAATTCACGTCGGCGACGCTCAGTTGCGTCGTCAGGAACGCGACCAGGATCACCAGCGCGTTTTTGAACACGTTGTCGTTGAACGCGCCGAGCGCCTGGGTCAGGAAGAACGGCAGGAAGCGCCGTTCGCGCAGCAGCTGGAACTGATTGCCTTCCGCCATGGTCTGTCTCTCCCCCGGGGCCGCAGAGTAGCAAACCAGCGGCAATTGCACTCGTCGTGGCTCCCGGCTGGCTGCGCGAGTTCTGCGCCGCTAAACTGTGCGACCCTCACTTGTCCAAGCGCCGGCGTGCGTTCGCGCCAGCCCTCACCAGCGACCGATTCCCCATGCCGATTCAAAAACGTTTGCTGTGCGCGCTTTATCTGGCGCTGTCGTTTTTTTCCCTGCCGGCAGCCGCGGCCGAGGCGCTGCTCAAGCCGCTGCCAAGCGTCGACACAGCCAAGCTCGCGCCGGCCGATGCCGCCGCGGTCAAGGCGGCCCGCGCTGAATTCGACACTGCCCACGGCAAATTGGTCGGCCCGCCGCTGGCCCAGGTCTACGCCAATGTCGCCGCGGCGTACGCGCGCGCAGGCCTCAAGGAGGCCGCCGCGACCGCGTTCTATGACGCCTCGCAGATCGATCCCGACGACGGGCGCTGGATGTACCTGCGCGGCGTCATCGCGCGCGACCTGAAACAGAACGCCGAAGCGCGCTCCAATTTCGAGGCGGCGCTGAAACTCGACGAGGTCTACCTGCCAATCCGTTACCGCCTGTCTGACACGCTGGTCGACCTGGGCAACATCGACGACGCGCGCAAGGTGCTCGAGCGCACGACGCGCGAGCATCCGGACCAGGCCGTCGCGTTCGCGATGCTGGGGCAGATCAGCCTGCGGCAGAAGCGCTACACCGACGCGATCGAGAACCTGCAGCGGGCGCTGAAGCTAGAACCTCAGGCGACCCAGCTCTACAAAACACTCGCCGAAGCGTACACAGGCGTCGGCAACGCGCCGGCCGCCAAGGAGGCGGAGGCCAAGGCCGGTGATGTTCCGCCGCGACTGGCCGATCCACTGGTCCTGGGCCTGTATGGCAGTGGCGCGCCGGCGCAGCAACTGAGCGGCACACCGTTGCAGCAGGCCGAGCAGCTCGCCGGCAGCGGCAAGATCGCGGCCGCGCGCGCGAAGCTGGCCGAATACCAGCGCGACCATGCAGACGACATCGACGCGCTGGCATTTCAGGCCCGTCTCGAAGCCTCGCTCGGCGACCAGTTGATTGCGCAGGCCGCAGCCGACCAGGCGTTGACCCTGAAACCCGACAGCGCAACGGCGCTGTTCGCGCGCGGCCTCGTCTATGAGTACGCCGGCGATGACAACCAGGCCTATGCCTATTACCAGCGCGCGGTGCGCGCCGACGTCAAGCTGGCGACGGCGCGGTTCCTGCTCGGCAACGCGGAGATGCGCCGCGGACGCTACAGCCAGGCCGCCGAACAATACCGCCAGCTCACGTTGCTGCAACCCGGCGACGCGCAGGCGCTGGCACACCTGGTCGCCGCCGAAGTCGCCGCCGGGCAGTGCGGCCGGGCGCTGGCCGACACCAGCGCTGCCCAGAAGAGCAATCCGAAGGATGGGGAATTGATGCAGATCTTCGTGCGCCTGGCGAGCACCTGTCCGGCCGCCAAACAGGAAGAGCGCGACATGGCGCTCGACTATGCGCAGGCCCTGTACAAGCAGCGGCCGGACGCGGACGACTCGTCGGCGCTGGCGCTGGCGCTGGCGGCACATTCGAAATACACCGAAGCGCAACAGTATCAGGCCGAAGCGATATTCGACGCTGTGCGCAGCGGCGACAAACAGGCCGCGGAAAGCTACAAGGTTACCCAAGCCAGCTTTGTCGCCAAGCAGGTGCCCGATCGACCCTGGCCCGCCGGCCACGCGTACTACAGCCCGCCGTTACTGACCCCGGTCAAGGCGCCGGCTGCTGCGGCACCGGCCAAGAAATAGCCTCTTTTCAGAAAGTGCGGCCCTACCTGGCCGCTTTTTGATCTTCGCGATCAAGCATGATCGCACCGGCGCGAACGGCCATGGATGGCGGCCTTGCGCACCTCGCGCCCGGGATGATCCCCGCGATCAGGGACCGGTTGCCCTGCTCGCGTGCCATTGCGCACGCTGCGCAATTTCGTCACCATCTCTTCATGGCGGGGACCAGTGAACGCTGGGGAGCGTGGTGGCGCGCATCGCGCGGCGTGGAAGCGCCGCTTGCGGTCTGGAAGTTTCGTGTCGAGCGCCAGCGCGGCGCTGTCGGCCGATTGCACGACAGCCTCGAGGAAAAGCTGCCCGGCCAGGTGCCCGAAGCGGCATTGCGCGCGCTGCAAGTCGCGCTCGACGAACTCCTGACCAACGTCATCATGCACGCCGAGCAGGCGGCCGGACCGGTCGAAGTCGAGATCGCGCACGCGTCCAATGCGCTCGATATTCGCATCAGTTACCTCGCCGACCAATTCGACCCGACTTCATGGCGTCCGCCGCAGCGCGGGACGAGCATCGAGGCCGCGCGCATCGGCGGGCTCGGCATCGAACTGGTGCGCATGCTGATGGATGAGTTTTGTTATGAGTACGCGGATGGTTGCAACGTGCTGACGCTGCGCAAGAGGTTGCTGAGAGCAGGGACGAGGGACGAGTGACGAGGGGCGAGTGAAAGCGGCGCCGCTCTCTGCCCTAACCCTCGCCCCTCGTCCCTCGCCCCTCGTCCCTCAAGCGCAGCGCGCGGTACCCAATGTCGCGCCGATAAAACATGCCGTCGAAATCGATGCGCTCGACTGCGGCATAGGCGCGCTCACGCGCCTGGGCCAGATAGGTTCCGGTCGCGCAAACAGTCAGCACGCGGCCGCCGGAACTGAGCACTTTCCCATTTTCCACTTTTGTCGCGGCGTGGAAGACCTTGACCCCGGATGCGAACCCGGAGTCCAGCCCGTCGATCGCATCGCCGGTGCGCACTGTGCCGGGATAGCCGTGCGCCGCCACGACCACGCCGATCGCCGGCTGCGGATTCCAGCGCGCGGAGACGGCATCGATGCGGCCGTCGAGCGCGGCTTCGAGCAAATCGACCAGGTCCGACTCGAGGCGCATCAGGATCGGCTGCGTCTCCGGGTCGCCGAAACGTACATTGAATTCGAGCACGCGCGGCACGCCATCGGCGTCGATCATCACGCCGGCGTAGAGAAAGCCGGTGAAGGGCGCGCCCTCGGCAGCCATGCCCGCGAGCGTTGGCCGGATGATGTCGGTCAGGATGCGTTGCTCGACTTCGGCGGTCACGACCGGCGCCGGTGAGTACGCGCCCATGCCGCCGGTGTTTGGACCAAGATCGCCATCGTCGCGGCGCTTGTGGTCCTGACTCGTGGCCAGCGCAAGCGCGTTCGTGCCGTCGCAGATCGCGATATAGCTGGCCTCTTCGCCGTCGAGGAATTCCTCGATCACGACGCGCGCCGAAGCGCTGCCCAGCGAGTGCGCGCCGAGCATGTCGTGCAGCGTCTGCTCGGCATCGGCCAGCGACAACGCGATGACGACGCCCTTTCCGGCTGCCAGTCCGTCCGCCTTGATCACGATCGGCTTGCCGCGAGTGGCGTGCGCAAGTTCGCGCACATGGGCCAGTGCCGGGTTGAGTTCGTTGAACACCGCGTAGCGCCCGGTGGGAATGTTGTGGCGCGCGAGGAAGTCCTTGGCGAATGCCTTGGAGCCCTCGAGTTGCGCGGCGATCCGGCGCGGGCCGAAGCAGCGGCGGCCGGCGGCGCGGAAGCGGTCGACGACGCCGGCAACGAGCGGCGCTTCGGGACCGACGAGCGTCAGCGCGACGTCTTCGCGCCGCGCCAGTTCGAGCAGGCCATCAAGGTCGGTCGCGGCGATGTCGACATTGCGGACGCCAGGTTCGCGCGCGGTGCCCGCATTGCCTGGCGCGACCAGCACTTCGCTCACGCGCGGCGACTGCTTGAGCTTCCAGGCGAACGCATGTTCGCGGCCGCCGGAGCCGATGACCAGGATTTTCATGTGTCTCCCTGAAATGACGAAATCGCTGGTCGCAAGACGGTAGCCGTGAACCGGTAGCCGGTAGCCGGAAAGGCGCGGTGCGCCGCTCTCCAGTTACCGGTTACCGGCTATCGGTTCCCGATCTGCTTCGACGCCGCGGAAATAACTCAATGACGGAAATGCCTCACTCCAGTAAACACCATCGCCATGCCATGCTCATCCGCCGCGGCGATCACGTCGGCGTCGCGCATCGAGCCGCCAGGCTGGATCACCGCGCGAATGCCGGCTTCGGCGGCGGCGTCGATGCCGTCGCGGAACGGAAAGAACGCATCGGACGCCATCACGCTGCCGCTGACCTCGAGCTTGGCTTCGAGCGCCTTGAGTCCGGCGATCTTGGCGCTGATCACGCGGCTCATCTGGCCGGCACCGATGCCGATCGTGCGGCCCGCTCGCGCGTAGACGATCGCGTTCGATTTGACGAACATCGCGACGTGCCAGGCGAACAGCAGATCGTGCAGCTCGCCGGCGTCCGGCACGCGCCGCGACACGATCTTCAGGTCGGTCATCATCAGCGTGTCGCGGTCGGCTTCCTGCACCAGCAGTCCGCCGGCGATGCGCTTGAAGTCCAATACCGTCTCCGGCGGGTCGCCCGGCGTGCCGAAGGCCAGGACGCGCACATTGGGCTTTTTGGAAAAAAGCGCAAGTGCAGCGTTGTCCACTTCTGGCGCAATGACCACTTCGACGAACTGGCGCTCGAGGATCGCGCCGGCCGTGACCGCATCGAGCGGTTGGTTGAACGCAATGATGCCGCCGAATGCCGACACCGGATCGGTGGCATAGGCGTGTTCGTAGGCCTCCGCCGCGCTCGTGCCGAGCGCGACGCCGCACGGATTGGCATGCTTGACGATGACGCAGGCCGGCGTCTTGTGGAATGCCTTGACGCATTCGAGCGCCGCGTCGGCATCGGCGATGTTGTTGAAGGACAGCTCCTTGCCCGCCAACACGCGCGCGGTGGCGACCGTGCCTGCCGGCGGGTGCGCTTCGAGGTAGAGGGCGGCGCCCTGGTGCGGGTTCTCGCCATAGCGCAGCAGCGCGCGCCGGGAGTAGTTGAGATTCAGTTGCGGCGGAAACTGCTCGACCTGATCGCTGTCGGCGTGCGTGCCGAGCCAGTTCGCAATCAGGCCGTCGTAGCGCGCAGTGTGGGCGAACGCCTTGGCCGCGAGCCGGCGGCGCATGCTCCACGACGTGCCCTGGCGCTCGGCCAGCGTCTGCACCAGCTCGGCGTAGTCGCCCGGATCGACGACGACGGTGACATGATCCTGGTTCTTGGCGGCAGCGCGCAGCATGGCCGGGCCGCCGATGTCGATGTTCTCGATCGCTTCTTCGTAGCTGCAGTCGGGCGCCGACGTGATCGTCTCGAACGGATACAGGTTGACGACGAGCAGATCGATTGCCTCGATGCCGTGCTCGTGCATGACCTTGTTGTCGACGCCACGCCGACCGAGCAGTCCGCCGTGGATGCGCGGATGCAGCGTCTTGACGCGGCCGTCCATGATTTCCGGAAATCCGGTGACTTCGCTGACTTCGGTCACGTGCAGGCCGGCGTCGCGCAGCGCGCGCGCGGTGCCCCCGGTCGAGATCAGGCTGATGCCGAGGGCATCGAGGCTGCCGGCGAGTTCGACGACTCCGGTCTTGTCCGACACGCTGATCAATGCGCGCCGGACCGGTTGCAGCGAGTTCTCAAACATCGCAATTCCAGGGCTGGAGCGCGGATTATACGCGCCGGTTCAAATTGCGGACGATGTCGCCGCGCGCCGGCGCTGCTCCGCTGCGATCCGCGGGTTTTTCAATCGGTGCCGAGGCCGAGCGCGGCAAGTTTCTTGCGCAAGGTCGCGCGATTGATGCCGAGCGCCGCGGCGGCCCGGCTCTGGTTGCCGCCGGCCCACGCCAGCACTTCGCGCAGCAGCGGCGTCTCGACTTCCCGCAGCACGAGATCGTAGACCCCTTCGGGCATCTGCGAATCCAGATCGTGCAGGTAGCGGCGCACGGCGCGCGCGACGCATTCGCGCAGCGCGGGTTGCAACATGGACTCGGGCGCCTGATCGGCACGCAAGGCGGCGGCGACATTCACAAACAGTTTCCCCAATGGGTTGCGACTTCCCTGATCCGCCGCCTGGGGCTGGTGCATGAGGCGAACGGGCGCGAAGTGTAGCGCCGCGCGCCGCTCTTGATAAGTGTCTTGTGCACATCGCGGCGATGCAACCATCGAGGAATTCAGGCGCAGCCGCGAGTTGCCCGTGCTTGCTGTGGAACTGCTTTAATTGTCAGTGCGGCACAACCCGTGCGCTACGCGAACGGCAGCGGGCATTCAGCGAAACTTGAACTCGAATGCAACCGCATTCTTGCCCGGATCGGCGACCTCGAACACCAGCGCCGTGGTTGACCCCGGCGCCATTCCCGCGGCGAGAGTGCGCGTGTCGCCGAGATATTCCTGTGGATGGAAACGGCGCATCGCGATGCGGTTCTCGTCCAGATCCGACAGCATGATCTCGACATCAGGAAAGGCCTGAGCGAATGCCGCGTCGTTGCGCACGCTGGCCGAAATGATCAGCGCATTGGCGACCGACGGATGCGGGCGGATGTCGCGCGAGAGCAGGGCAAAGTGTCCCGGCTCATGACGCAGCGGCAGGCGGCAGCCGAGACTTGCGCATGCCATGTCGAACCACGGCCGCAGGCGCGCGTCATCGAGCAGCGGCGCGCGCTCGGCATAGGCGATTTGCGCAAGCAGGCCCACGCCCAGCGCGGTCGCGCCGAGCCGCCAAGGCCACGCGCGCACCGCGCGATGTCCGGTCGCCGATCGCCGCGCGAACGCCGGCGTCGCCGGCCGCGCCTGTGGCTGGGGCCGGCGCATGCGCTCATCGGGGTTGAACAGCAGCGTCTGCGGCTGGCCTTGCGGACGCAACGCCGGAACGCTCAGCTGCGGCGGGATGTCGCCGGTCGCCGCGAGCGGCAGTTCTTCGAACGGTTCCTCGGGCAGTGTTTCGGTCAACGTCCGCAACAGGTCGAACGTCGCTGCGCAATGCCCGCAGCGCGCGCTGCCGCGGCCCTGCGCCAGGAGTTCGGCCGCGACCTTGTAGATCGTCAGGCATTCGGGGCACTGCGTGTACATTGGGGAATCTTACCGAATTGGGGAGCGCTTCGCGCTTGGGAGGATGCGGGCTGAGGGCTGAGGGCTGAAAATCCAGAGCAGGCGTGCCTTGCTTTTGGCCCTCAGCCCTCAGCCCTCAGCCCGTTGATGCGAATCCAGTCGTCGCGCGCTTCCGCGTCGAGGCCGTCGAACCATGCTTCGTAGCGGGACAGCAGTTCCACTTCCTGCCCGCGCAGGATGCCGGACAGGGCGAGCGCCGCGCCGGGTTTCAGCAACCGCGCGAAATGCGGCGCGAGGTCGTGCAGCGGGCCGGCGAGGATATTGGCGACGAGGATGTCGGCAGCGATCGCCGGCAGCGCCTCCGGCGTGTACAAATCCACTTTGTCCGCGATGCCGTTGCGCTCGGCGTTGTCGCGCGTGGCGACCAGCGCCTGCGTGTCGTTGTCGACGCAGATCACGCGCGCCGCGCCGAGTTTGACCGCCGCGATCGCCAGCACGCCGGAACCGCAGCCATAGTCGATCACGGTTTTTCCGGCAAGATCGGCCGCGTCGAGCCACTCCAGGCACAGCGCCGTGGTCGGGTGCGTGCCGGTGCCGAAGGCAAGTCCGGGATCGAGGCGCACGACAATCGCTGCGGCGTCGGCCGGCGCATCGACATTCCATGGGTAGATCCACAGGCGCCGGCCGAAGCGCATCGGCTGGAACTGGTCCATCCACGCGCGCGTCCAGTCCTGGTCGGCGACCTCGCGGAACGCGATGCGGTCCGGCGCGAGTTCCGGCACGAAATCGGCCAGCGCATGCACGAGGCCGGCGCGGTCGACACCGGCGGCGAACAACGCCTGCAGCACGATGTCGTTCCACAGCGGCGTTTGTCCGACACCCGGTTCGAAGATCGCGCGCTCGTCGGGCGTGTCGGCGTCGGCATCGGCCAGCGTGATCGACAACGCGCCCAGGTCCTCGAGCGCGGCTTCGACTCTTTCCTGTTGCGATGCGTGAAGAGTGAGCGAGAGTTCGAGCCAGGACATTGGAACGTCAAAAGGTTAAAGGCAATTAAGAAGGAGAATGCGCACTTGGTCGTGCGTCAGTTCTGAATTCCTCCGTTCGCGTTGAGCGTAGCTCGCGCAGCGAGCGAAGTCGAAACGCAGTCCTTCGACTTCGCGCCTTCGGCGCTACGCTCAGGACGAACGGGGCCTGAACTGAACCGCTGGCGCGCATTTGGTGCTATAGACGTTTGACGCTTGGTCCGAACTGCTTCACCTACCCCAGCGCAATCGCCGTCTCGCGCTGCTCGGCAATGCGCTTTTCGAGGTAATGGATGTTCTGCCCGCCCTGCTGGAAGCCGCCGTCGGCGAGGATGCGCTGCTGCAGCGGGATGTTGGTCTTGACGCCGTCGATGACCAGCTCGCCGAGCGCGATGCGCATGCGCGCGATCGCCGTGTCGCGGTCGCGGCCGTGCACGATCAGCTTGCCGATCATCGAGTCGTAGTTCGGCGGGATGCGGTAGCCGTCGTAGATGTGCGTGTCCATGCGCACGCCGGGGCCGCCGGCTGGATGGAAGCGCTTGACCGTGCCGGGCGACGGCATGAACGTGTTCGGGTCCTCGGCGTTGATGCGGCACTCGATCGCGTGGCCGGTGAACTTGATGTCCTGCTGGCGCAGCGAAAGTTTCTCGCCGGCGGCAATCAGCAGTTGTTCGCGCACCAGATCCACGCCGGTGATCATCTCGGTGACCGGATGCTCGACCTGGATGCGCGTGTTCATTTCGATGAAGTAGAACTTGCCGTTCTCGAACAGGAATTCGAACGTGCCGGCGCCGCGATAGCCGATGCGCACGCAAGCCTCGACGCA
>Ga0163162_10008202_pt1 | contig 10193 bp, 6 predicted proteins | sample S55metaG_FD_115310 | JGI IMG/M metagenome (GOLD analysis project Ga0163162, IMG submission 115310) | Switchgrass rhizosphere microbial communities from Kellogg Biological Station, Michigan, USA - S5-5 metaG | ecosystem: Host-associated > Plants > Roots > Rhizosphere > Soil | place: USA: Michigan...
AGGTCCAAGGCGACCGTCAGCCCCGGGTCAAACTCAGAAACGGGTCGAGTATTCTGCGCGAGTATGCAGAAAGGAACGATCAACAGTAGAAGGGTCGACAGGCGAGCGTACCTCATAAATTTGAGCTGTGGGATCGTCGGGATTCTGACCTCGGCGTCGGCCGTAACAACGCTAACCATTAGCCTTTGACCTAAAAATGGTAGGGGTTGACGCCTGACACCGACACTGTCAGTTCTGACAGTGTCGGTTCCGGGAATTTGATGTTCTACTCTAGCGACCAAGCCTGTTGACGGTCCATTAGGGAATTCCAACTTGGAAAAGGCTATTCGAAGCGTTTTCCATTACATATGTTTTTTTCCGCGGCTACCTTCAAAACCATTCTTTGATTATGTACCAAACCGATGAAACGCCACATGGAAATGGTTGGATCGTTTTGCCCGTGTTAGCAGTTCTTTTTGCGGCGGGCGCATTCGGCGGTTGGCGTTACCTGGCACTCAAGGCTACCCCCGCACCGGAAAACGATTCCGCCTTTTGCGACATGAATATGTCGAAGGCCAAAAGCATGGGAACCACGCACGAAGAGAACATCTCCGCAAATGTCGGCTCACCGCCCGTTATCGATCAAAGCCCGGCTCCGGGCCCCGCACCCGATGGAATGGCTTGGATACCGCCCGGTGAATTTTCCATGGGAACGCAGGAAGCGATGTTTGAGGATACACGTCCGATTCATCGCGTCGCCGTGGACGCATTCTGGATGGACAAGACCGAGGTCACGAATGAGCAATTTTCGAAATTCGTACAGGCAACTGGCTATGTGACCGTTGCCGAAAAGAAACCTCGCGCCGAGGATTTTCCGGGCGTGCCGCCCGAAAAGCTTGTTCCCGGCTCCATAGTTTTCACGCCGCCTGATGCGGCAGTTCCGCTTAACGATTACATGCAGTGGTGGTCCTATGTCGAAGGAGCAAATTGGCGTCATCCTGAGGGGCCCAGAAGCGATCTGAAGGGACGTGAAAAACACCCGGTTGTCCATATCGCGTGGGAAGACGCTAACGCTTACGCCAAATGGGCGGGAGGACGTCTACCGACCGAGGCCGAATTTGAATGGGCGGCACGCGGCGGCCTAGATCGAAAGAAATACCCGTGGGGTGACGAATTCAACGAGGGCAACAAATTCCACGCAAACACTTTCCAGGGACATTTCCCGAATAAGAATACTGATGAAGATGGTTTTCTGGCGACGGCACCTGTCGGCAGTTTCGAAGCGAACAGCTTCGGTCTTTTTGACGTCGCCGGGAACGTCTGGGAATGGTGTTCGGATTGGTACCGGTCTGACTACTATCAAACGCTTGCCGTTCAAGGTCAGTTGGCTAAAAATCCGGCCGGCCCTTCGGATAGCTTTGACCCAAACGAACCCGGAGTACCAAAGAGGGTGACGAAAGGCGGCTCATTCCTCTGCACGGACCAATACTGCTCGCGCTATATGCCGGGCGGCCGCGGAAAAGAAGCACCCGACACTGGGACTAACCACTTAGGCTTCCGGCTTGTCCGGGACACGAAATGAGCCCTGACCAACAAATGAACCTGCTCCGCGGTGTGTTTGAATATCGATCTTGTCACTGAGGAATGAAGTTACTTCTCTTAATAACCGCGATTTTTGAGGGGATGGTTGGTATCGGATTTTTTGTCACTCCGGTGCTCGCTGTATCGATCCTCTTGAGTACACAGCTCGAGAGCGCAGGCGGAATATTTGCTGCTCGCCTCTGCGGCGCGGCGATCCTTACATTAGCGATCTGTTGCTGGAAAGCACGCTCCTTTGAGACCCGTGAGTCGGCAATCGGTGTCGTTACGGCGATGCTCTTTTACAATCTCGCGGCCTCCGCCGTTCTCGTGTACGGCGGACTCAGATTGAGCTTGCAAAGCCCATTTATCTGGCCGGCAATTGTAGGACATGCCGCTTTAGGAGTCTGGTGCTCAACACTGCTTTGGTTTTCGATTCGTAATGAGCGGCGTTCCCAAGCTTGACGGCAAACCGCTATGGACTTGGCACGTAGGTCGAAAGACCCTGAGGCCGATCAACTTTCATTTATGACAGTTCGAGATCAACCTGAATTCAAAGACAAGGAGAAAGGTATGTTGAGAAGACCCCTATTTGTGTTGACTGTATCGTTGTTGGTGGCGGGCTTTATCGCTAGTTGCGATCGCGAAAATCCAGGAACTAAACCGACCACAGCGGCCCCAATTTCCGATGGATTAGACCGGACCGTCCTGCCGATCGCCGAACCGAAACGACAAACCTACAAGGAATTGGACGCGCGAAATGCGAAGGCGCCGGAACGTTGGGAAGTGAAAGCACCGGCGGGGGCTCCAAATGTTGTCGTCGTATTGATAGATGACATGGGATTTGGAGCTTCAGGCACGTTCGGAGGTCCGATCAATATGCCGAACCTGGAAAAGATCGCGGCGACCGGCTTGAAATACAACCGCTTTCACACGACATCACTCTGTTCTCCTACGCGCGTCGCCTTGCTGACCGGTTACAACCATCACAGCAACAACGCCGGAGCGGTCATGGAAACCGCTACCGCTTTTCCGGGTAACAATGGTGTGAGACCGCAATCTATCACACCCATGGCTGAGGTGCTGAGACAGAACGGTTACAGTACTGCGGCATTCGGCAAGTATCACGAAACGCCGCCGTGGGAAATATCTGCAGCTGGCCCGTACGATCGCTGGCCGACACATTCTGGGTTCGAGAACTTCTACGGCTTTATTGGCGGCGAGACGAATCAATATTCGCCGCTAGTTTATGACGGAACCGCTCAGGTCGAGCTTCCTGAAGACCCGAAATATCATTTCACTACCGACATGACAAATCATGCCATCTCGTGGATGAAATTCCAGAAAGCTCTGAGCCCTGACAAGCCGTTCTTTATGTACTATGCGCCGGGCGCAACCCATGCACCTCATCACGTTCCCGCGGAATGGCGTGACAAGTACAAAGGCAAATTCGATCAAGGCTGGGACAAGGTACGAGAGGAAACCCTTGAACGCCAGAAAAAACTAGGGATCGTTCCTCCGGACACCAAGCTCGCTCCGAAGCACAAGGACATAAAGGATTGGGATTCTCTGTCAGCCGATGAAAAGAAATTGTTCGCGCGTCAAATGGAGACTTATGCCGGATTTGCCGAACATACCGACAACGAGATCGGCCGGCTTTACAGCGCGATCGAAGAGACCGGGCAAGCTGACAATACATTGTTCATTTACATTGTCGGTGACAACGGCGCGAGCGCTGAAGGCCAGATGAATGGGGCGTTTAACGAGATGTCGTTTTTCAATGGTGCTCCGGAAAGCACGGCCGACATGCTTAAACATTATGATGATTGGGGCGGTCCGAGCACCTATCCTCACTTCGCGGCAGGATGGGCGGTTGCGATGGATACACCTTTTGAGTATACAAAGCAGGTCGCGTCGGACTTTGGCGGCACCCGAAACGGGATGGTGATCCACTGGCCAAACGGTATTAAAACGAAGGGCGAATTGCGGAATCAGTTCGGACATGTGATCGATATTGCGCCGACTGTCTTTGAAGCAGCGAAGGTTCCCTCGCCCAAAACGGTTAATGGCATCGCTCAGGACCCGATCGAAGGCAAGAGCCTTGTCTATACGTTCAACGACGCGAACGCCAAAGAAACCCACACGGTCCAGTACTTTGAGATGTTCGGCAACCGCGCAATTTACAGTGACGGGTGGTACGCCCGGACGATCCACCGGCCGGCATGGCAGCTAAAGCCTACGCAGTCTCTGCAGGAGGACCCGTGGGAGCTATACAATTCCACCAATGATTTCAGCCTCTCGAATAATGTCGCTTCCGGCAACGAAGCCAAACTGAAAGAGTTGCAGGCGCTGTTTATGACGGAAGCCGAAAAATATCACGTGCTGCCGATCGACGACCGGTTGCTCGAGCGGACCAATGCCGAGCTTGTTGGCAGGCCTTCGGTAATGGAAGGACGCAATTCCGTTACTTACGGCCCGGGTATGAAGGGCATGGGCGTAGATATTTTCATAGGCACGCCGGGCAAGTCTTACACGATGACAGCCGACGTTGATGTAAAGGGGGGCGACAACGGAGTGTTCGTCGCTCAAGGTGGGCGGTTCGGCGGATTCTCCTTTTATCTTAAGGGCGGAAGGCCAATGTTTACTTATAACTATCTTGGGTTGGAGAAGTTTGACGTTGCGTCGTCGCAAGCCCTCAGCCCTGGCAAACACACCGTTGTTTATGAATTCAAATCCGACGGCGGACTGGGCAAAGGCGGTATCGGCACGATCACGATCGACGGGAACAAGGTCGCCGAAGGCCGTATCGAAAAGACGCAGCCGGGAATCTTTTCAGTCGATGATCTTGCGGATGTCGGCACGGACGATGGTACGCCTGTGGCTGATTACGGCGGCACGAAAAAGTTCACGGGTACGCTCAATAAGTTGACTATCAATACAGAATAACTCGGCTACCCTCCTATCGGGGAGGGTAACTTTTGAAACTCAGATTTGATTTGTGTATATTTGGGCGTCTTTCCAATTTACATAAATCGCAGCCTTCCCGGCTGCCAGGTTCTTTTCTTGAAGCCTGGAGGAAAACTCTGAGTGAAAATAACAAATGCGGGAGCTCTCGCTCTGTGTAGAACACTTCCGTTGATCGCCGTTTTCTTACCAGCTATCTTGTTTGGTCAGAGCGAGCCGGGGAAAGCGGGCGTCGACAAGCGCGTAAATGAACTGATCGGGAAGATGACGCTTGACGAAAAGATCTCGCTGCTTGCTGGTGTGGGTTTTGACACGGTTGAGATCAAACGGCTGGGTATTCCGGCCCTTCGAATGACGGACGGACCGGCGGGTGTTAGGACGGGCCAGGCGACCTCGTTTCCGTCGCCGGTGGCGCTCGCGGCGACGTTCGATCCCGAGATGGTTTACGCGGTCGGTAAAGCGATTGCCCAGGAGGCAAAGGCGAAGGGCAAAAACGTGCTTCTGGCTCCTTGCGTCAACATCCAGCGAACGCCTTTCGGCGGCCGAAATTTCGAGAGCTTTGGCGAGGACCCGTACCTGGCGGCAAGGATGGCGGTCGGATACATAAAGGGGGTCCAATCAGAGAACGTGATGGCGACGGTCAAACATTTTGCGGCCAATAACCAGGAGGTTAACCGCATGACGATTGATGCAAAGGTCGATGAACGCGCCCTGCACGAAATATTCTTTCCTGCCTTTAAGGCGGCCGTTCAGGAAGCAAATTCGTTGGCCGTCATGTCTGCATATAACAAACTGAATGACTATTACGCTTCCGAGAACCATTTCCTGTTGACTGATATCTTGAAAAACCAGTGGCAGTTCAATGGACTTGTCATGTCCGACTGGGGAGCGGTTCACTCGACAGTTCCGACCTTGAAAAACGGCCTCGATCTTGAAATGCCCACGGATGTCTTTCTCAACAAGAACGCAGTAAGAAAAGCTCTCGACGAGAAACAGATCACGGAAGGGGATATCGACTCGATGGTCCGCGGCACGCTAACCGCGATGATTCTCTCCGGCATCATGGACGGTCGAAACACCGGCCCGGGTTCGATTGATACACCCTACCATCGCGAAATCGCTCTCAATGCCGCACGGGAAAGCATCGTACTTCTCCAAAACAAACAGAACGTCCTGCCTCTCGACATAAACAAGATCAAATCGGTCGCTGTGATCGGTCCCAACGCCGCGGTGGCACGGATCGGCGGCGGTGGCTCCGCTGAGGTAAAACCGTTCGCCGCCGTCAGCCCGCTCGAAGGGATCAAAAGGGCTGTCGGCCAGATACGCGTGAATCATGCTTCGGGCATGGATGTTCTAGATGATACGACACCAGTCCCTTCAGAAAATTTGCGAACTCCGGACAGCTCGTCAAACGGGCTGGCCGCCGAATATTTCGACAACATGACGCTCGACGGCGCGCCCAAGCTAACGCGGACTGATCCGCAGCTTGATTTTCATTGGGCAACTGGTGCTCCGGCCGAAAACATTCCTGCTGACAAGTTCTCAAACCGCTGGACAGGGCAACTCGTCGCGTCCATATCGGGCCGTTATGCGATCAGCCTTGCCAGCAATGACGGCGGGCGACTATACCTCGATGACAAACTGATCGTGGACGTATGGGGAGATCACGCAACGCTAAAAGGTTCGGCGGTAGTCGAACTCAGGGCCGGCGAGCCGCGAAAGATACGCGTCGAACATTACGAAAATATCGGAAACGCCGATCTCGTACTCGGTTGGAAACTGCTCGCGGAAAGCGCGATGAACAAAGCTGTCGAGGCGGCAAAAAACGCGGACGCCGCGGTTGTGTTTGTAGGTTTATCGGATGCTGTCGAGGTCGAGACTCGTGACCGCAAAGAACTCGGGCTTCCAAAAGAGCAGGAAGACCTGATCCGGGCTGTCGCAAAGGCGAATCCCAACACGGTGGTTGTAGTAACGTCCGGCGGCCCGGTGACAATGGCAGATTGGGTCGGACAGATTCCGGCTGTCCTACAAGCCTTTTATTACGGTGAGGAGGGCGGCAACGCGATCGCCGATGTCCTGTTCGGAAAGATCTCGCCATCGGGCAAGCTCCCGGCTACGTTCCTCAAACGCTGGGAAGACTCTCCTGCCTACGGCCGTTATCCAGGTGACGGTAAAACCGTGTCATACGACGAGGGCATCTTTGTCGGCTATCGCTGGTTCGACAAAAAGAATATCGAAGCGGACTTCCCGTTCGGGCACGGCCTATCATACACGACCTTTAAGTATTCGAATCTAAAGCTGGTTCCCGGGAAAGACGGGAGCAGCCTCGCTGTTCAGTTTGATATCGAGAATAACGGCGGTCGCGACGGGGCGGAAGCGGCGCAGATCTATATTCAGGATTTAGAGTCAAGTGTTCCGCGGCCCGCGAAGGAACTGAAAGGATTTCAGAAGGTGTTCCTTAAAGCCGGCGAGAAAAAGACGATATCAATTCCGTTGGACTTTAACGCCTTCGCATTCTATGACACGGCCAAAAAGTCCTGGGTTGCCGAAAAGGGTGGATTCAAGATACTGGTTGGAAGTTCGTCTAGGGACATTCGGTTAGAAGGAAGTTTTAAGCTGAAGAGAACGGTAGAAAAACCCGACTAGAGCTGATAGTGGAAAGCAATTACTTTCCACTATCAGTCATCCCTCCGTTTATTTCATCTTTCCTGCTTCAAGCGAAAGCTGAGTGCTTTGCGAGATGATCGTTTCAAGGTTGAGCCGGGCCTTTTCGGCTTCTTTCGGGTCGACAATCTTGGCATTTTGGAAGATCGGGCTTGCGACGAATGTGCTTAAAGAACTATTCAAATTGACGATAAGGTTTTTGACCACTTCGGCCGGTGCGCCCGACACTGGCACATATTCCAAGTCTTCTTTCTTGTCCTTACTTTTCTTTGGCCTGTCCGGGAAAAGGTTGGATCTGAGCCTGGTCGCGCGATCCTTCAGCTCTGTTGCCGAGTCGGCGATCTTCGGATAATCCATAGGATTCGACGTCTGGTAGGTATTAACAACTCCTTTGTCGAAAACGACCTGGATCTGCTCGAAATCCTCCTTGATCTGAGCAAAGTTCGCGGTGGCCGCCGGCTCAGCAGCCTTATCAGACTTATGCATTTCACGATCGATGCGTTCAAGCTCGATCGACCTCTCCTTTATGTTTGTCGAACCGGTATTCCTATCCCCCGCACCAGGAGGCGCCGGACTGGCTTGTCCAAGAACGACCGGGCATAGTGCAAGAATCAAAGCAAAAGGTGCCAAGAGTATTAACCTGTTCATTTATACCTTCCTTAAGACCGGCGAACGGCCATGAGATGTGTGGAACCAACATGATCATTATATACCGTTGGGATGATCAAATTCACCCCAAAACAATCGAATCCGCCGAAACCGACGGTATGCCCGGCAAGCTGTTCTTCTCTCGCGCAACCACTTTTTTTTGGATCAATTTTCTTTACCGCCAACCAGTGAAAGCTGCGAGCCCAAAAGGATAATCCGGTCGAGATCGGAATTAGCTCTTTCTGAATCCTTCGGATCTATCACTCCAGGATTTCGAAATATCGGATTGGTCACGAGGCTTCTGAGCGCATCATTGAGGTTGATGATCAGCTTCTTGACGATCTCCTGACGCCCTTTAGGATCGACCGAAATGGTATCGACCTTCTCATTCTTGGTTTTTTCGAAGAATAGATTAGCCTTGAGCCGCGATGCCCGCAGCCTGATCTCATCGGAGCCATCGGAAATGCGCAGGTAATCGATCGGGTTCGTTGATTTGTATGTCTTAACTACTCGGGAATCGAACACGAGCTGTATTTGCTCGAAATCCTTCTTGATCTCTGTAAAGTTAAATCTGCGATAAGCTTCGGGCTGCCCGTTTCCCTTGTCTCCAGCCCGTTTTACTCGTTCGAGCTCCATCGATCGCACTCTCGTACTATCAGCTTCAAGGCTTTTGGGCACTGTACCGGCATCAGGGTTCGGAAGCTGCGCTGGAACCGCCAGAAAGGATCCAAAAATGAAGGCGATAGTAATTGCCAGGAGCTTCTTAGTCATATGCTTTGCCCCCAAATCATCGTCAACAAAAGCCTATTCTAAGCGAATATTCGACTACTACTCTTACCAAAATTATATACCTTAATCGTCAATAGTCCATGCAAAATCCGTCGAAAATCCCATCAGTATTAACACTACTACTTTCCTTTCTGACTTGAGGTGATCTGCCAGTTTATAGCTCCTTTTGACGGATCTTTTTTCAACCTGTAACCGTCACGCTCAGAAACAAGCTCTATTGTCTGCGGTGCTATATCGGGCGAGGCGAAAAGGCCGCGAACCCCACTCTTCTTATCGGCGCTGAATACTCGCAGATCGATCGATCTCCAGTCGATCTCGGAAGTGCTCTGCGCCAGCTGGACATGCGGAAGAATGGTGCCGTCTCTAGCGAGGAGAACTATCGGGATCTGCCCGGCCGCAATGGCGTACCAACGTTCACCTTCGTAGACCTTTCCGGTTTGATAATCAATCCATTTACCGGGCGGCAAATAAACTTTCCGGCTGCTCGATTCCTCGAAGAGCGGGGCAACAAGCAGGTCCGAGCCGAACATGTATTCGTCCTCAATGAACCAGCTAGTCGGGTCCTTGGGAAACTCAAAGAACAGCGTCCGCAGCATCGGAAAGCCTTTTGCCGACGAGTCTTTTGCCTGCGCGTAGATGTAAGGCATCAGCGAGTAGCGAAGGTTGAGTGCGCGTCGAAAATCGTCGGTCAGAGCTTTGTCATACTCCCAAGGCTCGCGGGGAGGCGCACCGTGCGCTCGAACGTGTGACGTAAGTACGCCAAACGCCATCCAGCGGCGATAAAGATCCCGCGACGGGCGATCCACAAAACCACCTACATCGTGACTCCAATAGGTGAAGCCCGACAACCCGAAGGACAAGCCGCCGCGCAATTCTGCCGCCATTGCCGAATTCGTATTCTCGGCGTCGCCGCCCCAATGCAAGGGATATCGCTGGCTTCCAGCCCACGCGCTTCGCGCCCAGATGATCGAGTCGCCGGTCGTTTGTTTTGTGATGTCTGCAACGGCTTTGTTGTATCGCAGAGGATATAGATTGTGCTCGTAGAGGCCCAGCTTTCCGGAAAAATATTGTCCTGTGATAGGCGCACCTTCGCCAAAATCGACCTTGATGGCGCCGACTCCCATTTTCAGAAGACCGGCAAGTTTATCCTGGTACCATTTCACCGCCGTCGGATTGCTCATGTCGAGAACAGCGTCCTCGAAGGGCGCTGTGCCGTTTTCATTTTTCACCTCGTAACCCTTATCGACGATCTCCTTATATAGATCATTTTTCGGGGTGAAATAAGTGTATTGCCAGAGGCTCATGTGAAAGCCCTGGTTTTTTAGATCCGCGATCATCTTAGCCGGATCACGAAATCGCGAAGTGGAAAATTTATAGTTGCTCCGCCAATCGGTCTCAAACCAGCCAGTATCGAGATGAATGACGTCCGCCGGAATTTTGTGCTCGCGGAGTTTAGCAGCGACGTCGCGTACTTCGTCCTCAGACTTGTAGGTGATCCGGCTCATCCAGAATCCGAATGACCAAAGCGGCGGCACAGGACTCCGGCCCGTTAAGGCTGTGTATTCCGACAA
>Ga0163162_10008204_pt1 | contig 10192 bp, 7 predicted proteins | sample S55metaG_FD_115310 | JGI IMG/M metagenome (GOLD analysis project Ga0163162, IMG submission 115310) | Switchgrass rhizosphere microbial communities from Kellogg Biological Station, Michigan, USA - S5-5 metaG | ecosystem: Host-associated > Plants > Roots > Rhizosphere > Soil | place: USA: Michigan...
CGCTCGAAAAGCTGTTGATGCAGTTCGTCTTCGAGTTTGGCGATCTGCATGCTCAGTGCCGGCTGCACGATGTTCAATCGCTTGGCCGCGCGCGTGACGGAACCGTCCTCGAACAAAGCGATGAAGTATTGAATCTGCTTCAGGTCCATTTCGGTGGCTCGGTGGCATTGGCCCGAGTTCTAAGGGCATCAATAAGTCTAATGAAGCAGCGCGTTTTCATCATTGCATCGTAGGTGACCATTCTGCGCCAGGGCGCGTCATAGTGATATCTCAGCGCACCGGTGGTTGCATTGGGGCAAATACGGATATCACCGCGAATGATCGACGACATCAAAAAACAGTATTAGAAGTTATATCGCCATCTCGCTACCCTTCAATTCAGTAACAAGGAGACGAGACATGAATCAACGCGAAGCCGCAACGCACGGTGGCGAGACCCATACACCAGACAAACGGGACTTCGACATAGCCTCGCTGCGCGGCTGGTTGGCGCATCTTTCGGCTACCGGACGCGTGGCCACGATCGACAAGCCGGTATCGCTGAAACACGAGCTTGCGGCAATTGCAAAGCGGCTCGATGGCAAGCAGGCAGCGGTGTTCCTTGCTCCCGGAGATCATGCAATTCCCGTGGTCAGCGGTTTCATGTCGAAGCGCGCGTGGATTGCGGAAGCAATGGGCGTGGCCGAGAAAGACCTGCTGAAACGTTTTCGCGATGCCGCCGACAACCCGCTGCCATGGACCGAAATCGTCTCGCGCGAAGCTGCCTGTCAGCAGGTCGTACATACCGATGGCATCGACCTTCACGCGCTGCTGCCCATTCCCACGCATAGCGAACACGACAACGGTCCTTACATTACCGCGGGGCTGGTCATCGCGCGCAATCCGCGCACGGGTGTGCAGAACGTATCGATCAATCGCATTCAGGTTCACGCGCGCGACCGCATGGCGATCCTGTTGTTGCCGCGTCATCTTCATGCATTCCAGAAAGAGGCAGAAGCCGCGGGTGATGCCCTTGATGTTGCCGTGGCAATCGGCGTCGATCCACTCACCATGCTGGCGTCGCAAGCAATTTCACCCATCGATTTCGATGAACTCGAAATTGCCGGCGCGTTGCATGGCGCGCCCTTGCCAGTGGTGAAGTGCGTCACTAACCAGGTACGTGTGCCGGCCTTCGCGGAGATTGTGATCGAGGGACGTATCCTGCCGGACGTGCGCGAAGCGGAAGGCCCCTTCGGCGAATTCCCCAAGTACTACAGCGCGCAGGAAGCGCGTGAAGTGATTGAAGTGACGGCAGTGACGCATCGCAGGAACCCGATTTATCACACGATTGTTCCTGCCGAGATGGAGCACTTGCTGCTCGGCGCGATTCCGCGCGAGGCGACGCTGTTGTCGCATCTTCAGCGCAGTCATCCTGGTGTGACCGACGTGCATCTTTCGGTTGGCGGCGTATGCCGTTACCACCTCTGGGTGCAGTTTGCGAAGAAGCGCGAAGGCGAAGCGAAGAACGTGATCCTGTGCGCCTTCGGCGCGCATTACGACATCAAGCAAGTGGTGGTCGTGGATACGGACGTCGATATCTACGATCCCGCTGAAATTGAATGGGCGATTGCCACACGCTTTCAGGCCGACCGCGATCTCGTCCTGATTCCAGGCGCGCAAGGTTCGCCTCTGGACCCGTCGACAACCGTTGGCGAACCTGAAGATGCACCATCGCATCTGCAAGGCATCAGCACGAAAATGGGACTCGACGCCACGCGTCCGGTCGTTTATGCGGGTCACGTTTTTACCCGTGTGCGTATTCCGGGTCACGACGCGGTCGATCTGGAAACGCTCACGGCCGCAGATAACGCCGCGTTCGATACCTACTTGAGCCAATCATGACGAGCACGCAAAAGCTCCAGCGTATCGTCGTCGGCATATCCGGCGCGAGCGGCGCAATGATCGGCGTGCGGCTGCTTGAAGCGCTGCGCCGGATCGGCACGCATGAAACGCATCTGATCGTGTCGGCGTCGGGCGCGGTGACGGCTGCGCAGGAGCTGGGTATGGGGCGCAACGACCTCGACGGTCTTGCCGATGTGGTGCACAACGTTCGCGACGTGGGGGCATCGATTGCGAGCGGTTCGTTTGTCACGAGCGGGATGGTGATCGCGCCATGCTCGATGAAAACCCTTGCCGCCGTGGCAAATGGCCTCTCCGACAATCTGCTGACCCGCGCCGCAGACGTGATGCTCAAGGAGCGCCGCCGGCTTGTCCTCGTGGCGCGCGAAACGCCGCTCAATCTCGCGCATCTTCGCAACATGACACTTGCTACCGAAATGGGTGCGATCGTGATGCCACCCGTGCCCGCTTTCTATGCGCATCCGAAAACCATCGACGACGTGGTGAACCATACAGTAGGCCGTATTCTGGATCTATTCGGTGTCGAGCATCGCGAGATTGAAAAACGCTGGAACGGTCTTGCCGATGAATTCGGTTCGCGCGGTGACGCTGGAGCCGACGAATGAATCAGCGTGAACAGGCTGGCATTGCTGCAATCAACGCGCACGCGTCGGACGTCGTGGAGGGAGCGCATGACACGCGGCCGAAGCGCCATGTCGGGCAGTCAGTCGAACGTTTCGAAGATCCCGCAATCCTCACAGGCCGTGGCCGTTATGGCGACGACATAGGCACCAAGCCCGGTACGTTGCACGCGGCGGTTCTTCGCTCCCCGCACGCGCATGCCGAACTGGTTTCGCTTGACACGAGCAACGCGGTGAGTGCTGAAGGCGTGCGCGCAGTGTTGACGCGCGACGACCTTCGAGCGTGGTCGCGACCGTTCGTGGTCGGCGTCAAATCAAAGATGGAGCAATGGTCGCTCGCGATGGACCGTGTGCGTTATGTGGGTGAACCGGTGGCGGTCGTGATGGCCGAATCGCGGGCGCTCGCCGAAGATGCGCTCGATCTGATAAAGGTGGAATATCGGACGCTTGATCCGGTGACATCCATTGAAGGTGCATTGAAGGACGATGCGTGCGTGCTGCATCCGAGCGTAGAAACCAACGTGATCAGCGACCGCAGTTTCCGTTATGGCGAGCCCGAAACTGCCTTCAATAACGCGCCGCATCGCGTGAAGATCGACGCGCATTATCCGCGCAACACGTGTGCGCCGATCGAATGCGGCTTAGTGATTGCCGAGTATCTTTCCGGCGATGAAGGCTACGACGTCACGTCGAATTTCATGGGCCCGTTCTCGCTGCATGCCGTCATGGCGCTCGCGCTGAACGTGCCGGCAAACCGGCTTCGCCATAAAGCGCCGCGCGATTCGGGCGGCAGCTTCGGCGTCAAGCAGGCCGTGTTTCCGTATGTGGTGCTGATGTGCCTCGCATCGCGCAAGGCGAACGCGCCGGTGAAGTATGTCGAGGACCGGCTCGAACATCTGAGCGCGGCGACATCGGCCACCGCACGCTTTACGACGCTCGAAGCCGCGGTCGAAAACGATGGCCGGATCACCGCGCTGAACTACGATCAGGTTGAGGACTGCGGCGGTTACCTGCGCGCGCCGGAACCTGCCACGTTCTATCGGATGCACGGCTGCTTGACAGGTGCCTATGACATTCCGAACCTGCTCGTGCGCAACCGGGTTGTGTTGACAAACAAGACGCCTACGGGCCTTGTACGTGGCTTTGGCGGGCCGCAGGTTTACTTTGCGCTCGAGCGGTTGATGCAACGCATCGCGATCGAGTTGAATCTCGACCTGCTCGATGTGTATCGCCGCAATTTCGTTCCCGCCGATGCATTCCCGTATCGCGCGGCGGCGGGTGCGTTGCTCGATTCGGGCAACTATCAGGAAGCGTTGAGACGTTCGATTGCCGAAGGCGGCTACGAAGAACTGAAGACGCGCCGCGATACCGCGCGCAGCGAAGGACGTTTGTACGGAATCGGCTTCGCTGCGATCGTCGAGCCTTCGGTATCGAACATGGGTTACATCACGACCGTGATGCCCGTCGACGCACGTAAGAAAGCCGGTCCGAAAAGCGGCGCGATTGCGAGCGCAACGGTCAGCGTGGACTTGCTGGGCGGCGTGGTCGTGACAATCGCATCCACGCCGGCGGGGCAGGGACATATGACGGTGTGCGCGCAAGTAGTGGCCGACGCGCTTGGTCTGTCGCCGCATGAAATCGTGGTGAACGTGGAGTTCGATACCCACAAGGACGCGTGGTCGGTCGCGGCCGGAAACTATTCGAGCCGCTTCGCCGGCGCGGTCGCGGGCACGGTGCATCTCGCGGCCGTCAAGGTACGGGACAAGCTCGCGCGCATTGTCTCGTCGCAACTGAAATGCAAGCCCGAGGATATCCGTTTCGAAGGCGGACGAATCTATCGAGATGGCGATGAAGACCATGCCATGCCCTTTGGTCGCGTGGCGAGCAATGCGCCTCACTGGGCGCCCGCGTTGCTGCCTGCAGGCGAAGAGCCGGGCTTGCGCGAGACGGTGTTCTGGACCCCGCCGAACATGGATGCGCCGGACGAACAGGATCGCATCAATACATCGGCGGCCTATGGTTTTGCGTTCGATATGTGTGGCGTGGAGGTGGATCGCGCAACGGGGTGGGTGCGTATCGACCGTTATGTAACCACGCACGATGCCGGCACGTTGCTAAATCCCGCACTCGCCGACGGTCAGATTCGCGGCGCGTTTGCGCAAGGACTCGGCGCGGCGTTGATGGAAGAGTTTCGCTACGGTTCGGACGGCAGTTTTCAGTCGGGAACGTTGGCCGACTACTTGATGCCGACCACCTGCGAAGTGCCCGATCCGATCATCGTGCATCTGGAAACGCCGTCGCCATTCACGCCGCTTGGCGCGAAGGGGTTGGGCGAAGGCAACAACATGAGCACGCCCCCGTGCGTGGCGAATGCGGTTGCGGACGCACTTGGTGTCGATGACATTCGCCTGCCGCTGACGCCGTCGAAGGTGATGGGGCTGATTGGTATCGATGACCCTGAGCCATCGCGGCCCGAGTTCCGCGAAGCGCAGCAAAAGAAGCCGGCATTGCCGGGCGCCAAGGCGCTGACCGCGCAGGGCAGCGTGGATCTGCCGGCAACGCCCGAGGCCATCTTCGCGGTGCTGCTCGACCCGACGGCGCTCGCCAAGGTGATCCCGGGGTGCCACGCGCTCGAAGCCAAGGGCGAGAACACATATCGTGCGGATGTGACTGTTGGCGTCGGCATGATCAAGGCGCGCTTTGAAGCAGAGATCGGACTGTCCGATCTCGATCCACCGCATCGTTTGCGGCTCGCCGGCGCGGGGATGTCATCGCTTGGCAGTGCACGGGGTAATGGCCTTGTGGAGCTAACGCCTATCGATACAGGCACGCGCCTGACCTACGACTACGAGGCGCAAGTCTCGGGCAAGGTCGCGGCGGTCGGCGGCCGGATGCTCGAAGGCGCGGCGAAGGTCGTGTTGCGGCAACTGTTCGAATCGCTGGGGCGGCAGGCTGCGGGGAAACCTGTAAAGGCCAATAGCGGCTCGTGGCTTGGACGCCTCCTCGGCCGTTTCAGGAGGCGCTCATGAAACCTGCACCATTCGATTATCTGCGCGCTGCGACTGCACATGAAGCGCTCGATGCCCTCGCGCATTCCGGCGAAGACGCGCGCATCCTGGCTGGCGGCCAGTCGTTGATGGCCGTGCTCAACATGCGACTTGCGCAGCCGCGTGTGTTGATCGATATCTCGCGCACGGCCGATCTGGAAGCGGTGCGTATCGAAAGGGACCATCTGGTCGTCGGCGCGGCGGCGACGCAAGGCAGCGTGGAATGGCGCGCATCGTTACGCGATGAAGTGCCGCTGCTCGCGCTCGCCTTTCCGAATATCTCCCACTTCCAGATCCGCAATCGCGGCACGGTTTGCGGTTCGATCGCCCACGCCGATCCAAGCGCGGAGTTGCCGCTCGTGCTCTCGCTGCTTGGCGGCGACGTGATGCTGCGATCGAAAAAACGCAAACGCACGCTGAAAGCAGACGACTTCTTTCAAGGCATGTTGATGACGGCGCGCGAACCCGACGAACTCATCGAAGCCGTCCGTTTCCCGCTGAAAAAGGCAGGCGAACGATACGGCTTCACGGAATTCTCTGCACGGCATGGCGATTTCGCGATGGTAGCGTGCGCCGCGATCGTCACCGATACATCCATCCGCATAGCGGTTGGCGGTGTTGCCGACAGACCCGTGGTCGAACACTGGCCGCATCTGAAAGGCGATGACTTGCGCGGCGCGCTGAATGACCTGAGCTGGAAGTTGAATGCGCAGGACGACGCCCATGTCAGCGCTACGTATAGACGCCATCTTGTGCGGCAACTTGGATGGCGCGTAATCGAGGAGGCGAAGTGAGCAACACATCATCAATCAAGCTGGATCGCGGCGAACGCCGGAAGATCATGCTGACGCTCAACGGACGCGAACGCACCGGGTATTGCGAATCGCGCGACCTGCTGTCGGACTTCGTGCGGCACGAGCTGGGCGCAACTGGAACGCACGTGGGCTGCGAGCACGGCGTATGCGGCGCATGCACCGTGCATGTGGATGGCATCGCGGCGCGGTCATGTCTGATGCTTGCGGTGCAAGTCGAAGGCCGCCGCGTGGATACCGTCGAAGGTCTCGCGCCGGACCAGACGCTTGGGGACTTACAGCAAGCTTTTCAGCGCCATCACGCATTGCAGTGCGGTTTTTGCACGGCGGGCATCTTGATGTCGTGTGCGGACTATCTCAAACGCGTGCCGGAACCCACCGAGACTGATGTCCGCGAAATGCTTTCCGGCCATCTGTGCCGATGTACGGGCTATACGCCCATTGTTGCCGCCGTCCTTGACGTTGCCGCCAGTCGAAATAGAAAGGAGCCGGAACATGCTTGATCTCGGCCGAACCTTTTTGCAGAGCGTCGAGCGAAGCCCGGACACGCTTGCACTCGTGGATGGCGACGTACGGCTGACCTATGCGCAGTGGTACGAAATCATTCTCCGCGTTGCTGCCGGATTGCGCGATGTGGGCGTTCAGCCCGGCGATCGCCTGCTCGTGGTGCTGCAAAACCGCTGGGAAATGGCGACGCTGCATTGGGCTTGCCAGTTTTCAGGCATCGTCATGACGCCGTTGAACTGGCGCGCGAAGCCGGACGAACTCGACTATTGCGTAACCGATTCCGGTGCGAAGGCAATCGTGTTCGAACCCGTTTCCGCAGACGCCGTCGAAGGCAGTGAAGCCGCGCAGAAGATCCCATGCATTGCACTGGACGACGCACGCGGCACGCTTTCGTTCACAACGCTCCTGGACGCGTACACTGCGAACACCACGACCGAAGCCACCGCTGACGATGTCTCGCTGATCCTCTATACGTCGGGCACAACCGGCAAGGCAAAGGGCGTGCCGCGACGTCATCGTCACGAGCGTGCCGCAGCGCTCGCACACGTTGCGCAAAACCTGTATCGATACAACGAGCGCACGCTCGGCGTCATGCCGCTCTATCACACCATGGGCGTGCGTTCATTGCTCGCCATGGCGCTTGTTGACGGGCTGTTCGTTTGCGTGCGCCGCTGGAACGCGGCACAGGCGCTTGCATCGATCAATGAATTCAGACTGACGTGCCTGTATCTCGTGCCGACGCTCTATCACGATCTGCTCGCAGCTCCGGGTTTTGCAGACGCAACAACACGCTCGGTCACGAAGCTGGGTTTTGCCGGCGCCCCGATGAGTGACGGCTTGTTGAAGCGTCTCTCCGCCGCATTCAAACCAGAGCTTTTCGTGAACCACTACGGTTCGTCCGAGGTGTACACATTCAGCATCGATCAAGACGCGATGCGCAAACCGGGCAGTGCGGGGCGCGCCGGAATCAATACGCGGCTGCGTGTGGTCAAGCTCGATGCCTCCACGCCAACGGACTTTGCAGCGGTGAACGAGGAAGGTCAGATCATCGCGGACCTGCTTGGCGACGAAGCCTTCGAGGGCTACTGGAACCGCCCGGACGCGAATGCGAAATCCTTGCGCGACGGCTGGTACTTCACCGGCGACACCGGTTTCTTCGATAAGGACGGCGACCTCTTCGTGAGCGGCCGCGTTGACGACATGATCATCAGCGGCGGCGAAAACATCTCGCCGGTGGACATCGAATCTGTCTTGTCTTTGCATCCTGCCGTGGATGAAGTTGCGGTCGCCGGCGTCAAGGACGAGCGCTGGGGCCAGCGCGTGGTGGCCTTCATCAAGCGCCGCGATTTCGTTGATTCCGCGATCCTCGACGCTTGGTGCCGCGAGTCTGACCTCGTGAATTTCAAGCGGCCGCGTGACTATGTTTTCGTCGACGACATTCCAAAATCTCCCGTCGGCAAGATCCTGCGCCGCAAGCTTTCGGCCGGTGAATACGACGTCGATACCTCGATCAACCCCATAGAAACAACGAAGGAGTAAGCAATGACCGAACTGACCCATCGTGGCCAGACGCTGCTGCTGGATCTGGACGGCTTCTCGATTGAAGTCGATGCACAACGCGAGCGCGCCGACATCATCTTGCATCGACCACCGTTGAACGTTATCTCCATGCACGCGCGTGACCAGTTGCGCGCGGCCTTCGAAGCGCTCGATGAAGACGACCGCGTTCGCGTGATCGTCGTGCGCGCCAACGGCGAGCATTTTTCCAGCGGCGGCGACATCAAGGGCTTTCTTGAAGCATCGCCGGAACATGTTTCGAAACTTGCCTGGAACATTGCGGCCCCCGCGCGCTGTTCCAAGCCGGTGATCGCGGCGAACCGCGGCTTTTGTTTTGGGGTGGGCTTCGAGTTGTCGCTTGCGTGCGACTTTCGGATTGCGACGGACACCACGTTCTACGCGCTGCCTGAACAGAAGCTCGGCCAGATTCCGGGCTCGGGCGGCTCGGCTCGCTTGCAGCAAATGGTGGGCGTGGGCAGGACCAAGGACATCGTGATGCGCTCGCGCCGCATTCCGGGCAAGCAGGCTTATGAATGGGGCATTGCAGTGGAATGTGTGGCCGACGCGCAGCTCGAAGCCGCGACCGATTCCCTGGTTGATGAACTGCGCGCGTTTTCGCCTTTGGCGCAGCGCACGGCGAAGAAGCTGCTCAACGACACCGAAGATGCACCGTTGTCTATTGCCATCGAACTCGAAGGGCATAGCTATAGCCGGCTGCGTACATCGGATGATTTCCGCGAAGGCGTCGAAGCATTTCACGGCAAACGCAAACCGGTATTTCGCGGCAGCTGAATCCAAACGATAGGGGAGTCATGGCATGGAGGCGTTCGACTACGTGATCGTGGGCGGCGGATCGGCGGGATGCGTGTTGGCGCATCGGCTTTCGGCCGTGCCGTCGCTACGCGTCGCGTTGATCGAAGCAGGCGCGGATACGCCGCCGGACAACGTGCCCGAAGCCATCCTCGACAGCTATCCCATGCCCGTGTTTTGCGGCGATACCTATATCTGGCCAGGATTGAAAGCACGGGCGACAAGGCAGGCCGCTGAACGTATCTACGAGCAAGGCCGTGTGATGGGCGGCGGCTCGAGCATCAACGTGCAATCGGCGAATCGTGGTCTGCCGCGCGACTACGATGAGTGGGCCGCAAGCGGTGCCACGGGTTGGTCGTGGGACGATGTGTTGCCATACTTTCGCAAGCTGGAACGCGACGCAAATTTTCCCGGTGACCCGCTGCACGGCAAGGACGGCCCCATTGCGATCCGCCGCATCATGTCCGGTGAGTGGCCGCCGTTTTGCCACGCGTTCGCGAAGGGTTTGAAGAGCAATGGATTCGCAACGCTGCAAGACCAGAACGCGGAATTCGGTGACGGCTTCTTTCCCGGTGCGTTCTCTAACTTCAACGACCGCCGCGTAACCACCGCGACGGCTTACCTCGACGCCACCACACGCAAGCGGCCGAACCTCTCGATATTCGCGAACCTGCGCGTTAAACGCATCGTGATGAATGGTGTTACGGCTCAAGGCGTGGTCGCGGTTGCATCGAACGGCGAAAAAATCAGATTCGATGCACGTGAGGTGATCGTGGCGGCGGGCGCTTTGCAGTCTCCCGCCATGTTATTGCGTACGGGCATCGGCGATTCGAAAGACCTCGATGCCCTCGGCATTCGTTGTGCGATCGATTTGCCCGGCGTTGGAAGGAACCTTCAGGACCATCCGTCGCTGACGTTTTGCCACTTCCTCGAACCGCGC
>Ga0163162_10008205_pt1 | contig 10191 bp, 3 predicted proteins | sample S55metaG_FD_115310 | JGI IMG/M metagenome (GOLD analysis project Ga0163162, IMG submission 115310) | Switchgrass rhizosphere microbial communities from Kellogg Biological Station, Michigan, USA - S5-5 metaG | ecosystem: Host-associated > Plants > Roots > Rhizosphere > Soil | place: USA: Michigan...
CGTGGCAAAACAATGGATGCTCAGTTGATGGAAAAGAGGGTGGAAAGCGATATATGGTATATGGAAAACTGGTCGCTTATGCTGGATGTAAAGATAGTTTTTCTGACTATCGTAAATGTATTTAGGGGCGACGGTGCTTATTAAATTTTAAATCTTCGTAACGAACAATTAGAAAAGAATAATTTCACTCATCAAAAAAAGGGTAGGGACATATATTGCCCTTACCCTTTTTATTATTTACAGTTTCTGCAGATTTTTTAATTTACTTTTAAGATAAAATAACCGGTTTTTCTTCTTGTTTGTCCATTTAATGTATATTCTATCATATAGAAATACGTCCCCGGCTGTTGCAGATGTCCGGTAATATTAGAGTGGCCGTCGAAACTTTTAGTTGTATTGTTATATCCTTTTATGTTATAAATTGTTTCGCCGTTAAGGTTCATAATTGCAACCCTGTTGGTTGGATAATTGTCAATACCTTCAATAAGCAGAAAATCATTTACTCCGTCTCCATTTGGTGATACAGCCTGGTGAACCAATAGTTGATCACCTTCAGCATCCTGGATATTTACCAGTTGATTTACATTGGGTGCTGGGGCATAGTTTGCATTACCAGGTTGGGTCGCCGTTAGAAAAACGCTCCCCAATTGGATAGCATTCAAAGTTGACGCTTTAACGCTCATTATAGTTGAATCCGAAGACTTATAAATAATGGGCAATCCTGCGCTGGATGTGGCCTCCTTAAGCGTATAAGATGTTCCCCGTTGCTGAACGGGAACACTGCTAAAAGAAATTGTTTGTTTTGCCTTATTAACTACCAGCGTTTGCGTTTCAACCGGTATATTGTTGTAATTTTTGTCAGGAGCTAATGTTGCTGTTATAGTTGCGGTTCCAGCTCCAATGATGTGAATTTTTCCATTAATAATGCTGATGACATTTGGATCGGAGTTGGTGTAGATTACCTGCTCAGAAGTGCTGGCTACCGCCCCCGCATCAAAATCTGGGTCGCCGTATGTTTTCTGCCCGAGATCGTTAAACGTAATAAAACGTGTACTATCGGCACTTGTAGGTTCAAGCCTTTTAACTTTTAGGATATATGTTTTTGTGGTAATCCCATCAAGAGCCGTTACCACGGTTGTTATGGTATTATTTCCTACGGTTAGATCAATAGGGGTAGAAGGTGTTCCGCTGCTAACCGAAATGCCGTTGACGGTTATGGTGGCGCCATCAACATTTGTAACAGGAGTGACGTTCATCGCTGCAATTAAATTATCAACTGACGAGCTGTAGTTAAGGGTATCCGGGTTGAAATTCGGACTCAGAACAATATTGCCTGTGCTAATTGATGAGGTACCACCTGATGACGGCGTAGCAGCATTTAAAGGATAAGTTGCTGCATCTATAGCTACTATCGGGCCTGATACTCCGCTGGTCCCACTACTGCTGGCGGGCGCTAACGACGCTAAACTTGCGTCGGCTGATGATGCAGATGTTTGGCGCGTAACAGTTACTGTATAGTTTCTGATGGTTGATCCGTCCTGTGCTGTTACCGCTACCGTTATGAAATTATTGCCGGTATTCAATGCTATTGGCCCTGAAGCCGTTCCGCTGGGTAGGGTTGTTCCATTTACCGTTAATGTTGCATTAACATCGGCAGTAGTCGGCGTTAATGTAACTGTAGCTATGGCATTATTAACCGAAGCAGTGTAGGTAAAATGATCCTTGGTAAAATTAGGGGCAATTGTGCCATTGCCTAGCGTCATGCTTGCCAGGAACGCATTTGACGAAGGTGCAAGCCGGGTTAATGTCACCGTATAGGTTTTAACCGTAGTGCCATTCTCAGCAGTTACTACAGTTTTAATTACATTTTTACCAACATTCAGCGCAATTGACCCGGAACTGCTTCCGCTGGCAACAGCATGTCCATTTATGGCCACCTTCGCTCCCGGATCACTTGTTACCGGAGTCAGGTTTACAATTGTTGTTGTGTAGCCAACACTTTCTGTATAGCTGGTTATCCCGCTTGAAAAAGTTTGGTTTAACGGACCACCGCTGCTTGTAAGATTGGCAAGGGCTGCATTAGAAGATGCCGCCTGCCGCGTAATGGTGATTGAATAAGTTTTTATTGTTACGCCATCCTGAGCTGTTACCACTGCTTTAACAACGTTTTTACCCACCTTTAAAGCTATTGTTGACGATTGGCTTCCACTAATAACCTTTATTCCATTTACCACTATTTTTGCGGTTGGATCACTGGCGGTTGGCGTCAGGCTGATGGCTGCGCTGCTGTAGGCAACGCTTTCTGTGTAGCCGGTTATCCCGCTTAAAAAGGCTTGGTCTAATGTACCGGCGTTTGGTGCGAGGTCCGCCAGGTTTGCATTTGCAGATGCCGGCTGCCTGAACACATTTATCTTATAGGCTTTAGTGGTTATGCCATCCTGGGCAGTTACTAAAATGTTAATTGTATTAATACCTGCGTTCAACGGAATTGGTAATGACGCAGCGCCACTAACAGTGGTTTTTCCATTTATCGTTACCTTCGCGTTAGGGAAGTTACTGGTTGCTGTTATTTTTATAGCAGTATGAAGAAAAGGAACATTGGCCGAATAGTTAATTCTTGTGTTTGAAAAAGCCTGATTCAGTGAATCGCCAACAATTGTTAAATCAGCCAGTGTTGCATCTGCGGAAGGCAAACGTGTTGTTTTAATGATATAGGTATCTGTGGTGATGCCATTTTGGGCTGTTACCGCTATTGATATCGTATTAACGCCGACGTTTAAAGGCAAGCCGGCAGATTGCGAGCCGGATGTAAGCGGCGTTCCGTTTACCGTTAATGTGGCGTTGCTTTCGTTAGTAGTTGGGGTTACGGTGATGGTTGTTATATTGTTGCTTACCGTAGTTGAATAACCATTAACTATCCTTGAAAAAGCCGGGTTCAAGGTACCGCTGCTGATAACAAGATTCGCCAGAGTCGCATCTGCAGAAGGTGCACGAATTACAGTTATGGTATAACTTTCGGTCGTAACTCCGTCCTGTGCCGTTACTGTAGTTGTTATTGTATTTGTGCCTACAGCCAGGGGCAAACTAGCAGACTGCGAGCCAGATGCGGCTGCCGCCCCGTTTATTGTTATCGTAGCCTTACTGTCATTCGAAACAGGCAGAACAGTAACTGAAGCAGTCGCGTTTTTTACGTTCGCTGTATAGTTTAACGTAGTGCCGGTAAAAGGCTGACTAAGTACGCCGCTGCTGAGCTTAAGGCTGGCTAAAGACGCATCGTTTGAAGGCGCGCGAATTACAGTAACATTATAAGTGTTTGTTGTTGTACCATCTTGCGCGGTTAAAACAACGGCAATAGTATTTATGCCAATATTTAATGGTAAAGCTGTTGACGTTGCTCCGGATATTACGGCGTTACCATTTACCATGATTTTTGCTGTTGGATCATTAGCAATGGGCGTTATCGCTATGGAAGAGGTAGTATAGCTAACGCTATCGGTATAGCTAGTCGTCCCAGCAGCAAACATCGGTGATAATGCGCCGCTGTTAACACTAAGACCGGCGAGCGTAGCATCTGTTGAGGGCGCGCGGAATACTGTTACGGTATAAGTATTTGTTGTTGTACCATCCTGTGCAGTTACAACAGCAGCTATTGTGTTGGCGCCTACTGTAAGAGCAACGTTTGAAGATGCGCCGGGGTTAACCGCCACACCATTGACTGTTACCGTAGCGGTACTATCACTCACAGCAGGTGTTATGGTAACCGAGGTAGAGGCGTTACTTACATTGGTTGTATAACTGTTTGTTCCGGTTGCAAACGCCGGTGTTAAAAGTCCGTTGTTCAATGTAAGATTATTGAGATTTGCATTGTCGGAAGCAGCCCGTGTAATTATCACCGTATATGCTTTAGTTGTAACTCCATCCTGAGCTGTAACAACGGTTGATATCGTATTTTTACCCACTGCCAAAGGTAAACTGGCCGAGGATGAGCCTGTTGAAATATTAACACCGTTTAAAGTTACGGTTGCTGTGCTGTCGCTAGCCACGGGTGTTACAACAATTGAAGAGGTTGCATTGCCGGTACTTACAGTATAGTTAGTAGTACCTGGTGCGAAAGCCGGGGTTAAAGCGCCATTGTTAATACTTAAATTGGCAAGCGTTGCATTTGAAGACGCCGCGCGTGTTACCGTTGTTACATAGGTATTAGTCGTTATTCCGTCTTGTGCCGTAACAACGGTAGTTATGGTGTTAACGCCGACATTTAAGGGAATATTTATTGAAGACGAGCCCGGTGTAAGAATGGTTCCGTTTACCGCTACAGTTGCCCCAGGGCCACTTGCAGTAGGCGTAATTGTTACAGAAGCCGTCGAGTTGCCAACAGATGATGAATAACCGGTTGTTCCGGTGGTAAATGGTTGGTTTAAAGTACCGCCGGTAATGGCAAGGTTTGACAGAGCCGCGTCCGATGAAGCAGCGCGTGTTATAGTTACAGTATAGTTGTTGACGGTCACGCCATCTTGCGCAGTAACTGCAACAGTAACCAAATTAGCGCCCACATTTAATGGAAGTTGTGTGGATGTTGAGCCACCCGATAGCGCTGTGCCGTTTATGGTTGCAGTTGCTGTGCTGTCACTTACAATGGCCCCTAATGTTATCGAAGTAGTAGCGTTCGCCACAGCTGCAGTATAGTCGGCAATTCCTGGTGCAAAGGCTGGTGTTAGCGAGCCGTTGTTTATTGTTAAGTTGGCAAGAGCAGCATTTGATGAAGCAGCTCGGGTTACTACTGTGGTATAAGTGTTGATTGTGACGCCGTCCTGCGCGGTAACTACGGTTGTGATTGTGTTTACACCTACGTTTAAAGGTAGGTTAGCAGAGGACGCACCAAAAGGTACTGTCACGCCGTTTACAGTTACTGTTTCAGTTGTATCACTTACAGATGGGGCGAAACTAATTGAGCTGATGCCATTGGCAACATTTGCGGTGTAATTATTTGTTCCCTGTGCAAAGCCCGGTGTTAGCGAGCCGTTGTTTATTGTTAAGTTGGCAAGGCCAGCATTTGACGAAGCAGCTCGGGTTACTGCTGTGGTATAAGTATTGGTTGTGACGCCGTCCTGTGCAGTAACTACAGTTGTGATTGTGTTTACACCTACGTTTAAAGGCAGGTTAACAGAGGACGCACCGAAAGCTACTGCCACGCCGTTTACAGTTACTGTTGCAGTTGTATCACTTACCGATGGGGTGAAGCTAATTGAGCTGATGCCATTGGCAACATTTGCGGTGTAATTATTTGTTCCCTGTACAAAGCCCGGTGTTAGCGATCCGTTGTTTATTGTTAAGTTGGCAAGGCCGGCATTTGATGAAGCGGCGCGGGTTACGGTTGTTGTATAAGTGTTGGTTGTGACGCCGTCCTGTGCAGTAACTACCGTAGTGATTGTATTAACGCCCACATTTAAAGGTAAGTTAACGGATGAAGCACCAGAAGGCACTGCCACGCCGTTTACAGTTACTGTCGAAGTCGTGTCGGTTACAGCAGGAGTAATGGAAACCGAGGTTACTGCATTGCTTGCATTTGCTGTATAGCTGTTGACTGCCGGTGCAAATGCCGGACTTAAACTAACCCCGCTTACCGCAAGATTTGAAAGTGTAGCAATAGATGAAGGCGGTGCCTGGCGTGTAATGATTAATGTATACGATTGGCTTGTACTTCCATCCTGCGCAGTAACTACGGTTGTTATCGTGTTAGCCCCTGTACTCAAAGGTATATTTGCCGATGAAGAGCCTTTAGGCACTGGCACACCATTTACGGTCACCGTAGCGGTTGTATCAGTTACTAATGGATTAATTGTAACCGAACTTGTCGCGTAGCCGGTACTTGCTGAATAATTGCTGGTACCTGGCGCGAAAACCGGGCTTAAATTAACGCCGCTTGCAGTTAGATTTGAAAGGGTAGCCACTGCTGAAATTACAGCAGCGGGAGCCAATCCCTGTTTTGTAACCGTTAGGGTGTACGACTGGGAGGTAACCCCATCCTGGGCAGTAACGGTTGCAGTAATTGTGTTAGCGCCCGCAGCCAAAGCAATAGGAGCAGATGGTGTCCCGTTAGAAGCAGCTACGCCATTTATGGTTATGATAGCATTTGGATCGCTTAATGTCGGCGTTATTGTTATAGCCGATGTAAGGTTGTTTACAGAAGTATTGTAACTAAACACAGCAGGGTCAAACACCGGTGTTATTATGCTGCCGCTGGTAGTTAACGAAGCTAAATTTGCATTGGTGGCCGGAAGGGTTGTAAAGGAAAGTATACTTCCTGCTGTTGTTCCAAATGAATTGGTGGCCGTTACCCTGTAATAGTAGGTAGTAAATGGCGTAAGCCCGGTTAGTAGTAATGTTGAATTGCTGCTGGCCCCGGCATTTAAACTACTGTTTGTAGCAGCTGCGGTAGTTGTTGCGTTTACCAGGGCCGGATCGGTACCATAAACGAAGCTAACCAGTGTCGACGCCAGGTTGGCGTTGGTAAAACCGTTAAGGGTAGCAGTAGTGCCTGTAATAGCAGAAGCTGCCATGGTGCTGTCTGATGGAGCCTTTGTCGACGGTCCGATGGTAATAGTAAGTGGCGTGCTGTTGGAGCCGCCTGTATTGTATGCGGTAATAGTATACGTAGTTATCGGGGTCGCAGCAGTCGGCGTACCAGCTATTTGTCCTGAAGAAGTGTCAAAAGTCAATCCAGCAGGCAGGGGTGTGTCAATTGAATAGCTTGATGGTATTGATTTTAGTAAAGTATTTGAACCAAAGTCAGCCACAAGTAAATTGCCCGAAGAATCGAATGCTGCTTGCCGTGGAGCGCTTAACCCAGCCGAAAGAATAGTCGTAATTGTGCCCGCGGGGTTAATTCTTTTAATAGCATTATTGCCATAATCGGCAACATAGATATTGCCGAATGTGTCTTTATTTAAATGCCGGGGCCCGTTGAATCCTGTCGCAAAAATTGTCTTTGTTAAAGTACCTGCCGCAACCTTTATTATATCACCAGGAGCTTGCTCGCTTACATACATATTTCCAGCCGCATCGATGGCAACCCCATAAGGCTTGTTAAAACCTGTAAGATAAGGCACTGGCACTGTTGTGCCAACCGGAATCTCAAGAATGTCGCCTGATAAATAATTGGCAACATATGCATTATTTGAAGCGTCGAACGCTATTCCGTATGGGTCGCTGAAACCGGTAATGGTTGCCAGTAGCGTTCCAGATGCATCATATTTTAAAACACTGTTATCTGTAAATTGCGATACATATATATTTCCAAGGCCGTCCAGCGCGATTTCCGAAGCCTGCGGGCTACCGGTATTCACAGTAAAGATAACCGTTCCGCCGGGGCTGAACTTGGCTAAGTCGCCATTGGTATTGTTGGTGGTGTAAACATTATTTGATCCATCGATTGCTATACTGAATGGGGTAGGGTAAGAGGTGAAAAGCACTGGAGTGCCATAATTAGCCGGAAAAACTGCGCCTCCAGAACTTGTCGGCAACAGCGGCGATATGGCCGACCCTACCGTGAAAACTTGTGGAGTGGTATAAGAAATTGCCGGCGCATTTTGCGCCTTAACAGTGTTGTTATTTGTTATTATCGCGATAAGAACAAAAAGGTTCAGTAAAAAGGACTTTCTCAAAACATTCAAATTAATTAGCCTCGGAATTAATACATTGCCCCTTTTACGCGCAAAAAGTACGATGGTTGTATTAAAATTAAAAAAGTGACGATGATTATATTCTAATTTTATTTGTTCTTTCAATAAAAGTGCCTCTGGATTATTGAACCGCACATTATTGAAAATATATCGCTCAAAAAAAAATTTAAAGGGGGATCCTAAAAGGGGAATACTGGTGTTTAATTAAGTTAATTAACCCAGTAGAAAATATTTTCATTTAAATTATTAAAAAATCACTTTCACGCACTTTTTTTTCCTTTGGCGTCTTTTGATTTTTTTAAGTTGAGCTCATTGTCAGGCCTTATCCAACAGGCAATTTTATTGCTTTTTGCTTTTTACTTGCCTCGGCCTTTACAAATCCAATTATATTTTAGTATTATTACTTAAAATTTGCATTGTGAAAAAATTCTACTATCCAATCTTATTTTTCCTGGTGCTTTGCTTCTCGTCATGTGTCGACATTGTAGAACGTTACGATTTTAAGCCGGATGGCTCCTGCAATGTTGTATATGACTTTGATATGGGCCACGCAGTATCAGTGCTTATGAACCTGATGACCGATTCGGTTAAAGAAACGCCCCAATTTGGTATGGTAAAAGATACCACGCTGAATTTTTATACTGCTTTGCCCGACAGTGCTCAGCAACGAATGAACCCGGAGGAAACCAATATGGCTAAGAGCAGCAATCTGTCGATAAAAATGGACCTTAAAAAAAGCATAATGAAGGTTAGCGTAAGCCACCTTGCAAAAAATTCGGCTGATCTGGCTTATTATTTAAAACATCTTTCAAAGATATCGATGAACAGTCAGTTAAATTCGGTCGCGAAAACTGATAAGAGAGCCAGCGGTTTTGATGCACAGCAATTGGTTGCCGGCGAAGATTATTATTCCTACGAAATAACGTCTCATAAATTTTACAGAATTATTGACAAGGCAAAATTCAACGCATTTTTAAAGAAAACCCAATCTACTTTAGCCATGGCTAAAGCCATGCTGATAGATATGCCTTACAAACTGGTTTTGAATTTTGCGAAGCCGGTGAAAAAAGTAAATAACCCCAAGGCGATAGTATCAGCCAACAGGAAAACGGTCATCCTGGAAACTAATATGGATGATGTGATCAAAAATCCATCATTGATGAATTTAAAGATCGATTTTTGAGTGTTTCAGTCTTCACCTGAACAGCAAACTCAATTTTCGTAATACAGTAATTACCTGTTACTTGTAAACTTCTTTATTAGCGGAAGCCAGCGTATTCTTCAACAATCCGATAATTGTCATTAGGCCAACGCCGCCTGGTACAGGGGTTATCCATGAAGCTTTTGGCGCAACATTTTCGAAGTCAACGTCGCCGTAGAGCTTAAAGCCCGATTTGGTTAAGGCGCTGATTTCGCGGTTCATGCCTACATCTACCACCACCACGCCATCTTTCACCATATCGGCGGTAATAAAATTCTTTTTGCCTATAGCAACGATAAGTATGTCGGCATGCAGGGTGAAGTTTTTTATATCGGGCGTACGACTATGGCAAATGGTAACCGTGCAATTGCCCGGAGAGGTGTTGCGTGCCATTAAAATGCTCATTGGCGAACCTACGATATTGCTTCGCCCTACTACCACGCAATGCTTGCCTACGGTATCAATGCCGTACTCCTTTAACATGAGGATAATGCCATACGGAGTGGCGGGGATAAACGATGGCAGATTGCGCTGCATGCGCCCTAAATTAACAGGGTGAAAGCCATCCACGTCTTTACGGTAATCAATTTTTTCGGTAACTTTTTCCGGGTCGATATGTTTGGGTAATGGAAGTTGCACTATTATGCCGTCGATATCTGCATCAGCATTAAGTTCGGCTACTTTTTGCAAAAGCTCTTCTTCGGTTACATCGCTTTCATACCGAACAAGGGAGGATTTAAATCCTACCTGCTCACAATTCTTTATTTTGCTGGCAACATAGGTCTCGCTGCCACCATCGTGCCCCACCAAAACAGCCACCAAATGGGGTTTGCGACCGGTGTCAGCCAATATCTTAGCTGCTGATTCAGCTATTTCACCCTTAAGTTTTTCTGATACGTATTTTCCGTCGAGTAATTGCATTTTTTAAAAGATTCAAGAGTCAAGAACCAAGAGTCAAGAATTGTAAATCAAAGGCAAGTTCGTCTTAGCTCTTGATTCTTGCTTCCTGGCTCTATATTAATCGAGTTTCAGCACCGCCATAAACGCGCTTTGTGGTATTTCCACATTCCCAACCTGGCGCATGCGTTTTTTACCTTTTTTCTGTTTTTCAAGCAATTTACGCTTACGCGAGATATCACCACCATAACACTTGGCAGTTACATCTTTACGTAAAGCTTTTACCGTTTCGCGTGCTATGATTTTTGCACCTATTGACGCCTGTATAATAATTTCGAACTGCTGGCGGGGGATCAGTTCCCTTAGCTTTTCGCATATCTTTTTACCAAAATCATAAGAGTTTCCTCTAAA
>Ga0163162_10008206_pt1 | contig 10190 bp, 10 predicted proteins | sample S55metaG_FD_115310 | JGI IMG/M metagenome (GOLD analysis project Ga0163162, IMG submission 115310) | Switchgrass rhizosphere microbial communities from Kellogg Biological Station, Michigan, USA - S5-5 metaG | ecosystem: Host-associated > Plants > Roots > Rhizosphere > Soil | place: USA...
AGGCGTCCACGATCTGCTGGGTCGTCCAGGCCGCGGTGGGATGCTCGGTGACATTGAAGTGGAGGACGCGCCGCCGGTCGTGGGCGAGCACGACGAAGACGAACAGGACGCGTAGGCGCGCGGTGGGGACGGTGAAGAAATCGACGGAGACGAGATCCCGGACGTGATTGGTCAGGAACGTGCGCCACGTCTGCGACGGCGGTGAGCGCCGTTGGGGGAGCAGGCGGGAGACGGTGCGCTCGGCGACGTCGATGCCGAGCTTGAGCAGTTCGCCGTGGATTCTGGGCGCACCCCACAGGGGATTGGCTGCCGCCATACTTCTGACCAGAGCTTTGATCGCGGCGTCGACGGGTGAGCGGCCCGCCGGCGGGCGTCCGGAGAGCGCGGCCCAGTGGCGGCGAAAGCGGCGGCGCTGCCAGCTCAGCACGGTCGCGGGAGCGACGATGACGAGGGCCTGCTTCCAGGCGGGCCACACCCTGGACAGCCAGACCCACAGGAGGCGGTCGCTCCGTCGAAGTCTCAGCCGCTTCGTCGTTCGCTTGTAGACGGCCAGTTGCTGCCGCAAGGCGAGGTTCTCGAAGGCGAGCTGGCGGCGGCCGCCGTACAGGAAGGGGAGGAGCCGGAGCGCGTGGAGCAAGAGGGTGATCATCGGGCGGGATTCTCTCCGGATCAAAGCCGACTGATCAACCACTTGCCCGGCATATGAGGTTTTGGCGAGGGACAGGCGCGGACGCGGCTGACTTCAGGCAGAGCAGTTACGCCTGTGTGCAGGGGCCTCGGATGTCAGCGGGCGCCAGTGGAACTCCAATGAGCGTCGGCACCAGCACTGACGGCAAGCGAGAAGCCAAGCTGTACCGCAAGTGCATGGAAGCGGATGGCTGGACAGCCGAGGCGCCCCGATGATCGCCCTCCGCACCCTGCGCGAAGCAGTGTTCGTTGCCGCCCCAAGGGGCTCAGGCGGTGCTGTAAGGAAGCAGCGCCGCCGGGACCACCCCCTCAAGCCGCCACCGCCCGGCGAGTTTAGTGCGACGGGCAGGCAGCTCAACCCCTTAACACGGCAGCCTCTCTAGGCAGCTCGTCGGTGGACGACGCCCCGAACAGGGACCGCTGCAAAGGGTATCGAATCCCGTTGGGGCCACCAACCCGTTTTCGTTGAAGTTTTCCGTGAAAGATTTCCGTCCCGGGTGGGGAGGGATGGAAACCCCTAGCGCGCGGCACCTCCGTTCTTCTCGTCGAACAGGTTCACGACCTTCTGCAGATCCTGCGGCGCCAGCCGCGTGTAGATCGTCGTCGTCTGGATGTCGGCGTGCCGGAGATGCTCCTGCACCGCGCGGAGGTTGCCGCCGGAACGCTTGAGTAGCTCGACGCCGCACGCGTGGCGGAACGCATGCGAGTGGAGAGTGTCCACGCCGACGCGCTTGCCCAGGTCCTTGATGATCTTCCAGACACGCTGGCCCGACATGCGCCGGACCTTCTTCTCACCGCCGTACCATCTGTACTGGACTTGAAACAGCGGCTCGCTTGTCGACGCGCCCGCCCGCTCCTTCGCCAAATACTCGTTCACGATGCTGCGCGCGACTTCCGTAGCGGCACGGTCGTTTCGTGCCCGCCCTTGCCCAGCACCCGACGCAGCCCGAACTGAGGCTGATAGTCGCCGATGTTGAGACGCACAACCTCAACGCGGCGGAGCCCACCGTAGACCATCAAGGCCAACATGGCTTTGTCGCGATGCCGAGAGCATCGGGCGATGAACTGCTCGACGGCCTCCCACTTCGGGACGCTGGGGATCCTGCTCCGCTTGGCCGGTAGTGTGATGACTTCCATTGGGTTCTTCTCGAGCCGGCTGTGCTTCACAGTCCACTTTCCGAAGCTGCCGAGGACTGCCAGGCGGACCCGGATGCTTCCCGGCTGAAGCTCCTTGGAGGCCATAAAGTACTGATAGCTTCGGCACAGCTCCGAGGTAAGGTGCGCGATTAGAACTGACCCTCCGATCTGATCCTTCGCAAAGTTCTGGAAGTAGCCGAAGTAGCGCCGGTATGTGTCGATGCTCCGATGACTCGCCCCCCCTTTCGACTTTGAGGTACTGAGCAAACTCCTCGAACAAGGCGGACAGACGCATGGCTCTGCTCATTCTATCCGCCGCACGCTTTTGCCGCGGAGGATTATGCGGGGGCACGAGCCATGCGTCAATCTCGACTTGGGCCATGCGTCCGCGCAAGTAGAGCGAGACATATGCCACGCTGGTTCGGCCATGCATGTTGAACCCAAGCCCTCGAAAAATCAGCTCGATGCGACGCAATACCATCGACCAGCGACGTGTTAGGCACTCACTCACGGGGGCGAAATACGATCCGGTCGCTTCAAAATCTCGCGGATCGACGCACGTCACGGACGGACGTGCCGGGCTCAAGCGCCGCGCCAGGCGTACAGAAACCGCCTGTCACGGGACTTGAATAGGCCAAACGGTAGTCGCGCGGTGCCCGCGGCTCGACCCTTTTACGAAAGGCCTCTGTCGCCCCCTCGTGTGCGGGTGAGAGGGGGCTCCAGAGATTGGCTTGATAGGCGCATCGGTGCTCGGTGGGTGAGTGATGGTTGGAGGCGATCCCGCTGTCGGCGGTTCAGCCGGTTGGTTCTCAACGGCGAATGGGGTAGCTCTCGTGCAAAACGAGGCCGCGACGTCATGAACGAAGCGATTCGCGACTACGTCCGTCGGGGTTGGTCGATCATCCCCATCATACCGGGGGACAAGCGGCCGCTGGTCCGTTGGGAAGACTTTCAGACCCGACTTTCCAGTGAGCCTGAAGTGTGCGCATGGTTTCGCGCTTGGCCCGAAGCCGGGGTCGCGATCGTGACGGGCGCGATCTCAAGAGTGGTGGTTGTCGACGTCGACCTTCAGCATGGCGGCGAGTCGGCGTTGAACCACATCGAAAGCCTGTATGGACGCCTGCCGAAGACACTCGAATGCCGGACGGGTGGCGGCGGTCGTCATCTCTATTTCTCTCATTCCGGGGGACTCGTCCGCAACATAGTTGACTTGTTACCCGGCATAGACTTGCGTGGGGACGGCGGGTACGTTGTCGCGCCGCCATCGCGGCATGCGACAGGCGCTCTATACGCGTGGGCGGACGATGCCGGCCCAAACTACGCGGCGCTCGCGCCTCTACCGGGTTGGGCGGTTCGTCATGGGATCGAACAGCTCCCGCGAGTTGGCCGACCTATCGACCACTGGCGCGAACTCGTCCGAAAAGGTGTGCTCGCCGGCGAACGGAACAACACGATCGCTTCACTAGCGGGACACCTGCTCAGGCGCGGCGTTGATGACGCTGTTGTGATGGAGCTCTTGCTTTGCTGGAACCGGATGCGTTGCCGCCCACCACTTGAGGACGCTGAGGTTGCTGCCGTTGTCGCCAGCATCACGCGTGTGCACCCGCGATGAACGGCGAGCTGGATCAGACGCTCGCTTGTGATCAATGGCCAGCTGAGGCACGACACAGGCCCTCGCTTCGGATCTGGCTTCTTGTCAGGCGCGTGCCGCCGCCTCAGCCTCAGCCGCTCATCATCGAGCCCGGTCTTTTCCGCTTGCACGAGATCCTCGGCTGGATCGCCATCGTGGCCGGCGCGGCGGTGTTCGTCGCGGCGCTGACGGTGCCGGTGGATGATCCGGCTCTACTACTCGTCCCGGCAGTCCTGCTACGAGCGGGGTGGCTCATCTTCGACAGCGACCGCCACCGCGCTCGTGTGCCAGCGGAGAGCGCCTCCATGAACAAGTTGCGCCCACTGAACAAGCTGCGCTCTCCCGGTTACTCCGTACGGGGAGGAGTCGTGGCCAACCGGCCGCTGTAGCAGGCGTCATCGCATGGCATGACGCCTGCTGTCCTTGCGCCCGGTTGCGGTATGGCGCGGCAGTCGCCGCGACGCGGCGCTCACCCTTCGAGGGCCGATGGGCACCTTCTTCTTCCTCGCCATCGTGCTGGGCGCGCGATGAGCGAGAAGCAACCCTTGTCGTGTGTCGTGTGCGGCAGTGGCAACATGACGCTTGGGACCGCATCCGTGCAGCTACCGCATTCCTCCGGCCGCAAGTTCACGTTCCACGGTGTACCGGCGTTCGTTTGCGCCGAGTGTGGAGCAGCCGCGCATGCCGCGTGGATCTTGCTGATCTGTTCGACACGATGAATGCGGCCGCCAACGCAGGTTTCGAGGGCAACGAGTTGGAGTACGTGCCGCGCCAGCGGCATGAGTGATCGCCGAGGGGGCTTATGAGACGAGCCATCGTATCGTTGATCCGTCGGACCCCGTTTGAGCTCCCCCTGCGCGCGCTGCGGTCATGGTACGGACTGCGGCACCTGACCAACGACGCCTACCGGGAGGCTCGGGACGATCGGGCCATCGCAACACTCATGAATTGCGTGTTGACCCCGGAGAGTACCTGTGTCGACATCGGCGCCAACCGCGGCAGGATCCTCGGGATGATGGTCGACCGGGCACCGCGGGGCCGGCACATCGCCGTCGAAGCGATCCCCGAGCTGGCGGCCTCGCTGCGTGCCCGTTTTCCCGGTGTCGAGGTTCACGAGTGCGCGGCGGGCGACGAGACGGGCACAACAATCTTCCACCACATTACGAATATGCAGGGCTGGTCGGGCCTGCGGCCCCCGGCCTCGGCGTGGCATACAGCCCAGGGGGTGGTGCTCCAGCAGGAGGCGCTCACCATACAGGTTCGGCGCATGGACGAACTGATCCCGAGCGACTGCTCGGTGCGCCTCATGAAGATCGACGTGGAGGGGGCCGAGGCAGCGGTGCTGCGTGGCGCCCTCACCACGATCCGGCGGTGCCGACCCTACCTGATCGTCGAATTCGGAGAGATCCACTCGCAGTCCTTCGGCGTGACACCGGATGAGATGTTCTCGCTCCTCACGATCGACTGCGGGCTGACAGTGCGGACGCTCTCGACGCAGCGGAGACTGGACCGGAAGGCGTTCGTCCAGATCTGCCGGCACGCGACCCTGACGAACTACGACCGGGCCAGTCAGGGCAACTTCTTGGCGACGCCCGAGTAGGGCGTTGCCGCCTGTTCCTGCCTCACGACCAGGCTTATAGGCCTTCTCCGGCGCGCGTTTCATTTTCCGCTAGTGTCCTGACGTCGAAGCCTGCGGTAGCCAGCGGATGCCTCATTCTGTGCCGCGCGTCGGGGCGATCATCTACCACCAACACAGTTTTTCCCCACGGGGCTCCCCCTAGCCTACGAGTCCGAGCAGTGTAGGCGCAGGCCGCCCTGGGCGCCAGAGGGCGGCGGTGTAGCCGAAACGTAGACGTTGACCGCAGAGGCTAGGTGATCGATCTTCGCGCCATGCTCCTCGCCGACCTGGAGCACTTAGTCAGCCGCCACCGCGCCTGCGGCCAGCTCACGGGCGACGCGACCGAGGTGGAGGCGTTCGACTACTCGAGGACCTGATCCGCCCGCGCCAGCAGCGAGGGCGGGATCGTCAGGCCCAGCGCCCTGGCGGTCTTGAGGTTGATCACCAGCTCGAACTTGGTCGGCTGCTCGACTGGGAGATCGGCGGGCTTCGCGCCTCGGAGAATCTTGTCTACCTGGACCGCCGAGCGGCGCCACGCCTGATCGATGCTGTCGCCGTAGTTCATCAACCCGCCGGCCTGTGCAAACCCCGACTCCGAAGACAGCACCGGCATGCGGTAGGTGAGGGACAACTCGGCCAGCCGCCCGTGCAGTGCCTGGAATAGGGCGCTCTGGATCGTCACGACCGCCCCGCACCGCGCCTTCCTGGCCTCCTGATACGCGGCGTCGGCTGCGTCGGCGCCCACCACCTCGACCACGACGCGCTGGATGCCGAGGGCCCGCGCCGCGTCGTGACTGACCTCGAGATGGCGGTCGACTGCCGGCTTGCCGGCGGCCGCGTTCCAGAAGATGGCGACTCGAGAGGCTCCCGGGACCCCCCCCTTGAGTAGTTCGAGCCGCTTGGCGCTCAGCTCGGGAGACAGGATGGCCTGACCGGTGATGTTTCCGCCCGGGCGGGCGAGACTCTTGACGACGCCGAGACGTACCGGGTCGACTGAGACTGCCATCACGATGGGGATCGTCGCGGTCGCGCGCCCGGCGGCGACCGCCGCGCCGCTCGTACCGGTGACGATCACGTCGGGCCGCAAGATCACGATCTCGGCAGCCAGTTCCTCCAGCCGCTCGGCCGTGCCATCGGCGCTACGGTAGTCGATGACGGGCGTCTGGCCCTCTCGCCACCCAAGATCACGTAGAGCAGCGCGGAAGCCGTCGATGGGGGGCGTTGATGCCGTGAGGTGAAGAATGCACAGACGCGCCACCTGGCTAGAGAGGCGTGTCGCAGCGCTCGGGGCCGAGCCACCCAGCCGAGACGAAGGAGTTCGGGTTTGCGGCTCAGCCGGGCCGGCCAGCTGGTGAGCCGACTCCTCAGGAACAGGCGTCTGGCATTTAAGTATTCAATATCATTCACATAAAACCGCTGATTTGACGACTTAGCACTCATCGTCTATAAGTGCTAACGGGACGCCACAACCACCGGTAGGAGGGGCTCAGGCCGATGAAGGTTCGCCCGCTACACGATCGGATGCTCGTCGAACGGCTGGAGGAAGCAGAAGTCAGGAGGGGCGGGATCGTCATCCCGGATACGGCGAAGGAGAAGCCGCAGGAGGGCAAGGTCATCGCCGTCGGCAACGGCAAGATCGGTCATGATGGCAAGAAGATCCCCCTCGACGTGAAGGCTGGAGACAGGATTCTCTTCGGGAAGTACTCCGGCTCGGAGGTCAAGCTCGACGACAAAGACTACCTCATCATGCGCCAGGACGACGTCCTCGCCATTCTTGAGTAAGGAGGCCGCGATCCATGCCGAAGCAGCTGAAATTCGACGAGGAGGCCCGGAGCTCGCTGCTCAAGGGCGTCACCATCATGGCGGAGGCCGTAAAGGCGACGTTGGGGCCCAAGGGCCGCAACGTCGTCATCGACAAGAAGTTCGGCAGCCCCACGATCACCAAGGACGGTGTCACTGTCGCCAAAGAGATCGAGCTGAAGGACAAGTACGAGAACATGGGCGCCCAGATGGTCAAGGAGGTCGCCTCCAAGACCTCCGACGTCGCCGGCGACGGCACGACGACAGCCACGGTGCTGGCGCAGGCCATCTTCCGTGAGGGCCTCAAGAACGTGACCGCCGGCGCCAACCCCATGGGCCTCAAGCGGGGGATTGAGACTGCCGTCGACGCGGTCGTGAATGACCTCAAGGGGTTCTCCAAGTCCACCAAGGACAAGAAGGAAATCGCCCAGGTCGCGACGATCGCCTCGAACAATGACAAGACGATCGGCAACCTGATTGCCGAGGCCATGGAGAAGGTCGGCAAGGACGGCGTCATCACGGTTGAGGAGTCGAAGTCGGCCGAGACCGTGCTGGACGTGGTCGAGGGGATGCAGTTCGACCGCGGCTACCTCTCGCCGTACTTCGTGACTGATCCCGAGCGCATGGAGTGCGTGCTGGAGGACGCCTATGTTCTGATCCACGAGAAGAAGATCAGCGTCATGAAGGACATGCTGCCTCTACTCGAGCAGGTCGCCCGTGCCGGGAAACCCCTCCTAATCATCGCCGAAGAAGTGGAAGGCGAAGCGCTGGCGACGCTTGTGGTCAACAAGCTCCGCAGCACGCTCTCGGGCTGCGCGGTGAAGGCGCCCGGCTTTGGCGATCGCCGTAAGGCCATGCTGGAGGACATCGCAGTCCTGACCGGCGGCAAAGCTATCACGGAGGATCTCGGTATCAAGCTGGAGAACATCAACCTCGACGACCTCGGAGTCGCCAAGAAGGTTGTCGTGGACAAAGACAACACGACTCTCGTCGAGGGCGCCGGCAAGTCCAAGGCGATCGAGGGCCGCATCAAGCAGATCCGGACCCAGATTGAGGAGACGACCTCGGACTACGACCGAGAGAAGCTGCAGGAGCGGCTGGCGAAGCTGGCCGGCGGCGTGGCGGTGATCAAAGTCGGAGCGGCAACCGAGACAGCGATGAAGGAGAAGAAGGCGCGCGTCGAGGACGCGCTCAACGCCACGCGCGCGGCCGTCGAGGAGGGCATCGTGCCCGGCGGCGGTGTCGCGCTCCTTCGGGCGGCCAGGGCCATCGACGGTCTGAAGCTGGAGGGCGATGAGAAGGTGGGCAGCATGATCGTCAAGCGGGCGCTCGAGGAGCCGATCCGTCAGATTGTCGAGAACGCCGGCCTCGAGGGCAGCGTGATCGTCGAACGGGTGAAGAGCGAGACGTCCCCCTCGCGCGGCTATGACGCGGAGAGCATGGAGTATGTCGACATGCTGCAGGCGGGCATCATCGACCCGACCAAGGTCGAGCGCGTGGCCTTGCAGAACGCGGCGTCCGTCGCGTCGCTGCTGCTGACGACGGAGGCGTTGATCACCGAGCTGCCGGAGGAAAAGCCAGCGGCGGCGCCAGCACCGTCGAACGGAGATTTCTGAGGCGTTGCGAGGGGCCCGTCGGCCTACCGGCGGCTCAAACGAGGTAGCGAAATCGTACGCTTGAGCTCGCGCGATGCGCGAGCACCGGCCCGGGCCGGGACAAGGGCCCGGGCCGACAGACGCCAGCCAGGAGACTGGCGACATCACACAGCAAGGAGGTTGCGATATGGCGATCGAGCGTTGGCGTCCACTTGGAACGCTCATGGACCGGGAACCCTTCCGGGACATCCAGAGCGAGATGAACAGACTATTCGACACTTTCCCAGGCCGCCCAATGAGCAACGCGACTAGTACCGCCAACCGAGTCTGGATGCCGGTCGTCGACATCTACGAAACCCCGGACAATCTCGTCCTGAACTTCGAGCTCCCAGGTGTACGAGAGAAGGACATCTCGCTGTCGATCACCGGCGACGTTCTCACGGTGAAAGGCGAGCGTCAGTTCGACCAGCAGTTGAACGACGAGCACTACTTCCACGCGGAGCGCGCCTACGGGAAGTTCGAGCGCTCGATCCGGCTGCCAATGCCCGCGCAGGCCGAGCGAGTGACGGCAACCTACCGTGACGGGGTGCTCGAGGTGAGCCTTCCGAAGGCCGAGGAGGTCAGGCCGAAGGAAATCAAGATCGACGTGTCGTAAGGCAGGTCACGAGAGATGGGAGAGACAGTGACCGTAGCGGGCGACGTGCGGAAAGTCGGGGGCCGGCCGGCGGTCAGCCGGCTCCCGATGGACTGCCCATACTGCCAGGAGATGCTGCAAGACGCGCCTCGAGGGTGGGTGTGTCGCCGGTGCCGCTCCACCGTAGGGGCCGAGCCCGAAGCCAACCTCATCGAGGAGGGTTTGTGATGATCGTACGACAAGTGAGTCCGTGGGGTGCGGGGTGGAATATGCCGACGGTCGCCGTCGCCCAGATGCGCCGGGAGATGGAGAGCCTGCTGGAGCGGCTCACCGGCGGCACACAGACTGACGGATCGATGGCCGGGGTGTTCCCGCCGATGAACGTTTCGGAGGATCGGGATCACTACTACGTGCGCGCACTGGTCCCCGGGATTGACGCCGCCCAGCTCAACGTTTCGGTAGTCCATCAGACCATCGCCGTGTCCGGCACGCGCCGGTCCCCCGAGGAGGAGGGGGTGAGCTACCATCGGAAGGAGCGGGTCGAGGGCCCGTTTAGCCGCAGCGTGACGATTCCGGCAGCGTTCGATGGCAGTCGCGTCGAAGCGAAGTGCGTCGACGGTATCCTCACCTTGACACTCCCCAAGCCCGAGGCCGCCAAGCCCAGACGCGTGACGGTACAGACCTCGTAGCCGACGACGGAAGGAGACCATCCATGGCGACCGACAAGACCCAAGGATTGCAGACGCGAGAGGCTCGCGATATCGCCACCACCACGGAGGCCACTCGACCCGGGGTGCTTCTCACTCCGCCAGTGGACATTTTCGAGGACCCCAACGCCATCACGGTGCTCGCGGACATGCCGGGCGTCGAGTCTGGGGCACTGAAGATCGACCTGCACGATGGCGTGCTGACCATCACCGGGCATGCCGCTGCCCGCGAGGGATCGAACGAGGTCGCGGTTCTCCATGAGTACCCGCTGGCGGAGACGTTCCAGCGGAGTTTCACGCTCTCGGAGGCGATCGACCAGGAGCAGATCCGGGCGACGCTGAAACACGGGGTGCTCCGGTTGAGGCTGCCGAAGGTCGAGCG
>Ga0163162_10008207_pt1 | contig 10189 bp, 12 predicted proteins | sample S55metaG_FD_115310 | JGI IMG/M metagenome (GOLD analysis project Ga0163162, IMG submission 115310) | Switchgrass rhizosphere microbial communities from Kellogg Biological Station, Michigan, USA - S5-5 metaG | ecosystem: Host-associated > Plants > Roots > Rhizosphere > Soil | place: USA...
CCAGCGTCACCGCGCAGGTGATGACGCCCCATTCGATCATGCCGTAGGCGTTATTGCGGAATGGGGTTTCGCGTCGTTGTGCTTTCATAGTGTCTCTCCGTTTTTTGCCCCGAACCATTCCGGTGGCATAGGAGAGGATCAGCCCGACGTTGGGAGCCGAAAATCAAACGCCGCATGAAATGCGCGGAACCGTTCGGAGCTGCACAAGCCCGAGGGAACCATAGGGCGCGGAAGCGAGAAGCGTTGATCTTTTGGCGGCGGCGGGCAACGCTCCTTTTGCCATTATACCGGATGGGCGGCACAAAAAATGGAGTCAGGAAAGCGCTACAAACTCGCGCGCAAATCTCCGAGCGGAACCATCAGCATCATGTCGTGCGTTGGCGAGAGCTGGAAGCCAAGACGGAGGTAGAAGGCCTTGGCCTCTTCGCTGATAGCGTGCACGATCATGCCGCGAATGCCGATGGCGTCTCCTGCTGCGATAATCCGCTTGGCTGCATCGCGAACGAGCGCGCGGCCTATGCCTTGGCCCTGATAGTCGCGGGAGATGGCGAGGCGTGCGAGCGCGACGACAGGAATTGGATCAGGCATGTTCCGGCGCATCTTGCCAGTTGCATCGTTCGTGGTGATCGAACTGGATGCGAGCGCGTAATAGCCGACGACGCGATCATCATCGCGCAGGATGAAGGTTCGGCTGGCGCCGCTCAATTGATTGAGACGCGCGCGGCGACGCAGCCAATCGTCAAGCGTTGCATTGCCAGAATCGAAGTCGGCAAGATCGTGGGTGTCGTCGAGCGGTTCGGGTGTTTGCAACGTCACGGGATTGTTCCGCCCGTCACTTCAATTCCCAAGGCGCAGGCGTCTGCATCAACTTGCGGAGCTTATCGTTCGATTCAGGCGGACGGTCGAGGATCGCAAGGAAACGATCATAGCTATCGCGATCTGTCGTGATGACAGTCTGGTCTAGTATGGTCTCTTCGGCAGCCCGACGGGCTGCCTCGATCATGAAGTCCGAACGGGAACGACCGAGCACCTGCGCGGCGCGGTCGATCAGCGCACGGGTTTCCGTGCGGACACGTAAATTCACGGCCTTCGTAGTGGTGCTTTCGACTGGTTGCGATCTGGGCATGGGAGCCTCCTTACCATTTCAGGATAGCACAAGAGATACACAATGTGTATCTTTATCTGAAAGGGGCACAACGGCGACACAGCGCAACGAACAGCTAAGCAGCCATTCGCCCGAACTGGCGGAAGAGAGTGGAGCGGCCAACGCCATAGCGTGCCGCGACGGCTTCGGCCTTCAGACCTGAAACCATCAGGGTTTTGGCCTCGGCGATCTGGTCCGGCGTCATTTTGGGGCGTCGGCCCAGCACTTTCCCGCGATCCTTTGCGGCCTGCAATCCGGCGCGAGTCCGCGACATGATCATGCGGCGTTCGACATGGGCGATCATGGCTAAGATGGTCGCGAAGAGTTCACCGGATTCCGTGCCTGAGTCCATGTTTTCTGCAAGGCTGACGAGGCTTGCCCCTTTTGCCTCAAGCTCCCCCAGCAGGGCCATGACGTGGCTGAGCGAGCGCCCGAGACGATCCAGCCGCCAGACCATGAGCTTGTCGCCATGTGCGATGTCGGCAAGGGCAGCGTCCAACCCGCTTCTCTGCTTCGATACGCCGGAAACGCGGTCTTCATAGATAACGCAGGCTCCGGCCCTGAGCAGCGCGTCATACTGCAAATCGGTGTTTTGTTCGCAGGTGCTGACGCGGACATAGCCGACCAGTCGGGGCGGGATTGGGCAGGTCTCGGGGGATGGAACGGAGCCTGACTGGGTGATTTTGGGCATCGGGACGGCCTTATGGCGGGGTCAATGCGGGGTAAGTCCCGCAATCCGTCGTTTGTGAGACTGCCCCAAATTTTGGGTTTCAGTCCGCCCTGCCGACAGCCAAGCCGCCATTTTCTTGGGTTTATAGATACCACACCCTTTAACGGGATTGAAGAAAAAAGAGTCCCAGAACCGACGGATTACAAGACTCCCGAAAGAGGAGTTTCCAAGCCATCAAAATTGAACGGTCAATACGGGTGTATTGAAACAGTCAATTATTGAGGCATACGATGTCACGTTCAAAGATTCTGTGTTCAGCATTCGGCGCGGCTATGGCTGCTGCGATGGCATTTTCGTCTCCGGCATTGGCCCTTGACGCCAAACAATGCCTTCCAATGGCAGAGATGAACGCAGCCCTCAAAGCCGAGGGACAACGAACACTCATCATCGGAAACCGTATTGCAGCCGTCGGCAGGGAAGGCTCGACGGAAACAAGAATGGTCCGTGCGGTCAACACCGTCACATCCAACGCAGACGGATCAATCGGCTATCAGCTTGAGGGCAACAACCCGCGTTCAATTCCATCCACCCAAGTTTGCGTGCGTGCCAAGCTGACAGACATTCAGCTATTCGATGCGCGTCGCACCGACATTCCTCAAGCCGCTTATCTTGGCGGAGAGTTCGATCTTGCCGTACAGGAGAAAGCTGCAAAAGGCGTTCGCCCGATGTTGCTCGCCAGTACGGTCTTCGGATCAGGCCCGACCGAACATCGCGGCCTTCCGCTTATGGTGTTCGGAAACATAGCTGAGCGGGGAGGAACGATCACGACAAGAAGTGCTGCTGGTCAGCCTCAAATGCTCGCCTTGCTGAACGAGACAGAATACACGTCGGTGGCTTTGGAACGGCTCAATAGCCCGAAGCTTGCGTCTTTGTCGCTCGACGGGCGCTAATCAGACATCAAAGCCCGCAGATGCCGCCTGCGGCGGCGGCGTGGCCGATGGTGCTACTCTGGCCAACAGGGGCTGCTTTTCAGGCTGATCCGAGGCTAACGGAGCGGTGGCAGCTTTTGCCTCGGCGAAATCTGTGCGGAGAACCGGAGCAGTGGCGAATGCCTGATCCAGCGCGTCCGCGCCCGCATTCACCGCACCCGCCTTGTCCGACTGCGAAACTCTGGCATTGGGATTTATGTGAGTCACTTCACGCTCACTTGCCATCTTTTCCAAAAATTCAGCCGTGTCGCGCGTCTTTGGGTCATTGTTCAACTGCGTCCATTCAGCTTCCTGCGCTGGCGTCAGCTTTCCCGTCTCCCGTAGTTTTGTGAGCTTGAGCAAGCGCTCGGCCTTGTCAAAATCTGCCGCCGCTTCCTTCTCGGAAATGCCTTTTTCCTTTGCGCGGCGTTCGATCAGCTTCTGACGCTGGGCGGGATCGTTCAGCATTTCAATCATACCGTCGATCTCTTCACCCGTCAGTTCCATTCCTGCGACGCCGTGTTTCTGCTCATCCCAGATGCGTTCGCGGTCACGCCCGGACTGTTCGCCCATTTCGGACATCAGTTCCGCGCCTTCGTCTTCATTGGCATCGTTCACGGCCTTGCCATTCACATACTGGATGCCGTTGACTTCGGTGATCGCGCCCATGCCTGTGCCGATGGTGACACCGGATGCAAAATTGGCGTCGTCGCGCTGGGCGAAATTCGCCGCCATGCGCACGCCGTCATTTGTCGCGCCGCCCGCGCCATATAATTCGCCCAATGCCTGATATTCGAGACTGGTTTCGTTCGTCCGTTCGTCGTCCGCACCGCTCAGCATATTGAAGAACTGGCTTAAGCCCTCGCGCAATTCCTCGGGCAGCGAGTCCATGATCTTGTCGAGCATGCGGTTCATGTTCGCCGAGGAATAAAGTTCGTCGAATCTTTGTTCCATCATGCTGCCGACGCGATCGAGCATACCCATCGCGCCGCCTTGGTTATAGCTTTCCGCCATATCGGCAATGACGCGATCAGCTTCCGGTTTTGCGCCGGAAGTTGAGGTTTTTATAGGGGGTGTGGATGATGCAGTAGCCATTTGCCCCAATTATAATCAGGGCATATTTGATAATATGTAAATATTAGATACAATTTTATTAAATTGCCATCTAAGCCTATTTGTTTACTGACGCATTTATTATTGTACGCACAACAGTTGATAATATACAAGTATGTTGTTGAACTGACTCTTGATATTTATCGCACACTGTACACAATCGACGTGTGGCCGACATCGAATATACCATTCAAAAATCCGCTCCAGCCGTTGATGCTCAATATGTCGCCATCACGCGCGATCTGCGCCGCTTGCTAAAATCTGAAATTCGCCGGACAGGATTGCAGCCACGCTTCATTCTGAAAGGCAGGCCGGACATTCCAGCAGGGCTGGATGCCCGCACAATCAATTCATGGATCAGGGGGACCGTGCGGGATGCACGGTCGGCCCACGTTGCCTACGTCATCCGCATATTGGCTGACGTGCCATCCGTGCAAGAACTGTCGGGTGCTGCGATCCATCCCGCCAAGACGGGGCCGCGTCCCGTCGTGAATGGTTCAACGCGATGCGCTGTGACAGCGGAGATGCGCGATACACTCGTGCAGGAAATCAAGAGGACAGGCGCAACGGCAATCGATCTTGCCAGAATGTGTTCGGGAAGTGACAGCGGCCTGACGGTTGGAATGATACGCGGCCTATCGAGTGGCGAGATTGCTACCGTCGTTCTTCCTCATTGGGAGGCGCTTCTCGCTCATCTCAAAAGCCTCCCAGATGAGGCCATGATTTCCGTTAGGCCACCCTCGGTTAGCGTGACACCACGCGCCAAGGGTTATCGCCCGATCAGCGCGGATGAATTCGCAGCACTTCAACTCGAACGCAAGCGAACGGGATTGAGCGGCGTCGAACTTTTCCGCCGTGCTGTCGATGCGCCGGAACATCTCAATGGCAAGATGATCTCCGCGTGGCTGCACCAGCAGACGCGCTCCGCTCTGCCGGAGCATATCGCGTACGCGCTCGCCTTGTATCGCGCGCAGCCGGACGAATGATCTGAATACGTGCGTAGTCAGTCAGCGCAAAAATTTGTTTGAGAGTTTTCGCCTGTGGTAAGATTGAACGATAAGCAATCCATTCAAATGGATGGCAAAATTGATAAGAAGCCGTTGGGGGAGACGGCTTCCACTTGAATAGAAATTGGCTCAAATGAATGGGCATGGGGAATTCTATCCCCCCGAACGACGGGCAGGCCCGACGTAATCCAGACCCTGTGTTGCTCTTTGAGCGCCGCTTTCCCTGAAAGCGGCGGGGACGGGTTTGATGAGTATTCTATCGCCGGAAGAAATGCAGGAACTTCGCAACGAGATTGCGGACCTCAGCATTTCCGATGGGCGGAAAGATGAGCTGATCCGCTTTCTCGATGCCGTCGCCATTTCCTTTATAGATCAGGCTTTCAGCCTGAATTCGACGCAACTTTCCCTGTCGGCCCGCGCAAACTATGCTTTCAAAGGCGCGAACACTCATGCTAATCTGCGGCCTTCCGGTGATACCGGACCTGTTGACCTCGCGGACAATGACCAATGCGAGGGCGCGATCAACACATTAGGCCCCCGAATGAATGGGGTGAGACATTTAGCGCCATGACAAAAAGCACAGACCAGAAGGCGGTCATTTACTGCCGCGTAAGTACCAAGAAGCAAGCGCGGGAAGGCAATGGCCTTGAATCGCAAGAGACACGCTGCCGCGAATTTGCGAAGTTTCGCTCTTACGAGATCGTGCGCGTTTTCAGCGACGATATGTCCGGCTCTCTCGTGGGTCGGCCTGCCATGCTGCAAATGCTGTCCTACCTGAAAAAGAACAGGCGCGACAATCTCGTTGTCATCATCGACGACATCTCGCGTCTGGCTCGCGGGATCGAGGCGCATATCAAACTCCGCGCGGAAATTTCCGCTGCGGGCGGATTGCTCGAAAGCCCCTCCATCGAATTCGGCACGGACTCCGACAGCGTGCTTGTCGAGCATCTGCTTGCGAGCGTCGCCGAACATGCGCGACGTAAAAATGGGGAGCAGGCGAAGAACCGGATGCGGTCGCGAATGCTCAATGGATTTTGGGTACATAATGCACCATTGGGCTTCCGGTATCAGCGTAGCGCGGGCGGCGGGAGCATTCTCGTTCGTGACGAGCCTTTGGCTTCGATCATCGGTGAAGGGTTGGAAGGCTTTGCAAGTGGACGCTTCACCTCTCAAGCTGAACTGAAAAGGTTCTTCGAAGCGCATCCGCAGTTTCCGGTATGCCGTCATGGCTATCTGACGAACGAGCAGGTCAATCGTATTCTGACGAACCCACTCTATGCGGGTCATCTCGAAAGCAAGGTTTGGGACGTGTCGCTGCGGAAGGCTCAGCATGACGGCATGATCGACCTTGAAACCTTCCAGCGGAATCAGGAACGGCTGTTCGGCAAGCCGCTAGCTCCGGCGCGAGCTGACATAAACGCGGATTTCCCTTTGCGTGGATTCGTGATGTGCGGATGCTGTTCGCATCCCATGACAGCAAACTGGAGCCGTGGACGGCACGGGAAGCAGTTCGCCTATTATATCTGCCGTCACAGGGGCTGCGACAGGTTCGGCAAATCCGTGGCGAGAGACAAGGTGGAAGGCGCGTTCGAGAACGTGCTGAGTACGTTAGCGCCTCGTCCCGAAGTGCTGACCGTTTTCACGAAGCTGTTCCGTAAGCGGTGGAACGAGGCAGAATCGAAAGCGAAGGAAAGCGGAGCGGCGATCAAGCTTCAGTCAGTCGCAGTCGAAAAGAAGATTGCCCAATTGCTTGATCGGATTGTCGAGTCAGACAGCTCGACCGTGATCGGCGCATATGAGCGCAAGGTCGAAGAGCTTGAGCGTCAGAAGCTTGTTCTGGCGGAAAAAATCTCTCGCTGCGGCACTGCGCTGCCAGACTACGACGAAACTTTTCGAACCGCTTTCGAGTTCATCTCAAACCCTTGTATTCTTTGGAAAACAGGGGCGCTTGAAGACAAGCGAATTGTGCTGAAACTCGCTTTAGACTCTCATCTGGAATACGACTGGAATGAGGGTGTTCGAACCCCTGAATTATCCTTGCCGTTCAAGGCTTTGGGTGAAGTTTGCGATCAAGAAAAGGTAATGGCGGAGACGGAGGGATTCGATGTAGGACAGTAAGAGTATGATATACGTGGGAAATAAAATATTCACATTCTCAGAATGCCTTGGAGCATACCCCGCGCAAATTTTTTTGATCGTGTCCCATTTCGTGGGGTAGCTTCGGGCACGAGCCACGATGAACCCCGGCGAGGCCGGGTTTGTCAGGCTGGTACAGCGACCTGCAACGTGACGATGGCAGTATCAGGCGGGTGATGCTGGCCTCGTTGGGAAAGATGCCGACGACATCGGCGCGACGTTTGATTTCTTTGTTGATCCTCTCGAGTGGGTTTGTGCTGTGCAGCTTGATCCGGTGCGAGGCCGGGAAGTGCATGTAGGCCAGCACGTCGTCCTCGCTGCTGGGGACTGTCAGGAATTCCGTGTGTGGGCAGGGAGTTGCACATTGCGCTGCTTTCGCTTTGATGAACCGTTCGTCGAGCAGGATGGCGAATGGGGCCTTTGCCATGGACCATTCACGCGGTGGGATCGTCGAGCCTTTTTCTGATCGATTCACGATCGGATAGCGCGGCTTGGTTGTTACATCGTCGCGCGGGGGGGCTCCCCCGATCACGCTGATGAGTCCCAGTGACGCACCCAGCCCGTTACCGTGGCCCAGGCCGGGAAACTCCAACCCCGGGTTGTCAGGGAATAGTGGCGGATCAGTTATGAGTCAGGGGGCGCCGAGGGCAAGGCACGCGAAGGGCGCGCGGACGTCACGAGATTGACAGCACACTCAGTTTAGTTTCACTAGAGCGGTTTCCGCTCATTCCGGTTCGTATCCGCAAGAACTGAAGTAATTGGCGCACTCGGCCGGCTTGAAGATATCGACGAGCCTGCCGATGAGGTCCCACAGGCCAGAGACGGTCCGCTCGCCGGCTTTTCGCAGCATGGCTTTGAGGCGGGAGAACGCTTTCTCGATCGGGTTGAAGTCGGGGCTGTAGGGCGGAAGGAAGCGCAGGGTCGCGCCAGCGGCCTCGATGAGCACCTGCACCGACGCGCGCTTGTGGCTCGACAGATTGTCCATGATGACGACGTCGCCGGGCCGCAGTTCCGGGACGAGGACCTGGGCAATATAGGCTTCGAACCAGTCGCCGTTGATTGGCCCATCAAGCACCATGGGCGCGACCATGCCGGTCATGCGCAGCCCGGCAACCAAGGTGGTGGTCTTGCGGTGGCCGTGCGGGAAGCCCATCCGCAGTCGCTCGCCTTTGGGGCAGCGGCCGTGGCTGCGGGTCATGTTGGTCGCGGTCCACGTTTCGTCGATGAACACCAGGCGCTCCGGGGCGAGATCGAGTTGGCCGTCGAACCAATGCCGGCGTTGCTTCAAGACGTCGGGGCGGTCTTGCTCGATCGCGTGCCCGGTCTTTATGGGATGGCCCGCCCCTTTTCCCCGGCATCGGATATGATGTCGGTGCTTGAGAAGGAAAGGAGCGGACCGATGTCTATTGTGATCCTTGGCGTTGATCTGGGCAAGAACGCCTGCAGCGTGGTCGGCGTCGATGCCGCTGGTGCTGTCGTCATGCGCAGGTCGATGCGGCGCCAGACGTTGATCGACTTCGTTGGCAAGCTTCCGGCGTGCGTGGTTGCGATGGAGGCATGTTGCGGAGCCCATCATCTGGGGCGCTTGTTTGCCGCGCACGGACACGAGATCAGACTGATGTCGCCGGAATACGTGCGCCCGTATGTCAAAGCACAGAAGAACGACGATCGTGATGCTGAGGGGATCGCCGAGGCGGCCTCGCGTCCGACAATGCGCTTCGTCGAGCTCAAGAACCAGGAGCAATTGGACATCCAGACACTCCACCGGGTCCGGTCTCGCCTGGTGGCCGAGCGCAGGAGCTTGACCAACCAGTTGCGCGCGATCCTGTTGGAGCGCGGGACGATCTTCCCGGTTGGGCGGCGCAAGTTGGAACTCGGCATCGATGGCATGCTGGCCGACGAGGATGCGACATTGTCACCGCGTCTGCGCCAGCTGGTGGGCGAACTACGTGCCGAATGGCGCGAACTCGATGGCAGGATCGAAGCCCTGAACGGCGAGTTCGTCGAATTGGCACGCAATGATGCCGCCGCACGAAGGCTGACATCCATACCCGGTGTTGGCGTACTGAACGCAACCGCTCTGATCGCGGCCGTGGGCAATGCCAGCAGTGTCGCCAAGGCACGGGATCTGGGTGCCTGGCTCGGATTGGTCCCCCGACAACATACCACTGGCGGCAAGCCACGGTTGCTCGGCATCTCCAAGCGCGGGAACACCTACTTGCGTACCTTGCTCATCCACGGAGCTAGGGCAGCAATGCCATCGCTGGCACGCAGCGAGACGCCACTGGGGCGCTGGCTAACAGGAATGATCGAGCGCGGTGTCCACCGCAATGCGATCGTCGTCGCTTTGGCCAACAAGCTGGCGTGGATCGCCTGGGCTGCCCTGCGTAAGGAAGCAACGTTCGAGCGCGGCTACCCAGTCGCGGCATAATCGGATCAGCCGCGTGCACCTGCGTGCATAGGCCAACGATGTTTGCAGGAAGGATCGTGACGATGGCCTGACAGTCGATCGGCGTCTGGCAAGCCCGGCCAAAAAAATGGCACCCGCTGCCGATGTCTTTATTGTGGCTCCAGACGTGCGGATGTCCATCTTGGCCATGGGGTAGCCCATGAGACCGCATACGTTGACGCAGACTGATCAGAGCACGTCAAAATCCCCCGAGCAAACGGGGCGGGCCATACGTTTTTTCCGCGTGATCGCGTGGCGCACGAAGAAGCGATGCAGCGTGCCGATCCCAACCGGCACGCCCCGCTCGAACAGCCGCGCCTGGATCTCAACCAAGGTCATATCGCCCTGCTCGGCAACCAAATCCCGGATAAAGCCGCCATGGGCCTCGATCCTGCCGGAATGCCGGTCTCCTCCGCGCGGCTTGGCGACGGCATGGCCATGCTGCAGAGCAAGTTGCCGCCAACGGATCGCGCTCGACGCGCTGACACCAAAGCGATCGGCCGCCGCGCGGCAACTCAACCCACCATCAATCGCCGCGACGACCCTGTCCCGAAGATCCTGTGAAAGCGTTCGCGCCATCTGTCAATGGGCACCGAAGTTTCCGCATAAGTGGGCGCCCAAAATTCCCTATGCTGGCGGTTCGGGTCGGTCGGTGATCAGCCGTATTCGTGATCGGATTTTCCTTTCGTCGGTGGTCGGCCA
>Ga0163162_10008208_pt1 | contig 10189 bp, 10 predicted proteins | sample S55metaG_FD_115310 | JGI IMG/M metagenome (GOLD analysis project Ga0163162, IMG submission 115310) | Switchgrass rhizosphere microbial communities from Kellogg Biological Station, Michigan, USA - S5-5 metaG | ecosystem: Host-associated > Plants > Roots > Rhizosphere > Soil | place: USA...
GAAATCTTGCCTACTGACGAAGAAGTTGCTATATTTGTAAAAGAGAGCTTTGATGTAAAAGCGGTTTTAAGCGCTGATGATGAAAGTAAAAAGCTCTTAAAGGCCAAGGAATACCTTGACAATAACGAAGTTATAGCCGCATGGAAAGTGCTGCTTGCCAAAAAAGATTTTTAGATTTATTAACGATAGCTGCCATCCGGCGGAAAATAACAAACAAACATTATGGAAGTTTCAGGAAGAATTAAGATGATCGATGACACCAAAGCTTTTGGAGCTAACGGTTTCAGAAAAAGAGAAGTGGTAGTTACTACAGATGAGCAGTACCCTCAGCACATTATGATAGAATTTACGCAGGACAAATGCGACCTGCTTAATAACTATACTGTAGGTGAGCCTGTAAAAGTTTCCATAAACCTTAGAGGCAGGGAATGGGTAAACCCTCAGGGTGAAACAAAATACTTTAACTCTATCCAGGGCTGGAGAATAGAAAAAGCCGGAGCAGAAGCTCCGCAACAAGGGTATCAGCAAGCTCCTCAGGGCTACAATCAGGCACCACAAGGATATCAGCAGGCACCTCCTGCTAATAACGACCGTTTTGAGCCTGCAAATAACTTTAAAGAAGAAGAACACGACGATTTACCGTTCTAAATAAAATTAAAACCGAAGCTAAGCTTCGGTTTTTTTTTATAACACTTCTACCTTTAACCCTCATTTTAATTCCTTCTATAGGGTATCTTGTTAATTGCCATGGTGATGTATCATTACGCCTATCATAGGAAATAAATTCTCGTTTACTGTTTTTTTCAGACATGCAAACACCGTCTACTTCAAATTCAGCTTTGTTACCAATGTTTTTTGTAAGGTTTTTTACTCCTATAAATAATTTACCATCACTTTTAATAGTAAGCCCTTTTAAATCAATCTCCATTTTACCCGAAAGGTCTTTGCTTACAAAGACTGTCTTTTTAGGATAGGAAAGCTTGTTACCGGGTGTCTTGTCGTCGTTTGCCTCAAAAAAAAGAAGCTCAACTTCGGCATCCTTAAAATCCGCAGTCTTAGCATCAAAAGCATTATTAAAAACATAAGTTATTGAATGCAGGTAACCAATCGGAAGATCGTCTATTAAGGTTACCATAGCCATATTATCCCTTAAATTTTCGTGGTGCGTGCAAAATGAGGATATGTATTGACTTTTTATTTTGACTTTCCTTTTTGAGATGTTCACACTTTGAAGCTGTATGGTATCTTTAGTAAAGTCCTGGCAGTTAGTGCTGTACAAAACAGCAAACAAAAAAATACAATAAATCTATTCATGGTTTGATTTAGTTTACATTATAACGTCAGTAAAAGACTGTTATTATGCAAATAAAAAAGCGGAGAGCCGAACCACCAGCTCTCCGCGTACATTTAGCTAAACACAAACTATGTGGGTATACTTATTAAGTATTTATATCGTTTATAGCTTAAGGCTCTAATCGTTTACCTGTTTGTATCTGGCGCGAAAATACAATTGTAACTCCGAAAATCCTTACGGAAAACCTCATTTTGGTGTTAAGTTATCATTATATATCAACAAAAATATTTCTTCATTTAATCTTTAATTTTTCTCATTCATTTTATAAATTAAATTTGCAGTAAATCTCAATAATGTATTTTTTATCACGCGAATTATACTTCCCCCCTGTCGATGGCGCTTCTCCTGAAGGCATTGTTGCCATTGGTGGCGACCTGTCTCCTGAGCGGTTATTGTTAGCTTACAGGAATGGCATATTTCCGTGGTTTGAAGATGACGAACCTATATTATGGTGGAGCCCGCCCGAAAGGATGGTCTTATTCTTAGACGAGCTTAAGGTTTCTAAAAGCATGCGCAATATTATAAACCGTGACATGTTTCGCATTACGTTTAATACCGCATTTAAGGAAGTAATAACCAACTGTCGCGACATTAAACGCGATGGACAGCCCGGAACCTGGATAACAGACGACATGACTGAAGCCTATTGCAGGCTTCATGAGTTAGGCATTGCCAAATCGGTAGAGGTATGGCAGGATAATGAACTTGTAGGCGGATTATATGGCATTGACCTGGGACACATCTTTTGTGGAGAAAGTATGTTCTCTAAAGTAAGTAATGCCAGTAAAATTGCATTTATAGCCTTAGCCAAACAGCTTGAGGCTGCTAATTATAGATTATTAGACTGCCAGGTTCACAACGACCATTTAGAAAGCCTTGGTGCAAGGGAAATACACAGGGAAGATTTCCTGGAGATACTTAAATTCTGATTAGTCATTGCGAACGCAGTGAAGCGCAGTGTGGCAATCTTAAAAGATTGCTTCGTCGTTCCTTCTCGCAATGACGGACAAGACGCTATATAAAACAAAAAACCCATCACGCTAAGCGGATGGGTTTTGTATATGTAGGGGGTAACTACTAAGCTTCGAATGGAACGATAGAAACAAAAGATTTGTTATTCGCTTTTTTCTGAAACTTCACTACTCCGGCAACTTTTGCATGTAAAGTATGATCTTTACCCATGTAAACGTTTTCACCCGGATTGTGCTTAGAACCACGTTGTCTTATGATAATATTGCCAGCAATAGCAGCCTGGCCACCATAAATCTTAACGCCTAGACGTTTCGATTCTGATTCCCTACCATTCTTGGAACTACCGACACCTTTCTTGTGAGCCATGATGTTTTGTTTTTAAATGTTAGTTTAATTATTCCTCTGTAGCTTCCGCTTTCTTAGCTGCCGCTTTTTTCTTTGGTGCTGCACCAGCTCCGGTAATACCAGAGATTTGGATTTGCGTTAAAGATTGACGGTGACCGTTTTTCTTTTTGTAACCTTTTCTTCTTTTCTTTTTGAAGACGATTACTTTTTCACCTTTTAAGTGCTGAAGCACTTTAGCTTCTACTGAAGCACCTTCTATAGCCGGGGCGCCTATAGTTATAGTTCCGTTGTCATCAAGTAAAAGAACTTTTGCAAATGAAATTGCATCTCCTTCTTTAGCTTCAAGACGGTGAACATAAACCTTAAGGTCTTTGCTAACTTTAAATTGTTGCCCTGCTATCTCTACGATTGCGTACATAACAATATGGTTTAATTAATTTTTTTAAGGTTGCAAATATACAACTTATTATTTATCAGCCAACATACTGCAAATAATTTCTATTAAAAATTGTGTTTTTAGAAGCTAAAAAACCTTATTCTTAAAATTTTGTAAAATTATTGTAACAAAATAACGAAATTGCACACCAATTACCAATATCAAAATAATTATTAATTTTTATGAAAAAATCTTTAATGGCTTTGGGTTCACTTCTAATGCTTGGCGGAGTTGCTTCAGCTCAAAAAGTGGCATTCGAGGAATACAATTTAGACAATGGGCTGCACGTTATCCTTCACCAGGATAAATCGGCGCCTGTTATCATTACTTCGGTAATGTATCACGTAGGTTCTAAAGATGAAAATCCTGAAAGAACAGGTTTTGCTCACTTTTTTGAACACTTACTTTTTGAAGGCACAGAAAACATCAAACGTGGCGAATGGTTTAAAATAGTTACTGCTAATGGTGGTAACAACAACGCTAATACATCTGATGACAGAACGTATTACTACGAAGTTTTCCCTTCTAACAACCTTGAGCTTGCTATCTGGATGGAATCTGAAAGGATGCTTCACCCGGTTATTAACCAAATAGGTGTTGACACCCAGAATGAAGTTGTTAAAGAAGAAAAAAGACTTCGTATAGACAATCAGCCATACGGAAACCTTATTGCAGAAGTTAAAAGAAACATGTTTAAAGTGCACCCTTACCGTTGGGCTACCATCGGGTCTATGGATCACTTAGATGCTGCAAAACTTGAAGAGTTCCAGGCTTTCAACAAAAAATTCTATATTCCTAACAATGCTGTACTTGTTGTAGCCGGAGATTTTGACCCTGCAACTGCAAAACAATGGATTAACCAATATTTCAGCAAAGTTCCTAAAGGTACCCCTATAACACGTCAGAAATTTGAAGAGCAGCCTATCACTCAGGCTTTCAAAGCTACTTACGAAGATCCTAACGTACAACTTCCAATGGTTGTTACTGCTTACAGAACTCCATCTATGAAAACTAAAGATGCTAAAGTTCTTGATATGATCTCCTCTATCCTTACAGGTGGAAAAAGTTCAAGGATGTACAAAAAAATTGTAGATGACAAGAAAATGGCGCTTCAGATTGGTGCTTTCAACTACAGCCAGGAAGATTACGGTTTATATATAGTATACGGAATCCCAATGCAGGGCTTTACAGCTGCAGACATTATGAAAGAAGCTGATGCTGAAATCGTAAAACTACAGACTGAACTTATCTCTGAAAGAGAATTCCAAAAACTGCAAAACGAGATAGAAAGCAACTATGTAAGCAGCAACTCAAGTGTTGAGGGTATAGCTGAAAACCTTGCTACTTTCTACTTACTTTATGGTGATGTAAACCTTATCAACACTGAGATTGATATTTACCGTTCTATCACAAGAGAAGATATAAGACAAGTTGCTAAAAAATACCTTAACCCTAACCAACGTTTAACATTAGACTACGTAGGCGCTAAAGACAAAGCACAAAACTAAGCATAGAAAAATATCATGAAAAAAGTTATATATATTTTAGCCGGCGTGTTTTTAACAATGAATATGCAGGCACAAATAATACCTCAGCCAAAACCGGGACCGGCTCCTAAAGTAAACGTAGGCAAACCGGAAACTTTTACACTTAAAAACGGTCTAAAAGTATTAGTAGTAGAAAACCACAAACTGCCAACTGTATCTTACACACTTACTATGGACAACGCTCCATATGCTGAAGGTGACAAAAAAGGTGTTGCCGATTTAACAGGCGCATTAATGGGCAGCGGTACTAAAAAAATGTCTAAAGATGCTTTTAACGAAGAAACAGACTTTTTAGGCGCTAACATTGGTTATAGCTCTCAATCTGCTTACGCAAGCGGACTTTCTAAATATTCTACAAGAATATTAGAGCTTATGGCAGATGGTGCTTTAAACCCTGTATTTACTCAGGAAGAATTTGACAAACAAAAAGCTCAGATCGTTGAAGGCCTTAAGTCTGACGAGAAAAGTGCTTCTGCAATTGCAGGAAGAGTTGGTGGTGTACTTGTTTTTGGTAAAAATCACCCTAGTGGAGAATACCTTAGCGAAGAAACACTTAACAATGTAACTCTTGCTGATGTTCAGGATAACTATACAACTTACTTTGTACCGGGTAATGCTTACCTTGTTGTTGTAGGTGATGTTAAAACTAAAGATGTAGAAAAGCAGGTTAAAAAACTTTTTGGCATGTGGAAAGCTGCAAAAGCGCCTAGCGTTTCTTACAGCGATCCTAAAGACGTACAATATTCTCAGATCAACTTTGTAGACGTACCAAACGCAGTACAGTCTGAAATATCTGTTGTGAATGTTGTTAACCTTAAAATGACTGATAAAGATTACTATGCTACACTTCTTGCTAATCAGATCTTAGGTGGTGGTGGTGAAGGAAGACTTTTCCTTAACCTTCGTGAAGCTCACGGATGGACATACGGCGCTTACTCTTCTGTACGTGGTGGTAAATATGTTAGCGAATTCTCTTCTTCAACTTCTGTAAGAAATACAGTTACTGATAGTGCTGTTATTGAGATATTCAATGAACTTAAGAAAATAAGAACTGACCTTGTTTCTGAGGAAGATCTTAAAAATGCAAAAGCTAAATATGTAGGAAGCTTTGTAATGAACATGGAGAAACCGGGAACTATTGCCCGTTATGCTCTTACTACAGAAACTCAGGGTCTTCCTGCTGATTTCTACGAAAACTATATCAAAAACATTAACGCTGTAACTCCTGAAGACATCAAGAGAGCTGCTAACAGATTTTTCCTTACAGAAAATTCACGTGTTATAGTAGTTGGTAAAGCTGCTGATGTACTTCCGGGTCTTGAAAGCAGAAAAATTCCAATTTTCTACTTTGACAAATATGGTAAACCAACAGAAAAACCGGCTACTAAAAAAGCGGTTCCTGCAGGTATAACTGCTAAATCGGTTATGGATGGTTACATAAAAGCAATTGGTGGTGAAAAAGCAGCTAAAGCTGTTAAGAGCATCGCTACTAAATCTACAGCTACAGTTCAGGGAGCACCTGTTGTACTTACGTCTAAAGTATCTTCAGACAACAAACAAGTTGTAGAAATTACCGTTATGGGCAACTCAATGTTCAAACAAGTAGTTAACGAAAAAGGAGCTTATACAGTTCAGCAAGGACAAAAAGTTGATGTTCCTGCCGAAGAAATTGCAGGCCTTAAAGCTAGTGCAGTTCCTTTTGAAGAACTAACACTTGCAAACAGCAAAGATGTAACTGTTACTGGTGTTGAGCCAATAAACGGTGCTGATGCTTATGCTGTTAAAAATGGCGATTCAACATACTACTATGATGTTAAATCAGGACTAAAAATTGCTGATTCTAAAGAACAAGAAGGACCAGACGGCAAAAAAGTACCTATGTTTACTTATTACGGTGACTATAAAGAAGTAAAAGGTATTAAAGTACCTCACAAAATAAACATGAACGTTGGTATTGAACTTGACCTTACAGTTAATGAGGCTAAGATCAATGAAGGAGTTGCTCCTGCTGATTTCCAATAATATTATTTTGATTTATAAAGAAAGGCTTCCGATAACGGAAGCCTTTCTTGTTTTATAGCACTTAGTCTTAAAAGTTACTTTCGGGCAGAGAAATAAACTCCAACTAATATTATCGCCGCACCTAAACCCTGCGTTAATGTAAGCGATTCTCCGTCTAACAATCCCCAACCGAAGGCAACTATAGGAATAAGGTATGTTACTGACGAAGAGAATATAGGGGACGACATTTGTATAAGCCTGAAGAAAACAATATTTGCAATACCTGTACCTACAATTGCCAATATCCCGATGTACATCATCGCCTTATGTGTTTGCGGAAGCATAGCAACATCAAAAAATCCTGAAAAAGATAAAACTATTACTGCAGGGATTAGCATAACGGTAAAATTCCCGGTACTAATAGCAAGTGGTGTAAGATCTGATAAATATTTCTTGATCAGGTTTACATTTGTAGCATAGCATAAAGAGGCTACCACAACGAACAAAGCATAATAGTAATTTTGGTTAGGATTATTTATCGCTCCATTATAGATAAGCAAAACGCATCCCACCAACCCAATTACAACCCCTATAAGCTGTCTTCGCTGAAAACTAAGCCCAAATACCGTAGCCCCTAAAATTAGCGTATTGAGCGGCGTTAAAGAATTAAGTATGGCACTTACTGAACTGTTTATCTGCGTCTGGGCTATTGAGAATAGAAAGGCAGGCAAAAAAGTGCCCATAAGTGCCGTCAGCGCAATATATTTCCATTTGCCAAGCGGAATAGTCTTAAGACTTTTAAAACCTATTATAAGGAGGAAAACAGCACAGAAAATAATGCGTAGCGATCCAAGCTGAAACGGATTGAGCCCTTCTAGTCCGCGTTTAATAAGTATGAACGAACTGCCCCAAATGAGCGAAAGTAAGCCCAGCAAGTACCATTTAAGCTGTTTTGACTGCATGATATTTAATTTTGAATCAAAAATCCAATATAATAATGGGCATTGCAAATCGTTTTTATATAAATTTGTAAACTCTTTTGAGTTAACTGTTTAAAATTTAACAACGATATATTATGAATCTTGTAAAGAAACTATCATTTTTTGCTTTATCGGCATTACTTTTCGCAAGCTGTAAAGACACATCTAAAGACGGTAACATTGAAACCCCAGCTGAAGGCGCTGTAACTGACACCACTCAGGTTAAGGAAACTGCTGCTGCCAACCTTGAAACTACTACTTTTAAAATAGACGGTATGACATGCCCAATGGGATGTGCTGCAACTATCGAGAAAAAACTGGCAAACCTGGAAGGTGTAGATAAAGCTAAAGTTGATTTTGAATCTAAAACTGCTACTGTATCTTTTGATGCTTCAAAACAAACTCCTGAAAAGCTTGTTGAAACTGTAGAACATATTGCTGATGGTGCTTATAAAGTATCTGACGTTAAGAATTCAGGAGATAAAGCATATTATTCTGTAGATCAGGAAAAAGAAAAGAAAGCTGACAAAAAAACTGCTGATAAAAAATCTAAAGATGCTAAACCTGCATGTTGTGCTTCTGAGAAAAAATCAGAGAAAAAAGCATCTTGCTGTTCTGCCGACAAAGACACTAAAAAAGGTACATTGTAATTTTAAATTACATTATAAAAAAAAACATCCCGTTATGCGGGATGTTTTTTGTTTAAGGCTATTGTCATTGCGAACGTAGCATAGCGGAGTGTGGCAATCTATCTTGATTGTTTCACATTGTTCCTTTTTGCAGTGACCACTGATATTTAATTAAGATATTATTTCCACTTCACTGTTTCCATTATATTCCTCATATCGTCTCGCAAGTAGCTCGCTGCCGGCATAATAGAATCGAAATTAGGCTTGGCATAAAAATATACCGATCCCGAAAGAAAATGGCTTGTACTGTCGGTTACATAGAACTGGGCATTTGTAGCCGCGTTCCCTCCTACTTCATAAAACATTCCGTACAGTTTCTTCTCCCTGTTTATATATGGCTGTTCCTGAATATCATCTGCCTTAACTACCTGTTTGTAAGTCAGCTTTTGAGCATCCATAAGCAAAACATCAAGGTTGTTATTTACAGGCTTGTAATTAAGGTAAATTGTAGCCTTCATTTTAGGGTATTCAATAGTAACTGCCCAACAGTCTTTACTTCTGTTAACCCTCGCCTGAGAATTATACCCAAAAGTAAAAGGGCAATCGCCCTCAAACGGTAAATATTTACCCATAGGGTAATCAAGCCTTAAGTAAGCTTTAGGCTTAGGAAGTGTATCACCACCGCAACCAACTGAAAGTCCAAGTATAGCCGCTATTAATCCTAAACCCGCTAATCGTTTAATAGTATTCATTTAAGTGTAACCTTAATTTGTTTTATCCTTCTCTTATCAACTGATTCGACGGTAAAGATATTGCCATTAAAGCTAATTTTTTGTCCTTTTTTTGGAAAATTGCCCGATATCTCCAAAAGAAAACCTGCAAGTGTTTCTGCTTCTCCTTTTGCCAATTCAAATTCTTCTTCCTCAATATCGGTTATACGATAAAAATCTTTCAATGATATTTTACCATCAAACAGGTAATTACGATCGTCAATACGGGTATAGATAATATCTTCATCATCAAATTCATCGCTTATATCCCCTACTATTTCTTCCAGTATATCTTCCAGCGACACCAGTCCTGATGTACCTCCATATTCATCAACCACAATAGCAAGGTGGTTCTTCATACTTTGAAATTCCTTAAGCAGGTTATCAAGTTTTTTATTTTCGGGCACAAAGAAAGGTTCGCGAATAACAGTCTGCCATTCAAAATCGTCATTATCAATATGCGGAATAAGGTCTTTAATAAAGAGCACACCTTCTATCTGGTCTATATTATCACGATACACCGGTATACGCGAAAAGCTTTTATCAACTATCTGAGGCATAATATCTGTAAAAGTTGCTTCTGCATTTAATGCGAAAATATCAATACGCGGACTCATAACCTGCTTTACATCGGTATTACCAAAGGAAACAATACCTTCCAGTATCTTCTGCTCTTCCATAGTGGCATCTCCATAATCAGTAAGTTCGAGTGCCTGCGAAAGCCTGTCAATAGAAAGTCCGTTACCCTGCGCCCCTATCTTTTTGTGAAAATGAACGGTAACTTCGCGCATAGGAACACTTAGAGGTGAGAGCAATTTATTAAGCCAGAAAAGTATATTGCAAATTCGTGTTGCAAATTTAATATTGTTACGCCCGGCATAGACCTTAGGCACTACTTCACCAAACAGTAATACTAAAAAGGCTATAGTCAATACCTGTAATGAGAAGCTAAGCCACGGCAATGTAACAGCGCTAAACAATGAGCCTCCTATCCTGAAGAAAAGGATAACAAGGCCAATATTAATAAAGGTATTGGTAATTAGAATTGTTGCGAGAAGTTTTTTAGGCTTTTCAAGCAGTGAAACAATGGTATTGCCACGCTTTTGGTTGTTGTGGGATATTTTTTCGATATCCTGTGGACTAAGCGAAAAAACA
>Ga0163162_10008209_pt1 | contig 10188 bp, 7 predicted proteins | sample S55metaG_FD_115310 | JGI IMG/M metagenome (GOLD analysis project Ga0163162, IMG submission 115310) | Switchgrass rhizosphere microbial communities from Kellogg Biological Station, Michigan, USA - S5-5 metaG | ecosystem: Host-associated > Plants > Roots > Rhizosphere > Soil | place: USA: Michigan...
CGCCTGAGACGGCATAGGCCTCTCGTCCCGATCCCGCCCGTTGCGCTCGAGCACCTCTGGGACGCGTCGGTGCGGAGCGCCGCCCAGAGCCTGCGGCTCGGGCGCGAACTGGCGCAAGTGCTCACCGCTCTGCGCCATCATCGCGTCCCGGTGGTTGTCCTCAAGGGCGCCCATCTCGGGCAACTCGTCTACCCGAGCGCCGCGCTCCGGACGATGTGCGATATCGACATCCTGGTCGGACGGGAGGATCTGACCAGGGCCGCGGCGATCCTCTCCGGTCTCGGCTACGCGCTGCAGTACTACAACGTCGAGGAGGTTGACTACACGCAGCATCATCATCTCCGGCCAATGGCCAGGCCGGATGGGGTCCGGGTCGAGATTCACTGGGCGATCGCGCAGCCGGCCCTGCCGTTCGCCATCGACGTGAAGGGGCTGTGGGAGCGGGCCCGCCCCGCGGAGATCGCGGGCGCTGAGGTGCTGGTGCTGTCTCCGGAAGATCTCCTGCTGCACCTGTGCCTGCATGCGTCGTTCACCCACGGGTTCCGCGTCGGCCTGCGCGCGTGCTGGGACATCCTCGAGACGGTCAATCACTACGGCCAGGCCATCGATTGGGATCTGGTCGTTCGCCGCGCGCAGGCATGGGGAATCGGCCGCTACGTGTACCTGACGCTGCGGCTCGTGCGTGACCTCCTGGGCGCCGGGATCCCCCCCACCGCCGTCGCGGCCCTCGAGCCTCCGGGATTTCCGTCCGAGGTCGTTGCCTGGGCGACGACCTGCATCTTCATGCCCGAGAGTGATGAACTGGTGACCGCCTCGCTGGCTCGGCTGTCGACATCACGGCCGATCGGGGCGAAGCTTGCCGTGCTACGACACATCCTGTATCCACCCCGGTCTGTCATGGCTCGCATCTACGACGTCCCGGTCCACTCCAGGTGGATCTACCTCTACTATCCGATGCGGTGGGCGGACCTCCTGCGGCGGTACGGGCGCCACGCCTGGGGGCTGTGGCGCGGTGATCATCGCACGCGGGGCGAACTCCGTGCCGTATCCGAACGCACGGCCCTGGCTGACTGGCTCCGGCTCGCGCCGTAGAAGACGGCGCCACGCCGGGGGCTGGCGAACGGGTGAACCCGGCCGCTACTTGCGCTCCGCCTTGACGTAGGAGTTGTAGTAGCGGAGGTAGTACTTCCGGAGCGGCCGCGCCGGGACCTGATTGAGAACAACGCCCAGCACTTTCGCGCCCGCGCCCTCCAGCAGGTTTTTGGTGCGGGCCAGATCGCGGAAGCCGGTTGAGCCCGCCTTGGCGACGAGGATGACGCCGTCCACGGCCGACGCCAGCAGGAGGTTGTCCCGGATCAGCAGCACGGGTGACGAATCGCAGATGACGAAGTCGGCCCGCTTCGACATCTCGCCGATGATCTCGGGCAACCGCGTTCCGGCGAGCATGCCGCGAGTCCGCGGCTGAATAGATTCGCCTCGCTGCGCGAGCCATAGTCCCTGGGTGACCGGAATGAGGATGGGCTCTAGAGGATCATCGGAATCGAGGGTTTCGATGAGCCCGCGGCTGCTCTTGATCTTCATCGTCTTGTGCAGCGTCGGACGGAGAAAATCGGTGTCGGCGAGCACGACCCGGCGCCCGGACTCGTTGAGGGCGAGGCCGAGGTTGGCCACCACCGTCGACTTGCCCTCGTCGGCGAAGGCGCTCGTCACAAGCAGGCGCTTCAGCGGCTCCCCGCGGGTGCTCAGCTCGATGCCCACGCGGAGCGCCCTGAAGGCCTCGGTGAACATGAGCTGGTCGCTCGGGCCCTGGCCGTTCTCGGGGACGCCGCTCATGAACATCGGCCGTCCACCCCGGATGCGGGGAATGAGGGCGAGGACGGGCAATCCGGTCGCGAGGTCCACGTCGTCCTCGTTCTCGATCTTCCGGTGGAGCCACTCGACCGCCGCCGGGACCGCAGCGCCCACGCCGAGGGCGGCGGCGAAGGCAATGGCGAGGGCCATCATTCGCTTCTCGTTACCAGCTGGCACCGGGGAGGACGCGGGATCAATGACCTTGACGACCTTCATCTCCCCGTGCTCCCGGATCCGGGCCGCCGTCAGCTTCTCCGAAAGCATGGTGTACAGGCCGCGCTGGCTCTCGACGTCGCGCGACAGGCGCGCATACTCGGCCTCTCCGCCGGAGAGCCCCTTCAGGCTTTGGCGGAGCACCTCCGCCTGTCGCTGCAGCGCCTCTTCTTGAGCCAGCATCGTCTGGTGGGTCGACTCCAGCGCGATGAACTGATCCGAGAAGTTCAGGCGTTCGGCCGCCGGCACCGCCGACGGCGAGGGGGTCGAGACCACGCACTCCTTCAACACGGACGACATCAGATTCGTCAGCTCGTCAATTCGATTCTTGACCAACTGGATCCGCGGGTGTTCCTCGGTGTACCTCATCTGCAGGTCGAGCAGCGACGACTCGAGCTGAGCCAACTGGTTCCGCGTGCGCTCGAGATCGGTCGTGCACATCCGAGAGGGGGTGCCCGCCCGCTTCTGACTGTCGAGCTTCTCCCGCAGCGCCTCCCGGCGTGTCTCGACCATCTTGCGGTTGCTCACCGCTTCGGCCATCCGGACCTCGAGGGAGGCCAGGCGGTCAGCCGCCGCCCGGGACTGGTCGGGGAGGCGGATGCCGCCATGGGCGGCTACGAAGACCTGCAACGCTTGTTCGCTGACGTTCAGCGTGCGCTTGATGTCGTTCAGATGCTGCTCCAGGAATTCGCGGGAGACCCGGGAGTCGTCGATGTTGAACGTCCGCGTCCGCGACATCAGTGCCTCGATGTACGCATTGACGATGTCGACGGCGACGTTGGGCCGTGAGGCCTCTGCCACGATGGTCACGATCCCGCTCTTTTCGGGCCAGGGCTGAAAGGTCACCCGCGCGCGCTGAAGCTCGGCGAGCGCGCGCCGGCTCGGACTGGACACCGGGACCTCGACGCCGCGCCATCCAAGGTAGGCGCTCCAGATCGACTGCCAGAGATTCGGCTGATACGACGTCTCGATCAGCTCCTGGAACGAGGCCCGGGGGAGACCCTCGACCACGGATTCGGCCAAGCTCCGCGAACCCAGGATCGCCATCAGGACGGGGAACGGACGGTTCGGCACCATGTCCGGGAACGCCCCCCCCGGCACGCGTCCGGGCTGGGCTTCCAGGAGGACCACGGCGCCCGACCGGTAGCGCTGAGGCTCCTTCGAGGCGATGAAGGCAGCCGGGAGTAACAGCACGAGGGCGATGAGACTGGTGCCGAGTACCAAACGCTTGCGCCGATGGATGACACCGCGAACAAGCCTCTCCGGACTAGACTGAGACCACGACCCCATGGGATTCGCTCTCTGGCTACCCTTCGACCGACGCCGGTGTTCCAGCGGGCGACATTAGCGAGCGCCCCTCCCGAAGAGTACCACCTGTAGGGTGCTCAGGAGGACGACCAAATCGAGGAGCGGTGACAGGTTCTTGATGTAGTACAGGTCGTACTGCAGCTTCTCCATCGAGTCTTCCACCGACGCGGCGTACGGGTGACGCACCTGGGCCCAGCCCGTAATCCCGGGCCTCACCGAGTGCCGACCCCGATAGAACGGGATCTCACGCTGAAGTGTTTCCACGAACTCCGGCCGCTCGGGTCGGGGCCCGACAAAGCTCATGTCCCCGGCGAGGACGTTCCAGAACTGCGGCAGTTCGTCGAGACGGCTCCGGCGGAGCCAGCGGCCTACTCGTGTCACCCGGGGGTCGCGAGCCGTCGCCCACACCGGTCCGTCCCGCTCGGCGTCGACGGTCATCGAGCGGAACTTCTTGAGGACGAAGACACGGCCTCGCTCGCCGACCCGCTGCTGCCGGAACAGGATCGGTCCTTTCGAGTCGAGCCGGATGGCACAGGCCACGATCGCCATGGGGGGCAGCGAGAGGACCAGCGCGGTGAACGCGAGGGCGACATCCATGGTCCGCTTGACCATCTGCGTCGTATTCGTCTTCTTGAAGCCGTCTGAAAAGATCAGCCAGCTGGGCCGAAGGTTCGTCACCAGGATCTTCCCGGTCTGTTTCTCGTAGAACGTGGGCCAGTCCTCGACGTTGATGCCCTGGAGCCGGCACTCCAGCAGCTCGTCAGCCGGCAGCGCCCGGCGCATCTCGCCGAGGGCGACGAGGATGAGATCGGGCCGCAACTCGTCCGTTAGGTTCCGGAGGTCCTTTGTCTTGCCGAGCAACGCGAAACCGGTTGGAATACGGTCGGCGGCGTCGGGGGCGTCGTCCAGGAAGCCTACGATGGTGAAGGGCCGGGTGCGGCTGAACTGCAGCTCCGGCAGGGCGCTGGCCGCCGGCCCCACTCCGAGCACCAGCACCCGGTGACGGAGTTGTCGCGTTGGCCCCAGAGCGAGCCAGGTTAGGCGCGACGCCAGCAGGCCCAGCGCGACGAAGCTGTACGTAAAGATAAAGGCAAGTCGCCCAAGACCGAGGGCCGGAAGCACAAAGCCGATGGCGGCGCTGGTCGTGACACTGACCAACAGCGCCACAAGGAGGCGCGAGGCGAGCTCCACCCGCCGGATCCGGAAATCGAGTTGGTAGAGGTCGGCCAAGTACAGGGCCAAGATATTCACGGCAGCCAGGACCACCATCTTGGACCACAGCGCGCCTACCCCATTCGGGAAGCCGATCCACGCGGCAAAGAGCATGGCGGAGACAATAACCGCAAGGTCAACAGCGATAGTGACGAAGACGAGAGCCGGTATGTAGTGCCGATAGATCCGTAGCATAGCCGCTCACCATGAGGCAAACGCCGTACCGACCTGTGGTTACTGTAAGTGTATGTTTTTAAAGTGGAGATGTCCCTAACAGTGTAGCCTCATCGCGCAAAAAGTAGTGGTCTCCTGCGCACCTGTCCAGAAATCCGCCACTTAACGCGACCGGGACGCGCAGGATTTGCGCCCTCGACGACGACAGGTTCTGCTGAGTGCTTAGGGGGAGAGCAAGGATTTTCCAATTCCTGAGTTGCGAACCGGATACCGTAGGGGGGTATCTCGCCCTCGGCGAAGGGCCCCAAGCGGTGGTGTTTTTCATTTTGTCGCCCTCGTACCTGTGGTATTGATACCCTCGGCATGCGAGGCAGCCCGGAGAGGGCCACCAACCACAACTGAGGGAGGGAGTAGAAGATGGCGAAGGCCAAGAAGGCAGCGTTCGGGGGGTATTCGATCAACTTCAAGGGCTGTAAGGACAGCGTCGAGGACGTATTCGGTGGCTCGCCCATCGGGCCGTCGGACATGACCAAGAAGCTCTGGGCCTACGTGAAGCGGAAGAAGCTCGCCGGCAAGCGCTGACGGGCCCGTTCCAACGGTCCCTCCCGGCGGCTCGCCTTGGCGGGCCGCCTTTTTTTGTCAGATTGGCCGGGAGAGCGTGAACTACCGGGGCAGCTGATCCAGGCTGGTCAGGGCGTAGTCGCCCGAGACGCCCAGTTCCTCGGGGGGAGCTCCGACACGATTGCAGCCCGAGTGCCTCCGGTCCAAGCGCCGCACCGCCGGCGCCGGCTTGTAGGTCTTGGCCGCGTTTACCGAGAGGACCGGGATAGGAGCCGGCCGAGACCCGCGGAGGCCCCCGCGGCGTGGAGCATCCGCGGAGAGCCGTTCGACAGGACGGCTCCCGGCCGACCGTCCAGCCGCTCGATCGCCCGCGCGACCTCGGGAAAGCAGGCCAGCGAGAGATAGGCCGCCATCAGCCGGGCAATCTCGGCGTCTCCCGCCACGAGGCCCAGCCGGCGGACCGTGTAGCGCAGGGCCGCCTCGGTGATCGTCCAGAAGTCCTCGTAGCGTCCCATCAACGCTCGGAGCCAGGTGTACTCGAGCTGCTTCTGTCGCCACATCGTCGAGAGCGTCATCGGATCGCTGGTGATCGTGCGGCCAGCCTCCACGACGGAGTGCACATCGAACAGCGTGCCGTAGGCGTCGAAGACGTAGCCGCGGATCGCGCAGCCAGGGGTCACTGTAGGCTCGCGGGGGCGGCGGTGACTCTCGCAGCGGCGGGGCGGCGGGGACGGACGGGCCGGCGAGGCACCGGCTTCGGCTCGGGGGGAGTCTCCACACCGGTCTCGACGAAGCCGAAGCGCAGAAGCCGCTTGGCGTCGAGGAACGACTGGGCGCGCGACCGGCTGCCCAGCACGATCATCAGGAACTGCTGACCGTTGCGCCAGGCGGACACGGCAAGGTTATAGCCAGCATCGTTGGTGAAGCCGGTCTTGAGCGCCTGCACACCGCCTGGATCGGTGAACAGCGGGATGTGTCGCGCGTACACCCGGCCCTTGTAGACGAACGTCTGGCCCCCAAGCAGCGGCCGCGACATCGGATGGTCGCGCAGCAGTCGCGCGGTGAGATCCGCCAGATCCCGCGCGGTCGAGCGCTGGGAGGGGTCGGGCAGGCCGTGCGGGTTGGCGAAATGGGTGCCGGCCAGGCCGAACTCCTGCGCCTTGTCGTTCATCCAGCTCACGAAGGTCGCCTCGTCGCCCGCCAGATGCTCGGCCAGTGCGGCCGCGGCGTCGTTGGCGGAGGCGATCGCCACGCCCTCCAGGAGCACGTGAAGTGGTACCTGCTGGCCGGCGCGCAGGCCCATACGATAGCGGGCCGTGGTCGCCGCGTGGTGGCTGATCGTGACGGGCTCGTCGACGTCGGCACGCCCAGCCTCGAGCGCTTCGCACGCCAGATAGAGCGTCATCAGCTTGACCAGACTTGCCGGTGCCCGCTCTGCCTCGGCGTTCTTGGCGAACACGGTGCGGCCTTCCGGGTCGAGCAAGATCACGGCCTCGGCGCTCAGCGCCGGTGGGCGCGGAGAAGTCTGAGCGACGGCGGGGGCCGCGAGCGCCAGGAGCACGATAGTGAGCGAGAGCAACAGGCGCGTCGCGTGCACTGCGTCCATTCTAGCGAGCGGCCGGAGCGGGCCGCAAGCAAAAGGCTCAGCGAATGGCGCGCTTGAGCTCCTTGGATGGCTTGAAGCGCGGCGTACGGCCACCGAAGGTCGCCGGATGACCAGTACGTGGATTGCGGATGGTGCGCGGACGCCGCCGAGCGACTGAGAAGGTGCCGAAGCCGACCAGGGTCACGGGTTCCCCACGTCGCAGCGCGCTGCGCACGGCGATGAGCATCGTCCGCAGCGCGCGATCACTGGCCGCCCGCGGCCAACCCGAAGCCTGCGCCATGCGGGCGACGAGATCCGCGCGGGTCACGCTACATCCCGAAGACGACCCGGGCCTCGTCCATCACCGCCTCGGTGATGGACGAGTAGCCCTTGCCCTCGGCGAAGCGCTCGATCGAGCGGCGCGCCATCGTGCGAATGAAGGAGGGAATGCGCTCCAGCCTCGCCTCGGCCTCCACCGTCCACGTGAGATGGCTGGGCTCGGCTGGAGCGGCCGCCGTGTCGCCGAGAGCCGCGGCGAAGGGACAACCGGGGCCCGCCGCCTCCGACGTGCCGCCCGCGCCCTCGAACGCGTCGGGACGCGCACCGGCCATCGTCGAGCGAAGATTCTCGAACGGCTCCGGTGGCACGGTGCGCCCGCCGACCTTCACGCCCAGGCTGCGCACCATCTGCGTCTCGAACGGGTTGGTGAGCATGGCGACCCTGAAGCCGCATTCCGGACAGCGGAAGGTCACCGCCAGAGAACCCTCATCGGGACCCTCGGTCGAGTGCAGCTTCATCGGCTGATCGCAGTCCAAGCAGAGGAACTTCATGGCCGCGTCATTCTAGCAGCGGCGATCTGAGCCGGCCAGGCCGATCCGCCGGAGCTTCAGAAATTCATGTCGAGGCTGATCCGGGCCCGGTTCTCCGAATATCCCGCGTTACTGTTGAAGGAGCCCTGAGTCGTCGTGGTCGTACCGCTAGTCCCGCTGTCAAAGCGTTGAGTATAGGTGTACGTAAAGCCCAGCTTGAGCCAGCGGAGCAGGCCAACCGTGAGTGCCGCCGTGGCGCCCACGCCTTCGTCGACGTCGTTGCTTCCACCACTGATGTTGGGGCTGCCACCGAGAGTTTGGCCGCCACCGACACCGGTTGTTTGGGTCTTGCGATAGTAAGCGCTCACGGTCCCGCTCGTGCGCGTGGTGAAAGAATATGACAGGGATCCGCTGGCGCCTGTCGTTTCCACCACGCCGAAATTCTCCCCGGTCGCGAAGGTCGTCGAAAACCCATGTTCGAGGGTGAGCGATGCCACGGCTCGGGCAAACGCATAGCTAGCCGTAGCCGAGAGAGCCAGCTCGGGCCCGCGGCTCCCACCAGAGTCACTGGTCAGGCCGGTGACGCCAACGTTACCGGTGACGGTAAACGGAGCAGTTCCGTACGTGGCGAAGAGCGTGGCAGTCCAGAGCTGGAAATTGTCAGAGTTGGTTGTGCCGGCACCACTCAAGTGGTAGAAAGCGTAGTTTCCCGAGATCCCAGCCGTCAATAGCGCGTTCAGCTTACGACCCAGCGAACCAGTGAGTTGGTGCGCAGTGACGTCCTGCGTGCCCTGGAACGTTTGAGTGTTCCCTTGCGACGTCTGGTCGCCGAATGTTGTCCGACTGGTCAGGTACTCGTAGCCCAGGGTCAAAGTGTTCTCGGTGTAGAGGGGGAGGCTCGCGGTGATGCCCACTGCCTGCGTCGTCGTGTCGTCGCCTTCAGTGTCGGAGAATGTGTTCCAGCGGTAGTACTCTCGCGTCGCCACCCGGTCGATCAGGTAGTCCGATGTCAGGGAAAATGCATTGCTGGTGAAGGTCGCTCGCTGGCGCCGAAGGTTCAGGCTATCGGCTTGGGTGGGCTCGTCGTTGTGGGTGAACGCGTCGGCGATCGTGAAGCGCAGGCGTGGGGTCGCCTCCCAGGAGACCTGGCCGAGCACGGAGTGGAAGTACACCATGTCATTCTGGAAACTGTCGTGATTCGCGGTGAAGGTATAGGCGATGATGCCCTTCGTGAACGCCGAGTCGAGCGAAAACAGCAGGGTCGGAGCGATCGCTGTGCGGAAATTGCTGTGTCGATCGGTTTTCGTCAGATCGAAGTTGTCGCTGTACTCCTCGCTCAACGAGAGGGACGGCTGAAGCATGAATACGGGGCGCGACGCGCCCACCGTGGTCAGCGTCGGGAGCAGTCTGACCGGCGCCGACGAGATCGTCGGTGGCGGGGGCACGCCTTCGACGGGCGGCATCGAGGACGGAATCACCGGCACCGGGACGACCGGCTCGGACAGGATCGTCGGGGTGAGCGGCTCAGCGGGCGCGGGGGGTTCAATCGGCACGGTCGGCGTGGGAGGAGGTGTCTGGCTCGTGTCGGGATCGGGCACCGGTGTGGCTGGGCGCTGGGCGGCGACGAGCGCGGGGAACGCGATGAGAAGCAGGACGACAGAGACCAGGAGCACTCGCCGTCCCATCGCGCGCGCCAACTTCTGGACTCTTCTAGAAGAGCCTCTGAGAAACGACGATGATGTCGTTGGGCTTGAGTGGCACGTCAGCCGACTCCGACGGGTCACTCTGGATGTCACCCACGTTGACCTTGAGCACTTCCCGCTTGGCGCCCTCGCCCCTCAGCACCCTCACGCGATTCGAAGCCGCCGGAGTGAGTCCGCCGGCCGCCGCGATGGCGGTCATGATCGTCAGGTTCGTGGTGTACTTGACGAGCCCCGGCGCCTTGACCTCGCCGTGAATGTAGATCGTATCCGCGTTGGGAACAACGATGGTGTCTCCCGGCTGGAGCTTGACGTTCTGGCTGACATCTCCCTTCTGGATCATCTTCAAGACGTTGACGGGGATCCGCTCCTGCCCACGGAGCACGTAGGCCGACTCCAGATCGGCCGTCGGCAAGGGGCCGCCCACCGCGGACAGGGCCTGCAGGAGCGTCAGATCCTGAGTCAATTGCATGATGCCCGGGCGGCCGACACCGCCAATGAAGTAGATGGGCCGGCTCCTGATTTCCCGGATGCTCACGGTTGCGCGTGCGCCTTTGACCGTCTGACTGTAAAGCGTGGTCAGCCGCGCGGCCAGGTCCGCGACCGTCTGCCCGCCGGCGTCCACCTCGCCGACGAGCGCGAGGGAGATCTTGCCGTCTGGCCGAACGAAGACGGCCTGGTCCAGATCCTTCTGATCCCACACCGAGATCACCAGGACGTCGTCGGGCCCGATGCGATATGCAGACCCGACGGGCTGCGAGAACACGGAAGACGC
>Ga0163162_10008213_pt1 | contig 10186 bp, 6 predicted proteins | sample S55metaG_FD_115310 | JGI IMG/M metagenome (GOLD analysis project Ga0163162, IMG submission 115310) | Switchgrass rhizosphere microbial communities from Kellogg Biological Station, Michigan, USA - S5-5 metaG | ecosystem: Host-associated > Plants > Roots > Rhizosphere > Soil | place: USA: Michigan...
CAACGATCCGCTGGCAATGGGAGCCATGAATTATGCTTTGGACCACGGTTTACGCATTCCGGAAGACATTGCAGTGATCGGTTGCGGAAATCTTCACTATGACGATTCTCTCCGCGTTCCACTTTCGAGCATCGACCAGCACAGCCGGAGAATTGGGGAGGAAGCTGCGCGAGTTGCGCTCCGGATTCTGAACTCGAAGGTGCAACTCAAGCCTGAAACTATTGTGCTGCAGCCGGAATTGGTAGTGCGCAGATCGACCGAACGCCGCCCGGACAAACGGACAGCTTCAAAAAGAAGGACACGAGCTTAGCATCCCCATCCGAAAACGCTAGTGGTTCAGTTTCACGGCACCGCGAGCAAGAGCCCCAACCGCGAAGTATCACGAAGGCTTCATTCTGAGGCGTTCCTTTGTGAACCTTCGTGCCCTTGGCGGTTCATGTTTTTCCAAATTAGCCTACTACCCTAAAACAAGGCGCTTTCCCTCAACACGAACAGCTACCCTGTTGCCAATTCACACCAATCAGCTGCACGGTGGCTGCTAGTGAGTTACAAAATTGTTGCTGCACTATCTGGTATTTTGAAATTGGTTTCGGTACAGTTAACGACACTTCGTGGCCAAAGATTCACAAAACGTGCTGACTTCACGCGATCGCAATGAGAGCAGTTCTGCAACGCACATGTACCGGACGACCTCTTTCGTCCTTTCGATTAGTGATTAAGACTTGGCGATTTTATCCTCATGGATCGTAGAACCTTCCTGGCGTCCGGTGGGGCTGCGGCATTCGGCACTCTCGTGCCGGGCATCTCGCGTTTCTTTCCCGCCCCGGATACCTCCGAGCCTTTTTTGTGGGAAGCCAATGGGCTCATCTTCTCCTTCGAAGTAAGGGCGGGCAAATTGCGCCAAAAGCGGCTGCTCGCGGCAGGCAGCCCAGCGGTGAGGACTGACAAATCCTCCGGTGTCGAAGTCGCAGTGCAATGCAGCGGGGAAAATTCTCCAGATCAAGGCATGAAATCCGGCATGGGACAGCCAGGCTCCCGCTTGCTTTTTGCCGGAAGACGGGAGGAGGCCACGCATGGAGGCAAGCGCTTAATCTGCACGCATACGGACCCGGTCTTGAAGTTAAGTGTGGAATCCATCTATCAGGCTTTCGACGGAGTGCCCGTAGTCCGGCGCTTTTCGCGGGTGACCAATCACGGGGATGCGCCTGCCGGTCTCGAGTTCTTGAGTTCTGCCATGCTTCATGGCCTTGCCGATCCTCAGGCGTACGACAGCGAACTTCGTATCCATGTTGCCCTGAATAGCTGGATGGCTGAAGGCCAGTGGCATACGTTCCGGCCGTCCGAGATGGGTTTTGTCGAAAACGAGCGCACTAGCTGGTCGCAAGCCCAGGCAGGAAGCATCGGCACTTGGTCCTCGGAGCGGTATCTGCCTCTGGCCATGGCAGAAAACATAAAGCTAGGGCTGACCTGGTTTTGGCAAATTGAACACAATGGATCGTGGTATTGGGAAGTCTCTAATGTCTCGGCTCGCGATAACAATGCCGACGACGTCTACGCCTATCTTGGGGGACCGGACGATCTCCACGCCGCGGCGTGGAAGAGTTTGAAACCTGGAGAAACCTATGAAACCGTGCCCGTCGCAATCGGATGTGTGCGCGGCGGGTTCGGCGACGCCGTCGAATCATTAACACACTACCGTCGCCTCGCGTGCCTGACACCGCACCAGGATAATTCGCGATGTCCGGTGATTTTTAACGACTACATGAATTGCCTTTGGGGCGACCCGACCGAAGCGAAAGAATTGCCCATGGTCGCCGCCGCTGCCAAAGCGGGTTGCGAATACTATGTGATCGATGCCGGATGGTACGCGGACCTGCATGAGGACTGGAGTCCGACCATCGGCGCATGGCAGCCTTCGTCAACACGATTTCCCCGTGGACTGAAGTTTCTACTCGATCGAATCAGGCAAGCGGGAATGGTCCCGGGACTGTGGCTCGAGCCCGAGGTTGCCGGAGCCAAGTCAGTGCTTGCGCAAAAACCGGACCGCTGGTTTTTCATGCGCCACGGCAAACGAGTCTTGAAGAATTCGCGGTTCCTGCTTGATTTACGCAATCCGGAGGTACGAGATTATCTGGATCAGGTGATCGCAAGACTCGTCAACGATTATGGCGTCGGCTACATCAAGATGGACTACAACGTCGACTCGCTGCAAGGGACGGAGATTGATGCTGACAGCTTTGGCCAAGGTTTGCTCGAGCATAATCGTGCCCATCTCGCTTGGCTTGAGGGAATCCGCAAGCATTATCCTGACCTGGTGATTGAAAACTGTGGCAGCGGAGGCGGACGCATGGACTATGCGATGCTCAGTCGTCTCCAGATACAGTCGATGACCGACCAGGAAGATTATCTGAAGCTTCCGATGATCCTGGTCGGTGCCTCAGCCGCCGTGTTACCCGAACAACTTGCGATATGGTCTTACCCACTGGCCGATGCGGATGCCGATCAAGCCAGCTTCAACATGGTCACAAGCATGATGTGCCGCATTCACCAGAGTGGGCACCTCGATTCACTTACTCCGGAATCGTCCGCTCAGGTGCTTGAGGGCATCCGTATATACAAAGAATCTCTCCGCAAGCACATTCCTTCCGCGGTGCCATTTTATCCGCTTGGCACTTCTGACGTTACCGACTTCACGGCACCGGTCGCTTTAGGCATGCGGTCTTCGCAGCAAACCTTACTCGCGGTCTGGAGGATCGACGGCCCCGCCATCATTAAAATTCCTTTCGCGAGCCGGGAAGCCACACTCATTTATCCTGTTGATCTCGGGGTGAAGGCCACAACCGCGGACGGCGCATTGAACATTGAGTTTCCACGAAAACGTATGGCATGCATCGTCCGAACAGAAGGCTCGATCATCAATGGCACGAAACGATCTTGAGCGTGAACAGGCCGGCGAGTTCGTAGCCTTTTGCCGCGCGGCAGAACTACATTGGATTGTTCGCAAGATGAGCAGGCTTTTTGAAATGGCACGCAGCACGATACTCACTCGAAAGATCGAGCGAAGAGCGATTCGAATCGAACGCTTAGCTTGAGGAAGGATTTTGTCATGGAGAAAGTCAGCCGTCGCAAGTTTGTCGCAACTGCCGCTGTAGCCGGGGCCGCTGCTGTTCTTCCCCCGTCAGCATTCGCCTATGAGAACCAGGTCAAGAGTGCCGCGACTCCGCTCGCGGGACCGGCGGGCCACGAAGTGGTCGCGCCACACGCGAGTCCGTTTCCCATGAAGAATGTGAGGCTGCAGCCGGGCGCCTTCAGTTCGGCGGCCGAGGCCAACCGGAAATATTTGAAGACTCTTCCTCCCGACCGTCTGCTTCATACCTTTCGTCTGACTGCAGGCTTGCCTTCTTCAGCCGAACCGCTCGGAGAATGGGAAAAGCCCGATTGCGAACTGCGAGGCCACTTTGCCGGCGGACATTACCTTTCAGCCTGCGCTCTGGCCTATGCCAGTTCAGGCGACGAAGAACTCAAGCGCAACGGCGATTTGATGGTCGCTGAACTGGCGAAGTGCCAGGCGCAACACAAGAATGGTTATCTCAGTGCGTTTCCGACTGAGTTGTTCGACCGCCTGCGTGACGGAGTCAAAGTGTGGGCGCCGTTCTACACCTTCCACAAAGTCATGGCTGGACATCTTGACATGTACACGCTGGCTGGCAACGAGCAGGCGCTGGAGACAGCGCAGAAAATGGCAGGATGGGTATCGAACTGGTCCGGTCCGCTGAGCGACCAACAGATGCAGCGCGTGCTTCAGGAGGAATACGGCGGGATGGGAGAAGTGCTCGCCAATCTCTACGGCATCACGGGGAAGGAACAGTATCTTTCCCTGGCTCAACGTTTCGACAAAAAGGGGTTCTTCGATCCGCTCGCCGCTCACCGCGACGAACTCAAAGGGCTGCACGTCAACACCCACGTCCCGCAGGTAATCGCAGCCGCCCGGCTTTACGAACTCACGGGAGACAAGCATTACTGGAATATCGCCAGCTATTTTTGGGACGAAGTGACCAGCGAGCGCTCTTATTGCACCGGAGGCACCAGCAATTTCGAGCATTGGAGATCGGAACCGGGCGTGCTCTCGACCGAACTCAGCCCACTGACAGCAGAAGACTGCTGTGTCTATAACATGCTGAAGCTGACTCGCCACGTGTTCGCGTGGTCGCCGCAAGCCGATCACCTGGACTATTACGAACGCGTGCTCTTCAATCACCGCATGGGAACGATTGATCCGGAAACTGGCACGACCGTCTATCATCTGCCGCACGGAAATGGATACTCCAAGATTTACGCCGCGCCCTTTAACTCGTTCTGGTGCTGCAGCGGCACAGGCGCCGAAGAATTTGCCAAACTGACCGACTCAATCTATTTCCATGATCACGACTCCATCTTCGTCAATCTCTACATCGCATCGGATGTTAGCTGGACAGAAAAAGGCATACGCATCACACAGCAGACCTCTTTCCCCGAAGAGCAAGGGACGACTCTCACCATCTCGGCCGCCAAACCTGTCGATGTCGATCTGAAACTGCGGGTTCCGTACTGGTCGAACAACGGTAGCGTCAAAGTAAATGGACGCCCGCTTCCCGCCTTCGCCGACTCGAGCAGCTATTTTGTTCTGCGTGGACCCTGGAAGAATGGGGACCGCATCGAACTGAGTCTTCCCATGCACCTTCACGCCGCCCCCATGCCCGACAGGGAAACCCTTCAGGCGCCGATGTACGGCCCCCTGGTGTTGGCCGCGCGCCTCGAAGAAGAACCGCGGGAGAGGTGGTACCGGCACTTTACCGCGGCCAAGGAGGAACCACCTTCTCCCACACTACAATTCAAGGGCAAACTTAACGATCCCGCGAGTTGGCTCGAACCGGCTGGAGGAAAGTTGGTATTCCGCACAGTTTCACAAAATCCAGCTGTGACATTTGTTCCCGTGTCCAGCCTTTTGCACGAACGCTACTCCATGTTTCACGAAATCAGCGAGAGCAAATCCTGATGGGAACAGTCATGCTCGAAAAAGCCTCGTCAATGATTAACTCGATCAATTCAAGATTCTTTTGCTTGATCGCGTTGGCAATCACCGTCGCCCTGGGACCTCGGCTCGCGGCGCAAGTGCAGACCGACGTACCCGCAGTAATTCCGGGCTCGAAGCCAGTGACCGTAGAACACATCAAGGTTCACGGGACAGCGCTCGAAGGCAATCTGGAGGGTGACGCCGTCGATCGCGACGTGCTCGTCTTCTTGCCGCCCAGTTACGCTCAGAAGAAATCTCGGCGCTTTGCTGTCCTTTATGCCTTGCACGGTTATTCGATTGGCGCCGAGCAATGGAGCCACGAGATCCATGTGCCGCAAACCATTGAAGGCGCTTTCGCTCAGGGCGCCAACGAGATGATCGTGGTGCTGCCTGATTCGAAGACCCTGCACGATGGTTCCATGTATTCGAGTTCGGTCACGACGGGGAATTTCGAGCAGTTCGTTGCGCACGATCTGGTTGCTTACATCGATGCGCATTACCGGACCATCCCGAATCGCTTGAGCCGTGGCCTGGTTGGCCACTCCATGGGAGGCTATGGCGCGACCCGGATCGGCATGAAGCATTCCGATGTGTTCGGCAGCCTCTACATTATGAGTCCGTGTTGCTTGTCGCCGCGTCCAGCCGGGAATTCGGAAGTCGAGAAGGCTCTCGAGGCAGTGAAGATCCCCGAAGATTCGGCCACGCTATCCTTCTTTCCCCGTACCCAGCTCGCTTCGGCAGCCGCCTGGTCACCCAATCCGAAGAACCCGCCGCTCTATCTCGATCTTCCTACAAAGGATGGCCAGCCTCAACCGGATGTCATAGCGAAATGGGCGGCGAATGCGCCGCTGGCTTTCATCGATCAGTACATCGGAAATCTGCGCAGCTATCGCGGAATCGCGATCGATGTCGGAGACCAGGACGGTCTACGGATTGATACCGGTAAACTGCACGATGTTCTCGATAAGTATGGGATTGCGAACAAGTTCGAAATTTATCCAGGCACTCACACTAGTAAAGTGGCTGATCGCTTCCAGAATCACGTGATGCCATTTTTCAGCCAGAATCTTTGCTTTCAGACAAGCTGCCAATAACTTCGCCCTTCACTCTTCGGCGGCCCGCGAGCAACTCAACAAATAAAGGGACAACAAGGGGGTCACAAGGCCTCCATCGCAGGCTTTCCTTCGTGAACCTTCGTGTCCTTTGTGGTTTGTGCTCTCTGCATTTGCCACTCATAGCGAGCATATCGGGTGACTGCGGGCTTTAATTTCAACGAAGTTTGTGGTATAATACTAAAGTCCCTTTCGCTCCAGAAGTCGCTAGCAGCACCAACTCGCGTTCAATTCCGGAATCCGGATGGAAGAAGTCGTACACCACAGAAAATAGCAAACAAGCATTAAGGAGGAAGCTGTGGATCAACAGGTCAAGGTTTTTCTTGAAACGTATGCAAAGGCGAACTCGTCGTCGGATCTTTCGGTCATCGGCAGCTTGTACGCCGACGCGTTCATGTTTGCCGGGCCCAACGGTACCCGAACCGTCCGAAAAGAAGACTTTCTGAAAGTTATTCCTAAGATGAAGGCATATTTCGCTTCGATAGGATTGTCCGAAACTTGCCTGCACTCGGTTGAGACCGTCGCTGTCGATTCCAAATACCTACTCGCAAAAGCAGGTTGGAAAATCACCGTCAGAGACCAAAATGGCGACTGCAGGCAGCTTGACGCATTCGCAACTTACGTCCTGGAACGCAAGGACGCGGACACGCTATCCATCGTGATGCAGATAGACCATCAGGATTTGGCCACTCTGATCAGAAACCATCAAAATTAGCCAATTGATTTAACATGGCGGAAACGATGATGTCGGCGACCGGGCGGGCGGCGCATGCTATACGATGTTTTCGGCAAATTAGGCTTAAGGTTCTTTACATGACTCGCAGGCAAGCGCTCGTCGTCATCACTGCTATTGCATATCTGTTTGCGCCACAGGGCAGTGCTTTGGCGCAAAACACTCTTCCACCGGCAGCGAAGCCTCTTCCGCTGCTCAGTCCGATCTTCGGCCACAACATGGTATTGCAGCGCGGCAAGGTCAACACCATCTGGGGATGGTCAGATCCCGGCGATCAGGTTTGGGTTGAGATCGCGGGCAAACGTGCGTTTGGTATTGCGGGAGCTGACCGTCGCTGGCAGGTAAAGATTCAGCCGCCGCCTGCCGGCGGCCCCTATACCGTCGAGATTCGCGGCCCTCAAACCGTGGAACTCCACAATGTTTTGGTTGGGGACGTCTGGCTGTGTGGCGGCCAATCCAATATGCAGGTAGGGCTCGCCCGCGCGCGCAATGGGGATGAGGAAGTTAAAGACGCCAACAATCCGGAGATTCGATTTTTCTCAGTCGCTGCTCACTCGGCATATCACCACACGGATCTCGCGGAAGGCGTTTGGAAAGTTGTGACGCCCGCAACCGCCGAACAGGTGTCCGCGGTCGCATACTATTTCGCCCGTAAGATTCAACAGCAAATCCATGTTCCCATCGGCCTGGTCGTCGATGCCCTGGGTGGAACTCCCGCCGAGGCCTGGACCAGCGCGGAGGCCCTTCGTCCGCTCAAGGACTTCGACGTTCCTTTGGGAGAGCTTCAGAAATTAGCGGCGGCAGGCGCGCCTGAATACGGAAACTACGTGATGCACTGGTATGACCAGTACGACATCGGACTCAAGGGAAACTGGACAGCTCCGGATGTGGACGATTCGACCTGGAAGGTTGTCAACATTCCGGGCGGTTTCTCTGAATTAGGCGTGCCTGACGCTCCGGCGCTGGTCTGGTTTAAGAGAGAGGTTGTGCTATCCGATCCGCTTCCAGCAGGACGTGCGTCAATTCATCTTGGTTCGATTGAGCGCATGGACACCGTCTACGTCAATGGGGCGCAGGTTGGCGACAGTGCATGGGTCGAGAACCCGCGCGTCTACGCTGTTCCCGATGGTGTGCTGAATCCAGGCAAGAACGTTTTGACAATTCGTGTTCTAAAGACAAAACCGCAAGGTGGATTTCTCGGCAAACCGGAAGAGTTGCACCTCACCCTCGGAGATAAGACAGCCATCCCGCTGGCCGGCGAATGGAAAGGGCAACTGAGTCTCGATGCCCGTCCGCCACATCCCCTGCCCATCGGCTACGAGAACTGGCCAGTCATGCCTTCTGTGCTTTACGAAGGCATGCTTGCGCCCATTGCGCCGCTGTCCATTACGGGAGCCTTGTGGTACCAGGGCGAGCAGAACTCAGACCGTGGATTTCAATATCGCAAAATTCTCCCGGTGATGATTGCAGACTGGCGAAAGCTTTTCGGGCAGGGTGATTTCCCTTTCTACATTGTGAGCCTGCCCGCCTTCCAGCATCGCCGTGATACGCCCTCCGACGACACCTGGGCAGAAACGCGCGAATCGCAGGCGATCGCAGCCGCCAGCGTGCGCAATTCGTGCCTGGCAGTGACTATCGACACCGGAGATCCCGATAATATCCATCCTAAAGACAAGCAGCCCGTAGGCGAGCGCCTCGCCTTTTGCGCGTTGGCCAAACATTACGGGAAGAAAATACCTTATTCCGGACCCACTCTCGCTTCGGTCAAACGCCTCCCCGGATCAGTTCGAATTCGCTTCAATCACGCAGACCGAGGCTTGGTGGCAAAAGGCGGAACCTTAGCGGAGTTTGAAATTGCCGGAGAAGACCGCAAGTGGTATTGGGCCGATGCACGCATCGAAGGCCGAACAGTCGTGGTGTCATCACCTTCGGTGTCGAACCCGAGAGAGGTCCGCTACGCCTGGCAGTCGAATCCGGCGGCAACTCTGTTCAATGGTGCAGGACTGCCAGCGGTTCCCTTCCGAACAGATACCTGGACAGGAATGACCGAGTCTCACCGTCCGTACTGAAAAGACGCGCAGCAACGCGATCAACGACACTCAAAGTTGTTGGCGTCTTCAGTGTCACCCGTTCCCTTGTATTGAGCGTGCCTGGGATAGGCACAGAGCGGGCGGCTACGCCCCGGAAACGCCTTGCCCGTTGCAGTCACAGATGCGGGCACGGTTCCCTTCTCTACCCAGTTGACCATTGCACCTAATAAATCAAACTGATCCAGTGACTGGCCTCCAGCGCAATGGCTCATCCCCGGAACAAAATAAAACTGGCTCCAGGTTGATACCGCTTCCAGGCCACCATTCGCAGCCGCCATATCCTTATAGTAGGTGAAAGTGTCGAGCGGCGAGAACCACGGATCGCTATCACCGTGGTAAAAAATCAGCTTCCCTCCGTGGCCGGAGAAGGTCGTCAAATTAGTGGACATCGAGTCCACCAGCGGCTGAATGTCTGCTAGAGTTTCCTTATCAACATCAAGAGTCAACTCAGTCGGTGCAGGTCCGAAAAGTCCGGGGCCCGGCGACAGCAAGCCTCGGAACGGCGGGCCGCTCGTTATGCCTGTGTCGTAAAGGAATCCAGGATAGACCGCAGTCCCGTTTGAGGTCTTCGGACCCGCAAGGGCTTTCTTGATGGCGGCGGCTTTCTCCGCCGTTAAACAGGAATCGCTCTTTGCACCAGCGCCCTTGCACGCCAGCATCGCAGGATCGAAATCGCACGCGAGAGGAGCGGAGATCAGCCCATCAGCAACACCGTCTTTGGCGTCGCACCGGTTCATGAGCGCGTCTTTGATCAGCTTGCGGTCCTGGTCTGTAATGGACTGTTCGATGATTGGTTTTCCATTCGCGTCCTTCGGCGCGACCTGGTTGAAGGCAATGGGTATCCATTTCCCGATGGCAAGATTGGAAAGTCCAGTACGCATCGCCGGATCGCCGGAGATGATACCGTCGAAAGCCGCAGGATAGCGCTGCGAGAGCACCATGCCTTCGCGGCCGCCAGTAGAGCATCCGGTGAAGTAAGAATGAGCCGCCGGCTTTGCGTAGTACTGGGCAATCAATTGTTTGGCGAGCGCCGCCACCTGGACATTAGCGAGGTATGCAAAGTCCAGATAGGCCTGTTCGTCTTTCATGAAGCCGAAATCAAAAGCTCCCCCATGGCTTTTATGTCCAGTATCCGTACTGATCACCGCGAAGCCGCGCATGAGTGCTGGCGTATCTCCGGCCGCAATCAGGCCGAGTG
>Ga0163162_10008214_pt1 | contig 10185 bp, 7 predicted proteins | sample S55metaG_FD_115310 | JGI IMG/M metagenome (GOLD analysis project Ga0163162, IMG submission 115310) | Switchgrass rhizosphere microbial communities from Kellogg Biological Station, Michigan, USA - S5-5 metaG | ecosystem: Host-associated > Plants > Roots > Rhizosphere > Soil | place: USA: Michigan...
GCCCCGGCGTCGATCAGCCGGAACAACGCCCATGGCCCCGTCCGTGTCATGGTGGAGCCGACGTTGCTCGGCTGGAAGCTCAAGCGCGCCTGCCGAGCGCCCGAGTTGCTCGGCCAGGTAATGGCATAAGGGCGGACCGGCCCGTGATTGTAGATTACCTCCTGGTCGCCATTGCCAAGCAAGACAACCGTCGACAATGCATCAAGCGCGACCGGCGTGACATCGAAGTTGAGCACTGGCGCCGCGCCGCCGGTTGCAAAGAACGCCTCGCGGATGGTGGCCGCGCGCTCGAACGCTTCGAGAGACTCGCTTGTCGCACCCACCTTTCCGTAGCCTGATCGCCAGCGCCACGGCCTGCTCGATGTGTCGACCACGGACTGCAGGTTGTCGCGAAAGAAACGGTCGAGCTGGCCATTCGGTCCGAACAGCCGGGAAAAATCCTCGATTGAGATGTCGGAGAGCGAGTTGCGATTAAATGGATAGTGGTTGTTGACGGCGATTTCGCAAAGCCGCCGGCTCGTCGCCGTCCACAATTGGCCGACCTGCGTACGCGATTTCCCGGTGACAATCGTGCTGACATCAGTCGCGAGGGCGGCCATCCAGGCGTCGACCGGGGTCGGAAATCGCCGCGCGTCAGCCAGCAATTTCTGATTGACATCGTTGATCCCGCCGTCGACGCGCAACAACCCGTTTGTATCTGAAGTCCCATTGACCGCTCGGGTCACCTGCCGGTAGAGCTCGTCAATCGTGCGTGTCAGATCATCCACGCGTCCCGTCCCGTCGCGGCCCGCGGTCACGTAGTCGCGCAATGGCCCGAACGGATCGGGCGGGGTGATAATATTGGGCGACTTTCCCGCAGCAGAGATCAAGGTGCGGATCCGTGTGGCTTCTTCGCTCTCTGTCTTTTCGGACGGCGCCTGCAGATTGGTATCGGTCGCAACGGCGATCAGCAGACGTTTCATTGACGAATCGGCGCCTGCCAGTCCGTTAAGGACGTCGGCCGCCTGCGCAAGGCTTGTCAGCGGTACGACCCGAATGTCGGAAAGGAGCTCGCGCCAGTTCTTGTCGAACTCGGATCGGTAGAGCCGCAACGTCTCGCCGACGATGTCGCCGGGAGCGGCGATCCGCTGCGTTGCATCGCCGCGTACCCAGTCTTCATCGGCGATCTTGCGGTCGATCTCACGCAGCGAAGGGAGGACGACGCTGAAATATCCTTCGCGCGTATACAGGCCGGGAATGCCGTCGGAAAAGTCTTTGCCGGACATTCGAACGAAAAGCTGACGGCCGCCGGCGCCCATCCTGTCGATCGGTCGCCACATCGGCAGCTTTAAGGCGGAGGTGCGTTGTTGCATGAACGCGAACGCACGATCGGTCGCGGTCAACCCGCTGACGCCTTTGCGCGCGGCGTCAATGATGTTCTCGTCGAGCGGGATCGGCTCGAAGGAATCGGACAGCAGGGCGGAAAGATGCTGATCGAGGCTGCGGCGGAGCGAGGCACGTGACTCGCCGGGATAGAGCGCTTCCCAGTCCGCGCGCAGATAGGTCTGAACGAATTCGCGGTCGAGAGGTCCCTGCGCACCGAGCATCAGGTACAATTTGAGGCTTTCGAATGCGAGATTCGGATCGATGCCCGGTTCGCGGATACGCTCCTGGAGCCGGACGAGAATGCGCGGCAGCAGTAGCGCGTTGAGTGCGCGGCGATAAGCGGATTTGTGACCGGACAGCAACTTGTCCGATTGGCCGAGTCCAAGATCGACGCCGGAAAGGCCCGACGTGCCAAGGCCGGCAGCCGCGCTGCGCAAGGTGTCGAGCGCCTCGGCCACGCGCCGTATGTCATTGTCGGCGACGTCCTGGACTGGAATGGTCGAGGACAGTTTTCTGAAATCCGCTAACCGGTCCGAGACATCGGTGATCTGTCGCACCGTGTGGAAATAGGTCGCGCCCCATGCGACACCGAGGCCGAGAATGCCGACGACGGCTCCCGTGGCGGCGACCTGCGCGACCCGCCGCGTCCGTCGCCGGGCGCGAAAATCGGAGGACACCAGTCCCGCTTCGCCAAAAACCACCGATTTCAGCAGGCGGGTGAGAAAGTAGGTCTTCGTGACGCCAGCGAAAATGGGCTGACGCGGAGCCGGTAGGCCGAATGACGCGGCCATCGACTGCATCAGGCGGTCGATCTGCCCGCCGGTCTGCGTGCTCGATGCGAGATAGACGCCGCGCACGAGAGGAGGCTTGTCGAACTTCGACGCGGAGGAGATTTCCGACAGCACCCCCTGGATCGGGTCCTTGAGCAGCGATATCTGGGCAGGAAAGCCAAACGCGAGGCTGCGGCGTTCGATGTCCATCTCATGCTGCAGGCGCTCGAGCAGCAGGTCGTCCAAACGTCGGACCAGAAGGTCAAACTCGCCGGCAAACGCACGCGCGACGTCGAGGGATGGCGTTTGCGCCGAGGTTAGCGAGAACGTCATACCCCATGGCTGCTCGCGGTCGCTTCGACTGAAGCCGTCGAAGAATGGTACGAACCCGGCAATGCGATCGACCTTGGTGACGACGACGTAGATCGGAATTCGCAGACCGAACGCCTCTTCAAGCTCGCGCAAGCGTCGCCGGAAGGTCCGCGCAAGGTTCAGCCGATCCGTCGTCGCCGTGTCGGCCAGCTCATCAATGCCGATCACCAGGAGCACGCCGTTGATCGGTTGCAGCCGGCGATGGCGCTTCAGCAGACCCAGAAAGCCGAGCCAAGCCGTCCTGTCGGCATCGCTACCGCTGTCCGGCGTGGTGTAGCGGCCGGCCGTGTCGATGAGGATGGCGTCTTCGGCGAACCACCAGTCGCAATTGCGCGTTCCCGCAACGCCGGCGATCGGATCAGGGCCGAATTCCTCTCCGAGAGGGAACTTCAAGCCGCAATTGGCGAGCGCCGTCGTCTTGCCCGAGCCTGGCGACCCGATGATGAGATACCATGGCAGCTTGTAGATGTAGCCGCGCCCACCGCCTACGACCTTGCGCATCGTCGTCAGCGCGTCGCTCAGCCGGCCGCGCAACTCGGCCAATTCCGCGCGGCCGTCGCCGCGGCCTTGTTTCGTATCGTCGCCATCATCGCCGAGCTCGGCGATGATGGCAGCGTTCGCCCGCCGCTGCGCCACTGCGAGCCAAAGAACATAGACGACCCACACAGCGACAATGACGCCGATGACTGCGAGTCGGCGCTCGACGCTGCCAAGCGGCCGCCAATTGCCCAAAGCGATCGTATCGCCGTAGAACCAGATGACCGCAGCCAGCGCCAGCGCCCAGATGAGGCTGAACAGCCAGCGGGCCGTTATCGAGTGCGCATAGGTCTGGACGTAGGATCGGACGGTGTAGAACCAGTTGAGAATGTCCATGGCGTCGGTCACGGCTGAGGTTGGATAACGATGATCTCCGTGCGGCGGTTGGCCTCGCGGCCCTCGGGGGTATCGTTGGTGTCGGTTGGTTCGGTCTGTCCGCGCCCTTCCGCGCTGATCATTTCGGCCGGAACATGCCGAGCGAGCATGCGCGCGACCTGACGGGCACGTTCCTGCGACAATTGCCAGTTCGAGCGAAACGCGAAGGTGTTGATCGGCACGTTGTCGGTGTGACCCACGACGACAATGCGCGCTCCTTCCTTGCCGATTTCAGTACCGACCTTGTCCAGCAGGCCGACAAACTTGTCCTGAACCACGGCGCTTCCCGGTGCGAACAGGCCGCGGTTGCGAATGCGCACCAACGCGCCTTGACTGACCGGCGACACCATTACCAGGCCCTGGCGAATTTCCTCCTCAAGAAACGCCTGCAGCTTCGGCGGTGCTTTTGGTGGTGCTTTTAGCGGTGCGGCGGGAGCCGGCGCTGCCGTCGTCATCTTCAAGCTGGCCGGGACTTTTGGCGGCAGGTCAGCGAAGCTTTGCAGCGTTGCATCGGACTGCGCGTTCAAAGTCGCGTTCAGGCCAAAAAACAGCAGTGTGAGAGCCAGAACCGTGAGGGCCGTGATGGTTGACAACGCCATCGACACCGACAGCGGTTGGTGCCGCGCGTCAATTCCCCGCCAATGCGGCGAGAGTTCGCGTTCGAATTCTCCGAGCGACGAACGCAGGGTCCGGTACAAGCCCTCGCGGGCGCGGCTCAGCTCAAGCGGCCCCTGCGGATTGATCCGCATCCGGCCCTCGAAGCCGAGCGCCAGGCAATAATACATCAGAAGAAGGACGTCACGGTTGGTGCCGGGGTCGCGGTGCAGGTGCTCCAGGAGATCGAAGAAACGTTCGCCGCCACTGACATCCATATGGAACGTGCTGACCAGGCCTTGCCGTGCCCACACGGTGTAAGAGCCCCACGCCGTGTTCAGCAGCACGTCGTCAATCGTCGCGCACAGCGCATAATGCGCAGCGCGGGCGTTCTCGGCGGATACGCCGGAGGCGAGCGTCTTGCGTTCGAATAGCTTGACCGCTTCGACCACTCTTCGCCGCAGCGTCTCCAAGTCGGGTTCCTGCGGTGTGCTGCGAATCTGGCGCACGAGATTGAGCAGCGGAAGCGCCGCGGCGACGAGCGGCGGCGCGCCCGAAGGCGCAAAGTCCTCGAGCGTTGGCAGGGAGGGCGGGGGCGCAGCGGGCGGCGTTACTGGTTTGGTCGGCTGCAGCACCGGCGCGCGGCGACTACGGCCGGGCGTTGGCTTGATAACCGTCGGCTCGTTGTCGAACGCATGGCTGTCCGGCTGGCCGACCGTCATTTGATCGCCCAGAGTTCCATGACGAGCTCCGGAAACTCGCCGGCGAGGTGGAAGGCGAGAGCGCCGGAAGCATCGAGCTGCTTCCACAGCGGACCCGAGTTCTCCAGCTCGAAGTAGGCCGTTCCGCTGCGAAACGGCAATTGTCGGGGCGCCACCGGCAATGGGCGGATCCGGATGCCTGGCAGCGCGACGTTGACCAGCTGGGCAATCTGCTCGACTGGCCCGATCTTGATCTGGTTAGGCAACGACCGGCGCAGCATCTCGGCCGGCATTTCGGCGCGCACTGCCAGGACGAAGCTGGCAGATAGAAGCAGCGAGCGATCATTGATGAGGCCGACCTTGACGCCGTGCCGCCGCTCCTGCAGCGGTATTGCCACGGCGGTCTGCTCGAGCACGGAGCTGAGCGATGCCCGGAGGTCGGCGAAAACGGCGACAAAGGTCGCCTCGAGATCATCATGCTTATAGTCGGGAAACGCCGTCGCCCGCTTTGCGCTGGACGTGAACGTCGCCAGTTCGCCTGCGATCTCAAGACACAAAACGTAGAAGCTTTCTGGATGAAGCTGCGCAGCCTGAACGAAAGCGTGGCGCAGCCTCGGCTCGGTACGATTGAGCATCTGGAGCAACAGGAAATCGGCGATCTCGGCCGTGCCACGCACCGTTGGATCGGCGATGCGGCCGGCCAACGCCTCGGCGCGATGTGTGATGAGACCGTGCAGCTCGGTAATCAGTGCAAGCAGCGGCGCCTCGGCCGCACAGTTGAGCGCGGGTCCGATGAAGTGATCGTCAAGCACGACCGAACGATCCGAGCGGACTTCGACGATCCGGGCGACGGCCAGGCGATCGAAGCCCGCCAGCGGCCCACTGGAAAGTGCGTAACCCAGTCGTTGGCGGCCAACTTCGATTGGCGCATTGGCGAAGCTGCCGCTGTTCGTATCCAGGGCTTCGTATTCGGTCCGCCGCCAGCGCGTTGCAGTATCTTCATGCCCATCCCGGCCGATCTCGGTTGCGCCGCTGCGACGCTCGGGAAGCGTGAGATACAGGATCGCATTGCGCGTGCCCTCGACGAGCTCAAGCGCCGGAGGCAGGTCGGAATCGCCGGGTGCTTCGAACGGTGTGCCGTCTGGGAAGACGCCGCGCGCGGATGTCAGCGCGAACTTGCCGACACCCAGAAGGTCGCGATTGATGGCGACGCTTGCCAAGCCCCACGGATAGGGGCGCAGATCGCGGGTCGCGGCGCGGACGAGGCGCTCGGTCCAACGATCCGATTGCTGGAAGTGCTGCACGCGGAGAAACATCCCCTCTGCCCACACAACCCGGTTTTCGCTGTGCATCAGCCGCCTCTAAATGTGGTTTCCACGTTTGCTCTCGTTGCGTCGAGCGTGACGGTTAACTCGCCGCTGTTGGGGATCGGTGATATCACCCGCCAGTTTGCCTGCTCGATGTTGCGATATCCAACGACGACGCCGATCGCCGCCTCCTCACGCCGGCGTTCGAGAACGACCACGTAACTCTCGCCAGGGCGCATCACGACATCCTCCCGCTTAATGAGATCCGATCCGAGCACATCCCGCTCGTGATCGATGATCTGGAAGTAATCGGCGCGCGCGAGCCTTTCGGCGCTCTTGAGCAAATAGACGCGCACCGGAACGGGTGAAGGACGTCCGGAGGCATCCGGATTAATATCCGGTTGCGTCACCAGCGTGATCCTCGAGTTCGGTGCTGGTGCCGTGGCTGCTGATGTTGACGGCACGGAAGTGCAACCAGCGAGCCCTGACATCGCACATGCCAGGACCGCCGCGATGTGGTATCGCCTCGACTGCATAGCGCTCCTCTCGGCGATCAGATCTCGCGCAGCTGTTGCGCGTAAGCGCCGGCAAGCAGGTGCGTCGAGACTTCCGCCATGGATTGACTGCTTGGCAAATCGGAACGCAATGCCTCATAGCCTGCCTCGAAGGCGTCCCAGCAGTGCGCCTTGCGGCGGCTCGCCAGCAACGACCTGTGCTCAGACTCGGATCTCGCCCGGATTGCTGCTGGATCCAGCTCGACCGCCATCCGCGACAGCACGTCTCCGATGGCGGCAACGAGCGCCATCTCATGTGTCGTGATCTGCGCGAAGCTCTCTAACATCGTCGCCGCGCCACTTGCGGAGCCGGGGCGTGGCGGTCCGATCAGCGATTGCAGGGTAGAGGCGGCATCGGTCGAGGACCTCAGCGCGTTGCTGCCCGCCGCATGCCCGGTCTTCTGCACGATCGCGAATTCAGTCTCGAACAAGGCTGCACAGTTGAGCAGTTTTGCGGTCCCTTCGACGGCGACCCGAAGCATTCGGCCGGCTTCGCGAAAGGCAATCTCCTGGTTCATGGCATCGAGCGCATCGCCTGGAAGCCCGGCGCCGTCGAGGAAGGCCGCAACGAGTCTCTGTCTTGCGCCCAGATGATCCGTTGCCTGGCCGACTGGACGCAGCACGGAGACATTCCACTCGCCTTCCGGGCGGGAGGTTGCCACAGGGGCGTTCCAGTCAGAAGGCAATGTCTGCCGGCTATCAGGCAGGCGCACGACGGCTTGAACGGCAGCGGCATGTTCAGAATAATCGGCGAGCTGGCTTTGTTCGAACTCGGGCGCCGCTCGCGTGTCGACTGCCAACGTCCCGAACTCGGGCGGCGCATCCCAGCCAAGGGGTCGCGTGGCATGTGCACGGTCAAATCCGCCTGCAGGTACGCTCGCGAGCCAATCTGCATGAGATCGTCGGAGCGATCCCACGAGGCCGGCGCTGACGTCCGGCGCGCTGCCGTAGAGTATCGACGATACGCTCGCCTCGGATCGGGGAGGGGCAACATCGATGGTCGCTTCGCCTGTATCGACGCTCACCGCAAATCGATAGACACCGATCTGCAACGTCTGTCCGTTCATGAGCGGGCGCAAGGCGCCGCAGCCGACCGGCGTCGATTCATCGTCGACAAACACGCCGTTGGTGCTGAGATCAGTGATGATGAACTGACCGCCTTCATGCGAGAGCGCGCAATGTCGCTTGGATACTTGGCAGGTTGGATCGACAAGAACCCAGTCGTTCTCGATCGCGCGTCCGATCCGCAGAACTTTGCCTCGCTCAAGAATTCGCTCATCGGCGAAAGGCTCGCCAGTTGTCGTTCCTATTCCCTTCAACGTCAAAACCATTGCCCGAAACCTTTTGAGCCAAGACTGCGCGGAAGTATCATCCAAATCTTGAGTAATTTTCGGGCAATACATGTAGTTGTCGCTAGTCGAATAGTAGTGCAAAGCATAACGAGCTTTTTTACCGCACGAATTGCGACGATTACTTTCGAAATAGCGTTGTAGTTTGCCGGAAATAAGGCGTTCGCTTACTTTTGATTGTGACACTACTTTGCACAACCTGATACCACATCGCCGTGTTGGCCTGTCGGTCTCGACTGCACGATGAACAATTTGTGCAGGCTTGGTTTTCGATAGCCGTCCTCTCAACTTGCCTTCACATGCCGGCCCACGCCGATTGACCGTTTCAACTGACGCGGAGTCTTGACGTCTCTTCAAAGGCGGCTCGGCGCGGCGATCGTGTCGCGTTTTCATCCGCACGAAGCGAACCGCTGGGCAGATTGCAATGTGCTGCATCGGCAATCCCTTTGATCCAATCAAGCCTGCTTCGATCCTGTATCGCATCGTCGCCGTTGCGCGACTGCAGCCACGCAGGGCAGTCATTGGTGGAGACGGACAGCAACTGATTTTTGTACGGGGCAGATAGTGGTCGGGATCCGATGCGGACGTCGCTCATCGGCACACAGCAGGAAATGTCCGCCTTCGACGAAGAAAAAAACAGCGGTCATCCGTCGGAGGAAGCAAAGGCAACACTGCCCACGCTCGTGCCTTGCTGTCGCGGACTGTGGCGGAACCACCAGCCGTCGACAGATCGGCTTGAAACCAAGGGCGGCCCGCAACGTAGGTCGAACTGCTGCGCAAAGTCGGACCGAATGGAGAGAAAAGTCGATGAAATCGCCGATCATTAAACGGTCGATCATGATCGCCAGTCACAGGACAAGCATCAGCCTCGAAGAACCCTTTTGGAGAGGATTGAAGGACATTGCCGCCAGGCACGAGACGAGCGTACAGAACGTTGTGGCTTCGGTTCATGGTGGCCGACATCGCGGCAATTTGTCGTCGTCTCTAAGGCAGTTCGTCCTGGAATATTATCGGTCCAATTGCTGCGGCAAGGCCGAAGGCAGGAAGGCTCAGATAATGGGCACGCATGAGTGACGAGGATTCACATGGTTTGGTTGTCAGCCAATGGCCGAGGCGACGTCGGCTCTCCTTGATCTGCACGTACATGAAATGCAGCGAATACACATTGTCCGGGCGAGTGCAATCTGACACTGCGGATCTCGTAGCCGGCAACTCGCCGGACCTTTCAATCGAGGCACGACCGATGCGGCCAACTGCGTCGCCGATCGATGTGGTGTCAACAATTGGTGATGTATCGAAATGACGTCGAGATTGCTGGCCGCGGTTCTCGGGGCGATCGTCCTGGCGAGCGGCGGCACTGCCGATGACGGCACAGCGAGGGACAGGCGGACCTCTGACGAAAATTTACTGGCGACGGCCGTCGCACGCAGCAACAGGGTATGCGACTCGGCGATCACGGTGACGCTTACACCTGCCTCGGTGCGTGGCGTGGGAGTTGATCCCGACGAGCGGGCAGTCATCGCGCGGCGCTGCCGCGACGTGTTCGATGCTATCCGCCCCTTGTGCAGGACCGCAGCTGCTCGAGCGGCGGTCAATGCCCAGATCAAGCAGGTGAGCTGCGGCGTAAACAGTCAGCGTCCCGCCGTTGCTTTCGAGAATGGCAAGCTCGACTATCGGATCGAATTGGGGCTCGCGACCTGGAACGATAGCCAAATGATCTCCGACTATCTTCTCGATCATCTGGCGGTCGGCGGCGAGCCGCTTATCGTTCAGGTCGTGAGACCGCTCGAAGAAGCGGCGCTTGCGGATCAAGTCGCGCGGATGAATCAACATTGCGGAACATCGATTGTCGCGACGTTCGACTGGGCCGGCATCCCGGTGCAGGCACTAAAATCGCGGGTACCCTCGAATTATTGTGGGCACGCAATCGACGCGGTCGAACGCGTCTGCGTCGATCACGCAGGCCGCGACGCGGTTGCGAGACAGGTCAGCCGTATCGTATGCGGTCGCGCGGACAAGCGTTCCATCTCGCTCGGGAGCGGTGTGCTCGACTTCCGGAGCGATTTTCAATCGTCTGGCGACCGCGGCGCCGTGCTCGAGTATCTGCAGAATGTGCTGTAGTTTTAGCGTTGGCAGTTCGCTGGCGTGTGACTCAATCGTTCCGAGCAGCGAATGAGCTCCTCCGCGTCCTGTTGGGTGATACACACCCGGCGTTCGCATCGCGGTTGGCAGCAGATTCACCAAGCCCCTTCACAGAGAGC
>Ga0163162_10008217_pt1 | contig 10184 bp, 9 predicted proteins | sample S55metaG_FD_115310 | JGI IMG/M metagenome (GOLD analysis project Ga0163162, IMG submission 115310) | Switchgrass rhizosphere microbial communities from Kellogg Biological Station, Michigan, USA - S5-5 metaG | ecosystem: Host-associated > Plants > Roots > Rhizosphere > Soil | place: USA: Michigan...
GAACCAGCACCACCCCACCGAGCACGCCGATCTCCACGACCGCGCGTGAAAAATCGGGCCCCTTGTCCAACAGGGTGGCGGCCTCGACCGACAGCACCACGATCTCCTTGATACCTGCCAGGATCCCGACGATGAGGAACGGCTCCGCGACGATCTCGTGCGAGCGCAGGGACGACCGCACGGCGTAGAGCAACTCGACGAAGATGAAGATCAGCAGCAGCCCGTCGAGAATCTCGATCATCACGGTGGTGGCAGGCGTATTCCTCAGCCGCAGCATCGTGTTGAACTGGGCTATCAGCAGCGCGACCGAACCGACGACAAGCACCACCGCGATCGCCCAATAGACCGCGTCCTCAAGCAGTCCCAGCACGCGGTCGGCGACGCGCTGACGGTCCTCCTCGTCCTCGTCTGCTTTTGTCTGCCTTGGCACTGCGGCCTCCTCAATCGTCGCGATTGAGGAGCCAAATACGCGTCGAGAGCAGCGTCGCGAACGCGCACCACGCGGGATAGAGGCCAAGGACGCCAGCGTAGGACCCGCGCGCGGCGACGGCCCGGCGAGTGAGATCCGCACTGCTCGCCGTCAACGCCGCCGCCGCCACTGCCGACGCGCCGAGCTGGCGACGAGTGAAGAACAGCCACGTCCAGCCCGCGTTCAGCACGAGGTTGGCGGCCAGCAGTGCGGCGTACGTGCGGGCCTGCCCGCGGTCTTGGTTGCGCAGGTGGTCGAGCGTGGACGCCGACACGGCGGCGATGTCCGCGTACAGGATCGGCCAGACGATCGGAAACGCCTGACGCGGCGGCTGAAAGCTCGGCTTCTTCAAGGTGGCGTACCAGGTCGACTCCGCCGGCCGGCTTGCCAACCCGCCGGCCAGCGCGGTGACGAACACGGCTCCAACAGTGCTGACCAGTGTCTTTGGGCGCATGACGTTATTTACCCGCAAGTCGATGTCACGAATCGCGGCCCTGCTTGCGTCTGGTGTGTATCAGCCGCCGAAACGAAAGGCAGAACGATGAACGAGGTGCTGATTCTAGGCGCCGGATACACCGGCATGGCCGCTACAACGGGGCTGGTGGGCCGCCTGAAAGGCCGCGACCACGTCCACATTTCCATCGTCAACCCGCAGACCCGATTCACCGAGCGTCTGCGGCTGCACCAGACCGCCTCCGGCCAGGCCCTTGCCGATCTGCAGATCCCCGATCAGCTCGAGGGCACCGGTGTGGACTTCGTGCAGGGCTGGGTGACCGGCATCGACGCCGACGCGCAGACCGTCCGCGTCGACGACACGCACACGTTGCGCTACGACACGCTTCTCTACGCGCTGGGCAGCGTCGCCGACACCGAGACGGTCCCTGGCGTCGACGAATTCGCCTACACCCTCAACAGCGCACAGGACGCGAAGCTGCTGGCCGATTACCTGCAGCGGCTCGCCTACGGCACCGTCGTCGTGGCCGGCGGCGGCCTCACCGGCGTCGAGTCCGCGGCCGAGATCGCCGAGCAACACCCCGAACTGGACGTCGTACTGCTGAGCCGCCAGGTGCCCGGATCGATGATGGGCGAGAAGGCGCGGGCCCGGCTGCACACAGGTCTGGAGCGACTCGGCGTGCGAGTCCGCGCGGGCGTCGAGATCGTCAAGGTGATGTCCGACGGTGTCGCGCTCGACGACGGCGAGGTCGTCGATGCGCGGGCGGTGTTATGGACGACGGGCGTGCGGGTGTCGCCCATCGCAGCGGCGGCCGGACTCGACGTCGACGACTGCGGCCGCATCGTCACCGACGAATCGCTGCGGTCGGTGTCGCACCCCCACGTCTATGCGGTCGGCGATGCGGCCGCGATCCGGCAGGGTTACGGAGTCATGCACGGCACCTGCCAGAGCGGCATCCCGACCGCGCTGCATGCGGCCGGTTCGATCGTGCGCGAGCTGAAAGGCAAGCAGCCCAAGAAGTTCCGCTTCGGCTATGTGCACCAACCGGTCAGCTTGGGCCGCAACGACGCCGTCATCCAGTTCACCCATGCCGACGACAGCCCGGGGCGGCTCTACTTGGCCGGCCGGTTCGCGGTCGCGTACAAAGAGACGGTGAGCTCCAGCCCGTGGCCCACGTACCGTCTGCTCAAGGCGCTGCCTGCGCTGGGAGCGGCGACCTGGCGGCGCGGCGGCCGGCCAACGAGATGAACGCCGATCAGCAGACGTTCGCCGATCATCGGAACCTGTTGTTCTCGATCGCCTACCGGATCCTCGGCTCCGCCGCGGACGCCGAAGACGTCGTCCAGGATGCATGGTTCAAGTGGTCGGCGGACGACCGCTCTCAGGTCTCCGACCCGAAGGCCTACCTCGCCCGCATCGTGTCGAATCTGTCGATGGAGCGCCTCCGCTCGACGCGCCACCAACGCGAAACCTATGTGGGGCCGTGGCTTCCGGAGCCGATCCTGACTCAGGCCGACGCCGCCGACGACGTCGCCACCGCCGAATCGGTGTCGATGGCGATGCTCGTCGTGTTGGAGACCCTCAGCCCCTTGGAGCGGGCTGTGTTCGTGCTCAAGGAGGTGTTCGACTTCAGTTACGCCGAGATCGGTGAAGCGGTCGAACGGTCCGAATCTGCGGTCCGGCAGGCCGCCCACCGCGCCCGCGAGCACGTTCAGGCGCGGCGCCCCCGGTTCGAGACCGACCGCGTCAAGAGGCGCGAAGCCACCGAGCGGTTCTTCGCCGCCATCACCGGTGGCGACATCAACGAACTGATGGAACTGCTGGCCCCGGAGGTCACGCTGTGGACCGACGGCGGCGGCAAGGTCCGCCAGGCGATGCGCCCGATCGTCGGCATCGACAACGTCGCGAGATGGATCGTCGGCGCCAGCCAACGCCCGTACGAGGGCGTCGAAATCGCCGATATGGCAGCCGAAGTCGTCGACATCAACGGCGGGCCCGGTATCGTCCTCACCGGTGGCGGGCGAGTCATCGCCACCCTCACCGTCGACCTGGACGCCGACGGCCGCATCCTCACCGTCCACAACGTGGCCAACCCCGACAAGCTTCACGCGGTGGCCGACGGAGTGAAGAGGATCTAAGCCGGTCGTTACATTCGGCGGTGCTACGGCCGAGACCAGCGCGAGGCGCTAGCTTGGCCGGATGACCGATTGGCAGGTACGCACCGGCAGCCTGGCGGACTTGGATGTCGTCGGCCCGCTGTGGGTGGCGGTCCATCACCGGCACGCCGAAACCATGCCGCAACTTGCGCCGTACGTCAGCGACGATGAGACGTGGCGGGTCCGGCGCGAGTTGTACGAACAGTTGCTGGCAAAGCCCGACACCCAGCTGCTGCTTGCGTTCGCGGGCGAGGTGGCCGTGGGCTATGGGCTTGCACACGTTCTGACCGTTGATGAGACGTGGATCCCAGATACCTGGGAGACCGACTCGCGGATCGGCGAAATCGAATCGCTAAGTGTGCTACCGGAATACCGCGGCAGCGGCCTGGGCTCCGAACTGCTCGAACGACTCGAGCAGCACCTGCACGCGATCGGAGTCAAGGACCTGATCCTCGGTGCGCTGCCCGGCAACACCGACGCCATTCGCCTCTACGAACGACGCGGCTACCAACCCACCTGGCTCTACCTGTCCCGGTTTCAGGGTCGGAACTGAGCCTGTGGTTGGGCAATGCAACTATGGGGAAACCAGTGACACGAATCAGGTCATAGGGGGAACCGCCATGAACGAAATGAAGTACCTGGAACTTCACGGTGATCGCGTCGCGTATCGCGATCTCGGCGGCGGCGATGACGTATTGCTCTTGATCCACGGAATGGCCGGGAGCTCCGAAACGTGGCGCGCAGTGATCCCCCAGCTGTCGCGGAAACACCGCGTCGTCGCGCCCGACCTTCTGGGACATGGTCAATCCGACAAGCCCCGCGGCGACTACTCGCTCGGAGCGTTCGCGGTGTGGCTCCGTGACCTGCTCGACGAGCTGGGAATATCGCGGGCGACGATCGTCGGTCAATCGCTCGGCGGCGGCGTGGCCATGCAGTTCGTCTACCAGCATCCGGATTACTGTCAACGGCTGATTCTGATCAGCAGCGGCGGTCTTGGTCCCGATGTGGGGTGGACGCTGCGACTGCTGTCAGCCCCCGGCGCCGAGTTGATACTGCCCGTCATCGCGCCGCAGCCTGTTCTGACTGTCGGCAACAAGCTGCGGACGTGGCTTTCCGGGGCGGGGATTCAATCTCCGCGCGCTGCCGAAGTGTGGAGTGCCTATTCATCGCTGTCCGACCCGCAGACGCGCCAGGCGTTCCTGCGGACGCTGCGCTCGGTGGTCGACTACCGCGGTCAGGCCGTCAGCGCACTCAATCGACTACACATGGCCGCCGAACTGCCCACGATGGCGATCTGGGGAGACCGCGACCGGATCATCCCGGTCGACCACGCCTACGCGGCGCAGGCCGCCCGGCCAGAGAGCCGGTTGGAGGTGCTAGAAGGCGTCGGCCACTTCCCTCACGTTGAACGGCCCAGTGAAGTGGTGGATTTGATCGAGGACTTCATCGACACCACTTCTCAGCCCACGGATGCCGACGTGCGTCCACGCACCACCCGGTAGCAGCCGTAAACGACCGCCGCCACGACGAGGTTCACGAAATACGCGATGTCGGCGCCGTGCCACGCCTTGGCAATCGGACCCTCGATCAGCGACGTATGCATGAACGGGATCGCCGCGGCGTACGCGAGCAGGAAAACGATCACCGCGGCCACGGCGTCGCGCCGGTCGGTCGGTTCCTCGGCCGGGTTGATGGTCGTCCTGCCGCGAACGCGCAGCAACCAATCGACGACGATGATCGAGACGAACGCCGGGATCCAGTAGCTCACCAGCAGCAGCACGTCCTGAAAGCGGGTCGCGGTGTCGGCGCCGTTCAGCCAGAGGATGAGCGGATATGCCAGCGCCGCGACGATCACGGCCGACACCGGCCGCCGCACTCTCACCCCGATCGTCTGCAGCGCCAGTGACCCGCTGTAGTCGTTCATCACACCCGAGCCGACGGATGCCAACGCGATGATGAGCAGAGCCAGCCCGCCGAGCAGACCTCCGCCCATCACCGACCGCACACCCTCCGCGGTCTGCTCGGAAACCACGTCGCCCGCTGCGACGCCGATGCCCTGAATGAAGATGTACGCCAGCACGATTCCGGCGAACGTGAACCCGAACACTCGCGCCCGCGACGAATCGGCAGGCAGGTAGCGGCTGAAGTCGGCAGCGTAGCTGGCCCACGACACCGCCAGGCTGAACGCGATGGTGACCTCGAGCACGAACGCACCGGCCAGGTCCGCGCCGCTGATGCTCGCGGGCGTGACGATCGCATGTCCCCCAACGAGTTTCACCGCGAACACCACGAACGTCACGAACAACACCACGGTCAGCACCGCCTGCATCCGGTGGATCACCTCGTAGCCGAAGAATCCCGCCGCGCCCTGCACAGCCAGCACGACCAGCACCGCCAGCCAGAACGGGATGCCGAGGAGCAACGACAGCGCTTGCCCGCCGAACAGGCCGACCAGCGCGTCCCACGCGATCGTCCCCAGCCATTGCAGAACGGCGGGCAACACGACCCCGCCCCCGAACGCCATCCGCGAGTTCGGAAGCTGACCAGTCCCCGTCCGCGGGCCCCAGGTCGACAGGTACCCGACCACGAGCGAGCCGAGTACCGTGCCGATCACCATCGCCAGCAGACCGAGCCAGAAGCCAAGCCCGAGCACGATAGCCAGCGCGCCGGTGAACACTCCTGTCATGTTGACCTGCGGCGCGAACCACACCGTGAACAGGCGAGCCGGCGAACCGTACCGCTGATCCTCTGGGATCGGGGCGATGCCGTGCGTCTCAACAGACAGATCGCCGGCGGCAGAGGGTCGGTGACCGGTGAAGGTCGGCTCGGTCAGTGCGCTGGAAGACATGCGTTCATTCGATCACGGGCGGTCGGAGTCGACGCGCCCACGTCACTCGGCGAGGATTCGTCGGGTGACCATGACACACACGAGAGATGGTCGGCCACGGGCGCGCGGGCTCGGCATCGTCCTTTCCGGGGAACCCGGGCCGCTCAACGCGATCACCGACGTCGCCGGCGTCGAGGTCGGAGTGACGACGTTGATCGACGGCCCGTCGGTCCGCACCGGCGTCACCGCGGTTCTGCCGCGCGGCCGGGACGGCGTCGGACAGCCGTGCGCCGCCGGCTGGTACTCGCTCAACGGCAACGGCGAGATGACCGGCACCACCTGGATCGATGAGGCAGGTTCGTTCAATCTGCCTGTCGTGCTGTCGAATACGCACGCGGTCGGCGCCTGCCACACCGGCGTCGTCAGCTGGGTCAAGCGCGTCAACCCGCAGCTCGCCCGGCAGTGGCTCCTTCCCGTCTGCGCGGAAACTTGGGACGGCTACCTGAACGACATCAACGGCGGACACGTCCGGCCCGAGCACGTCGAGGCGGCGCTTGACGCGGCGAGCGCGGGTCCGGTCGCAGAAGGATCCGTCGGCGGTGGGACCGGGATGAACTGCTACGAATTCAAGGGCGGCAACGGAACCGCGTCGCGGCGGGTCGGTTACGGGCGACGGACCTTCACGGTGGCAGCGTTCGTGCAGGCGAACTTCGGCGCCCGCGTCGAATTGACCGTTGCCGGAAGTCATGTGGGCCCCGAGTTGCTCGACGACAACCCAATGGCGGGCGATTGGTTCGAAGTGGACCTCGGCCTCAAGCCGCCTCCCGGCGCCGGCTCCGTCATTGCGGTCGTCGCCACCGACGCGCCCCTGTTGCCCGGCCAGTGCAAGGCTCTGGCCCGGCGCGTTCCGCTGGGCCTGGCCCGCACCGGGACGACGGGCAGCCACTTCTCGGGCGACATCTTCCTGGCCTTCTCCACCGCGGACGTCCCGGGCTTGGCCAGTGCGTTTCCCGTCGGTCCCGTCGGCTCACCCGGTCAGGACGAGTTCGGCACGCTGACGTTCTTGCCGTGGGGCCGCATGGACGACCTCTACACCGCGGTCGTGCAGGCCGTCGAGGAGGCGGTGCTCAACGCGCTGGTCGTCAACGACGACATGGTCGGCCGCGACGGACACCGCTCGCCGGCGCTTCCGCATGAGCGGTTGTCGGCGCTTTTGGGTTAGCAGGGATTGCACCGACTCCCGCCGAACGTTCCTTACCGCTCGAAATTTCGCAGATTCTTCGAGCGGTACGGAACGTTCGCCGCGTGGCAAGCCGGATCACACTCGGTTGTCGGCGCTTTTGGGCCAAGGGACATAATCGAGCGAACCGAAGATGAGCTAACGATCGGAGCGGGCCGTGGTCGAGACCGAAGCGACGCGGTCCGGCCTCGGCGGCAATGCGCGACCCGGGGTGCTCATCGCAGGCCTGTCCGTGGTGGTGCTGACCGTCGCGGTGCTGCAGACCGCCGTCGTTCCGGTGCTCGGCATCATCGCCCATCAACTGAACGTGTCGACGGTAGCGGCCAGCTGGGCGGTCACCGCGAACCTTCTCGCAGCGGCAGCCACCACCCCCCTGATCGGCCGGCTGGCCGACCTGCACAGCAAGAAACACGTGCTGTTGACCGTGCTTGTCGTCGTGCTCGTCGGCTCGCTTCTCGCCGCCACCACCTCGTCGCTGGCGCTGCTGATCATCGCCCGCGTGCTACAGGCAGCGTCGTACGGGCTCTATCCGATAGGCATCGCGATCCTCCGCGAGGAGCTGCCCGAGGACCGCATGGGCTCGGCGATGTCCGTGCTGTCGGGGACGCTCGGCTTCGGTGGCGGTACCGGACTGGTAGTGGTCGGCCTGTTGATGAGCGGCGACGCCGGATACCACCGCGTCTTCTGGCTGACGACGGGCTTCACGGTGGTCGTCATTGCGATCGCCGTGCTGATCGTGCCCTCCCGCGCGCGCAGCTCGACAGGCACCATCGATTGGCTCGGGGCCGCGGGGTTGGCCGCAGGCCTTTCGGCCGTGCTGCTGGCGATCACGCAGGGCCACTCGTGGGGCTGGACGTCGCCAAGGACGCTGTTGTGCGCGGCGTGCGGCCTGGTGGTGCTCGGTGCCTGGTGGTTCTGGGAGCGGCGGGCCAAGCAGCCGTTGGTGTCGACGGAGATGATGACCCGGCGACCGATCATGCTGACCAACCTCGCCACCGTGTTCGTCGGCATGGGGCTGTACTTCGCATTCCTCGGGCTGACTCAGTTCGTCCAAATCCCACACGCCGCAGCGGGATACGGCTTCGGGGCGACCGTGTTGGAGGCCAGCGTCGTGTACCTGTTGCCGGGTGCGCTCACCGGCTTCCTGGTCGCGTTGGTCAGCGGGCGCTTCATCGACCGATTCGGTGCCCGGCCGGTCCTCGTCATCGCCGCGGTCGCGGGCATCGTGGGCTTCCTGTTCATCGCGCTCGAGCATTCGGCGCCGTGGCAGATCATCGCCGCGAGCATTCTGGCCAACGCCTACATCAGCCTCGGTTACGGCGCGCTGCCCGCGCTGGTCGTCGCCGAGGTCGACGCCGGCGAGACGGGTGTGGCCACGAGCATGAACGCGATCGCGCGAACCGTCGGAAGCTCGATGGCCGCGGCTCTGGTCGCGGTGCTACTCGGCCGCACCATTTCGGGCACCCGGCTGCCTGTCGAGAGCAGTTTCGTCGCGATCTTCGTCGGCGGCGCGGTGACCGCCGCGCTCGCGATGGTGCTGATCGCGTTGTCGCGCCCGCGCACGGCAGCTATCGAATCCGTCGAGGCGCGATACGAATCTCGTGCCATGAACCACGAATGGGGTTAACGGAGAGCGGCGAGATTCTCGACCGACTTGCGCACATCGGACTCGAGCACCTTGGCCACGATGCGTCCCACTGGGGTGTTGAGCAGGCCGCCGGACAGATCGGCGATGACCTGTAAGGTCGATCCTGGTTTGTCGTCGCGTACGCACAGGGTCAGCGCGATCCGGATGCCGGGTTTGCCCCTGCCGACCAGCTCGATCAACTTCGGTTCGTCGTATCGGGTGACCCGCCAGTGCACGACGTTGCGGAAGCCCTTCACCCTGATGCACGACGAAACGCAGGTTCCGACCTCGACCTGCGCAGGAACCTCGCTGCGCCAGCCGCTGAAGATCGTCAGCCACTGATCGAAGCGACTCAAGTCCGATGCGAGCGCCCACGCCCTTTCCGGACTCAACTCCGACGACACCGCGACGTTAACCTTGGCCATCCCAGAGCACTACCCACCGATGCGGACGAAGTAAACGGCGTCGCGGTTTCTACTGATTGCCAGAGGTGCGGCTGGGAAACTGAGTAGGCGCGCTCTCCCGTCACACCCGGCCCACTGCGATGGCCAGGCGGTAGCCGATCACGCCCGATTCAGCGGATATTCTCAGTCTTAGGCGCGCGCGACGAAGGATTCCATTGTAAAAAAGTAAATTCGTTGCGGAATCGCTTGCGAAGGACCGTCCGATCCGCGATGGTTTACCCACAGCCGTGAGGCTGTCCATGAGGAGGATCCGCCCTGACCGGCATACACACCACTCCCGTCGATCACGCAACGGGATCTGACGGGGCCACCCGCGCCAAGGGCGGCCCGGTCATCGAGATTGACAATGTCACCAAGCGCTTCGGCGACTACGTCGCAGTAGCGGAAGCCGACTTCTCCATCGCATCGGGCGAGTTCTTCTCGATGCTCGGCCCGTCCGGCTGCGGGAAGACGACAACGCTGCGAATGATCGCCGGATTCGAGACGCCCACAGAGGGTGCGATTCGGCTCGAAGGCGCCGACGTTTCTCGCGTGCCGCCGCACAAGCGCAACGTCAACACGGTTTTCCAGCACTACGCGCTGTTCCCCCACATGACGGTGTGGGACAACGTGGCCTACGGACCCCGCAGCAAGAAGAAGGACAAGGCCGAGGTCCGCAAGCGGGTCGACGAGCTGCTCGAGATCGTGCGGTTGACGGACTTCGCCCAGCGCAGGCCCGCCCAACTCTCCGGTGGTCAGCAGCAGCGCGTGGCGCTGGCAAGGGCGCTGGTGAATTACCCAAGCGCACTGCTGCTCGACGAACCGCTCGGCGCGCTGGACCTCAAGCTGCGACAGGTGATGCAGTTCGAGCTCAAGCGCATCCAGCGCGAGGTCGGGATCACGTTCATCTACGTGACCCACGACCAGGAGGAAGCGCTGACGATGAGCGACCGGATCGCGGTCATGAA
>Ga0163162_10008218_pt1 | contig 10183 bp, 8 predicted proteins | sample S55metaG_FD_115310 | JGI IMG/M metagenome (GOLD analysis project Ga0163162, IMG submission 115310) | Switchgrass rhizosphere microbial communities from Kellogg Biological Station, Michigan, USA - S5-5 metaG | ecosystem: Host-associated > Plants > Roots > Rhizosphere > Soil | place: USA: Michigan...
CAACCCGCGGCAGCGGCACAAAATGATACTGAATATTCTGGCGAGTGGTTAGGTGACCCTTGCCGCCCGCGAACTCGTCGGCGACGCGTCCCATCTGGCGCATCTGATCGGACGTCAGCAACCCACCGGGAACCTCGGTCCGGATCATATGAACGTCCGGCTGGCGCTGGCTATAGACGCCGCGCCGGAGGCGCTGGGGACGCAACTCGTCGTCCGTCATCTTGCCCGCCGTCTTCAAAGCGGCCTGGGATCGGAAGAGCTCAATGTCCTCGCGAACGACTCTATCGTATTCTTGTTCCACGAGTTGTTGTTCAGTCAACACATCGGCGATCGACATAGGCCTCCTTCTCTATAGAGATTACCATACTTGACCTCCGCAAGCTAGGCCAAGCCAAGAACTTATGATCCGGCAAACGCGAGAATCAACCAATGGCTGCGGTTTCTCCAGTGCATAGGTTACCAGCATCGATATCAGGGCGAACAGGCGAAAGATCCTGAGCCTCATCCATCTTGGCCGCCAGCGGGAAACTCTTGCTGGAGGATTGCCTTGGTGCCTTCTGGCCCGCGCATCATCAACCGGAGGGCTCCGTCCGATTCTTCAAGTTGGAAGATTAGGAATGGGCAGCACAGGCGCTCCATGGCGATCCATTCGGAGACTTCCTGCAAAGTGATTTTCACGGAGTCCAGAGAGTAGGTGTAGCCGTCCAGCAACTCCCTGCGATCCCGCATCGCCGCGCGCAAGCGAGATACAAGATCGTCGTATCGCGGCCGCTGGACCGCGCTGATCGCTTGGATATTGCACACCAGAACTGGGGACGCCATCCCACACATTACAACAGACCGAGACGAATGAGCTTGGCGGCCACCCGGTAAACATCCTCGCGGCTCCCTTCCTTCCGGATTCCCGCAGCCACCACCACGACGACCACGGCCGAGCTCTCGACGCGATAGATGATCCGGTAGCGCTGTCCCACCGCACGAACGCTGCGGTACCCGGCGAAATCATCTACTAGCGGCTTGCCTTGCAGCTCGGGATCGGCAGCAAGCGCCGTCATTCTCTCCAGCAGTTTCTGCCGAATGCGCCCGTCGGCGATCTTCCGAACCATATCCTGCGCGGCCGGCAGGATATCAACCCTATAGATCAAAGGCCCAACTCACGCTTGAATTGTTCAAGTGGGATGGCCTTCCCTTCCTGCATTTCCTTAACTCCCTGCCGGAAAGCCGCCATCAATTCGGGATCGGACATGATCTCCATGGTCTCAATCACAGATTCGTACAGGTCCCACGACAACACCGCCAGCACCGGCTTGCCGCGCCGGGTGATCTTGACCGCACCGATTTCAGGATGCTTCTCGAGCGCGTCGGCGAGTTTGGGGAGCTGCTTTCGCGCCTCCGCCATGGCCAGCGGGGAGCGCCCCATCGAAGGCTTCGCACGCTTTTTGGCTAAAGTGGATGGCATACCTTAGTGTACAATTTTTTGTACACTTTCATCTTTCATCGCGAGCTGCCGGTCGCGCGTGGTGATATGCGGGCGTTGAGACTCAGCGGCCGCGCACTCCGCAACCTCATGGCCAGCGTAATAGTTCAAACCGTACTGCCACGCACGGCTGACGCCGTCGACACAGCCGGCAGAAACCTCACTGTGGTGAGCTCGCCAGAAGCTGCGCACAGAAACGATCCGATCAAGCGCGGGGAAGGTATTGTATTTCAGATACACCGCCCCGATTCCAGCGGCCAGAGCGACAGTCAGCAGCGCAGCCTCCGTTTTCTGTTTCCACGCGAGCCACCACACAACTGCAGCGGCCCCAGCAAAGATCAATCCGCCCGGCGCGAAAGTCATGTGGGAGCGGCTCAATCCGGCCAGCAGCGCATCCGGCAAGATGCCGGCGACTGTCGGAAGCCCCACCAGCTGCAACGCACAGGCCGCCAGCCACCAGGCCTTGAACGGGGCTGTTTCGAAAGCGACTGCGAGCACAATCGCCAGCGCCGGGAACAACGGCAGGAGATAGCCCGGCAGCTTATTGCGCGCGACCGAGAAAAAAATCAGTCCGTAAAGTACCCACGCCGCGAGCAGGAGCACACGACGGTCAGAATACAGGCGGCGCCGCGCGAGTAGCCCGGCCAAAGGAGTCCACGGAAACAATCCGCCCAGCAATACCGGGATGTAATACCAGAAAGGCTGGACGTGTTCCAAGCTGGGCGTCAGGAAGCGGGCGACGTGCTGTTTCCAGAAGAAATCGTCCCAGAACGCGTTGCCGTTGCGCAGCCAGCACAAGATGAACCATGGTGCGGCAACGATCGCCGCCGAAGCCAGCGTCACCATTCGCTTCCCGCGTGCGATTAGAAACAGCGGAGCAATCAGAACCACCGGCACAAATCCCTTGCCCAGAATCGAGAAACCCAGCAGCCCGCCTGCGAGCACTGCCCGCCGCGGATCGAACAGCATGATCAGCATCGCCGCACCCAGCGCCGCCGACATCGGCAGATCGGTCAACGCCGCGAAACTATACGCCATCCATCCGGCGGACGTCGCCAAAATCGCCGTTGCCGCCAGCGCCATCGGCGGAGAGAATTCGCGCGCCAGTGTCAGGTAGAAAAATATCAGGAACGCCGCGCTGATCAGCGCCTCGGGAAGCCGCGCCGCCCATTCGTCCGGCAGTCCCGCCAAGTGGCCGGCCGCAGTCAGCCAATACGTGAGTGGCGGCTTTTCGAACCACGGTTGGCCGTCGAGACGCGGCGTGATCCAATCGCCCGAGCGTGCCATTTCGCGGCCGATAGACGCGTAGCGCGGCTCGTCGGGGCCAAGAAAACCAACTCCACCCAAGTGCAGCAGGTACAACAGCAGCAAGGGGAAAATGAGCCAGCTTCGCGACAAGTATTCAGTATAATGAAGCTACGCGGCCGTAACATTCAAGAACATGGCGCGTCAGAGGGATTGAGAATGAAAATTGCCGCGACCTTCCTGCTGGCCGCTTTCGCGCTGACGGCCCAGGCCCCGAAAACCGCACTCGACAAGCCCACGCTGGAAGCTTACCTGCGCTACGCGGAGTTGTGGATTCCGCAAGTCGCGGTGAAGATCGACGACCCGAAACCATCCGCGATGCTGGACGGATTTTACGACGTCAATGTGCATCTGACCTACAACGGTGCCACCAAAGACGAGTCCTATTTCGTTTCAAAGGACGGCAAGAGCATCGTGAAGGGCCAGACCTATGACGTCCGCATCAGCCCGTTCCAAAGCAATCTCGACCTGCTGAAGGTCGATCAGCAACCCAGCTACGGCGCCGCACTGGGTGCGGCCGTGAACCTGGTGGTGTTCAGCGATTTCCAATGTCCCTACTGCCAGAAGGAAGAACTGGACCTGCGCAAGAACATCCCGGCGGCCTACGGCGACAAAGTCCGCGTCACCTTCGTCGACTTCCCGCTGACGTCGATTCATCCCTGGGCGATGAAGGGATCGATCGCCGGCCGCTGCGCCTACCGCGTCAGTCCCGCCGCTTTCTGGGATTATCACGATTGGGTCTACACCAACCAGAATGACATCAAGCCCGAAAATTTCGACGCCAAATTCCAGGAATACGCCAAGGGCAAGGGGCTCGACACGCTGCAGCTAGGCCGCTGCATGGATGACAAGGCGTCAGCCGCTGCAGTCGATAGCTCGATCGATCTGGGCCACAAACTGGGAATTAGCGCCACCCCCACGCTGTTCATCAACGGACGAAAACTGGAGGGCGGCGTCGAGTGGAACATGCTGCAGCAGCTTCTGCAGATCGAGATCGAGCACAAGACAGCCGAAGCCAAGACTATGGCGTCGGCGACCTCGAAGAAGGAAGACGATAGCTGTTGCACGGTAGAGATTCCCAAGGTCGGGTCCAACCCGAAAGTTGAACCGAAAAAGTAGACGGCAATCATGCAAGTAGTGACTCGAAAATTAGCGGCTTGTATTCTGGGCCTGTGCCCGCCGGCTCTCATCGCCGCGGACATCCAGCCCGATATCTACCTGGCGCACATCAAGTATTTGGCTTCACCCCAATTGAAGGGCCGGGCCACGGGAAGCCCGGAAATCGAAAAAGCCGCCACCTATATTGCGGAGCAATTCCGCTCCTTCGGTCTGCAGCCGCTGGATGGAAAAAGCGCGGCGGCCGCCAAGAATTACGAGCTGGCCTTCCCCGCGGAGCTGGGCGCGAAACTCGGGCCCGACAATACATTTTCCTTTAGCGACGCCAAACCCAAAGAGACTTTGCGGGAGGGTCAGGATTTCGTGCCCTTTACCTTTTCAACCAACGGCAAATTCCGCGGGCAAGTGGTCTTCGCCGGCTACGGCATCACCGCCAAGGAACTCAATTACGACGACTACGCCGGGATTGATGTGAAGGACAAGCTGGTTCTGATCCTGCGCCACGAACCGCAGGAACACAACGAGAAGAGCGTGTTTGCCGGCAAGCGGCTCACCTCGCACGCGACCTTCATCGACAAGATGATGGACGCCAAGAACCACGGGGCGCGCGGCGTCATTCTGGTCAATGACACGCCGGCCCATGCCGGGTCCGAGGATAAGCTCGAGAAACTGGGCGCCAGCGGGGGCCCGCGCGATGCGGGAATATTCTTCGTTCAGATGAAAGAGCAAACCGCCGAGGCCTGGCTGCGCGCCGAAGGCCGGGACTTGCGCCAAATCGTCAAGGAAATCGACAGCGATCTAAAACCGCGCTCCTTCGAGCTGCCAAAAGTACAAGTGGACTTGTCGGTGGACCTGATTCATGAAGTCAAGACGGTTCACAACGTCGCGGCGTATTTGCCGGGCAAGACCCCCGAGTACGTGATCATCGGAGCTCACTACGATCACCTCGGCCTGGGCGACGAGCACTCCCTCGCCCCCAATCAGATGGGTGTGGTGCATCCCGGAGCCGACGATAACGCTTCGGGCACTGCCGGGGTCATCGAGCTGGCGCGCTGGTTTTCCAAACAGCCGCAGCCCCAGCGCGGCATTCTGTTCATGACTTTCGCCGGCGAGGAACTAGGTTTGTTGGGCAGCAACTGGTATGTGAACCATCCCGAGCTCCCCCTGGAGAACGCCGTCGCGATGCTGAACCTGGACATGATCGGCCGCGTGCAGAACGGACACGTTTACGTCAGCGGCGCGCAGACCGGAACCACCTTCGCCAAAATACTGGACGACGTAAAGCTTCCGCTGCCGCTGTGGGTCGACGAATCCGGCAAGAGTTCGGGCACCGATATGAGCGACGCCAGCGATCATGCGTCCTTCGCCTCCAAGCAGATTCCCATCATGTTCTTTTTTTCGGGATTGCACGCCGATTATCACAAGCCCAGCGATACCGTGGATAAGATTGACGCAGTCGACGCCGCGAAATTGCTCGACTACGTGGCTGATATCACGACTCGCCTTGCCGAGGACCCCGATCGCCCCAAGTTTGTGCGCGTGGCGCGGCCCTCGGCGGGACCGGTTTCGGGGAGCGGAGCCAGATCCGGCTACGGTCCCGATTTCGGTAGCATCCCGGACTTCAACGAGCCCCCGAAGGGCGTGCGCTTTGCCGATATTCGCGAGGGCAGCCCCGCAGCCAAAGCCGGGCTCAAGCCGGGCGATATCATGATCGAGTTTGGTGGTAAGGCGATCGGCAATCTGTACGACTTTACTTATGCCCTGCGCGATAGCAAAGCGGGAGACATAGTACTAGTGAAGGTACTTCGCGGGGACCAGACGATTGAAGCCAAAGTACTGCTTACGGAGCGGCGGTAATCTGGCATACTGAGCTTGCGGTAAGAGCTGGCAGTAAGAGCTTACAGTAAGAGATAGTGTTCGGAGCTCGTGTCGGAAAGCCCGTCGGAGACCCGTGTCGGAGAAAAAAATGAACGCTCGAACGTTACCCCCGCTAATTCTGCATCCGTTCGCGGATGCGGGCGGACCCGAAAAACTGGTCGAAAGCTCGCGCGCCAGCCTGGTGCTGCAAGGCCTGCTGCCGGCCGGCGAACGCAATACTCAGGACATCGAGCGCACGCTGCTCGACGGCCGTTTTTGCGAGATCCGCATGCTGTTCTACGTCGGCAAGGATCTGCTGCGCTGGATAGACCAGTGTATGGAACTAGTGGGGCGCTCGCCGGAGCTCTCCGCGTCGGGTATTAAGTATCAAAGTTTCGCTGCGTACCTGGTCAACCACGCGCCCGATGCGGTGCAGACCAAGCTGAAAAAATGGGGCGTATCCGACTACAAATCGATCTTCTCCCGAGCCCTCGGCCTGAGCGCCGTTTTCTCCGGAGTTCCGGACCGCGAGGTTCTGACGGACGAATTCGTTCGCCACTACTACCGCTACGCCGACCAATTGTTCCAGATCCGGCAAGGCGAAGTTGCCTTTACCGATATCGGCCACCTAGAGTTCGAGTTCGAGATCTACGCTTCCGGCGAATATTCGCGCATGCTGGAACGCGAGTGGGCCGAAATTTAAAGCGCACCCTCGAAGGCTGCTTTGAGCAGTCTGACCGACCATCGCCAAGTGGACGTAAGGCCGGATTGTCGGCAGCGGATTGGACAAGTCTATCCGAGTTTGCGGAAGTGTGGGAGGACGGTTTCGGTCCAGCTCATAATTCTAACCACCAAGTTTTCATCCGAGTACTGCGGAAACTCACGTTGTTGGGCAAATTCTTCGGCTAGTTGCTGCAATGCCCATTGCCTGAACTCCTCGGGCTTCGCGTGGTTTTGGCGCGCGCCAGGTGGTGCAAGATATTCCTCTTGAGCAGGGCCAGTGGTTTTCTCGATTTCGGCCAAAATCTGTGCGGGCGCGCGCCCATAATTGTGACCCTCGCGTGCGATTTTGGCGACCAGCATGTGAGCTTCTGCTTCAGCGACCGTTTCCTCGAATAGCCCTTCGCGATTTGGGCCAACGAATTCGCCGTCGAGGAAAAAGACGCCATCCAGCGTGAGTGTGATTTGCTTAACCGGGTCGCGTAGGTTCATCCCTCCAGTGCGGCCAATTCCAAAGCCGCCTCCTTTGCCCGGCCATTTCTCCTCGGGTGCTGGGGGGCGGACGTCGGTATTGTCACCGACCATCCCTGATTGGCTCAAATAACGCTTCGAGCCGGGGAGGATGGCGTGCCAATATCCGAACAGCTTAAGAGAGCTCTCCGGCTTCCCAAAGGGAAGGAGCAAGACTTGCGGAGAAAGCATACGCCTAGAATGCCGGGGTGTGTGGCCAGTGATCGTCTCAAAACGCCAAACGACCTGCAGTGCGGCAATGGTCTTCTTATTCTGGTTGACCAGGATCGCGGAAGTGGGGCTATCCTCTTCGGAAATACGTGTACGAAATTGCTCTGGGATGGGAGGCGTCCCGCTCACAGGTTGATCAAGATGACGCCGAAGATCAGCCAGCGCCGGAGCGTAATCAGGCGATGAAGGTGCGAGGAGTCGCAAGCCGTATTGCGGAAGGTCTTCGCACCGGAAGTCCATAGCGTTATTTTTGCACAGAGCGAATCTGTACCCCGAAAGATTGTCTGCCTTCGCAACTATCACCAGATAGCGCGACATAAAGGACGTTTTGTCGGACTAAAGCGCAGGGAAATGCTCTGCTTGGGGGCGTCGCACACTCCTACCGCCGAGCACACTACCCGAACGCGGTCCCTCAGTAGCCGCGCTGTTAAGATAACATCTAGAGAAATGCGCGTGATATCCTGCTTATCGCTTCTTCGAGCGCCCGCCCTGGCCTTGGGCCTTGCGCTGTTCATTTCCCTGCTCCCCTCCCCGGCCCGCGCCCAGAAGGACGTCTCCGGCGAAACCCAGATGCGTCTGATGCTGGACGAGTTGAACAATCTCGGCAGCGTCATGATGATCGCCGCGCATCCCGACGACGAGAACACCGCGCTGCTCGCGTATTTGGCGCGCGGACGGCACGTCCGAACCGCTTACCTGTCGCTCACTCGCGGCGAGGGCGGCCAGAACCTGATTGGTCCCGAGCAAGGCGATGAACTGGGAGTCATTCGCACCCAGGAACTGCTCGCCGCCCGCCGCATCGACGGCGCTCAGCAGTATTTCACGCGAGCCATCGACTTTGGATTCACCAAGACCGCCGATGAAACGCTGGGCACCAAGTGGCCGCGCGAAAAGGTTCTCGGCGACGTGGTGTGGGCCATTCGCCGCTTCCAGCCGGACGTCATCATTCTGCGCTTCACCGGCACGCCGCGCGACGGCCACGGCCAGCATCAGGCCTCCGCCATCCTGGGCCGCGAAGCGTTCGCCGCCGCCGCCGATCCCACGCGCTTTCCCGAGCAATTGAAGTATGTGAAGACCTGGCAGGCACTGCGCTTGATGACCAATCTGGCAGCCTTCAGTCCGGAACAACAAAAAGAGGTAGAGAAGGTCCCCGACAAGTTAGCCGTGGACCTCGGGGCGTATTCGCCGGAGCTCGGTTATTCCTATCAGGAAATCGCGGGAATGAGCCGCAGCGAGCATCGCAGCCAGGCCATGGGCACCGGTCAGCGCCAAGGCTCGGCAGTCAATTATTTCGTCACCGACCACGGCGACAAAGCTACCAAGGATATTCTCGAAAACATTAATATGGGATGGTCGCGCGTGGAAGGCGGCGCTGAAGTTACGCGCCTCCTGACCCAGGCCTCCGCCGCATTCGTACCGGCGCATCCCGAAGCCTTGCTGCCGACTCTTGCAAAAGTGCGGCCGGTGATGGCTGCGGTGGCGGCGTCGAGCAAGAATGCGCTCGCCGCATCCCGGCTCGCTGAGTTGGATGAAGCCATTGCGCTGGCGGGCGGCGTCGCGGTGACGGCACTCTCCGACAAGCCCGCCGTGTCTCCGGGCGGGACCTTCAAAGTGACTCTGACCGCACTCGCGCGGAATCCCGGCGCAGTCACGCTGCGTGGTGTGAAGCTGTCGGGGATCGAAGGCGTGCCCCAACCGACCATCGCATCGACGGTGCTCGCGTTCAACAAACCCATCGAATTTCCGGTGAATATTAAGGTCCCTGAAGCGCAGCCTTATTCACAGCCCTACTGGCTGCAGTTGCCCAAAGAGAGCGCGATGTATTCGGTGCCGGACCCACAGGAAATAGGCGACCCCGAAGGTCCTCCCGTGCTCTTGGCGGAGTTCCGTTTGCAAGTGGGGACTACGGAGATCACGCTGAAACGGCCGGTTCAGCGGGTTTACGTAGATCATATTTATGGGCAGCTGACGCGGCCGCTGGCGATTGTGCCTCCCGTGAGCGTCGAATTCGGCGGGATGGCGCTGGTGTTTCCGGACAACAAGTCACGACGGCTGGAGATTCCGGTGAGATCGAACAGCGGCAAGCTAGCCGGCGACATCCGCCTGGAGGCGCCTGCGGGATGGACGGTTCAACCCGCGTCGCAGCACTTTGAACTTGCGGCCGCCGATGAGCAGACCATGGCCGAGTTCACGGTTGCGCCGCCGGCGGGTGAGTCCATCGGTTCACTGCGTGCGTCGGCAACCGTCGGAGACCGTGTCGTCGCCGCGAGCACCCGCGTCATCGACTACCCGCACATCCCCGCGCAGACCCTGTTGCCGGCATCCGAAGCGCGTTTGGTGCGCAGCGAAATCAAGACGCTGGCGCACAACATCGGCTATGTCGTCGGCGCAGGCGATGAAGTGCCCCAGTCGCTTCAGCAGATGGGGTGCGAGGTGACGCTCCTGTCCGCCAACGACTTGTCATATGGCGACTTGAGCAAGTATGACGCGATCGTGACCGGCGTCCGCGCCTTCAACGTTCGCCCGGACCTGCGCTTGAATTATCAGCGAGTCTTCAAATTCGTCGAAGACGGCGGCACCTTGATCGTGCAATACAACGTACCGGAAGGTGGTCCCGGGGGAACGCCAACTACCGAATCGTCCCCTTTGGCTCACATTGGCCCGTATCCCATCAAGACGGGCCGCGATCGCGTAACTGTCGAAGAGGCGCCGGTGACCTTCCCGAATCCGAATAACGTGCTGCTGCACGCTCCCAACGAAATCACTGCGCGCGATTTCGAGGGCTGGGTGCAAGAGCGCGGATTGAACTTCGCTTCCGAGTGGGACCCGCGCTATCAAAGCATTCTCGAATCGCACGACCCCGGCGAAAAGGAGCTCCCGGGCGGCGAGTTGTACACGCGCTATGGCAAGGGCGCCTACATTTTCTCTTCCTACGACTGGTTCCGCGAGTTACCCGCCGGCGTGCCC
>Ga0163162_10008225_pt1 | contig 10181 bp, 7 predicted proteins | sample S55metaG_FD_115310 | JGI IMG/M metagenome (GOLD analysis project Ga0163162, IMG submission 115310) | Switchgrass rhizosphere microbial communities from Kellogg Biological Station, Michigan, USA - S5-5 metaG | ecosystem: Host-associated > Plants > Roots > Rhizosphere > Soil | place: USA: Michigan...
TATGAAAAAGTTGTGTGATGAACATTAATTATTTCCTATTTAACTATCTTATAATTAACATCCACTGTGAAACCCATGCTAGAAACATCAAGTGAGAAGTATTATGTAGCTGGCATCAAGCATAGACCTTAACAGTTTGAGTGTTCATATATGTGAATTTAAACAAGCATAATTGTTGGTTTAAATTCAAATAAGGAGATTTATAGAATGAACATTCACATACTAATTACTCGAATATGAAACATTCAAGGTATAACTGCCTCTAATATAATTTCAACCGTTAATCCCATGCTAAAATCCTCAATAAATAAATATTTCCACATTGAAAATTCAAGCATAGATCCCAACGGTTTGAAGTTACTATGAATAAAATTTAAACAAATGTTATGATTGGTGTAAATTGATAGAAGGAGATGAATATTGTAATTGGCCAAAGATATTGTGTATTAATAGAGCTTAATTTAAAATATAATATATTGTATTAATATTAATATTGAGCATGAATGAAAATGATCAAAATGACTTAATAAATAAAATTGCAATATTGGAACAATTAATAACTATTAAAAATGATGGATCAACTGATCTAATGAAAGAAAACGACAAATTAATAAATAAACGGAATGAATTAATGAAAGAAAATGAAAAATTAATAAATAAACAGAATGAATTAATGAAAGAAAATGAAAAATTATTGAATAGACAAATTGAATTAATGAAAGAAAATGGAGAACTAGAAAAAAAACAAAATGAATTGATTAATAATTCAAAACAAAATGAAGATAATATAAAAATTCAAACTGAGAATAGTATAGATAAGGATGAAGATGTAGTAAAAAAATCATCTTTAGAAATTAAACAATCAAGTGACAAAAAATCTATAATTAATAAAGATAATACTGATAAAGATTGTTCTGAATATAAAAAATCATTTGATATTGCAGACGATAATAAAAAAATAAAAGAGAATAATATAAAAAAGTATTCATTTAAAGAATTACAAATAATATGTGTATTATTTAATATTAATTTTAATACAGCTGATAGGACAAAAGATAATTTAGTTAATAAAATATTAAATGCAAATATATCTATAAAAGAATTGCATCATAAAATTAATAAAAGCAATAATTATAAATTTATTATTGAATGTAGAAATAGAGAAGATATTAAAGATTTAAAATGTGGTTGCAAAATGGGTGACTGGATTATTGGTAATACTATAATACGTACAGGTATGTATCTGTCTAGGGGCTTAACATGTCAAAAAAATCATGTTCATTATTATTTTACTAATGATATATTATTTGATGATAAATCGAATAACAAAACAGGAATAAGGTATTTTATAAAGAAACAATGTTGTAATATTTGCAATAATAATTGTGAAGCTGAAGGTTTTATAAATGTTTTTTATAACAATATTTAATTTAAATGGCAGAAATCTCCACAAGTATTATGTTACGGAAAATCAAACATAGAAGTTAACAGTTTGAGCATTCACAAATGTAAATTTAAACGAGCATAATTGTTGGTTTAAATTCAATAAATAAAACATTAGAGTGAACATTCACATACTAATTACCCGAATATGAAATAATCAAGGTATAGCTGCTTCAACATTAAATATATTTAGGTATAAAATATTATTAAAAATAATCTTTTGGTCCAGCGAATAGTTTTAAATGTTTTATTTTTTTCGATTTTGACCTTATCATTAATTTTTCTTTCTTTTTAGTTTCTGGTATATCTATACAATTATTATTAACATGACCATAATAGTATCTCGATATATCGCCTGTATCTAAATTATATTCATTAATTTTCATTTTAAAATCTTTATTGTTAACATATGTTTTTTCAAAAAAGAAATAAATATTTTTCCGACCTAATCCAACAGGATATGGAATATCATTTGTTCCAATATAACTGTGAAAATCATAAATTTTATCATCTGTATTAAATGTAAATATTTCAGGTCCAATATATAAATATTTATGAAAATTTATTCTGATTAATATTGTACTACCAGTATATTCTGACCCGACACCTTTCCAATAACCTAAAAATTTAGTTAATTTAAAAATTCGATAATTATATCCTTTTTCACAATAATTTGTTGATGCAATAATAGCATCTTTTAGAATTTTAACTTTGAATGGAGTTACGCCATTGTTGTGAATGTAATATTTTTTCTTTTTTAAATTTTCATATTTTACATATGATTTTGTTAGTGTCATTTATAATATTATTTATTATATATGTTGATACAATATTATATTAAATAAAATATATTTATTTAAACATGGTTAAAAAATTGAAATAGTATGTATTTAAAAATGTAATAATAATTTATGATATTTATAATAATTAAATATGAGTGACCATTTGAATAAAACAATTAATTCGTTATTATCTATGGAAGACAAATGTAAATTTCGTTTTTATGTGAAAAAATATAAACCTTCAATTGAATTGAATGATATTAGGAGTATTCATGAATTAGTTAATTTTCGTAATTTTAATCTTAAATCCATTAATTTTGATAATAATTTTAATGATCTTTACTACGAATATTTTGTAAATGCAAAAGAAATAATATTTGGTGATAATTTTAATCAACCAATAAATAACTTATTGAATGTTGAACGTTTAACTTTGAGAAAAAATTATAATCGAATAATTGTATTACCATCTAAATTAAAATGTTTAATAATTGATGAATCATTAAAAAATAAATTAGATATTAAGCATTTTCCTTCATCATTAAAAGAAATATATTTTTATCCAAATTTATTAAAAAATCAATATTATAAAATTAGGAATGTTTGTAAAATAAACAAAGTTGATAGAAATATAATAAAAATATTATGTGGATTTTTAGATAACAAAAGTATTAATTCATTGAGATTATGTTCAAAATACTTGGCAAAAACAGTAGGTAAAATATATTTTTCAAACATTACAATTAGAATTCATAATATGCATCAAACAACAATGTGTTTATTAAGAGAATTTGTTTGTAAATATGATATATTGTTGAACGTTAAAAATATTAGAAGAATAGATCAATTGTCATATATAAATACTTATAAAGTAAATTCAGTTCAAATATTAAATTTTAAGAATCCTTATTTAAAATATTTTTTACCAGAAACATTAAAAGAAATAGTATTAGATGATCACTTCAATAAACCGTTAAAAAAAGATTTATTACCTTTAACATTAGAATCATTAGTGTTTGGTTATCAATTTAATCGTTCAATAGAAGAAAATATATTACCGCCATCGTTAAAATCAATAGTATTTGGTTATTATTTTAATCGTTCAATAAAAGAAAATGTATTACCATCATCATTAAAATCAATAGTATTTGGTGATAATTTTAATCACTCAATAGAAAAAAATGTATTACCAATATCATTACAATATTTAGTATTTGGTTATCAATTTAATCGTTCAATAAAAGAAAATATATTACCGACATCATTACAATATTTAGAATTAGGTCATGATTTTAATAAACCAATAAATGAAAATGTATTACCATTATCATTGATAACTTTAATGTTAAGTTTTAGGTTTAATCAAAAAATAAAAGAAAATGTATTACCAATGTCATTATTAAGTTTAAAATTTGGATCATGTTTTAATAAACAAATAAATGAAAATGTATTGCCTCCATTTTTACGTAATTTAGAATTTAGTCATAATCATAATAGTTTAATAAAAGAATTACCTTCAACATTGGAATATTTAAAATTTAGTAATCGTTTTAATAAATCAATAATATTGCCATCATCTTTAAAAGTTTTGGAATTTGGAAAAAAATTTAATCAATCACTTAAAATTGAAACAGCATCAAATTTGTGTGATTTAAAATTTGGATCAGCTTTTAATAAATCATTGGGAAAAAAAATATTTATTTCAAATATAAAAAAATTAAATTTTGGGAAATCATTCAATCAACCAATACTTGAATATTCATTACCATTGACATTGCATACTTTAATATTTGGAAATGATTTTAATCAATATATTGGTAAAAATGTGCTACCAACAAGATTAAGAATATTAGAATTTGGAAATGAATTTAATCAACCAATTAATAAGAATGTATTACCTTTAATGATAAAAAAGTTAACATTTGGAAATGAATTTAATCAACCAATAAATAAGAATGTATTGCCCTTAATGTTGAAAAAATTAATATTTGGAGACAAATTTAATCAACCAATAAGTAAGAATGTATTACCACTAACTTTAAAAAAAATAATATTTGGAAATGATTTTAATCAACCAATTAAGCAAAATATTTTACAACTAATGTTGAAAAAAATATCATTCGGAATTAAATTTAATCAATTATTAGATTGGAACATGTTGCCTAGTTCGTTGATAGAATTGAATATGCATGAAAATAATATTGAATCACATGTTGAAAATTTTAGTCATTTGAGAGAAGAATTTAATAAAAATAAAAATTGTAAAGTGCATATGTGGCATGAAGAACTTTATGATGATAATGGTTATGAAATAAATGAAAATGGTAAAGCAGTTAATGAACATGATCAATTAGTAAATGAAGATGGTGATGTAATTAATGAAGATGGTGAATTAGTCAATGAAAATGATGAATTAGTTGATGATAACGGTCATTTAATAGATGAAGAAGGTCGTTTAATTAATGAAGATGGTGAATTAGTTAATGAGAATGACGATGTAATTAATTCAGATGGTGAATTAATAGATGATTGTGAATGTGGTGGTTGTTCATAACATTCATATTATAAAAAAAGAGTAAATTCTAAAATTAAAATGTTTTTTTCTTCTTCCATTTGTAATGATTAATTAAATATTTATAATTTTAATAAAATAATTCAACATGATTTATAATTCATTTTTTTGTTATTTAATACATCCATTCTCACAATTACACATCATATTTGCAGCATAACTACCAGTTTGTTCATTATAAACTATAACTATTCGTTTGCACGGATTTATTTTTAATACATCATAATAATAATCAGGAATAAGTTCTTTCCAAAAATCTTTTTCCGGAATATATCCCTCTTTTTTATCAGATACATATACAAATACTTTAGAAGTTCTTTCTTTTTCAGTAATTTGTTGAAGTCCTTTAGTCATTATATCTTTAGGTATTGATTCAAATAAATTAGGAATTTGTGACTTTTCAATACCAAATTTTTTACCACATTCTACTGTATTTTGATGTACCACAGCCATTTTTTTACATATTGTTTTGTGTACAGGCCAATCTTCAAGTTGACATTTACGACTACAATATGTTGTACTAAAACATTTTCCACAATTTTTAAGTTTAACTTCCAGAAAAGAAACTACTTCTTGTGATGAAGTATTATTAAAATTAGTACATGAAAGATTTGCGCAAGATTCTTTAAGTTTAGGTTTATCACTATTATTTTTTAAAATAGAATCAAGAGTTAATTTTGTTGATGTGTTTATATGAGTTTTTTTTAATTTGGGATTTTTATTATTTTTAAAAGCATTGAGATCAAGATTAACAATGTCTACCATTTATTATAACGTTTAATAATTCTTTAAAAGGTATATAAAATCAATATGAGTTATAATTCAATTTTTTATAAAATAACTTCTAAGAGTTGTGAAATTTAATTGATGATTTATTCTCATATGTATTTAATTCTATATGTTTATCAGCAAACGATTTAACAACTTCATCATGTGTTATTATAATTATTTTATTAAATAATGTTTTTAAATAATTAATTAGTTTTTTTGTATTTTCTTTATTTTCATTGTCAAAAGATGATAACATTTCATCAATTACAAAAATATCAGCTTTGTATTTTAATGATTGTTTACAAATAACAACACGCAATGCAATATTAATGACAGATTTTTCGAATCCGGAAGCAGTTTCCATGCTATATTCTTCATTGTTTTTTTTAATAGTAATTTTCAATTGTGTACTAACATATTCAGCATTTATTATAAAATTACAAACAATATTTAATATCTCATTAATAGAATCAACAATAATAGGAATATTTTTTTTTAAAATTATACTTTGAATTCCATTACTGGATAATGATTTAACATATTCTTCATATAATTTTAATTTACTTTTGGAATTTTCTAATTCAAGTTTATCCTTTTTAATTTCATTTAATTTTATTTTAGTTATTTCTAATTGTAATTCTATGTTTTTTAATTCTTCCATAGCATTGCTATTACTTTCATCATTACTACTGTCATCACTACTATCATCACTACTATCATCATTTTTATCTTCTAAAGCAATATTTATTTGACTGAGTTTAAAATTAAGTAATTCGGCTTGAAGTTTAAATAATTGTAAATTTTTAATATCTTCAATATTTTGTTCAACATATTCAATTTGTTTTTGACACAATTTGATACGACGATTGTAACAATGATGTTTTTTACAATTTTTAAAATATTCTAACATAGGATCATTGTCATACGGAATACTACAATAAAGAATAGATTGTTGTATTTTATTTTTTTCAATTGATTTATTATATTTATCATAATAATTTGGACTATTCTCTAATGATTTTTGTATCGAAACAATTTTTTTTGCAATATCAAATTGTAAATTTGCTATTGATGCACAATATTTAGATTCATTAATAATATTTTCTAAATCTGGTATAACAATTATATTTTTATTAGCAATTAATTTTTCTTTTTTTTTAGTTAATTTTAATTTTTTAATGTTTAATTCATCAATATTGAAATCAAGAATATTTAATGTTTTAATTTTTTGTTTTAAAGTATTAAATTTTGATTTATATTCATTTTTTATTTTGGTCAATTTTGAAACAGATAATTTAGAATACATAATATTTTGTGAGCTTTCAACATGTAATTTATGTTTGTAATTATAAATTTTATCAATATATTCATCATGCTTTTTTTTTAATTCTGACACAATATTATTTTCAGGAATTTTTTTTTTCATAATATTAATTGAAGACTTCATTTCATTTTTTATTTTGTTAACAATCTCATATAACATTTCATATTTATCCAAATTTAGCATAATATTAATAATGTTTTTCTTTTTAGCATTTCCAATATCAGTGAAATTATTGTAATTATTTTGAGTACTAACATTTGTATGCACAAAATTATCATAAGTACCAATATAAAAAGGTAATTTTTTATTAATAGTTTTTAAATTGTTATTGTACAAATATTTTTCATTTCCATTATTATCAATCTTCCAAAACTTAATTGTTTCACTCGGATTGCATGAACGTTCGATACGATGTATGATACCATCAATACTTAATTCAATAGAACATTTAAAAGAATTAGAATTATAATTAAAAATGTTACCTTTAGTGCCTCTAGAAGATTTTCCAAACAAAGCAAATAATAAAACATCAATAATTGAAGATTTACCTTTTGCATTTTTAGCGACAATTGCATAAACAGTACTTTTGTTAGAATTACTAAAATCAATAGTATTATTTTCGCCATAAGAAAACATGTTAGAAAATGTGATTTTATTTATGCACCAATTAATAATATTATTATTATTATCATTTTTTTGTTCAATTTGAGGATAATATTTATTATGTAATTTTAATACATTATTAATAATTTTTGTATTATTATTAAAATATTGTTTCATTAAATTCACATAATCAAATCCTTCATTAATAATAAAATTTTGTTCATCCATTTTATTTTCTAACAAACTATATTTTTTAACAATATTATCTTGCACGTTATATTTATTATTTAATTTAGTAACAATTTTAGTAATATCTTTTTCATCAGTGTCATCCTGTATAACCAATTGTATTTTAGGATTATCAGGAATAATTACGTCTAGATCATAATTCCCATCATTAACATTTATTTTAACATAACCATAATTATTTTTTATTTTTAAAAACGTACGAGACTCATCATAAACGTTCCATTTAATAAATCCATGATTATAACCACTTTCAGAAAAATTTTGACAAATCAATGAACCAGAATAACCAATACTATCATTAATATATTGATGTTTATTACAACCACCTAACATCACATAATCATATTTTTTAAAATAATCAATTTTAACATCAGTGTTTATTGTTTTATCATTGATAATAGTACCATCAACAATGCCGTAATATAATCCAATTGTGTATGTTCTTAATTTTTTTTTATTTAAATCTTTAATTCTGATAATATCTTTATTAATTTCAGAAACAATAAAACTAAGATTTCCATAATTATAAACTCCGCCTTCAACAAAATAATGAATAGTTTTTTTATTTAATTTATCAATAATTAATCCTAATGCTTCTGAATCATCCGTTTTACCAGCAATAATGAAAACATCCATAATATCAGAAACTTTATCCAAAAAATTATTAATTAGTTCATTACATTTCAACGATGATTTAAATGACATCATTGTGTTTTTAGAATTTGATATGCCTCCACATATAACAACAACACTCTTTTTAGTATTTTGTGTTTTCAAATGATTGCAAAACTTAGAAAAAATCTCACCATATTCATCATAATTTTCACCTTTAGTATGTATATCGGATAAATGATATATATATTTAATAACCGCATCGTCATTAATATTATTATATTCAATCATTGTTTTTTATAATTAGCAATTAATAAAAAACGTTTAAAACACTATTAATTTCAATTTTATATATTAAAAATTGAAATTAATTCATATGATATAATAAATTTTATATGATGTTTATATAAAAATATGTCAACTAAAAAAAAAATATCTGAAAAAGCATCTAAAAAATCGTTAACCAAAGAAACTGGTTTTGAAAAATGTATAATTTACATGCTTACAAATAATATTAATGATGATACATATATTGGATCATCCGTACGAACACAAAAAGAAAGATTTGCACAACATATACAAGACTCTTATAGATATCCAAAAAGGAAAGTGTATAAATCGTTTGTAAAAGTAGGTCGTGACAATGTAAATATGGATATTTTAGAAAAACTTTCATGTCATAATGAATATGAATTACTAGCAAGAGAAAGATATTGGACAGATAAATATAAGCCAAATTTAAATACATGCAAAATAAATAAAGTATCATACGATGAAGAAACATTAGAAACAACAGTACATACAGAATTTTTAAAAAAAACAACAGAAAAAAAAACATCAGAACGAGAAGATAAGGAACGAGCAAAAGTTAAACAAGATATTAAGGGAATGACATCAAAAGAAACAATGGATTATTTTAATAAAATGAGAGATGAAACCCATCAAATGATGGGATCGTTCGGAAGTTTAAATGTATCAAAATCAAAACACAAAAAATAATTTCAACATCTATCTGTATATAAATTCAAATAATGATACTTATAAACTACATATTATAATGTTTCCAAGCTGATTACCAACATTGGACAATCTGCAATGGATAATTCATGTATTAATTCCGCATATAAATTTCCGAATATAATTAATGTCAATGTCTATCTGAGTACAATTTCATATATTAATCCTATATATAAATTACCAAATATAATTAAACTTAGTACACATTCAAATGTAAATTCATGTATTAATTTTCTACATATAAATTTCCGAATATAATTAATGTCAATGTCTATCTGAGTACAATCTCATATATTAATCCCATATATAAATTACCAAATATAATTAAACTTTATATGCATTCAAATATAAATTCATTTATTAATTAAATATATGAATTTCCGAATATAACTTATTGGTGGACATCAACCAATAATATGCTTGCACTATTAAAATGTTGGTAGAATTAGGCCAAACACATTTTCACATTCGATGTACATATGAATACAAATCCATTTATTAATTCCAATAAATCTAAAATTCTCTGTAAAAAAAACAATTGTATCATCGTCTAAACAATACAAAATATCTCATAATCATCAACCCACATTTTTTTAATATCTCATAATATATTGAACTCAATTTGTGAAAATCATGAATTATGGATAGAAAAATAATCAACAAAATATGGACAAAAAAATAATTAACAAAATATGTATAGAAAAAATGGACAAAAAAATAATTAACAAAATATGGACAAAAAAATAATTAACAAAATATGGACAAAAAAATAATTAACAAAATATGGACAAAAAAATAATTAACAAAA
>Ga0163162_10008226_pt1 | contig 10180 bp, 13 predicted proteins | sample S55metaG_FD_115310 | JGI IMG/M metagenome (GOLD analysis project Ga0163162, IMG submission 115310) | Switchgrass rhizosphere microbial communities from Kellogg Biological Station, Michigan, USA - S5-5 metaG | ecosystem: Host-associated > Plants > Roots > Rhizosphere > Soil | place: USA...
AGTGCGAGCCTCGATTACTACCACTGGCTCCAGCAGCAGCCGGCATCGTTCCAGGATGTCGCAATCGGTCCCGTCCGGGCGAAGCTGTTCCGAGAAGGTGGGCTGAGCGTCGAGCGCTTCTCAGAGTTGCAGCTTGATCGCAACTTTGCGCCGCTGACTCTGGCACAAATGAAAGGGCTGGAGCCGTTGGCATTCGAGCGAGCAGGGATCTGAATCACTCACATTTTTGGCGCTGTTTATCCAGTGCGTTCAGCGCATCGTAAAAAGCGGAGTGCCACTTTCCAAAGGACTCATCGATTGTCCCCATTGCGGCGTCCTCGTCTAGCTTGTGCATTGAGGCGAGAGATCCCGCTCGAACTGAGTTGGAAATCATCATTGACCTGAGTCCAAGTTCCGGCGGGGCATACGCAGCCATCACAACCCCTGCCTTGATGAGCGGGCCAGCATTCTCTGCAAGCTCACGAGCAGTAGAGGTTTTTGGAAAAATTGAATAATTGAGCATGTCACCCATTGCGGCAAGAAAAGTCTCACCTTTCTCCCGGAGAAGTTTTTCCTGTGTGTCTATCCGCTGAATACACGCGCTCTTCTGACTCAGGGATGCCGTTTGATAGCTAGTTAGCCAAGTGAAGGTACTTGTGGCGAAGACTCCAATCAGCGTGCACGCGACGGGAAATATGATGCTGAATTTACTGGTGTTGACTGCTTCGCTCATTGGATTCCTATCCGACAACTCACTTTGTTAAGCGAAAGTGAAAACGAGATTCTAATTAAATACGCCCGCACTTAGCGGGTTTTTTTGTGCCCGCAAAGCGGGTAAACCAAACCCAAGGGGTGCATCAACGTGGCAGAAGAAAACGAAATCGACCTGGAAAACCCGGCAATCAAGGCCGCTATCGCGACTGCCGTTGAAGCATCCGTCTCGGGGTTGAAAACCAAGAACACGGAGCTGCTGGGCAAGCTGAAAGACACCACCGGCAAGCTGACTCAGTTCGAAACACAGTTTGAAGGCATCGATATCGACGCCGTCAAAGGGCTGCTGAGTCGGGCGGGTCAGGACGAAGAAACCAAGCTGCTGACAGAGGGCAAGGTAGACGAGGTCTTCAACCGCCGAACCGAACGCTTGCGCGCTGATACCGACAAGCAACTGAAGGCCATTACCGCGCGTGCCGAGAAGGCTGAAACCTTTGCCGCCAAGTTCCAGGGCAAAGTCCTGGGCGATTCGGTTCGCGGCGCGGCACTGAAAGCCGGCGCGCTGCCGGAAGCAACCGACGACATCATCCTTCGCGCTAAGGGCGTGTTCTCACTGAATGAAGAGGGCGAAGCAGTCGCCGTCGATGAGTCTGGCCAGACCATCCTCGGCAAAGACGGCAAGACCCCTTTGACCCCGCTCGAATGGGCGGAATCACTGCGCGAAAGCGCGCCTCACTTGTGGCCCAGGGCTACAGGAACAAATGCCCTGGAGCGGGTGAATGGTCAGGCCACGCCGAAACGCTCCGAAATGACCTCCGAGCAAAAGCGCGATTACCAGCGCAAGCACGGCCAAACCGCATTCCTGCAATTGCCCAAGTAAGGGGACTTATCCATGGCTACAACCGTTAACAGCGACCTGATCATCTACAACGATGAGGCGCAGACCGCATACCTGGAGCGTGTCCAGGACAACCTCGATGTGTTCAATGCTTCGTCCAATGGCGCGATCGTTCTCGACAACGAGCTGATCGAAGGCGACTTCCGCAAGCGTTCGTTCTACAAAATCGGCGGCTCCCTGGAGCATCGCGACGTCAACTCTGTTGGCAAGGTGACCGCGAAGAAAATCGGCGCCGGCGAAGCGGTGGGCGTCAAGGCACCGTGGAAGTACGGCCCGTACCAGACCACCGAAGAGGCGTTCAAGCGTCGCGGTCGTCCGGTCGATGAGTTCTCCCAGATCATCGGCGCCGATGTGGCCGACGCCACCCTTGAAGGCTTCATCCAGTACGCCACCGCAGCACTGCGGGCTGCTATCAGCTCCAACGCCGGCATGGTGGTCACCGCCAACATCGAAACCGACGGCAAGAAAACCCTGACTCGCGGCATGCGCAAGTTCGGCGACAAGTTTGGTCGCATCGCACTGTGGGTCATGCACTCCAGCGCTTACTTCGACATCGTTGACGAAGCCATCGCCAACAAGGTCTACGAAGAAGCTGGCGTCGTGATCTACGGCGGCCTGCCGGGCACCCTCGGCAAGCCGGTACTGGTGACCGATACCGCCCCGGCGGATGTGATTTTCGGGCTGCTGCCGAACGCCGTGGTGATCACCGAATCCCAGGCCCCGGGCTTCCGTTCGTACAACGTGGACGACGAGGAAAACCTCGGTATCGGCTACCGCGCCGAGGGCACAGTCAACATCGACGTGCTGGGTTACAGCTGGAAGGACGCCGTCGGCGGTGCGAACCCAACCCTCGCGGCCGTTGGTTCGGCGGCCAACTGGGTCAAGCACTCCGACAGCAACAAGGTCACCGCCGGCGTGATGATCACCCTGACGACCACGCCTTAAGGCTCACCCAAGACAGCGGCCAGAAATGGCCGCTACGGAGATTTCCATGGAACTCATCTATTCAACTCAAAGCTCCGGCTTTGATCCAGACAAGCGCTACCGTAACCCGGAGCACTTCGACCGTCCGGAATCGGGTGTGACCGGTGTTGTTGTGGTTGGCGAATGGTCGAAAGTGGTCGAGGCCTACGAGAATGTCGGCGTCGAAGTTACCGCGATAGAAGCGGAGTCGCGCCAGGTGCTTGTTGTTGGTGCTGGTGACAACAAGGCCGAACTGGAAGAGTTGATCGGCAAGCTGCGCATCGAAAGCGATACGGTTCGCGCGGTCATTGATGGGCTTGACGCTGGCGAGATTGAAAAGCCGGAAGCCGGCGAGCTCGCAATCCGCCTGTTTCAGGCGCTCGACGGCATCCGCCTTCAGATGGTCGATCTGGCCGGTGCGCGCGATGATCTCGCAACGGAAAATGAGGCGCTGCGCAATGAGCTCGCCGAGTTGAATGCGGGCGAAGGCGTAGAGGTCGAAGCCCTGAAGGCTAAGCTCGATGTGGCAGGCGTTTCGTACCGTGCGAACGCCTCGAAAGAATCCTTGGAAAAGCTCGTCGCCGACCTGCCCAAGGCGTGATACTGCTGGCTGTCGGTAAAGCGGCGGCCAATCATTCGAAGCTCATTTCAGCGAGTTGATCCATGACACTCATCATCGAGGACGGCACCGGAAAGCCAGACGCCGAAAGCTACGCGAGCGCCGCGGACCTGGTCATGTACGCCGGCAAGTTCGGCGTGACCATCCCTGCGGAGGAGCCAGCACAAGAAGCACTGCTTCGCCGGGCCGCCTTGGCGATGGATGGCATGACTTGGAAGGGACGCAAAACGGATAGCGATCAGGCTCTGGCCTGGCCGCGTCGAGGGGTTGAGCTGGACTGCCAGATCAAGCCCGACAACTACCTACCGGCTTGCATCCAGTACGGCCAGATGGCCTTGGCCGCCGAGATCCACACCGACGACATCGACCCGATCGACAAACGCAAAGGCGCTGTGACGCTGGAGCGTGTCGAAGGCGCAGTAACACGCGAGTACGCGACGATTTCCAACACCAGTGGCCGACTGTTACCGGCGGCGCCGGACCGGCCGAGCGCCACGCAGTTCGCTGACTACCTCCAGCGGCGCGGGTTGTTTGCTGTTCGCGTGTAGTGCAATTATCCTAGTCAAAAAAATAATGCACCAGATGGGCAAAGGAATGCTTCGACATGATTGATTCAGGGATGCTTGCGAGCTTAGTTGCTTTGGCGATTTTCATGGTGGCCATATTTGAATGGTTCTACTTGTGGGTTCTTTGCGCATTTGGCAGGCATCGAACGCTAAAAGTAGCCAAGCTGACGTTCGGACCGTTCATCTCTCTAGCGCTCATTGCAGTGGTTGCCGCCACTTCGATGTTGCTCTTGTACTTCTTGCATGATGATCGACAGATCGACCTACTGACCCTGTTCCCCGGCTTGTTCATCCCCGCATTGGGGATCGTGTACTTGCGCTCAAATGGGGACCGAAAAACTGCATGCTGACCCTCTAATTTAAAGCTGGAGCCACCATGGCCTTCTACGACGAAATGGCCGTGATGGCTCTGGAGATGATCACAGAGTTCGGCCAGCCCGTGACCATCAGGGCAATCACTGTCGGCGAGTATGACCCCGACGCCGGTAGCGCGCCGCCTGACACCATCACCGAGCAGACCGCCCAAGGCATCCTGCTCGACTTCGCCGGCCAAGAGTTCCAGAACAACAGCCTCATCAAGCAGGGCGACAAGAAGCTGAAGATCGCCGCGCAGGGGCTTGAGTGGGTGCCTGACCTGCTGAACAAGGTCATCGTTCAAGGTCGCACCTGGTCAATCGTCCCGCCGCTGAAAGAGATCAACCCGGCCGGCACGCCGATCCTGTATGAATTGCAGGTTCGATCATGAGACGGGCGGGCTCCGGCCAGTCCGGTAGCTTTGCCCTGAGCCTTGCTGAATTCGCGGCCCAGGCCACCGAAGCCATCGATGCAAGCTTGCGCGAGATCATCATCGAGGTCGGTAGCAGCGTTATCCGGATGTCACCGGTGGGCAACCCTGAGATCTGGGCGCAGAACACCGTGGCTCATCAGTACAACAAGGCCGTGGATGATCACAACAGTGACCTGCGCAGCGATCAGGCCAACCTGACGAAGGCGGGTCGACTTAAGCCTGAACGCAAGCTGAACGACGGCATGGATATCGTTGCCCCTGAAGGCTACGTCGGTGGGCGGTTCCGAGCGAATTGGCACCTCTCGATCGACGTAGTGGAGAATGTGACCTTTGACGAGGTTGATCCAGGCGGGCAAGCAACAATCGCTGCATTGGTTTCGGCTGTCAGTGACTTCACTGCCGGACAGACTGCCTACCTCATCAACAACCTGCCGTATGCCATCCCGCTCGAGTTCGGACATTCGACCCAGGCACCGGGTGGCATGGTCCGCATCACTGTGGCCCGCTTCCAGCAGATCGTGCAGGAGGCCATCAGGAACAACCAGATATGAGCCACAACATCATCGCCTCGATCTATGAGGCCAAGCTGATCAACTGGGCGAAAGTCTTGCCGGTGCCATTGAAGGTCGTCGTCGAGAACGAGGCCTATACACCTGCGAACGGCGCGACCTACCTGAAAGCTTTCACGGTGCCAGCGGACACCGCCAGCAACACGCTCGGTGGTGACCACAAGCTGTACACCGGCGTGTTTCAGGTCAGCATCGTGATGCCATCGGGCAAATATCGTAGTGCGGCCGGCGCGCTGGCGGACCAGATCGCCGCTTTGTTCCCGTTGTACGAGCGGAACACCAAGGGTGCGCTAACCGTCGTGACGATGACACCGGTTGACCCAGGCCCCGGCATTCCAGACGACACCACCTATACGGTGCCGGTTTCTTTCTTGTACCGAGCCGACACCAACTGAATTAGCCCGTTGGGCAAACCCAGAACCCGCCATTAAGCGGGTTTTGTCATTTCTGAAAAGAGGAAAACCCATGAGCGTCAAGATTCCCAACGGCACCACGTTCGAGATCGCGGCCACGTTGAGCCTTGCGAAACCCTTTACTGCCATCACCAACGCGAAGCCGGCGGTGCTCACTGCGGCTGCGCACGGCCTAGCCGATGGCGACGTAATTGTCATCGACTCTGCCTGGGCGAAGCTCAACAGCCGTGTCGCTCGCGTCATCGATTCCGAAATCGGCGAGTTCGCGGCTGAAGGGGTGGAAACCACCAACGTAACGGGCTACCCGGCAGGTTCCGGCGCAGGCAAGGTTCGTGCTGCTTCTGGTTGGACGCAGATTTCACAAATCACTGAGCCAGCAGCAAATGGCGGTGAGCAGCAGTTCACCACCTACGGCTTCCTCGAAGACGACGATGACCGTCAGTTGCCGACCAACAAGTCGGCCAGCAGCATGACGCTTCCTGTCGCAGACGATCCTGATCAGGCGTATGTCGCGATCGTTGAAGCGGCGGACGAAGACAAAGAGCCTCGTGTGATCCGCGCAAACCTCCCGGGCGGCGCGACCATTTACTACTACGCCTACGTGTCGATCACGGCGACCCCGACCCTGAGTCGCAACAACATCATGACGCGGACCATCACTCTGTCGTTCGCCTCCCGCTCAACTCGCTACAAAGCCTAAGGGGTTCCCATGGCAAAGTTTTCCATCGCGCCAAAGCCGACATTCACTGTCGATGTGGCTATCCCGCAGGTTGGCGACAAGCCGGCAATGGTGCCGTTTACGTTCAAATACCGCGACCGCACCGCACTTGCTGAGCTGTTCGACTCCTGGAAGGCAAAAGCGGAAGCCCTCGGTGAACGCTTCAAAGGTACGGAGCCGACCCTTGTGGAGATCACAGCAGCCGAAGTCGAGCAAGGCGTCGATCAGATTAAAGATCTGGTCGTGTCGTGGGGCTTCGGCGACAAGCTCAATGATGAGTCGATCACTGCCCTGGTGAAGAGCTGCGTTGGTGTTTCGGATGCTGTGGTGAAGGCCTACAGCGAAGCCTTCGGCAAGGCTCGCCTGGGAAACTGATCGCCGCTGCCCGTGCGCTGTATGAGTCCGAAGGATCTGCGGAGCAGATGGCTATGTTCGGCTTCTCGCCAGAGGACTATGACGAAATCGTCGAAGTCTGGCCGGACAACTGGCTGTCCTTCCTCGTCATGGATTCGATGGGAACTCAATGGCGTACCGGCGCGTGCGGCGTGACTGGCTTGGATTACGGAGTATTGCCGAGTGTGATGCGGCTCGTTGGAGTTTCGATAAAAGATCGTTCTCGAGTTTTTCAAGATATTCGATTGATGGAGTTTGAGGCATTGACATGCAATAAAGAAGTAAAGGGTTGGCTTTAATACTGAAGTGCGCATTGAAACTGCTGAGTCTAAGCTTAATTAAAACTTATGCGATTGTAATTTTCTTGCAGGCTCAGCAGTTTTGTTCTAGATATTTTTAACTAACCGCATTGAGTGTCCATCCAGCGCGTGGCGAATTTAAGAACGTATTTAGCTCCATTTCGGGCAAGAACATTGGGCATCAGATCCACTAATGTAGTGAGTACAGAAATTATGAGATCCCTGTTTTGGCAAACAATTGGGGATAAGTTTGTGGTTATTCCGCCTTTGTTTTTTTCAAAGTATTCAGCAATTTCCTGATCCATCTTAAGATCGTCTTCGTTGTCCATTGCTTTCTCCATGATGCTGATTTCGTTTGTTTGAGTTACAGCAGAGATATTTATAGTTGCGGTGAAGAAAATGGCAAACGCTCGGTTGGATCTAATTAGAATTAAGATGATAGCCGCAGGTTTTTATAAAAGATGGCGCCAAATTAATGAGCGGCTTTATTAAATAGCTCCCTATCGAGGTAGTCGATGAACATTGCAGAACTCGGCATTAAGGTCGACTCGGCTGATGCTGCCCAGGCTGCGACCGATCTCGACAAACTGACCAAGGCTGGTGATCGCGCTGAGCAATCCGCTGTCGGCCTGATGAAAGAGATGGAGGCGCTGGAGAAGTCGCTGTCGAAAGGCGCGACCACCACGCAGGAACTGGCCAAACAACGCGAGAGCCTGGCGAAACTCACCAAGACCGGCGCTTATGGCGAGGCCGAGTTCACCAAGATCACCGCGCAGCTCGATAAGCAGCAGGTGGCCCTGGCCAAGTCGACGCTGGATGAGCAAAAGGCGCTGAATAGCCTGCTCGGCGCGATCGATCCGGCACGTGCGGCGATGTCCAAATTGGACACCCAGGTCGAGCAGCTGGGCAAACACCTCGACGCAGGCCGGATCAGCCAGGACCAATACAACGCGGCCCTGGGCAAGATCGATGGCAACTATGTAGCGCTAGAGAAAACCGCTACCGGTTTCGACCGGCTAAAGCTCGGCACCCGCCAGGCGCAGGAAAACGTCGTACAGCTCGGCAACGCTTTGTCGTCCGGTGATTGGGGTAGCGGCGTGCGCGCCGTGGCTCAACTGGGCGCAGGCGCGGGCGCGGGCGCAGCGGGATTACTCGCCATCCTCGCTCCGCTCGCGCTGGCCACCGCAGCCGTGGGCGGGCTCGCATACGCTTTTTATAAGGGGAGCGAAGAGCAGGACAGTTACAACAAATCGCTGATTCTCACCGGCAACTACGCCGGTGTGAGCGCCGGGCAACTGGGCGACATGGCGCGCCAGGTGAGCGCCACTGTCGGCACCACCGGCCAGGCTGCCGAGGTCCTGGCTCTGTTGGCTGGCAACGGGAAGATCGCCGGCGAGAGCTTCGCCGGGATAACTCAAGCCGCCGTGTCGATGCAGGAAGCCACCGGCAAGGCAGTGAGCGAGACGGTAGCCGAGTTCTCCAAGCTGGCCGACGAACCGGTCAAGGCGTCGGCTGCACTGAATGAGCAGTATCACTACCTGACGGCGTCGGTTTATTCGCAGATCGCGGCTCTGGAGAAGCAGGGCGACCATGCGGGCGCGGTGAAGTTGGCGACCGAGCAATACGCTGACGCAATCAACGAGCGCACGCCGAAGATCCTCGAAAACCTGAGTTTTTGGGAGAAGGGTTACAACGCTGTTGCGCGCGCGGCTGACAATCTGAAGAACATTGGCCGCCGCGACATCAACTCGGAAATTGAGACCGCACAAAACGATCTCAGTGAAGCAGAAAATATGGATGGCTTATTCCAGAGCCAGAAGTCTAAGGATGCGTTGATCGAGTTCAGGCGCAACCGCTTGAATATGTTGGAAGATGAAAAAGCGGCCCAATCCGATATTGCGAAGTGGGAATGGGAGCAAGCGAAAGCCCAGGGCGATGCAGTTATTGCCATGGGCAAAGTCGATGCGCGGACTAAATCCGCTCTGAGCAATGAGCAAAAGCGCACCGAGGCACTGAAGGAATACAAGAAAGAGCTCGACGACATTCGCAAGGTCGCTCCGACGGATCCCCGGCTGAACCAGGCGGCCATCGATAAGAACATTGCGAACATCAACGATCAGTTCAAAGACTCCAAGGCTCCCGCCGGCAGCGTCGACACCACCGGTTTCAACAACGCGAAGAACGCCTTGGCTGAGACCCTGGCCTACTACAAAAATGCGGACAAGGAGCTGGAGGCCTCGCAGCGTGCCGGGGTGATTTCTCAGGCCAGCTACACCGAACAACGCGTCAGTCTGTTGCAGCAGGAGGCCACTGAGGTCGCCCAAAGCTATCAGTCGGAGATCGATGCGCTCGAAGCGGCCAAGGCCAAAAAGGGCGCGACCGCGGCGCAGGTCATCCAGATCGATCAGAAGATTGCCGATGCGCGCTCAGCGATGGTCAAGGCGCAGCAGGACAGTGAAAGCGAACTGTCGATCATTGCCACCAACGAGCAAGGTCGCTTAAACAAGCAGACATTGGCCGTTCAGACCTACACAAGCGCGCTGCAGCAACAGGTCGATACGCTTCGGCAGCAGGGCTTGCGTGCGGCTTCCGGTCTCGGCCAGGGTGATCGGCAGCGCGGGCTGACGGATCAGCAGAACGGCATCGATGATCGCTTCAACCAGCAGAGCCTTGAGCTGGCCAACCAGTACGGCGACGGCTCGCGAGGCATGAGCCTTGACGAGTACACCCAGAAGCTGGCGGCGCTGAAAACCACCCAGCAGGATCTGCACGACACCGTGCAATCCAACTACGACGAGATGACAGCCGCCCAGGGCGACTGGAGCGCCGGCGCATCGTCGGCATGGCAGAACTATCTGGAGTCGGCGCGGGATGTTGCCGGGCAGACGAAAAGCTTGTTCAGCAACGCCTTCAGCTCGATGGAAGACTCGATAGTCAACTTCGCCATGACTGGGAAGGCCTCGTTCGGTGATTTCGCGAAGTCGATCATTGCAGACATGGCACGCATAGCTACTCGGCAGGCCAGTTCGGCGCTGCTGGGTAGCTTGGTCGGGGCCGCCACCAGTTATTTCACTGGCAGCGGCACCACCGCTTCGGCGGGTTCTACCCAGGCAGGCTACAGCGGCGACCTTTCAGGCTTTACGCCGGTGGCCAGTGCCAAAGGTAATGTCTTCGACACGCCCGGCCTGAGCGCCTACTCGAACAGCGTGGTCAGCTCTCCGACCATCTTCCCGTTCGCCAAGGGTGCAGGACTGATGGGCGAGGC
>Ga0163162_10008228_pt1 | contig 10180 bp, 8 predicted proteins | sample S55metaG_FD_115310 | JGI IMG/M metagenome (GOLD analysis project Ga0163162, IMG submission 115310) | Switchgrass rhizosphere microbial communities from Kellogg Biological Station, Michigan, USA - S5-5 metaG | ecosystem: Host-associated > Plants > Roots > Rhizosphere > Soil | place: USA: Michigan...
AATAGCAGCCCTGATCAACGGGAAAGTAGAAGGAGACGCCAACGCCTCAGTAGCCTCATTTGGCAAAATTGAGGAGGCGCAGGAGGGGCAGCTTGCATTCCTGGCAAACCCTAAGTACGAAGAATACTTATATACAACAGGGGCTTCGGTCATTATCATCAACGATGCACAGGAGCTAAAGCAGAAGATCAGCGCGACCACTATCAGGGTTCCTGATGCTTATAGCGCGTTCGCTACATTATTATCTACCTATAAAGAAATGGTGACCAAGCAAATGCAGGGTATTCAGCAGCCTGTATTTATTTCTGCCTCGGCTAAGATGGGAGAGAATATCTTTCTTGGAGCCTTTGCTTACCTGGGAGAAAATGTAGTGCTTGGGAATAACGTAAAGATATTCCCGCAGGTATATTTAGGTAACAACGTTACAATTGATGATGATTCTATTATTTATCCGGGCGTGAAAATATTAAACGATTGCAAGGTTGGAAAGAACGTAACCATTCATGCGGGAACAGTTATTGGCAGCGACGGATTTGGCTTTGCTCCCCAGCGGGATGGGACATTTCAAAAGGTTCCGCAGATGGGGAATGTTGTTATAGAAGACAATGTGGAGATAGGTGCAAACACTACCATAGACAGGGCGACGATGGGCTCTACACTTATTAAAGCGGGGGCAAAGCTTGACAACCTGATCCAGGTAGCCCACAATGTTGAAATAGGAAACAATACCGCCATTGCGGCGCAAACGGGAATAAGCGGCAGCACAAAGCTTGGCAACAACATAATGATAGGGGGCCAGGCAGGCTTTGCCGGGCATTTAAATATCGCAGATGGGACAAAGATCGGAGCCCAGAGCGGTGTAGGCAAGTCAATAAAAACTCCCAATACTGCCGTTACAGGCTCTCCAGCCTACGACTACAGCAATGCTATGAGAAGCATAGCCGTTAGCCGGAATCTTCCGCAATTAGAAAAAAGGATCAGCGAGCTTGAGCAGCTTATGCAACAGCAGATGGCGGAGAAGGTTAATACCTAAGCAAAAGGTCAAAATGGCAGGCTTTTTTATCAAAACCTGGAAAGTTTCTCCGGGGTTAAAGCGCACTTAAAGCGCACCAAAAGCGCACCTAATGCGCACCTGAAAAAGACATGGCTTTTTGTCAGGTTTCCCTACTCTTGGTGTTATACATTTCTTATATTTGCCCATAGCCCGAAACCCACTGCTTATAAATGAAGTTTTTACTCTCCATAGCCATATTACTGCTTAGCTTAAGCCTGTCCGCGCAGATAACCACTAATTCTCAATGGACATGGATGAAGGGGGATAGTACTATTTATCCAGCTGCAATCTATGGAACTCAGGGTATTGCAGATAACCTCAATCAGCCAGGGCAAGGTGGCGGACATTGTTGGAAAGATGTGTTAGGTAAATTTTGGTTATACGTACCTGCATTCTGTGATGTTTGGAAATATGACCTTTTGACCAATCAATGGACATGGTTGAAAGGCGATAGCTCGGTGAAGCAACCGTTATATGGGATGAAAGGCATTTCTAATCCAAATAACAAGCCCGGAGCTAGATCTGGTTCTGTAAGCTGGGGTGATGGGGTTGGTAATTTATGGATATTTGGAGGCGCACGAAATGATATGAGTGGGAACCGAATACTATTAAATGATCTTTGGAAGTATGAACCTTCTACTAACCAATGGACCTGGATAAGTGGGGATAGTACTGGTAACAGTCTCGGAATTTATGGAACGCAAGGTGTAGAAGCGTCAATTAATAAACCAGGAGGCCGTCAAGCTGGACTATGCAATAGTTCATGGGTTGATAATTCAGGTAATCTTTGGCTATTTGGCGGCTTAGGATATGGATTTTCAAATACCGGCGGTGATTTAAATGACCTTTGGAAATATAATCCTTCAACAAATCAATGGACATGGATAAATGGAGATTATACAGTTAATAAGTATGGAATTTATGGAACTCAGGGAATAACATCTACTTCAAATAAACCAGGGGGTAGATTCTCAAGCTTAGCATGGTATGAAGGGGCTAATTTTTTCATATTTGGGGGGTATGGTTATTCCTCATCGGGTATAGAGGGCTGGCTAAATGATCTTTGGAAATATGATCTTTCTATTAATCAATGGACATGGATTAAAGGTGATAATTCCATTAATCAATATGGCATTTATGGCATTCAAGGTATTGCTAATGCTATTAATAAACCTGGAAGTAGAAACATTGGCGCAACATGGGTAGATAACTCAGCTAATCTTTGGTTATTTGGAGGCAGCGGGTTTGCCAATTCAGGATATCATGATTTATTAAATGATCTATGGAAATATGATCCTTCTTTAAATCAATGGACATGGATGAAGGGAGATAGTATACTTGATAAAAATGGGGTGTATGGAACAAAAGGGATTAGTGCTGCCATTAATAAACCAGGTAGTAGACAGTTGCGTGGCTCATGGAAAGACGATTCAGGAAACTTTTGGTTATTTGGGGAATCTGGTTTAGCAGCTTCAGGAAATCATAAATCCGGACAAGGAATATATGGAAGCGGAACTGGAGGTAATTTAAATGATCTCTGGAAATTAGGTTCATTGGGCACGTGCGGCTCCGGCTTCACATGGATAGGTGTTACAAGCACCGACTGGACAGTTCGTTCTAATTGGTGTGGTGGAGTTGTTCCTGGTGCTAATGATGATGCAATAGTCCCGGGTGGCACTCTTTTTTCTCCAATAGTTCCGAATGACGTAACTACATCAGTCCGAAGCCTTACAATTCAAACAGGAGCAACAGTAACCTTAGGAACAAATGCTCATTTGAATGTGATGCATTAATAGTCATTCTGTTAAAATACTCCCTCTTTCTCACTTCTATCGTCATGGCTTTCAGTATAAGAGATACTTTTCATACTTTCGCCGTATGGATCAACTAATTGCTGACGAGTCTGGGTTTCAGCATACAGTAAAGAAGGATATTGCAATATCAGGGGCAGGTATACACACCGGCCAGTCTGTGAACATGACCATTAAGCCAGCCGCAGCCAATACAGGTATTGTATTTAAGCGTGTTGACCTTGCTGGTCAGCCACTTGTAAAAGCGGACGTAGACAATGTTATAGATACACTTAGAAGTACCAATCTGGAGGTTAAAGGAGCACGCGTGAATACAGTGGAGCACCTTATGGCTGCCCTTACGGGAAGCGGAGTGGACAATGCACTTATAGAAATAGATGGTGACGAGGTGCCTATACTTGACGGCAGCTCTTATCCTTTTGTAACTGCTTTAAAAGATGCAGGAATAGAAAAGCTGGATGCTAAAAAGGTTTATCATTTACTGGAGGAGATCATCATTTTTACTGACGCTGAAAAGAACGTAGAACTGATCGCTATTCCGGATAAGGAATACCGTATCAATACACTTATAGATTTCAACTCTCCTGTTTTGGGAACCCAGCATGCTACATTGCAGAATATAGGGGACTTTAATGAGGAGATAGCTTCGAGCCGGACCTTCTGCTTCTTTCACGAGCTGGAGCAGCTGATAGACAACGACCTTATCAAGGGCGGGGACATCAACAATGCAATAGTTGTAGTAGATAAGCCCGTATCCGAGGAGAGTATTAAAAGAGTTTCTAAGATATTTAATAAGACCGATGTCCATGTAACTGAAGGAGGGATATTGGATAATGTAGAGCTTCGCAATCCTAACGAGCCTGCACGGCATAAATTGCTTGACGTAGTGGGTGATCTTGCTTTAGTGGGCTTTAATTTTAAAGGGCATATCATAGCAAATCGTCCGGGCCATGCTTCCAATATTCAATTTGCAAAGAAGATAAAGGATCATATAAAGAAGAACAAGGCTCTTACAGATATCCCAAAATATGATCCGTCAAAGCCGCCGGTGATGGATGTTCAGGAAATTGAAAATACTTTACCACACCGTTATCCTTTTCTGATGGTAGATAAAGTAATTGAGATAGGTGAAAAACACATTGTGGCTGTTAAGAATGTTACTTATAATGAACCTTATTTTGTTGGTCACTTTCCGGGCCAGGCAATAATGCCTGGGGTGCTTCAGGCAGAAGCTCTTGCACAAACGGGAGGATTGCTGGTTATCCCACGTAATACCGAAGACAAATACGATACCTATTTCTTAAAGATAGAAAATTGTAAGTTCAGGCAAAAAGTGGTACCTGGTGATACAATGATCCTTAAAATGGAATTATTAAATCCCGTAAAAAGAGGAATCTGTGAAATGAAAGGAACCGTTTATGTAGGCAACAAAATAGTTACAGAAGCTATTCTCATAGCTCAGATAGTCAAAAGACCCAAAGCCTGATTATGATTAGTAAGCTCGCAGATATTCACCCCGAGGCCAAAATAGGACAGAATGTAACTATTGAGTCATTCGCCGTGATACAGAAGGGTGTGGTTATTGGAGACAATAGCCACATTATGTCTCACTCGGTCATAATGGAAAATTCGACGGTTGGTAAAGGATGCAAGATCTTTCCGGGTGCCGTTATCGGGGGGCTGCCACAAGATCTTAAATATGAAGGAGAGCAAACATTTGTTGAAGTAGGTGATAATACGATCATAAGGGAATGCGTGACTATTAACCGCGGCACAAAAGACAAATGGAAAACAGTTGTTGGAAGCAGCTGTCTTTTAATGGCATATTCTCATATTGCTCATGATTGTATCATAGGCAACAATGTAATTCTTGCAAATTCAGTTCAATTGGCAGGCCATGTCGAAGTAGGAGATTACGCGATCTTAGGAGGTCTTGCCGCTGCAGGACAATTCATTCATATCGGCTCACACGCATATATTTCAGGACATACAGGAATCGCTAAGGATGTACCTCCGTTTATTAAAGCTGGCCGTATGCCTATTACTTATATAGGAGTGAACTCTATCGGCCTTCAGCGCAGAGGTTTCCCTATAGCCAAGATCAATAACATACTTGATATCTATCGCCACATCTACAGTAAGGGAATGAACATAACCCAGGCAATAGAATTTATTGAGGGCACTTTCCCTGAGAGCGATGAAAAGGCAGAGATACTTTCCTTTATCAAAAGAAGCGAAAAGGGTATCGTAAAGTTTAATGGTAAAAGCGGGGGACATGAAGATTAACCTGCGCAATGTAGGTAAGCGGTTCAACAGGGAATGGATATTCCGCAATCTTGATCATCAATTTACAAGCGGCACTTCTTATGCGATAACAGGTCCTAACGGATCTGGTAAATCAACACTATTGCAGATTGTTGGGGGTGCTACTACACTGAGCGAAGGAGAAATTTCCTACGATCATAACGGTACAGTTACTACTGAGAATGTTTACAAGAATATATCTATTGCAGCTCCTTATCTTGAGCTGATAGAAGAGATGACAGTAACTGAGATACTTTCTTTTCATGGAAGCATGAAGCCTTTTATCTCGTCATTGCGAGGAACGAAGCAATCTCAGATTAATGAAATAATAGAAATAATAGGCCTGCAGAAGTCTGCTCATAAAGAGATCAGGTTCTACAGCAGTGGTATGAAACAGCGTGTAAAGCTGGCGCAGGCTATCTTCAGTGATGTTCCTTTGATATTACTTGACGAGCCATGCACCAATCTTGATGAAGAAGGGATAAGCTTATATAAGAGGCTTGTCAATGATTATTGCAAAGACCGACTTGTGCTTGTAAGCAGCAATGATAAAAATGAGTACGACTTTTGTCGTGAGGTACTGGATATAAGAACAGTGAAGAAGGTTGAATAGATTAACTTAGTTACCAGGATGAAAAATATTCTATCAGGAAAATGTTTATTGCTCATAGCCTTTTTTCTGCCCAGTCTCTCGTTTGCCCAGACCCTTTCTCTTGACTCAGCGTATGAACAGGCGAAGCAAAACTATCCTCTAATAAGGCAAAGGCAGCTGATCCAAAAGACCGCAGAGCTGAACATTGAAAATCTTAGCAAAGGGTTTCTTCCGCAGGTAACAATTAATGGCCAGGCTACATACCAGTCAGAAGTAACACAGGTTAATGTTCCTATTCCGGGTATAAGCATTCCCTCCCCCAGTAAAGATCAGTATAAGATAACCGGTGATGTCAGCCAGGTGATCTATGATGGAGGGGTAACAAAAACAGAGAAGGTTACACAACGACTTAATGAAGCTGTGGAGCAACAAAAGATAGAGGTAGAGCTTTACAAGCTTAAAGACCGTATCAATCAACTCTTCCTCGGTATCTTATTATTTGACGAACAAATACAACAGGCGCAATTAATAAAGAAGGATATTGACGTGGGTATTAAAACCACTGAGGCAATGGTGCAAAATGGCGTGTCTTTCAGGTCTAACCTTGATGTGCTGAAGGCTGAACAGCTCAGGTCCGACCAAAGAGTGATTGAATTAAAAGCAAACAGGACATCCTTACTTAATACATTAAGCCTATTTACGGGTAAGCCGCTTCCACAGAATATTGCATTGGAAAAGCCCTCAAACCCATTATTATCAAAAGATATTATCCGGCCAGAACTTCAGTTGTTCAATCGACAAACATTTCTCCTTGAGCAACAGAAGAAACTGATCTATGCAAAGAATTTACCCCGGACAAGCCTTTTCTTCCAGGGGGGATATGGAAGGCCCGGATTGAATCTACTAAAGAATGAATTTGATTGGTTTTATATTACAGGTGTTCGCGTTACATGGCCTTTAGGTGGGTTCTATACTTATAAAAACGACAGACAACTTGTTGAGGTAAACAAAAAGACTGTTGATATACAGAAAGACATTTTCTTATTAAATACAAATGCCCAGCTGATACAACAGCAGGCAGATATTGAGAAATTCAATCAACTGATCGCAAGCGATAATGAGATTATAGGTCTTAGGGTAAGCGTAAAGCAGGCTTCCCTTGCTCAGTTACAAAATGGTGTCATTACCCCCAATGATTATATACGGGAAGTAAATGCAGAAGACCAGGCAAGGCTTATGCTTATTACCCATCAGCTGCAATTGCTGCAGGCACAAATCAACTATCAAACCATTATTGGTAAATAATATGAAAGCAAGATCCTTCATAAGCATTCTCTCAGCTTTTATTGTAATAAGCTGCAACAGCAATAAGGTGAAATATGATGCCTCTGGCAATTTTGAAGCAGATGAAGTTGTTGTTTCGGCTGAAGCAAGCGGACGAATTACAACTCTGAAGCTGGAGGAGGGAGATACATTGAAGAAATCCCAGGTTGTGGGTACAATTGATAACGAAAATCTCCAGCTGCAAAAACAGCAGATAGAAGCGAGCATTAATGCATTACATGAAAAGACGACTAATGTTGAGCCACAGGTTAAGCTGCTTGAAGACCAGATAAAGGTGCAGCATTCACAACTTGATAATCTTGAGCGCGACAGGGTAAGGACAGAGAATCTTGTAAAAGCAGATGCAGCAACCAGGAAACAACTGGACGATATCAATGCACAGATCGATGTTGTTAAAAAGCAAATAGCAGTAACAGAGCAGCAGATAAAAGTTCAAAAGAGTAATGTTGCAACCCAGAACCGCTCTGTCCTTAGCGAAAAAGAGCCTTTGCAAAAAAGAGTTGAGCAGCTACAAGACCAAATTCAAAGGTCTAATATCACCAATCCTATTGACGGCACTGTTATTACAAAATATGCAGAGCAGGGCGAAGTAACTGCACAGGGTAAAGCATTGTATAAGATCGCAGACCTTTCAACTATTACACTGAGAGCATATATATCAGGTACACAATTATCGCAGATCAGGGCAGGGCAGCAGGTGAAGGTATTCGTAGACAGCACTGAGAGTAAATATAAAGAGTATCAAGGAACAATAACATGGATCTCAGATAAAGCCGAGTTTACCCCAAAGACCATCCAGACAAAAGAGGAACGTGCCAACCTTGTCTATGCGATAAAGATCAAGGTTAAGAATGATGGCTACCTCAAAATAGGCATGTATGGAGAAGTTCAACTAAATTCCAAATAATGCAATCTGTCATTGCGAATGATTTAGTTAAAGAATATAAAACCAAAAAGAAAACTGTCGAAGCAGTAAGGTCAGTTTCGTTCGAGGTCAATAAAGGAGAGCTATTCGGGATAATCGGGCCGGACGGAGCAGGCAAGACCTCTCTCTTCAGAATGCTCACTACACTGCTTCTGCCAGATAAAGGCAGTGCAACAGTTGAAGGATTCGATATTGTAAAAGATTATAAAGCTATAAGAGAAAGGATCGGCTACATGCCGGGCAGGTTCTCATTATACCAGGATATGACAGTTGAAGAGAATCTAAACTTCTTTGCTACTGTCTTTAATACTACAATAGAAAAGAACTACGATCTTATTAAAGACATTTATTCCCAGATAGAGCCTTTTAAAAAGAGGAGAGCAGGCAAGCTGTCAGGCGGCATGAAGCAAAAGCTTGCCCTTAGCTGCGCGCTTATTCATCGCCCATCTATTTTATTTCTTGACGAACCAACTACAGGTGTCGATGCTGTTTCCCGGAAGGAGTTTTGGGATATGCTAAAGCATTTGCAACATGAAGGAATAACGATTTTGGTTTCCACTCCCTACATGGATGAGGCAAGCCTTTGTGACAGAGTAGCACTAATGCAGCTGGGAAAGATACTTTCGGTTAATACTCCTAAAGGAGTAACAAGTGAATTCAAAAAGCCATTGTGGGCTATCAGGTCATCGAATATGCTACAGCTTCTTAAGAAGCTTAAAGAATTTGATGGTACCGAGGATGCTTATCCTTTTGGAGAAGCTCATCATATAATATTAAGGGAAGACTTTACAGAGGATGACCTCAGGAAACATTTAGATTCTGCTGGAATAAAGTATGATCTAAAGAGGATAGAACCCGATATTGAAGACTGCTTTATAAGTTTAATGAAAGAAACAAATGGATAACGGCTATGCCATACATGCTGAGGATCTGACCAAGCGCTTTGGCCATTTTACCGCAGTGGACCATATCAGCTTTGATGTTAAAAAGGGAGAGATATTTGGTTTCCTTGGTGCCAATGGTGCTGGCAAGACCACAGCAATGCGCATGCTGTGTGGACTTTCAAGACCCACTTCAGGCAAAGCTACCGTTGCAGGCTTTGATGTTTTTCACCAGGCAGAAAAGATCAAAAAGAACATTGGTTATATGAGTCAGAAATTCTCTTTGTATGAGGACCTGACCATCAAAGAGAATATCCGTTTCTATGCTGGCATTTATGGAATGACAGATAAGTTCATTAAAGAAAAGACAGCTTCTGTTTTAAAAGAGCTTTCTCTTGAGAAAGAAGCTGACAGCCTTGTAGGTTCTTTGCCTCTTGGCTGGAAACAGAAGCTTGCATTCTCAGTAGCTATATTCCATGAGCCTCATATTGTATTTCTTGACGAGCCGACCAGCGGTGTTGACCCGATAACAAGAAGAGAGTTCTGGGGCATGATCTATGAAGCAGCTGCTAATGGCATCACAGTATTTGTTACCACGCATTATATGGATGAGGCGGAATATTGCAACAGGCTATCAATAATGGTTGATGGGCGAATAGATGCATTAGGCACTCCGAAGGAGCTAAAGACAAAATTTAATACTCACAGCATGGACGAGGTCTTTCTTAAGCTCGCCAGGAAAGCAACAAGATCAGAATAGATGAAGCAATTCGTATCATTTGTAAAAAAAGAGTTCTACCACATCTTCCGTGATAAGAAGACGATGTTTATTCTTCTTGGCATGCCTATTATGCAAATAATCATCTTCGGCTTTGCTCTTACCAATGAAGTTAAAAACTCCCAGATCGCTATACTTGATAATTCTAAAGATGCAGCTACTTCATCTTTGATTCAACAGCTTGATGCAAGCCAGTACTTTGATATCAGGCAAAACCTTTCTTCATACAAAGAGATAGAACCTGTATTCAAAAAAGGTAAGATAAAGCTGGTTGTTGTTTTCCCTCCAAATTTCGGAGCTGACCTGCAACATTTTAATAAGGGGCATATTCAATTAATTGCAGATGCCTCCGATCCAAATGTAGCAACTACGCTTACCAACTATGCCTCAGCGATTATCATGAACTATCAAACCAGGATAACTCATGACAGAAAACTGCCCTATACAATTAGCGCTGAGCCAAGAATGCTTTACAATCCTGAATTAAAAGG